>Ga0335077_10003865_pt1 | contig 18204 bp, 16 predicted proteins | sample Lox_Sample_31_FD_207151 | JGI IMG/M metagenome (GOLD analysis project Ga0335077, IMG submission 207151) | Soil microbial communities from Loxahatchee National Wildlife Refuge, Florida, United States - Lox_Sample_3.1 | ecosystem: Environmental > Terrestrial > Soil > Wetlands | place: USA... | reverse complement strand
CCGAAGTACTCCTCGTAGTCGCCTATCACGTAGGGCTCCTTGGTGAACTGGTTCCACGTGGTGTTCGGGAACCACGCCTCTATCCACTCGAACCTCCAAGGCTCCGGGAGGAGTATCGCCACGTACTGGTTGTCGTAGACGCTGTACGAGTAGACCCTGTACTCGTCGATGGTCGGGAACTCCTTGATGCGCTCGATGAGCTTGCCGCTAATCGTGCTGTCGACCGCGGTGATGCTCCATCTCGTCGGGACGAGCCTCCGCCTCGCCCCCTCGCCGAACATCCCCACGCTCAGGGCCCTCTGGAGCCGGGTAACGAGGACGTCGTCCCTGTAGAGCGAGAATATCGCGTCCGCCGCCTTGAGGTCCCTGTCGTAGTAGGCCTTCTCTATCCTGCGCTCGACACTGACGTTCGAGGTCTTGAACCTCTCCATCGGCGCCGAAGGGCCGTACGGCTGGGTGTCCTCGCTCAGCGTCAGGATCTTCCTCGGCGGCTTGGAGAGCAGGAGCTCAGAGTCCACGGGCCTCGCCGCCATCGAGAGCTCCTGAAGCTGCTGTAGCATCCTGCCGGGGTTGGCCGCGTCTTCGACGCTCGCCCTCGAGTTCCCCCTCACGAGCGAGTAGCGATAGTCGACTATCGTCTCGAGCGGCTTGCCCAGCCACTCCTCGGGCGTGTCCATCACCGAGGTGTCGCCGAATGTGGGCGGGACCATCGGGCCTATCGAGACCTTCGGGTACCCCATCCTCCCGACGAAGACCCCGGGCGGGGATGACCCGGAGATCTGTTCGCTGTACGAGTAGCTCTGCCTCGACATGGCCTGGGCCTTCACTATTATCGGGCAACGGGGCTTGCCGCAGAGGAGCTTCGCCCCCCTGCAACTCAGGCACATCCAGGCAGGGGGCTCCTCGACGACCTCGATATTCCGGGCCGTCTCCTCGTACCCGATTCTCTCCGGCGATATGACGTTCGAGAGCCAGGTGATTCTTCGGGGCAGTTTCGGTCGGGTTAGAAGCCTCCTGGTGGTCTTTAAAGGCCTGCCAGCCGGACGACGTTTCGTCACCGTTATCTATCGCGAAACAGTTCTAGCCGGCATGGCATCAGGCCCTCCTCAAGACCCCGATATCGCGAACCTCGCTGTCCTGACATCCGACCTCGTCAAGGCAGGGCTCCTCGCGCCCGAGCACCAGCAGAAGATGATCCAGACGGCCACGGAAGCGGCGGGGAAGATCGACGACCTCAGGAAGTTCCTCAACGACCACATCTCCAGAAGCAGGCTCCTCGGCTCTGCCAAGGCCCAGCTCCCCGCGGCCAGGCAGCAGGTCATCGACTCGGTCTCGAGCACGATTCTCAGCGTCAACAAGATCCAGTCCGTCCTCTCACTGCTCTCCGACGCTGGCCTGGAGGCGGCCCAGAAGGTGATCAGCTTCATCCTCGGGAGGCTGATGGCCGTCCTCGACGACTTCAGGAATCACGTCCAGTACCAGAACTGGTCGGTGTCGTTCACCGGCGGCGTCCCGTTCGCCCTTCAGGTCGGGGTCGCGATAACCTTCCAATAGCTCTGCCCGACCATCGACTCCGCCCGGCGGAGGTTACACTGAAGAGCCACGGTGATTCTGCGGGCCAGTTCGAGCGCAACACTTCACGCGTCCACCTAAGGGACCGCGTTCCCTAGTTTCACGTCAGGTCTCGAAGGGCCATGAGAAGGATGACAATCCTGACAACAGGAGTGGCATCGGCTGCGGTCGTGTTCGCCATCCTTGCCCCCAACGTCCCCTGCGCGCCCAGCGAAGCGGCAACCTGTAGTGTCTTCGACCAGCGCGACACTCTCTTCAGGCTCCCTGACATGGTGGCCTTGGGCTACGGCGGAGCGCTGAGCGGGGGACACTACCTCTTCTGTCCCTCGTCGGGGGTCGAATGCTTCTATGACGATCGGACAGCCTAGCGCGTGACCTTGGACTCGCCGTCGACCTTGGCGACCCTGTAGACCTGGTCCGCCATGCTCTCCAGCTCCCTCTCGTGGGAGACGATTATCACTTGCGGGTTCTCCATCTCGTCGAGGATTCCCCTGACCTTCCCGAGCTGCTCCTTGCTGAACCCGTCCGTGGGCTCGTCGAGGATGAGCGCACTCGGCCCCGTCTCCGCGTACTTCTGGACCATCTGGCTGAGCGCCAGCCTGTAGGCGAGCGCGACGCTAGTCCTCTCCCCGCCGCTGAGGAAATCGACGTCTTGGTCGTAACCGCCCTGGTCGACGACCGGGGTGAACTCCTCGTCGACCCTCGCCTCCTTGTCCGGGTCGTCGACCAGCTCCCCGAACCACCTCTGGAAGCTCGCTCCAAACTCCCCGTTTATCGAGGTCATGACGTGGCTCTCTATCGACCTCAGGGTGGGGACGAAGAACTCCTCCAGCCACATCTCCCTCTCACCAAGCGCGGCGGCCTTCGAGGCGGCCCTCTCCTTCCGCTCGATGGACTCCGAGCGCTTCCTCACGTCCTCCCTCCACTTCCTGACGTCGCTCCTCAGGGTCGCCCTCCTGTCCCTCATCGCCTTCAGCTCGCCCTGCGTCGAGTCGATCTTGCTCTGGAGCTCCTCCAGCCCCTTCGTCTCCCTCTCGAGGACGGCTAGCATCCCTCCCAGCTCGGTCAGCTTCCTCTCCCCTTCCTCAAGGTCCTCCCTCGCCGACTGGACCCTCTCCTCCTTCCTCTCCAAATCCTCCGAAAAGTCCTTGGCAAGGGACTTCAACCTCTCGACGTCTGCCGCAAGGTTGTCGTAGCCCCTCTTCTCTTCTAGCAGGTCCTTCATCTCGCCAAGCATCCTCGTCAGCCGCTCCAAGTGCGCCGAGTTGCTCCTCCTCTCCCCCTCGAGACCATCCAGCTTGCCCGCGATGACCTTCGCGTCCACCTCGCTGTCGCAGACAGGGCACCTCCCCTTCTGAGCGACGGACTCGAACTGCCCTATCCTGGTGCCTAGCTCCGCATCCGACGCCCTGTGTCTGTCCATCCTCTCCTGGAGGATCTCGATCTCCGCCCTGATCTCCTTCACCGACTTGGGGGTGGGAGGTTTGCCTGCCTTACCCGCCCTGGCCATCATCTCCGCCCTCTTCGTCTCTGCCCTGGCGATGTCGCTCGTAAGCTCCTCTATCTCGCGCCTAAGCCTCCCGACCTCCCTGGCCTTCTCCTCTCTACCCTTCGAGACGCTCGCAAGCTGGACCTCAAGGTCGTGGAGCCCCCTCCTCTCCGCCTCGAGCTTCGACAGGGCCTTCTCCCGCTCCTCGACCGAGCGCTCCAGTCGTTCGAGTTCCGCGTCCTCCTCGCGTATCCTCGCATCGAGCTCCTGCACCTCCTTCTTGAGGGCCGGTACGTCCCTCCCCGCCCCCTCGAACTGGAGCCTCTTGTCGTGAACCTTCCGCGCCAACTCCTTGGCGTTCTCCATGGCGAGGCTGTATTCCTCGACCCCGAACGCCCTCCGGAGGATCGAAAGCCTGTCGCTGGGCCTCAGCCCGAGGACGACCTTCATCTCCTCCTGTGGGGAGTAGATGGCGTACTGGTAGATCAGGCTCCTCGCCTTCGGCTCGGTGGACTCGCGGAACCCTAGTATCTCTAGGATGCGCTCCTTCATCTCTGTGGGAGGATAATCCTCCTCCCCCTCCGGCCCTCTGAGCTTCCCCTCGACCTGCTGGATAGAGCCATTCTTCTTGGCCAGCACCCTCCGCACCCAGTATTCCCTACCGCCCACCTCGAATTCCAGCTCGACGCTCCCCCTGCTCTCCCCGTTCCTGAGGAGTGACCCTGCCTTGGCGCTCCCCAGACCGAAGAGAGCGAACTCAATCGCCATCAGGATGGTGGACTTGCCGGTCCCGATGTCACCCGAGAACAGTGTCCTCCCGCCGGGGAACTCGACCTCTGCCCTCTTGTAGCTCCTTATGCACTCCATCCTCAGCCGCCTGACTATCATTCGACGCTCTCCTCGATGAGCTCCTTCGCGAGGATAGCCTGCGCCCCGGCGTCGAGCACCCTCCTGGAGTAGTCCCTCTTCGACTCCATCTGCCTCTGCCCCTGCCTGAGCAGCCTCAGGAGCTCGGCCGCACGCTCTGCCCCGCCCAGCCCCAAGAGCTCCTTGGTCGAGATTCTCAGCTTCGCGAGGTTCTCGTTGAAGAGACTCCTCTCTATCGCCGCCGGGTCCTCCCCCACGACCTTGACCTGAGCCTGCTCCTTAGACGCGAGCCCGTGCCTGTTGACGTAGACGTAGAGCGCCCCCCTCTCCTCCATCCCCCTCTTCGCCGACTGGGCGTCCACCTCGACCGTCCTCCCCGTCGCGAGCTCGCCCATCACCCTGAGCGCGACGACCTTGCCCTTGGCGTCGAGCCTCGAGGCTTTCTCCTGGAGGAGCCTGCTCGCCTCCATCGCGTTCATTCCCGCCGCGTCGAACTCGAGGTACGCGCCGACGATGCTGTGGATGGGGACGAACCTCATCCCCCTGAACCTGTCGTCGAACTCAACGACGTAGAACCCCCTCCTCTCCCCCCTCGCCGTCATCTCCAGGTCCTTCCCTCCGTACCCGGTGAACAGCGGCCCCGGGAACACCACCCTCTGGTAGCCTGGGAGGTGGAACTCTCCCCTCTGGTGGATGTGCCCACCGGCATAGTAGTCGAACCCCTTGGGGAAGCTCTCGATGTCGAGGGTCTCCATCTCGCTGAGATAGTCTGGCTTGAACTGGGTTATCCCGCTGTGGAAGGCGAAGACCTTGAACCCGGTCTCCTTCTCGAGCGACTCCCTGTCGAGGACCTCGTACTGCTTGCTCTCGAGCCCTACCTTCCTCGCCGATATCCCGGTCAGCTTCGCGCCGGTCTCCGGGTCAACCACCATCTTGAGCTTCAGTTTCCCTCCCTCGGTCGACGCCCTCATCACGTTGGTGAGGAGGCCGGCCGTGTGGAGGACGTCGATGACCGACGTCGCCGCCGGGGTGTAGTCGTGGCTCCCGTAGATGGCGTAGACGGGAATCTTGGCCTCGCGCAGCTCCCTCATCTTCCTGACCGCGTCATTGACGACACCGAGGTCTGGGACGCCCACGTCGAAAAGGTCCCCAGAGATGAGCACAAAGTCCATCGCCTCCCTGATGCACACATCCACCGCCTCAGCGAAGCACCTCCGCTCTAGCTCCCTCAGAGCCGGCTCCCTGTGAGCGCCCAGATGGACGTCCGACATGTGGGCGAACTTGCTCAAGAGGTTCTCGCAGAGCCGCCCTCGGCGCTACTTAATCCTGCGCCCCTCGCTAAGGATAAATCCTCAGGAGTCTCCCAGAGCTCTCGCGTGCCCGCGTTGAGGCTCCCTGGCGTCGACAGGACGAGGCTGAAGACCAACACACGCCGTGTCCTCTCCGGAGGCCTAGTCGTCTCCGGGTTTGTGTCACTTGTCTTCTACCTCCTCCTCGCCGACCTAGGTCCTCCCGCCCCGCTCCAGAAGAGTGCCTCGGGCGTGGCGATTCAGCAGTGGCTCGTGGCGTATGCCAAGTGGCAGGGCGTCCACGCCACCTACTCGACGGCGATGGGGCTAGGGTTGGTCGCTTCGGTCGAGCTCGCCGTCGCCCTCGCCGTCCTCCTCGCTCCGAGGGTAGCCCTGGCCGCCTCGTACCTCTTCCTCAACGTCTACTTCTTCTGGACCTCTCACCTCCTCTCCGACATCTCCCCCCATCTCTCGGCCTTGCTGACCCAGCTCATCACGGCCCAGGACGACTTCTTCTGGAAGGACGGAGGCCTCGGCTACTGGGTCGGAAGCTCCATCATGGTCCTCGACCTGGAGGCCCTCGTCCTCCTCTCCGCGGTCATGAGCCTGACCTTCCTGCTCAACCTCGGCAAGGGCGCCGGAAGGGCGCTCCTCTACTCACTCCAAGCGGCCGCTCTCTCGCTCACGATACTTGGGGCAGAGATCGCCTGGTTCGACTATCCTCAGTTCTACATGCACGTCACGCAGGCGCAGTCGCTCGTCAACTTCCTCCCCTCCTTCAACAACGCGGACCTCCTCCTCTCGGCGGTCGCGCTCCTCGCCGCGAGCACCTTCCTCCTCCGCAAGCCGCGAAGGTACTGAGGAGCCTCACAGCTCCATTATCCTGATGTTCCTGAAGGATATCGTCGACGTGTCGTCATGGTTCTGCAACCCCACGTAGCCCACCGTGGACCTGCTCCCCGTGAAGTTCGTGACGTCGACCCCGTTCAAAATGACCGTGTACTGCTGCCCGACCGCGCGGATCTCATAGTAGTTCCACTCCCCGACAGGGTTGCTCGCCACCTCCGAGGGGGCTGCGAAGTTGAAGACGGCTCCCGTCTGATAGATGGGGTTCCCGTTTGGCGCGCCGACGTTGTCGATCTGTATCTCGTACCCTTCATTGACCGCGTTCCAGGGGTCGCCCAAGGGATTGGGGAACCTCATGAACACCCCCGAGTTGTCGGTGAAGTGGGCCTCCTTCCAGTCGCACTTGAGCACGAAATCGGCGAACTCTTGCTTGGTGTACCAGAGGAGCCCCATCCCACCGTTCGACTGGAGGTTCCCGTCCACCACGGTGAACCCTCCCGGCCCAGCCTGCTCCCAGCCGTCGAGGGTCTCCCCGTCGAAGAGGGAGATGAAGCCCGGCTCCACCGTCGTCGAGGACGACTGCGGAGGCCCAGAGGCGGCGGAGGGGGCGGCAGAACGAGAGGCAATCAAGTACATTGCCGGGCCGGCCGCCGCCACCGCGGCGACAACTCCCGCCCCCACCGCCGCCTTGCCAATGGTCGTCAGCGCCTCCCTCCTCGTCATCTTCCGACCTACATCTCGCAAGGGGGACGGCACGGACCTTTTCGCCGAGGTCCCAGAATATACGGCTAGCTCCGGGCTCGCGGTTGGCGCGCAACCTTAAGCCCGATCCGTGCCACCAGCCTGGACGTTGGCCGACCCAGAGGCGATCGCCGCCAGGGTTTCGAAGGTCGAGCACGGCTTCAAGGAGATGAAAGAGGAGGCGCTCAAGGTCAAGGAGGAGGGCTCCCTCCCCCAGCGCCTTCGGGTTGCGAAGCAGCTCTACTCCTTCAAGGAATACCAGGCAAGGATGGTCGGGGTCTTCGTCCTCGGCTTCCTAGCCCCGCGGTCGAAGGGCGCGTTGGCGCTGCTAAGGACGACGGTGAGCAAGGACGGGTCGTGGCAGGTCCAGGAGATCCTCGCCCAGGCCTTCGACCAGTACTGCAGGGTCACAGGCTACGAGGCCGCCCTCCCCACCATCAAGGACTGGCTGCGCGACAAGAACCCAAACGTCCGGCGGGCGGTGACCGAGGGCCTCCGCATCTGGAACCATAGGGACTACTTCAGGGAGCACCCCGAGGTGGCCGTAAGGCTCCTCGCATCGCTTCGAGCTGACGAGAGCGAGTACGTGAGGAGGTCTGTGGGGAACGCCCTCCGCGACGTTTCCAAGAAGGAGAAGGACCTCATCAGGTCAGAGCTCGCCTCCTGGGACGCGGACGACCCGCGGACGAAGCTGACCTACTCTCTGGCGTCCAAGTTCCTCTGAGAAGCACCGGCGACCAGGTGATGATGAGTCGGCGGGAGGAGGTCCGACCTCCCCCCACCGAACGACGGACGCTTCCCGGCCGTAGTCCTCCTTTCGTTCTAGGCGGGATTCAGCTCAGCGGCCTACCTTGGTCTGGTGCAGGCGCGTCGTAGACCACGTTCGGCCTTGCTCTGCACGGGTCAGCCGTTTCATCCCATCTCCGTCGACCTCAGGATCGCTCCATCACCGCGTTGGACGGGACGGGTCTCGTTTCTGTTCCGTTGCCAGCCGTCTCCGGCTGCGCCTCTCGGCGCCGTGCATCCTGCAGCGAGGGAGGAACTTCCCCAGGAGACCCCCGTGGCCCACCCACCGGCTCGCGTCCGAGGGACTAGACGCTCGGCCGCGGAGTTAAGCCTTCCGGGGTGCCGCGCCTCTACCTAGAATCCCGTTATCAACGAACGCGCAATTAATGTTAGGAATCGCGAGTGAAATCGTTAACGCCTAAATAGTCGACTATTGTCTAATCTTCGAAAATATGACGAAGGTTTCTATGAAAACATCAGTCACAGCAATCTCTCTAAGCATACTCTTCATCCTCTCTGCAATCTCCGCGCCCGCCGTCCTGGCGGCCGCTAACTCGACCCCGTCGGCTCTGGCCCCGGCGCCCCTCACAACTATGCAGGCGAACTGGGCGTGGCCGAACGGCAACAACTTCGGCCAGGACTACAACCCGCAGACCTTGGTCAACTCGTCGAACGCTCAGAACCTCGCCCTCAGCTGGCTGTTCCCTCTACCGACCCATCCGACGGCCCTGCTGTCGGTGTCCGGAGGGCTCGGCGTCGACACGGCGCTCCTGATCATCAACGGGAGCGTCTATGCGACAACCCAGTACGGCCAGGTCTTCGACCTCAACGCGGCGAACGGCGACGTCATCTGGACCGACGTTCTTCCAATCCAGGCCAACGCGACAGTTGGACAGGGCGACGGCGCCCTGCAGCTCCACCTCCACGACGGAGCCGAGCAGTACACGACAGCCTCGTTCGGCAACAGCGGGGTCTCAGGTCCGACCTACTGGATCGACGCTCCCAACCACGTAGTCTACGCCATCAACGCGCTCAACGGGAAGTACGAGATGAACTTCACCGTCTACGGCGCCTGCGCCCCCGGAACCAACACTCCTGCGAGCCGAGGCACGACCTGCGGGGTCACCTCGGTGCAAGGGAACAACCCGACCGAAGTCTACACGACACTCGCGACCAACATCCTCATCGACCAGGCCAAGGGCGTCATGATCACATCGATGCTGAGCTCTTCGACCGCAAACGCGGCGAGGTGCTTCTTCCGGGAATGGAACATCGACGTGAACCCACCGACGCTCAACTGGGAGAACTACTGCTCGCCTCCCCAAGTTGGGTCTAACGTACCGGTGAACCCCAACTGGGACCTACAGCAGGTCAACGGCATGTCAGGCGCCCAGATATTCTACCCAGGCCCCGCCTATGCTGGCGGCGGCACCATCCCAGGCTCAGCAGTGGTCGACCTGAAGACGCTCTCGGCGACGCAGCTCAACGCAACCCTGTACAACGACTGGGGTCAGATTGAGAGCCCGGCGTGCCAGGTTGAGACGGGCGGCGCATCTCCAGGAGCGGTCGGCGCCGGTTGGGGAGGACAATGGCTCCTCGGAACAGGACCAACCGCAGGCCTGGCGTTCGTCAACACAGGCAACCGGGGTCCATACGCGGGCGACTGCCAACCAGGCCCCGACCTCTGGGCTTCCTCCATCCTGGCGCTCAACGAGACCAACGGCCAGTGGGTCTGGGGCTTCCAGACCTCGGCCCACGACGAGTGGGACTTCGACTGCTCGTGGTGGCAAGCTCTCGGCAACGAGACCGTCAACGGCGTCAACACCCAAGTCCTATGGAAGACGTGCAAGGACGGCTACCTGTTCGAGCTCAACGCCAAGACTGGCGCGCTCATCTGGGCGTACACCCCGCCCAACAGCATTCTGAACAGGCTGCCAGTTTCCTTGCCCCTCAACCCGCTCAACGAGACACAGATGACCGAGGTGTACGGTTGTCCAACCGTCCTTTCAAGCCCATGCGTCGTTAATCCAACGACCCACGCCGGGTTCGAAAACGAGCCCGCCTACGACCCGGCCCTCAACATGATCTTCACGGCGAGCCAGAACGTGCCATCCCTCGAACAATACGTCCATCCAAACAGCACCCTCTACGGCAAGACCAGCGGGTTCGCCCTGATAGGGGCCGCTGAGACCAGTGCGGACAACTCGACCATCGAAGGCGTGAACGCAGCGACAGGCCAGCAAGTCTGGTCCCACTTCGTAGCGACGGAAGGCTACCGTGGAGGCATAACCGTGAGCGGCGGCGTCGTCTTTCTGACATTCTCATCGGGAGACATCCTGATGCTCAATGCGCAGAATGGCAACGTCGTCAAGGACCTCTACATCGGAGGACCGCTCAACGTCGTTCCGTCCATAGGAGCAACCACTAGTGGGCAGATGGAGGTCATCTTCCCGATCACCGCCGGCAGCGTCACCTGGGGAACGGCCGTCCCCGGCGACATCGTCGCCCTGACGCTTCAGAACGTGGCTGCGGTCACGACCACAGTCACGACCTCAGGTGCCGTCTCGACATCAACCACGACATCCGTCTCAGTCTCTGTCTCCACAGTCACAGCCTCCTCCGGAGGAGTCAGCTCAACGACAACCTACGGGATCGCGGCGGTAGCCGTGATCTTCATCATCGCGACGGGCTATCTTGCCATGCGTGGCAGGAAGCCCGCCTCCTAATTTTTCCCTTCGTCAGAAATCCCTCTGAACCTCACCCTCACGGCTTGGTCTCCTGTTCCTCAGCGAATTGTTAAAAATCGGATATTCCTGTAATTGTTTCGCGCCCCGAAGCAAAGGATATTAACTCAAATCGGCCGGCAATCAACGAAAATATGACGAAGGTTTCTAGAACATCACTCGCAACCATATCTGTCACTCTCCTGTTCCTCGTCTCGGCTATCTCGGTGCCAGCGGTCATGGCGGCACCAAGCAAAGTCGCGGCTCCGGCCGCGACTCCGCTGACGACCCTCCAGGCAAACTGGGCCGCCGCGGACGGGAACGCCTTCAACCAGAACTACAACCCACAGAACCAGATCAACAGCTCCAACGCCCAGAACCTGGGCTTGAACTGGCTGTTCCCGCTCCCGACCCACCCGACGGCCCTGCTGTCGGTGTCCGGAGGTCTTGGTATCGACTCCGCGCCGCTGACGATCAACGGCACGATCTACGCCATCACCCAGTTCGGGCAGATCTTCGCGATTAACGCGGCGAACGGCAACCAGATCTGGACCACGATCCTACCCATACTCCCCAACGCCACGGCAGGCATCCAGGGCATCACCGGGATTTCGCTCCACCTCCACGACGGGGCGGAGCAGTTCACGACCAAGCTGTTCGGAGGTACTCCGACGCTGTGGTACGCCGCTCCAGGCCTGAAGGTCTGGGCGGTCAACGCTAACACCGGCGCCCTCGAGATGAACTTCACCTACTTCACAGGCATCAACATGGTCCAGGGCAACGCCGCAACCGCGATCTACAGTCCGATTGCGCCGAACGTCCTAGTCGACCAGAACAGGGGCCTTGCCATCACGTCGATTGGGAGCCCAAGCTCCTCGGCCACAGGCAGGTGCTTCTACACGGCCTGGAACATCCTGGTGAACCCGCCCCAGCGCGTCTGGACGACCTACTGCACTCCACCTCAGGTCAACTCCAACCTACCGGTCAACCCCAACTGGGACATCCAGCAGGTCAACAACATGACCGGCGCTGAGATCTTCTACCCAGGCCCGGCCTACAACGGTGGCGGCACTATACCCGGCACCGCGGTGGTCAACCTCAAGACGATGTCGGCAGCCCAGCTCAACTCCACCCTGTACAACGACTGGGGCTACGTCCAGAGCGCCGCCTGCACAGCGGCCGACGGCGGAGCATCTCCAGGATCGACTGCTGCCGGGTGGGGAGCGCCATGGATCCTCGGTTCGGGACCCCTGAACGACATGGTGTTCGTCAACACCAACAACAGGGACCCGTACACCAACGCCTGCATGCCGGGACCCGACCTCTGGTCAGCGTCAGTACTGGCGTTGAACGAGACCAACGGTCACTGGATCTGGGGCTTCCAGACCTCGGCCCACGAGAACTGGGACTACGACTGCTCCTGGTGGCAGGCCGTCGGTAACGAGACCATCAACGGAGTCAACACACCCGTGCTGTGGAAGACGTGCAAGAACGGCTACCTGTACGAGCTCAACGCTCTGAACGGTAACATGATCTGGGCATGGACTCCACCGCAGAGCATACTGGCCAGGTGCCCGTACTGCTACTCGCACAACCCGCTCAACTCGACCGAGATGAACGAGGCGTTCTTCAACCCCAGCCTCGCGGACACTCTGATGTATCCGCAGGCCTACGCAGGGTTCGAGAACGAGCCGGCAGTGAACACGGCTCTGAACATGGTCTTCACGGCCAGTCAGAACGTGCCTGCCCTCGCGCACTACATCCCCATGAACATCACCAACTACGGAAAGACTTCCGGGTGGTCCAGCATTGCAATAGCATCGACCGCAGCCAACCTTGACAACTCCACCATCGAAGGAGTCAACGCTGCCACCGGGCAGATGGTCTGGTCCCACTTTATCCCCACGCAGGGATACAGGGGCGGCCTCACCACTTCCGGCAATCTGGTCATGGCGACTCTGTCATCGGGAGACCTCCTGATGCTGAACGCCGGAACCGGAGCAGTGGTCAAAGACTTCTTCATCGGCGGACCGCTCAACGAGCTGGCGACGTTCGCAGCGACTGCTTCCGGTCAGGAAGAGGTAATCTTCCCGATCACTGCAGGCCTTGTAACGTGGGGCACGGGCGTACCAGGAGACCTGGTAGCGCTCAGCCTCACTAACGTGCAGGCCACAGGCGCTGGGACGACCACCACCACCACCGTCACCTCAGGCGGTGTAACGGTGACATCCACCGTAGGCGGGGGCGGCACGACAGTGACCACGACCTCCACGACCGTCAAGACTACGACGGTAGGTGGATCAGGGTCGACGGTCACGCTCTCGGGCTCGGCGACCACAGTCACATCAACAGCGACCAGCACAGGAGTCAGTTCCACAACCCTCTACGGGGTCGCGGCGGTAGCCGTGATCTTCATCATCGCGACGGGCTATCTTGCCATGCGTGGCAGGAAGCCCGCCTCCTAATTTTTCCCTTCGTCAAGGATTCCGATTCAAGCCCTGACAGGCATAGGTACGGAAACCACCCTCGAAGCGCTCTCAGTATCGTCCGGCGGCCCCGCCCGTGGTCCGCGGCACACCCGGCTGGGGGAAGAAGCTCCTCTCTATCTCTTCAACCTCTGCCTCCGACCTGGCCCTTGCGTACTCCTCGAGCGGGTCGTGGTTTAGCGTCTCAAAAGTCGGGCCCCACTTGTACAGTCCAAGGAACCTGGTCGCATCCTCTCTCTCGCCCACGATGAACAGGGTCGCTGCGACGGCCTCGACTGAGCTGAGTATCCCGAGCCTCGAGTAGTTCGTGGGGTTGCCAGCGAGTAGCGCGGGGAGCCTCCTGTGCTTGCCCCCGATCTTCCGAAAGAAGACCTCCTGGGCCTGGTTCCATGAGCAGTCGATTGCGAGGACCGACTTGCACTCTGCGTCGAGAGGGCTGAGCACCGTCCCTGCGAAGGGGTTGAGTACGATCGTCGTGTTCGACGCATGGAACTTCCTGGTCACCTCAGTGGCGAGCCCCATGTGGACCATCTTCTTGGCCGTGCACTTCGCCGGGTCGTCCTGCCCGTAGTCGATTACGAAGACGTTCATGGTCTGGCCGGCTCCCCAGCAAAGAGAACTGGTGGGGCTATATGTGTCGTGGGACCGCCAAAATCAGGCCTCTCACGTGCACGGTCTGTTCACTCCCAGCATGTTGCAGAGGTAGGGCGGGGTGCTCGTTGGCGCCGGCAGCACGTTGAAGTGAAGCGCAAACGAGGTCACCCCATGCATCGCCGACCGCCAGCGTGTACGTCCCGACCTTCCACGGCGCTGGCGCCGGGATTGCAACGGGGTTCGGCGGAACCTGCAGAACCGTGGCGACGCCCCAGTAGCCACGACGCCGGAGGACTGGGAGGAGGAAACAGTGGTGGACGACTTTAGGAATTGGGAGTTGGTCAACGCGAACAGCACTGCCACAAGGAGCATGGCTGGAACGATTAGGGCAATCGCAAATTGTAATCTTCTTCCAATCTCAGCCGAGTGGACTTCGGAAAAGAAATCCATTGGGTAGGTTCTCTTATTCATTCTGGAGCAATGTTCGCGAAGCCAGGTCCTTCCGCCGTTCTACGAATTAGGATTATAATCCACGCATCGGCATTGACCAGCTAGAGATGTCGCGCTCAAGCCCGATGATCTTCTTGGCCATCTTCTCAATCGCCTCCATCGTCTCCCTGATCCTCGTCGTCTCCCCGTACGTCTTCACCTCCCAAGACACCGGCGCCCTCGTGATGAGCGCGTCCCTGAGCCCTACAAACGTGAGAGGGAACCAGACGGTCACCCTCACCATCTCGGAACGGAACACGCTCCGCTACCCGGACGTCCTCCCCCTCACCGACACGCTGAGGTCTGAGAACCTCTCCTCCGAGCCATGCGGTGGGCTCTTCCCGTTCGGCATCGCCGTGTTCGAAGGGCACGACAACCAGGCCAACCTCTCTTCCGCCAGGCCGGTAGACGTCTTCGACCTCTTCGGCGTCTATATGTGCCCCGCCGAGTTGGTGTCCAACTCCTTCACCTTCCAGCCCCAGCAGAACGTGACCAGGCAGGCCAGCTTCAACGGGTACTGGACGGCGGGCGAGACCCAGCATCCCGGGGGCGGTGTTTCCGAGGGGGTGCTTCACCCGTTCTTGCCCGGCGAATACACCGTCCTGGTCGGCGACGAGTGGGGCCACACGGAGCTGCTTTACTTCCAGGTGGCGCCCTAGCCCTCTCCGGCCTCTGCGGCCATCGTCCACCGGTCCGCCAGCTGGTCTCGACGCGGCCTGTATACGTCTCCGAAGAAGCCGTCGGTAGAAAGGAGCGTCTCCCTCGGGAAGGACTCCACGTACGCCAGGGCCTCCTTCCAGGCGGCGTCGAACGTGCTCCCGAACCTCGCCTTGACCTGCTTGTCGAACGCCTCCTTGGTCTGGACCTCGCCCCCGATCGTGAAGAGCATCACACCGTCCTTCTCAGTCTTGAACGCCATGTCGTCGCCGAGCTTGAAGCTCGCCCGGGGCGCCATCTTCCCGCTCCTTCCTGCCTTTCCTTCGCCGCCCTTCCCGCCCTTGAACCCACGCTTGGCCGCCGCGATGAAGATGGCCCTGTTCAGCCCCCACGAATACGCCGACTCGAGAGGGAGCCCCAAGGTGTAGGCGCGTGCTGCCTGGAGCATACTCATCACTTGAAATCGGCCCACGGCCATCGTCATCTGTTCTAACCTCTGGTCTAATTAACACGCGGCTCCAGGTCGTCTCGAATGGCTTCTGACGCGAGGGTGGCCGGAGTCGCTGTTCAACGGGAGCGTGCCCCTGCAGTGAATCTTCACTTGCGATGTGAACGTCTTTCTCGAGATTACCGTCATCTCTTAGAGAGGAAAGTGGTCTTGATTGGGTAGTACTTTTTGGAACTTTGCGCGACGACGCGGCCTCACTCCCACTGCGCTTTTCGCAGTTCTGGCAGTCGTCTTGCTGGCGGTGGTTTTTGTCGGCTACTATGAGGTCACGACTGGAACGCCTAGAAGCAGCACCAATGCGACGACGTCGCAGACGTCGTGTACTGCTATCATAACGACCACCAATGGGACGGTGCGTTCGACATACTGCCTAACAAGCTTGGTAACAACCGTCAATACGACGGGCGATGTCTTCCTCACGAGTTGCAGCGTAACGGGGATCGGAGAATTCGCGCTGCGGATAATATCCGACTCCACAGGTGCACTCGTGAGCGGCGAAACCATCAGCGCCGTAGACACACTTGGTTGCGACATCCTGGGACAGAGCCCCCAAACGCAAGTCGTCCATATTGACAACTTCTCGGCGGGACAGGGGGGTTGGCTCATCCCGGTCTTTCCAGCTCAGGCCGAACCTGGAGGCGAACTGAACTTCACCGTTACCTATCAAGGACGAACATACAACTTCAGCGCCGGAGTTCCCCCAGCCGGCACCAATTGCGTCACTCTGCACGTTCCCTCGGGCAATGTGACGAGGTCGACAGGGTCGTATTGCAGCTCTCAATCCAGCAGCATCACCCAATTGACAAACGGACACGACACAATCTCCGTCAGCGGGCTCTCAATCTGCCCGAGCAACTGCGTCTACCCAGCGCCTTACGTGTCGGGGCTGGTCACCTTCAACGGGACCTCGCCTGTGTCTTCCCTGAAGGTCTATGTCAACGGGACGTACGACGGCACGCCATTCGAGAACCCGAGCACGGCGACCTACGCGTGCACCACCGGAGCGGGCCAGGCCTGCTCCGTCCTGCTCGGCGGGAGCAGCTATACCAGCGGTAACTCGACCACCTCGACCAAGTACTACGCCACATGCTCCGTGCCTCAGGGCAGCACCACCTGCAGCGCGACCACCACGGGGGCCGTCAACACCATGACCGCCTTCGCCTACATGTACAAGGGTTCCCTTCCGAGCAACTTCGTACCGGCCATCAGGGGCGATTCCTACGTCTTCCAGTTCGTCGCAACGTTCCAGGACGGGACCACCACGACGGCAACCGCCTCGGTTGTCGCAGGCTAGGGATTGGAACAATCTCTCACAACGATTATTAGCACCCTTCACCAAATTTGTAGAAACGCGCAAGCGTTTTGGCTGCTTCTGAATCCAAGCGACGCACCTCCCACCCCAAGCTCGCAATATCGACCATAGCGGTCACGGTGGTGGTCTTCGTCGCGGTGGGGATCGCCCTGGAGGTCGCGTTCCTCCCGAAGGCTTCCCAGCCAGGCTCCGTCCAGACCACGAGCGCAGTTACTTGTCAGCCCCCAGCTGCGGGGAACGCGTCGACGCCCTCGACCCCGGTCAAGACGGCGGTGGACCAGTTCGTCCAGGACTTCAACGACCGGAACGTCCAGGGGCTGAGCGGCCTCTACGCCCAGGACGCTTGCGTCACGTGGTCGGGCAAGGCGACCGGGCTCGTCGGGACGTACGACGGCCAGGGGAACGTCCGCATCCTGTACGGCTCATCGATCGGCAAGACCACGGTGTTGAACGCGACGATAAGCAACTACAACGAGGCGCCCTCGAGCCCCTCAAACGTCAACGTCACAATGACGATCTACATGGCAGGCAACAGCACGGTCGTGGGCGCACTCAACTCGACGGTCGATGCGACCCAGCAGTGGGCCTACAGCGGGCAGCAGTGGCAGATAGTCAAGGAGAACTGGGACTACCTCACCTTCAACGTCCAGAACCCCCTCTCCTCCACGACCTTCCCCCAGTGGGCCGCGATCAAGGCCGGGCACAACCCCGACCTGGTCTCCGAGAAGAGCTTCGAATGGCACGCCGGCCCGTACGTCGCCGCCTCGGTCTACACCTTCATGGGCGCGATACTGGTCGTCGGCGCGGTAGAATACAGGAAGATGTCCAGACGGACATAGATGCGGCATGAGCCCTCAGGGAAAGGCGGTCGCGGCCGCCGTGATCATCATCCTCGCCATCGGCGGCGTCTCCGTGGTCTACTTCCTGAACACGAGTTCAGAGCTGGCGTCCCAAGACGAGACGATCTCATCCCTCCAGTCGACGGTCAGCTCGCTTGTCTCCCACCCATCCACGACCACGGTCGTCGGCACGACGACCATCACGACCACGGCGTCCGAGACCGCCATCAGCATAGAAACGACGACTACCACGGCGACAACGACATCCACGACGAGCCTCGTTTCAGTCTCCACCGTGACTGCGACCACCACTGCCGCGTTCGCCCTCTCGGTGCGCGTCGACAGTCCTGACTACACTACGAATCAGCCCATCCTCTTGAGCGGAAGCGTCTTTCCTGTGCCCAATGCCTCGGATGTCTTCCTCATCGTGACTGGCCCCGCCGGCGCAGTCGCCATAGTGACCAGCCGGACGAGCAGTATCAATGGCAGCTACTCCTACACTCTCGTGACCGGGGGCTCGCCTGCCTGGGTCACGGGACATTACACGGTCACCGCCGTCTGCGCGGCGTTCAGCGCCACTGAGACGGCGACCGCGCAGTTCACCTACGTGGTGCCTGCGTAGCCTCCCGAATCTCCGGCATGATTTTTAGCGACCCTGTCCCCGTACTTCCGTGGCGAACCGGCCGGACTGGAGGGCATATCCCATATCCGTCGTCATCCTGTCTCTCGCGGTCTTCGCTTTCTTCGTCTACTCGGGGTCGACCGTCTCGCCGACACACTGCGGCATCCCATGCAACCCCTCGTCTGGCGTCCTTCAGAACAGCCTCTCAGCCCAGGACGAATATCTCGCCGCCGTCGCGGCGGTCCTATTCGGGCAGCCCGGCCTGGCGCTGGTCGCGCTCACCCGAAGGTCGAGGCAAACTACTTCCTGAACTTCCTGCCGCATTGCCCCTTTTATATCGCCGAGCCATTACCAACACTAAATGGAAGTAACGCGGGACGAGCT
>Ga0335077_10003864_pt1 | contig 18207 bp, 19 predicted proteins | sample Lox_Sample_31_FD_207151 | JGI IMG/M metagenome (GOLD analysis project Ga0335077, IMG submission 207151) | Soil microbial communities from Loxahatchee National Wildlife Refuge, Florida, United States - Lox_Sample_3.1 | ecosystem: Environmental > Terrestrial > Soil > Wetlands | place: USA... | reverse complement strand
ACCTCGCATCGGCCCAGGCCGCGTTTAACCGCGGCGATCTGAAAACCGCGCGCCAGCTTGCCTCGCGCGCCAAAACTCGCCTGCCGATCGGTTCGCCCGCATGGGTGCAAGCCGACGACATTGTAAACGTCAAACCGAACGCCAAAGCTCAACAATAAGGAATGATTTCATGACATCGAGACCGCGTCTGATCGCCGCCGCCTGCGCGGCATTGCTGGCTATCGCCGTGCCGCAAGCCTCACGTGCCGACGAATTCTCCGCCAGCCAGCGCGGCGATATTGAACGCATTGTGCGCGAGTACCTGGTCGCTCATCCGGAGGTCATCCAGGAGGCGATGACCGAGCTGGAAAAACGGCAAACCGCCGCGGAGGCCGAGAAACACAAGGCGGCCGTCAAACAATATTCGGAGAACCTGTTCACCTCGCCGCGTCAGGTCGTGCTCGGCAATCCAAACGGCAATGTTACTTTCGTGGAATTCTTCGATTACAACTGCGGCTACTGCAAGCGTGCCATGGATGACATGCTCACGCTGCTCAAGGACGATCCCAAGCTCAAGATCGTGTTGAAGGAATTCCCGGTGCTTGGCCCCGGCTCGGTCGAGGCCGCGCAGGTCGCGGTCGCCGTCCGCATGCAGGACAAGACCGGCAAAAAATATCTTGAATTCCATCAGAAGCTCCTCGGCGGGCGCGGCCAGGCTGACAAGGCGCGCGCACTCGCCGTGGCCAAGGACATCGGTCTCGACATGGGCCGCCTCGACAAGGACCTGGCCAGCCCCGAAGTGAAGGCCACGTTGCAGGAAAGCTTCAAGCTTGCCGAGGCGCTCGGCCTCAACGGCACGCCAAGTTATGTGATCGGCGACGATGTCGTGGTCGGCGCCGTGGGCCTCGATGCGCTCAAGGAAAAGGTCAACACTTCACGCTGCGGCAAGCCGAGCTGCTGACGAACCAGTCGTCCGCAGTATTCCGTGACCATCGGCCGCCGCGGCGAAATCTGCGGCGGCTATTTTTGCGTCCGATCCATACGGGAACAAAGTTCCGTCGGGGCCGTTGTCGCGCGCATGTATACGCTCGGGATGGAGGAAGAATACTTTCTGTTCGACGCGAAAACGCGCCATGCGGTGCGTCGCGCGGACAAGAAATTCATTTTGCTCGCGCAAAAGCAGCTCGGCAATCAGGTGATGACGGAAATGCTGCAGTCGCAGATCGAGGTGGCGACACCCCCCTGCGCGAGCGTGCAGGAGGCCCGGCAGCATCTCTCGCATTTCCGCCGCACGCTTGGGCTGTTGGCCGCCGAACACAAACTCGGTCTCGCCGCCATGGGCACCTTCCCGCTCGCGTATTGGCCGGAGCAGATGGTGACGCCGAAGGCGCGCTACGGCGCCATCATCGATGACCTTCAGATGATCGGGTACCGCAACATGCTGTGCGGCATGCATGTGCATGTCGCGGTACCGGATGTCGACACGCGCATCAACTTGATCATGCGGTTGACGCCCTACCTTCCGCTGTTGCTGGCACTTTCGACCTCGTCGCCGTTCTGGCAAAGCCACTTCACCGGCCTTGTCGGCTATCGGCTTGCAGCTTACGACGAATTGCCGCGCACCGGCCTGCCGGAACTCTTTCGCACGAATGACGACTATCGCGAGTTCGTGGCCGCGCTCACCTGGGCCAAGATCATTCCCGACGCGAGCTACATCTGGTGGGCGATACGGCCCTCGCTGAACAATCCGACCATCGAACTGCGTGTCGCCGACAGCTGCACACGGCTCGATGACGCGATCGCGATCGCCGCGTTGTTCCGTTGCCTGGTGCGCGCCCTCGACCGCGATCGCGCGCTCAATGCCGGGTTCGACCGCGTTGGCCGCGCGATCACGCAGGAGAACAAGTGGCACGCCCAGCGCTACGGCATCGGCGCGACCTTCATCGAGCCGTTCTCGCGTTCGCCTCTCACTCTTGTGCAGTGGCTCGATCAGGTGATCGATTTCATCGCCGGCGACATCGAGGCGCTCGGCTGCGCGCAGGAAATCAGGCACCTGCACGCCATCGCCGCCCATGGCACGAGTGCTGACCGCCAGATTGACATTTTCAGCAAGGCGCGCGCCGCCGGCCGCAGACGGTTAACGGCGCTTAAAGAGGTGATCGATTGGGCGGCCGCCGAAACCCAGGCGCATGGCGCCAAATGCCAAACCTGAACGTCATTCGGGCTTCCCCTAATCGTCCGGGGCACTTATAAAGTTTCGCGCGCAATCGAGCCGACGCCGCGAAGGCCGGGGATCCATGGCAACGACGACAATTTACGTCCTCAACGGACCCAACATGAATTTGCTCGGCACCCGCGAGCCGGAAAAATATGGGCGCGCGACTCTCGCCGACGTCGAAAAGCTTTGCGGCGACACCGCCAAGCGGTTCGGCCTCGGCATTGTGTTCCGGCAATCGAACCAGGAAGGCGAGCTGGTCGACTGGATTCAGGAGGCGCATGCCAAGGATGCGGCTGCCATCATCATCAACCCGGCCGGCTACACCACGACATCCATCGCCATTATGGATGCGCTTCTCGCCGTCAACGTCAAACTGCCGGTGATCGAAGTACACGTCACCAATATCCACGCACGCGAAAGCTTCCGGCAGAATTCATATATCTCGAAGGCTGCAAAGGCGGTGATTGCCGGCTTCGGCATCGACGGTTACGCACTGGCGATCACCGGTCTTGCCGGCCTGCTCGGCGCCAGGCAGAAGGGTTGAGCGTGGGAAAATCGCCGAAGACAATCGTCGACCGCGAGCTGATCCATGAGCTGACGCAGCTCCTGGACGAGACAGGATTGACCGAAATCGAGATCGAGCAGGATGGCAAGCGCGTGCGCGTGGCGCGTGCGGCCGCAATCGCTGCGCCCGCGCCGGCCGCGGTGCGTGTCGAGGTCGCGCCGCAGCCCGGCGCGGGGGCTGCCGTCACGGCCATCGATCCCTCGAAACATCCGGGCGTGGTGATCTCGCCCATGGTCGGCACTGCCTACGCTGCGGCCGAGCCGGGGGCCAAGCCCTTCATCGACATCGGCAGCAAGGTCAAAGTCGGCGACACCCTGCTGATCGTGGAAGCCATGAAGACCATGAACCAGATTCCCGCTCCGCGCGGCGGCACCGTGATTCAGATTTTGTTTGAGGATGGCCAGCCGGTGGAATTCGGCGAGCCGTTGGTGATCATCGAGTGAGTGAAGTTTTGCGCACACCTTTTTCCGCTCTCATCCTGAGGAGGCCACGACGCGGCCCATCTCAACAGATGCGGGCGGCCCATGCTTCGCGACGTGCGCGTTCCGCGCAGTCCTCAGCATGAGGCCAGGCGATGTTCGATAAAATCCTGATCGCCAATCGCGGCGAGATCGCGCTTCGGGTGCTGCGCGCCTGCAAAGAACTCGGCATTCCGACGGTGGCGGTGCATTCCACCGCCGACGCCGACGCCATGCATGTGCGGTTCGCGGACGAGAGCGTGTGCATCGGGCCTCCGGCGGCGAAAGATAGTTACCTCAACATTCCCTCCATCCTGTCGGCCTGCGAGATCACCGGCGCTGACGCGCTCCATCCCGGCTACGGATTTCTGTCGGAGAACGCGCGCTTTGCGGAAATTCTCGCGGAACACGGCGTGCAGTTCATCGGTCCCAAGGCCGCGCATATTCGCCTGATGGGCGACAAGATCGAGGCCAAACGCACCGCGAAGGCACTCGGCATCCCGGTGGTGCCCGGTTCGGAAGGCGCGATCGGGTCCGATCAAGAAGCCGGCAAAATCGCAAGTGAGATCGGCTTTCCCGTGCTGATCAAGGCATCCGCCGGCGGCGGCGGCCGGGGCATGAAGGTCGCGCGCAGCGCGAGCGAGCTTTCGCTTGCGCTGTCGACCGCGCGCAGCGAAGCCAAGGCCGCATTTGGCGACGACGCCGTCTATATCGAGAAATATCTCGAGCGCCCGCGCCATATCGAAATCCAGGTGATCGGCGATGGCGAGGGTAAAGCCGTTCATCTTGGCGAGCGCGATTGCTCGCTGCAGCGACGGCATCAGAAGGTCTGGGAGGAAGGCCCCTCGCCTGCGCTCAACGCCAACGCCCGCGATGCGATCGGTGAGACGGTCGCCAAGGCGATGCGCGAGATCGGTTATCTCGGTGTCGGCACCGTTGAGTTTCTCTACGAGGACGGCGATTTTTATTTCATCGAAATGAATACCCGTATCCAGGTCGAGCATCCGGTGACCGAGATGATCACCGACATCGACCTCATCTTCGAGCAAATCCGTGTTGCCGCCGGAACCAATCTTGCCCTCAAGCAATCGGACGTGAAATTCCAGGGCCACGCCATCGAGTGCCGCATCAACGCCGAGAACCCGGTCTCTTTCCGTCCGTCGCCCGGCAAGATCCTGCACTATCATGCGCCGGGCGGGCTCGGAGTGCGCATCGATTCCGCCGTCTATCAGGGTTACACCATCCCGCCCTATTACGATTCACTCGTCGGCAAGCTGATCGTGCATGGCAAGACGCGCACCGAATGCCTGATGCGGCTCAAGCGTGCGCTCGACGAAGTGGTGGTCGATGGCATCGAAACGACGCTGCCGCTCTTTCGCGCGCTCGTGCGCGAAAAGGACATCATCGACGGCAATTATCACATCCACTGGCTGGAGCAGTTCCTTGCCCAGGGCGGCATGGAGCCCTAGGACGGCGGCGGGCCACTCGTCAGTCGTGTCAGCAACGCGCAGACATCGTTGGGATCGTAAGGCTTCGCCATGAAGAGCGAGCGGGGCACCAGCGGAGAAATTTCGGAAAGCTTGTAGCGCCCCGAGGCGTAGACAATCGGCATTTCCGGCCGCAGTTGCCGCGCCCGCGTCGCCAGTTCCGCGCCGTTCATGCTGCCCGGCAGTTTGACGTCGGTGAACAACACGTCGACGTCCGCGCCGGAGTCGATGTAACGCAGCGCCTCGTCGGCGGTTGTGACCTCATGCACGAGGAACCCGGAAGCGGTCAGGGCATCGGCAACAAGGTTGCTGATGAGGACTTCGTCCTCGACCACCAGGACCGAAATCGGTGCGCCGCCTCTGCCCATCCGTTCCAATCCCACGTCCGTGGCGCCGATTCGCGCGTCACCGCAGAACACAATGATATTTCAGAAATCTGCCGCTTTTTTGCTGTCGAAGGAGTTAACAACAGTTACGGGCGCCGTTTCTCTTGCGGCCGGCACTGCCGTAAGATCACCGCGCCACGAGACTCGGGCCATGGCCAACCGCGAAAACACGTTTATCGAGATCACGCCGGAGGTGCTGCTTAAGGCCTATGCCTGCGGCATCTTTCCGATGGCGGAGAGCGCGGACGATCCGGCCCTCTATTGGATCGAGCCCGACATGCGCGGGATCATCCCGCTCGAAGGCTTCCACGTACCGGCCCGCCTGGCGCGCTCCGTCCGCGCAACGCCGTGGATCGTTTATGTCGATCGTGATTTTGACGCCGTGATCGAGGGATGCGCCGAGCCCAAGCAGGATCGTGCCCGCACCTGGATCAATTCGCGCATCCGCCGCATCTACCGGTCGTTGTTCGAGCGCGGCCATTGCCACACCGTCGAGGTCTACGACGGTGATGACCTTGTCGGCGGGCTTTACGGCGTCTCACTCGGGCGCGCTTTCTTCGGCGAAAGCATGTTTCACCGCGCGCGCGACGCGTCCAAGATCGCGCTTGTGCATTTGGTCGCTCGGCTCAGGATCGGCGGGTACCGGCTGCTCGACACGCAGTATGTCACCGAGCACCTGCGCACCTTTGGCGCGGTCGAGGTCCCGAAGCGGCGCTATCATCGCCTGCTCGAGGAGGCACTGACCGGTGAGGCCGACTTCGCGGCCGTACCGCGCGAACGGCCCCTTGCCGGCGCCGAGGCGCTCGCGATTATTCAGGGGGAGCGATAGCTCTTCTGCAGCCGCTGAGACCGCTTGGCTGCTGCCACTTGGCTGCTGCCACTTGGCTGCTGCCACTTGGCTGCTGCCACTTGGCTGCTGCCACTTGGCTGCTGCCACTTGGCTGCTGCCACTTGGCTGCTGCCACTTGGCTGCTGCCACTTGGCACCACACTCCGCTCATTCCCGCGCAAGCGGGAATCCAGAGTCAAATTTTGAGGAAATCGTTGCCCGGGCTCCGCCTTCGCGGGCAGCGCAACTGTCCATTGCCCTATCGCAGAAACGGGAAGGGGAAGGGGAATCCTGATGGTTGCTGCTGTTGCTGTTGCTGCGGCTGTTGCGGGCGCTGTTGCACCGGTGGCGGCGGGGCCGGCGGCGGCGGTGGCGGCGTCCGTCGCTGTTGCGGCGGGGGCTGAGCACGGGTCGGCTGCGGCTTGGGCACTTCCACCGGCACTTCCGCCACACTGGGGCCCTGCCCGCCTTTGCAGTCGGTGATCCACACGTCGTAGATCGGATGTTCGACCGCGTGCAGGCCGGGACTCGCCGCGAACATCCATCCGGTGAAGATGCGCTTGATCTCTCCTTGCAGCGTCACCTCGTCGACCTCGACAAAGGCGTCGGTGTTCGGCGTCTCGGTTGGCGGGCGCGAGTAACACACGCGCGGCGTAACCTGGAGCGCGCCAAATTGCACGGTCTCGTTGATCGCAACGTCGAACGAAATGATCCGGCCTGTAATCTTGTCGAGGCCGGAGAACACCGCGGTCGGATTGACGATGCGCTGCGGCGACGGCGCAACGACAACGGCATCACCGCTCTGGGGTGCCGTGTTCGCTGGTTGCGGCACGTTGCGCGGAGAATTGGGACCCGGTGGCAAAGCCGCCGGCGTCTGACCCGGAGCGACCGGCGCTCCTTGTGGCGCCTGATCTTGCGGTGGCCGCGGCGCTACGATTCCGCCCGGCGGTGGCGCCAAGGGTTCCGATTGTATATTGCCGGCACCGGGCCGATTTGACGGCGGCAGGCTCATCGGCGCCGGCAGCGGCTGCGTCGGCGGCTCGTCGCGGCCCGAATAGTAAGGCGGTTGTTGTTGCTGTGTCCGGCTCGGCGGCCTGCTCGGCACATCAGCCGGCGGACGCGGCGGCGGTTCCCCGAAGATTGATCCGAATTGCGCGAATGCGGGCGGCGCCACCAGCAGCGTGGCGACCACGAACAGCACAAGTGACGAGATGCAACGCGCCATTAAAGCCCGGCTTTTTGCCCGCCCGGCGCCTGAGGCCGGTCGCTATCGCCCGGTTAACACGGGGAATACGGCGGTGGAAGGGCGGCCAATTGCGTTCCGGCGCGGCAGAAAGGCCGGGCAAACGCCGAGAGTGTGGCGCGTTCTGACCTAGCTGCGTGTATCGGGGCTCCACGCCTTGTAGTCGCCCGTTGCCTTCGGCCTTCGACCGGCGGCAAGCGTCGAGCCCGGCGGCCGCAGCGCTGCCGGCGTCCCCGTCATATTCGCGCGGTGCGGCTTTTGCCATGCGCGCGGCTTGTAATTTTCCTCCGTCGGCGGCGTATCGACAGTGTGGTGCAGCCAGCCGTGCCAGGCGGGCGGAACAGTCGAGGCTTCGGTATAGCCGTTGTAGATCACCCAGCGGCGCTCGAAGCCGAGCGTCTTGTCGATCTTGCCACCGGCCGTTCGATAATAGCGGTTGCCGAATTCATCGTCGCCCACGGGCTCGCCATACATCCAGGTCCAGAACTGGGTGCCGAATGTCTGCGAATTCCACCAGGTAAACAGCTTGAGCAGGAAGCTTTTCATTGCGCCCGCGCATTGAAAACGATTGATCCGCGGGCGTTTTGCCACCTCATCGCCGCATTGTCCAGCGACGGAAACATCGGGCGCTAAGAACAAAACCCGTATTCGCCGCTCTTTCCCGGATGTAGTTAGAACCACATGGATTCGCTTCGAGCCGCGCTGACCTGGATCAAGGACCTGCTCGACTGGCTGCCGGACCCGGTGGTCGCGCTGCTGATCCTCGGGATCGCGATGCTGCTTGCGCTCGCCCTTCATCAATGGGCGCGCAAGCTGGTGCGGCGGGCGTTTGCCGGACGTTACCCTTATCTCTTTTCGACTTTCACCCAGACACGTGGTCTGAGCCGGCTCGCGTTGCTGATCCTCGCGGTCATGGTCGCCATTCCGGTTGCGCCGCTGCGGCCCGACGTCGCGGAGCTGCTCGCGCGCTTGCTGGGAGTTGCGGTGATCGGCCTGATCGGCTGGGCGGCGATCATCGCGCTGCACATCGCGGCCGACTTGTACCTGCGGCGATTCCGCCTCGACATCGACGACAATCTGCTGGCGCGCAAGCACAACACACAGGTGCGCGTCCTATCGCGCTCGATCGATGTGCTCCTGGTGATGCTGACGCTGGGCGCCGCGCTGATGACTTTTCCGGCGGTGCGGCAGTATGGCTTGAGTCTTTTCGCTTCCGCCGGCGTCGCCGGCATTGTCGTCGGCCTCGCCGCCCGGCCGGTGCTGAGCAATCTGATGGCGGGCGTGCAGCTCGCGATGACGCAACCGATCCGCCTTTACGATGCCGTGGTGGTGGAGAACGAGTACGGCACGATCGAGGAAATCACGTCGACTTATGTGGTCGTCAAACTGTGGGACTTGCGGCGAATGATCGTGCCGCTGACCTACTTCATCGAAAAACCGTTTCAGAACTGGACTCGCGAGACGACCGCGCTGGTCGGCAGCGTGATGATCTACGTGGACTACACTGCGCCGGTCGGCATTATTCGGGAAAAGTTCAACGAGATTCTGAGCAATCGGGCAAATGGGATGAAAAGACTGCGGCTTTGCAGGTCACCGATTTCAAAGAGGGCACGATGGAGCTGCGCTGCCTGATGAGCGCCCGCTCCGCTGCACAAACCTTTGATCTACGCTGCGAGGTGCGGGAAAAGCTCGTCGAATACCTGCAGAAAGAGCACCCCGAGGCGCTGCCGCACTCGCGCCAGATCAGTTTCAAGGAAACGCCGCAGCAGAATGGCGAGCGCGCGGTTCCCAAAAGCAACAAGCGCATGGCGCGCGGGGCACGGTGATGCAAGGCCATGTTGCAGTGCATGTTGCGTTTTGGAACAGCCTCCGGGTATCTTGCCCAGGAATTCATCAGCGTGGGCGCTAAGTAGCCTCAAGTATCGGCTCCGCCGCTGAGATTTCGGAATGACAGTGCCGGGATAAAAGGCGGGCTCCATCGGGGTCCGCCTTTTTCCGTCACCTGAGAGCACGTCACACACATCGTTCATTCCCGCGTAAGCGGGAATCCCGTTCGTAAAAAGCGCTTGATCCCCGCTTTCGCGGGGATGAGCGGGGTACGCTGCGTCCGGGAAACGGCGCATGCGGCCTCCCCCGCCCTCGCGCGCCCCAAGGTTGAATTCACAGGCGTGGGTATCCTCGCCGGCCATGCTTTCACCCCGCATTTACGTCGTAAGGCACTGAGCGAATTTTGAGAATCAGCGACTCCGCTCGCACAAGCGAACGAATTTTCCCGGGTTTGTCCCCGTCTGAAGCCGTGCCGGGCTCCGCTACCGGGCGGCACGGAAGTCCCGTTTTCCAGTCTTTTTTCTGTCATGATGGAAGGCATAAAAACCTACCGGGCGCCCCCGAGAAAAACTCTTTTCGCCGGTCCGGGATGGGCCAATACTGGCCCCGTTCTCGCGGTCCGTTGTCCCCGAAGTTATCCATTGGACACAAGATTTAGTGTTTGATTCAGATTTGAGCACTATGTCTTGTTGACGTGTACGGCGAGTCCACTTAGCTTTGGTGTTGTCGGTGGCGTTGAGTTTCAGGTTCCCTCCGGACCCTCAGAACGGCTTTCAGTCGACGAGCTCAACCCGCGCCAGAACCAAGGCGTTTGGGACAGTGACTTTCTGTGCCCCGGGGCAAAAAACCCGGATTGAACCGGTGCCGGATCAGAGCGCCGGACCTAGATGAGATGGATGGGTCAAGCGAGTGCGAGCGACGGCGACGGACCGGGACAGGTCCGTCAGAAACAAAAGGGCGGTCGTCAACCGTCCGGAAATTTGGGGCTAGAAGCACATGCGAATTGAGCGGCGCTACACCAAGGATGGACAATCGGCCTACGCAGGCATTGAGTTCCGACATACCACCAGCGAGATCCGCAATCCGGACGGCTCGGTGGTCTTCAAACTCGACAATGTCGAGGTCCCGGAATTCTGGTCGCAGGTCGCCGCCGACGTGCTGGCGCAGAAATATTTCCGCAAGGCCGGCGTCCCCGCGCGCCTGAAGAAGGTCGAAGAAAATTCAGTGCCCTCGTTCCTGTGGCGTTCGGTCGCCGACGAGGACGCGCTTGCCACGCTCCCCGAGAAAGAACGCTACATCGGCGAGCAAAGCTCCAAACAGGTGTTCGATCGTCTTGCCGGCACCTGGACCTATTGGGGCTGGAAGGGCGGCCATTTCGAATCCGAAACCGACGCGCAGGCCTTCTTTGACGAGCTGCGCTACATGCTGGCCGCGCAAATGTGCGCGCCGAATTCGCCGCAGTGGTTCAACACCGGCCTGCACTGGGCCTACGGCATCGACGGCCCGAGCCAAGGCCACTATTACATCGATCCATTCACCGGCAAGCTGACCAAATCCAAATCGGCTTATGAGCATCCGCAGCCGCACGCCTGCTTCATCCAGTCGGTGAACGACGACCTCGTCAACGAGGGCGGCATCATGGATCTCTGGGTGCGCGAGGCGCGCCTGTTCAAATATGGCTCCGGCACCGGTTCGAACTTCTCCAGGCTGCGCGGCGAAGGCGAAAAGCTTTCGGGTGGCGGCAGGTCGTCAGGCCTGATGTCGTTTCTCAAGATCGGCGACCGCGCCGCGGGCGCGATCAAGTCGGGCGGCACCACACGCCGCGCGGCCAAGATGGTGATCGTCGATGTCGATCACCCGGATATCGAAACCTACATCAACTGGAAGGTGCTCGAAGAGCAGAAGGTCGCGGCGCTCGTCACCGGCTCCAAGATCAACCAGAAGCACCTGAAGGCCGTTCTCAAGGCGTGCGTGAATTGCGAGGGCTCGGGCGACGATTGCTTCTCGCCGGACAAGAACCCCGCGCTCAAGCGCGAGATCAAGCTCGCGCGCAGGGCGATGGTGCCCGATAGCTACATCAAGCGCGTGATCCAGTTCGCGCGCCAGGGCTACAAGGATATCGATTTCCCGACCTACGACACCGATTGGGACAGCGAGGCCTATCTCACCGTCTCCGGACAGAATTCGAACAATTCGGTCCGCGTCACCGACGGCTTCCTCAAGGCCGTCGAAGCCGACGCCAAATGGGATCTCACCTATCGCAAGAACGGCAAGATCGCGAAGACGCTCGATGCGCGCGCGCTGTGGGAGAAGATCGGCTACGCCGCCTGGGCTTCGGCCGATCCCGGCCTGCAATATCACACCACGGTCAATGACTGGCACACCTGCCCGGGCTCGGGTGAAATCCGCGCCAGCAATCCGTGCTCGGAGTACATGTTCCTCGACGACACCGCCTGCAATCTGGCGTCGCTGAACCTGCTCACCTTCCGCGACGAGACGACCGGCAAATTCCGGGTCGAGAGTTACGAGCACGCGGTGCGGCTGTGGACCGTTGTGCTGGAAATCTCGGTGATGATGGCGCAATTCCCCTCGCGCGAGATCGCCGAGCGCTCCTACGAGTTCCGCACGCTCGGTCTCGGCTACGCCAATATCGGCGGCCTGCTGATGACCTCCGGCATTCCCTATGATTCCGACGCGGGCCGAGCCATTGGCGGCGCGCTCACCGCTATCATGACCGGCGTGTCCTATGCGACCTCGGCCGAAATGGCCGAGACGCTGGGCCCCTTCCCCGGCTACAAGAAAAACCGCGAGCACATGCTGCGCGTGATGCGCAACCATCGCCGCGCCGCCTACAACGAGCGCACCGGCTACGAGAGAGTGGCAACGCCGCCGGTACCGCTCGACCACGGCGCCTGCCCCGATCAGGCTCTCATCGCACATGCCAAGGCCGCCTGGGATCGCGCGCTCGCGCTCGGCGAGCAGCATGGCTACCGCAACGCGCAGGCGACCGTGATCGCGCCGACCGGCACCATCGGTCTGGTGATGGATTGCGACACCACCGGCATCGAGCCTGATTTCGCGCTGGTGAAGTTCAAGAAGCTCGCCGGTGGCGGCTACTTCAAGATCATCAACCGCGCGGTGCCGGAAGCGCTGCGCACGCTCGGTTACAGCGAAGCTGATATCGCGGAGATCGAGGCCTACGCGGTCGGCCACGGCACGCTGGCGCAGGCGCCCGCGATCAACCACACCACGCTGAAGGCCAAGGGCTTCACCGACGAAGCCATTGCCAAAATCGAGAAAGCGCTGCCGACGGCCTTCGACATCAAGTTCGCCTTCAACAAATGGACGCTCGGCGAAGAATTCTGCCGCGATACCCTCGGCATCAGCGCCGAGGATCTCGCCTCGCCAAATTTCGACCTCCTTGCCGCGCTTGGCTTCGGCAAGCGCGAGATCGAGGCCGCCAACATCCACGTCTGCGGCGCCATGACGGTGGAAGGCGCGCCGCATCTAAAGGCCGAGCACTATCCGGTGTTCGACTGCGCCAATCCGTGCGGCCGCACCGGCAAGCGCTATCTCTCGGTGGAAAGCCACATCCGCATGATGGCGGCGGCGCAGCCATTCATATCCGGCGCCATCTCCAAGACCATCAACATGCCGAACGAGGCGACGGTCGAGGATTGCAAGGAAGCCTACCTGCTCTCCTGGAAGCTGGCGCTCAAAGCCAACGCCCTCTACCGCGATGGCTCCAAGCTCAGCCAGCCGCTCAATTCGCAGCTCATCGCCGACGAGGAAGACGAAGACGACACCGTCGACGCTTTCCTCGAGCGTCCGGCCGCGGCCCGCGCCACGGGTCTCGCCGAGAAAATCGTCGAGAAGATCGTCGAGCGTGTCACCGTGCTGCGCGAGCGTGAGCGCATGCCCGACCGACGCAAGGGCTACACCCAGAAGGCGGTCGTCGGCGGCCACAAGGTCTATCTCCGCACCGGCGAATACGATGATGGCCGCCTCGGCGAGATCTTTATCGACATGCACAAGGAAGGCGCGGCGCTGCGCTCCATCATCAACAATTTCGCCATTGCGGTGTCGCTCGGCCTGCAATACGGCGTGCCGCTGGAGGAATATGTCGACGCCTTCACCTTCACCCGCTTCGAGCCGCAGGGCCCGGTGCAGGGCAACGACTCGATTAAATACGCGACCTCGATCCTTGATTACGTGTTCCGCGAACTCGCCGTCTCCTACCTGGAGCGTTTTGATCTCGCCCATGTGGATCCGAGCGAGGCCGGCGGCTTCGACGCGCTTGGCAAGGGCGTGGAAGAAGGAAAGCCCGCGACCAACTACGTGTCGAAGGGCCTGACGCGCTCGCGCACAGACCGTCTGTCGGTCGTGCGCGGCGTCTCGACGCCGGCGGCGGGTGGTGGCGGCAATGTCACGGCGCTTGCCGCCGTCGGCGGCGCGCGCGCCGAGATTGCCGGCAGCGCAGCGCTCAAGGCCGAGCCGGAGGTCAAGCTTTCACCGGCGCAGGCACTGGAGCAGATCAACCAGGCCGATGCGCGTATCCACGCCAAGACTGCGGCCGCCGAGAAACGTGCCGAGGCGCGGGCCAAGGGCTACGAAGGTGAAGCCTGCGGTGAATGTGGCAACTTCACGCTGGTACGCAACGGCACTTGCATGAAGTGCGATACCTGCGGGTCAACGACGGGGTGTTCGTGAGCACTCAGAAAAGCACAAAGGAAATGGAACGCGCTCAAGCCGCGTTCCATAAGAAGGAAGTCCAGGCCCGCGAAGGTGCGACCGCTATGGCCGAGTACAAAGCCGCCGGCCAAGCGGAGCGCGCCAAAACCGAGCGGCTGCGGGCGCTTCGTTTGGCAAAGGAAGCGGCCGATCGCGAGGCTGCGCTGAATGCGGCGCCGCCACCGCCTGTGGCAAAGCCAAAGGCAGCCGCGGCAAAACCGAAGGCCGCGGCTAAGAAGAAAAGGTGACAGCGCGGAACGCAGCGCACGCGCGCGAGCCTCTCTAACCTATAACACAGCATCAACTTTTGTTAGCCAGTATACCATCTGACGAGACGTCACAGTTTTCGATAAGGTTCAAAAATAACCAAGGACCTGAAGCTCCTGCTAGAAGCTGCAAAACGCGCGAAGCCTACGCGAGCAGCAGCGGCGCAGCTTTGCCTATGGCAATACGGCTTTTGAGAATAGTCGGATTACGCGCGAAATGATTGATCGGCAGGCCGAAGCGCTTGCACGAGAAACTGACGATGGCCGAAAGAAGTGAGAAGCGCGACAGCAAAGCTTTTGAGCCTGAGCTTATAAAAGATCCTGTCGCCGAGGCCGAGGCCCAGAACGGTCTCCGACAATTACAACGCCGGTATTAAAACAATTCAAACTGCCCAACAGCTGGCAAATTTCTATCGAGCCGTCGGTGGAAAGGCGCCCGGCGAGTAGCGGCCGCTCCCTGCGCGCGCATTGAACCAGCCAATTTCTGCAGCCCTTGATCTCGATCAAGGAACCTTCAGCCACATTCGATTATTTAATTCTACGGGCGACCGTATCGGGGCGGCATTCCGCAGCGGGGGCCCTGATGGAGGTATCCGATGTCAACGAACAGCGAATATCAGCCTCATGACGTGGCCGAGGACGCGTACAGTCAGAAAACATTGATTGTTGGTGCACTGACCATCATGGCGGTTGTCGCCGTATTGTACTTTGCTTCGGCGTCGTAATCGCGCGCCGGTCCCTGCATGCGGATGAGCGCCGCATCATCGCCAGTACAACGGCGCAATACGTTTCGCTATTCGCCCTGCCAGCAACATTCCACGCGCGCACTCTTTTTCCGGCCCTCTCATTGCCGCAATGCACAATTATGCGAGCGGCATGACTTCTCATTTCAGCTGGCGTTACGACCGCGGCGAGACTCTCGCCGACGCGGTCGTCCACCTCCTCGGTGTCGCCATGGCGATTGGCGGCGCCGCGGTGCTGATCGTTATTGCCGTTCGCGGCGGCGACCTCACGCGCTTCGCCGCAGTCGCGATCTACCTCACCGGGCTTCTGTCCATGCTCGGTTTCTCGGCGGCGTATAACCTGTGGCCGGTCTCGCCGTTCAAATGGTGGCTGCGCCGGCTGGATCATTCGGCGATCTATCTGCTGATTGCGGCGACTTACACCGCCTTCATGCTGCCGATGCGTGGCGCCGCCCCGGACCTGGTGCTCGCCGCCATCTGGGCCACGGCGCTCGCGGGCATGGCGCTCAAGCTTCTATGGCCGGGCCGTTTCGATCGCACATCGGTGGGTCTCTATCTCGCGATGGGCTGGAGCGGCGTTTTCACGCTTGGGCCGATCACCGCCGCGCTCGCGCCGGTGACGCTCTGGCTGATCGGCGCCGGCGGCGTGCTCTACACGGTCGGCGTCGTGTTCCACGCCTGGCGGAGCCTGCGTTTCCAGAACGCGATCTGGCACGGCTTTGTTCTTACCGCCGCGTTCTGCCACTACGCCGCCGTGCTCACGTCCGTCGCGGCGTAATTCCCCAACTCGCCGGCGTTTCCCTCTAAGGGCCCACCAGCCACATCGGATCCGGCTGTGTGGACCTTGTCACGCCTTCTGCCGGTCGTTGTCGATCGGGATCACCTGCCCCGAAATCGACTTTGCCGCATCGGAGGCAAGGAACACCGCCAGCTGCGCGATGTCCTTCGGGTCGATCATCGTCTTGATCGACGCGGCTGCCAGCGCGTCGGCTTTCACCTCGTCCAGCGACCGGCCGCTGATCTGCGCGCGGCCCTGGAACACGCGCACGATGCGCAACGACCTTGTCCCAGTCGTCCGGCGGGTAGTCGGCGACCGGCAGCGTCAGTCCGGCAATGCCGGCGTTGTTGATGAGCACATCGAGCCCGCCCAGCGCAGCGACCGCCTCTGGCACCATGCGCTCGATTTCGGCGCGGCTCGACATATCGCAGCGCCGGGCGATGAGGCCGGGGATTTCCTTTGCGATGGCGGCAAGCGCCTTGTCGTCGATGTCACAGACGAAAACCTTGGCGCCGTTCGCCGTAAAGGCACGCGCAAACTCGCGGCCGATGCCGGCCGCGCCGGCCGTTATCAATACACGCTGCGACATGAGTCCCACGGCAATCTGACCACAGCATCATCCTGATGCCAAGTTGAGTGTTTGGGATGAGCGTGTCCCGGGCGCAGCGCAACACGAGCGCGGCGAGTGGTGCGCTGCCGACCGGGGACCGTTCCAACGTCCTGACTTTGCGACAGTCCCGGATCTGCGGTGCACCGCCATGCGCGTGTGCACGCGCTTCTGCGACGCGCTATGGCGCTGCACCGCGTCCGGGACACCAAGGGGATTCACCCATCGAATGCCCGAATCGGCTAATGTTCTTGCGGTGATTCGGTTTTTGCTATTGCGCGCCGCGGCGGCTTGGCCACGGAGCTGGTGTGTATTTAAGCAACTTGGTGACGCGACATTGAGGGTCAGTGCCGTGAGTTGGCCACACCATCGAGGGAGCTCCACGACATGGCGAAGAAGCAAAAAGCGGCCCGGAAACGGGGAACGCGCAAACCGGCACGCCGGCGGCGCAACAATCCGGACACCACGGTCAACACGCTCGTCGTCCTGGTGTTAATCGTGCTCGTGCTCGGTGGGCTGTTCTTCTACGCACAGAACAAGAAGCAGGCCGCGCTGTGGCCGAGCCTGATGCAGGCAGCCGGAACGTTGATCGCGCCTTTGACGCTGCCAACGGCAATACAGCCGACGGCATTGGCGCAGCCGGCTCCCCTGGGGCCAATCGTTGCGCCTGAGACCACGGCAAGTGTGCCGGTTCCCCCGCCCGCAACGGCAGTGGTTGCGGCGCACCCGCAAGACGACGACTAATCCGCACCAAACGGACGTGTCCCGGGCGCGCTGCAGAATGTTGGCAGCCAAACCAATTTACAGTTCATCCCCGCCTAAGCGAGGATCCGGGACGACCCGGAGGGACGGTGCATTTGGCTCTGGATTCCCGCTTGCGCGGGAATGAGCGGATTTGTCGTGACGATGCAGATCGTGTTCCGGGACGAGGCGTGACAGCCCGCGCAGGCCTTTATGCGCAGTTGCTCTCGGTCAGCTGCGCGATGCGCCGGCGCAAGGCAGCCTTTTCGGCCTCGCTCTCGCGCAGGCGCCGGGCAAACGCGCTCGGAACCGGCCTGTTGTCCTGCTCGTATTCGCTTAAAAACGCGACACCCGCTTCGTCGGCGCCACGCCACACCATGCGCGCCCTGAACGAACGCGCCTTGTGCCCGATCGTCAGATCAAACTGGTCGGGAACGGCCGCCGTATTCGCGAACGCAACCCGCGCGCCCGCCGGCGAGAAATTCCGCACATTGCAGTTCATGGTGGACTTGCGCTGATTGAACGCGATGACGGCGCCAAAAAAGGTGCGCGAACGCTCGCTCTTTCGTTTTTCAGCCATGAGCCGGCTCCACTCCGAAACTTCCAGACCAGAATACCAATCGGCGCATGGCTTTCGGAGCACAACCTGACGTTAATGTTAAACTGGATGGTTACTGATGAAGTTTGCCGTTAATCGCCGCAAAAAAGCGTGTCCCGGACGCGGTGCGGCGCCATGGCGCGTCGAAGACGCGCGCAAACGCGCTTATGGCGCTGCACCGCAGATCCGGGACCGCTACGAACTCAGGACGTTGGAACGGTCCCGGGTCTGCAGCGCACCACTCGCTCCGCTCGTGCTGCGCCGCGCCCGGGACACCACCCTACTCTTCTTTCTCGGTCGTAAAATACAACGGATAACCTTTGGAGCGGCCCATGTCGGTCGCTTCCTTCGCCTTGGTCTCGGCCACGTCGCGGGTATAGACCGCGATCACGCAGGCGCCTCTCTGGTGCGCCGTCATCATCACTTTATAGGCGTGGCTTTCATTCATCCGGAAAACAGCCTTGAGCACCAGCACGACGAATTCACGCGGCGTAAAGTCGTCGTTAAGCAGGATGACCTTCCACAGCGGTGGCCGCTGAATTTTTGGCTTGGTTTTCGTGCTCGGCTTCGCGAGGGTCTTCTGGCTCACGAGGGAGCCTCCTTAAGCCTGATCCCGCCAGAGGTCGCCTATTCTGCCGCCGGCGCCGCGCGCGTTCCATCCCTATCGGAGCCTTTTATGCTTTATCTCACTGTCAAAGCCGCACTTTCCGGCGTCATCATAGCCATCGTTTCTGAAGTGGCACGCCGTTCGC
>Ga0335077_10003863_pt1 | contig 18211 bp, 11 predicted proteins | sample Lox_Sample_31_FD_207151 | JGI IMG/M metagenome (GOLD analysis project Ga0335077, IMG submission 207151) | Soil microbial communities from Loxahatchee National Wildlife Refuge, Florida, United States - Lox_Sample_3.1 | ecosystem: Environmental > Terrestrial > Soil > Wetlands | place: USA... | reverse complement strand
GCGTCATCCCCGACGTTCGCGCCTACGACCTCCAGCACAGCACGCCCGACTTCATGCGCGGCTCCGCTTATATCCTCTACAACTCCTCCGCCACGCTCGAAAACCATCGCGTCCCCGCCGAGATGACCATCGCCCTCCGCACCTCGCTCGACGATTCCCAAGCCGCCGCGCAACTCCGCAAATCCGTTGCCGCTCTCAACCAGGAAGTTCCCGTCAGTGAAATCCGCTCCATGGACGCCGTCGTCTCTGAAGCCGTCTCCACTCCCGCTTCCACTACGTCCCTCTTCGTCATCTTCGCCGCTGTCGCCCTCATCCTTGGCGTCATCGGCATCTACGGCGTGCTCTCCTATCTCGTCTCCAGGCGCACGCGCGAAATCGGCATCCGCCTCGCCCTCGGCGCGCAACGTCGCACCATCCTCTGGCTCATCCTCCGCGAAGGCACAAAGTTTTCTCTCGCCGGCATTGCTTTCGGCCTCGCCGGGGCCTTCGCCTTAACCCGCATTCTCTCCAGCGAACTCTACGGCGTCACTTCCTCTGACCCCCTCACCTACCTCGCCGTCGCTCTCCTCATGGCCGTCGTCACGCTCCTCGCCTGCTATCTTCCCACCCGCCGCGCCATGCGCACCGACCCCCTCACCGCCCTCCGCCACGAGTAATCCCGCCGCCGCGGCAGATTCTCTCGCCACATTGCAAATTCGCAATCGAAATAGTTTTCTTGCCCGCGCAGGAAGCTTGCAGTAATCTGATTGCACTTTGCGTCGCGCCATTGCCTTTCTGCTGGTTGTTCTGTTCGGTGCCGGACCTCTGCTTCCCGCACTCGCGCTCGATCGTTCCCAGAACGATCTGCCCGCCTGCTGCAGGAAGAACGGAGCGCACATGTGCTCCCTCCGCACAGCAAAGAAGCTCGCTGCGGAGCGGAGCGGCAAACCGCGAGTTCGCGGGCTCTGCCCTTTTCTCTCGCACGCGGTCCCCGGCGTTAAGGGACCACAATCGTTTGCCGCGCCTTCGATCGATCTGAACTCTGCGATCGCTCTCCAAGCCGCCGGTTTGCTCGCGCCTGCAGACGCATCCGCGGTCACCGTCTTCTTCCCCGGCAATCCGAAGCGCGGTCCTCCTTCGCAATCCTCGCTCTGATCGCTCGTAGAAATAACTCCTAGCAAATCAGCGTTTCGCTTTCGTGCGCATCGGAGAGGTCCCGGCGCACAGGTGTGCAGCTTCATCCGCCTCAACCACATAATCCACGAACTCGATCGATTGGAGGATCAAAGTGCGCCCGCTTATTTCGGTTCATTTGTTGTCTCTCTTGCTGTGCGTTTTTCTCCCCGGATGCAAAACCTCTGAGAGGCACTACACCCTGACAGGCAAAGTCGTCAGCAAGGTTCCAGCAACACACACCCTGGTCGTCGACCACGACGAAATCCCTGGTTTCATGGCTGCCATGACCATGCCTTATCCCGTTGCGGATAAAGTGAATCTCTCCGGAATTGAGCCAGGCGACCGCATCCAGGCCCGCATCGTGGTCAGACCCGATCAAAATTTCTGGCTCGACAATATTTCCGTCATCGACTCCAGCCATCGCCAAACCGCCCCGCAGGAATCCAGGCAGCTCTTCCCGGGAGAATCCATTCCCGACGTCGATCTCCTCAATCAAGACGGCAAGACCATCCACTTGTCCGATTTTCGCGGGAAGACTCTGCTCCTAACCTTTATCTACACGCGCTGCCCGTTGCCGACGTTTTGCCCAAGAATCAGCAGTCTCTTCGTCTCCGTCCATCGCGAGCTTACGAAAAATCCCCAGGAGTACGAGCGCACCCAACTTCTCAGCATCAGCATCGACCCCAAATACGACACCCCTCAGGTTCTCTATAAGTACGGTCTGGCCTATCTGAATGAAGACCCCAAAGGCTTCGCGCACTGGCAATTCACCGCTCCCTCCCCGCAAAACCTCAAGAAACTCGCCGAAGCTTTCGCTCTCATCTACGAGGAAGAAGACAACCAGATATCCCATACCATGAGCACCGTGTTGGTGAGTCCCGACGGGAAGTTGGCCAAGGAGTGGACCACGAACGAGTGGACGGCGGCCGAAGCCGTCTCCGCCATTCGGCAGGTAGACAATGCGCGCCCTTAAAGTATGTTCCTCTCCGCGCGTCTTTTGCTGCTTCGTCTCATTTGCCGCAGCCGTCCTCTTCGGTTGCTCTCGCAACAACCTGGACTACGGCCCCGCCTTTGCCTCCGCGGAAACCAGGGGCTCGGTCGTCTATGAAAGAAACTGCAGTCCCTGCCACGATGCGCAGAACCTGCAGCTCCTGAAGCAGCCGCCAAAACTGAACGGCCTGTTTCAAAAGAAAACGCTCCCGAGCGGTGCCCCGGCAACCGACGACCAGGTTAAGAAAACAATTCTCGCCGGTCGCGGCATCATGCCGCCCTTCGACCGCACCTTGACCAGCCAACAGCTCGCCGACCTCTTGAAGCATCTGCACTCGTTATGAGCGCGGCGGAGAGCAGCGCGATGAAAGGGATAAACCGATGAACGCCCTCGCCGCAACCCTTCTACTTTCGTCCACGGTGGCGCAGTTGTCACCGCAACAAGCTGCGGAGGTGAAAAAGGTCGAGGAATCGCTCCTCGCCCCCTGCTGTTACACGCAGTCGATCGCGCTGCATTCCAGCCCAGTCGCCGAGCAAATGCGCCACGAGGTGACCGATATGGTTGCTTCCGGAAAAACGGAAGCAGAAATCATCGGCCATTACAAAGCGCTGTACGGCGAACGCATCCTCATCGTTCCCGATGGCAGAACTGGAGAGGTTCTTTTTGCGTTCCCGGTGGCCGCCTTCTTCAGCTGTCTAGGGGCTCTACTCTTCTTTTTGCGCAAGATGTTGCAGCGCAAGCCAGATTTCGGCCTTGGCCCGCCAGCAAGCGCACGCGGGCCGGCGTGGGACGCGATTCGTACCGAGATCGAAAGAGAAACCGGAGAGGACTTTTGAACGCGATGTCCCCAACCGCGGGAGAGCGCTCGCCGAAGATAGAGGAAGGAACGAATGCTGTTTCCTACTCGCCACCTGGAACTGTTGCTGCCCCCGCGCAAACGTTTCCCCGCTGGCGGATCGTCTGGTCATCGATCTGTTGCGGAGGCATCGCGCTTCTGGGTTTCCTGCTAGCTCACCACTTCAAAGCAGACACGACCTCCATCCCTCCGACTCCCGGAAAAAGCCAAGCCGCCGCCGTGCTGGATATCGGCATCCTTGTGTTCCGCGAGGGCCTCGAGTGCATCCTGGTACTGGCCGCGCTGACCGCAAGCATGAGAGGCGCGGAACGAAAGCTTCAGCGTCCTGTCTCCGCCGGCGTCGCTGTCGCCATCGCCGCGACTCTTCTGACCTGGCGCATCGCCGTTCGCATCCTCGATGATCTTGGCAATAACATCTCCGCTCTGGCTATCCAGGCAGGAACCGGACTCCTGGCAATTCTCGTTCTGCTCGTGGTCATGAACTGGTTCTTTCACAAGCTCTATTGGACCGGATGGATTTCTCTCCACAACCAACGAAAACAAAAACTGCTCAGCGGCGAAAACGACCGTCGTCAGCCGCGCATCCTGTACGGAATGGCTCTGCTCGGATTCACGTCTTTCTATCGCGAAGGCTTCGAAGTCGTCCTTTTCCTTCAAAGCTATCGCCTCAAGCTTGGAGGCGCGGTTCTTCTCTGCGGCGTCATTTCCGGCGTGCTTGCTTCCGCGATTGTCGCCGTCCTCACCTTTGTCGCTCACCGCCGCCTGCCCTACCGCAAGATGCTGGTATGGACGGGCGTGATGCTGGCGATCGTGTTGCTCGTCATGGTGGGCGAAGAAGCGCAGGAGATGCAGCTCGCCCATTGGCTGCCCATCACCCGAATTCCCTGGCTGGCTCGTGCGATCCCCTCGTGGTTGGGACTATGGTTCTCCGTCTTCCCCACCGTCGAAACCCTCTCCGCTCAGTTCCTCGCCGCCGTCCTGGTTCTTGGCTCCTATCTCATCGCCGAGTCAAGCGCCGCACCCCCGCGCTTTTCACGGTCCAAGCCTTGACTTGCCCTTCTCCTAACCCACCGGGCCTCGCCGCGCCTCCCACAAACACCATTTTCACGCCCCAATTCCCCTCCATCCCCATTCCCCTCATCCACTTACGCCCGATTTACGCGCCATCCGAGTCATTACCACATAAGAAATAACTTGACACGTCATCACGAGTTGTGGTCACATATGAGGTGACCTTTGGCTCCCAGCCCGTTTCCCTCTCCCATTGTGGAACTCGTCCTCTCCCCGTTTGCCCTGGGCACAGCCGAAGGGGCGCTTCCCTTCCATTCGGTCCGCCAACTCTCTGCGCACTCTGTGCCTCTGCGTTTAGTGGCTTTTTCCCTTCAACCTCAGACCTTCCATTCCCATCAGCCACTATCCCGTTTAGAATCCGCACTTCCGCAAAATGCGCCTGTAACTCCTTTGGAATCCGCACTTCCAAAACACGGGACTTAAACTCCTTTGGAATCCGCACTTACGAAAAAACCAGGTGGGGGTGGGGTTGCCACCCACCTTTACCTCGCTACGCCGCTGCTTCACTCGCACGGATCACCGGTTACCGAGCACGGAACACCTCCCTGCGAGCTGTCGACGGTCAGCTCGTATATAATCCGCCCCGCCTTACGGAGACCGCCCGATGACCTTTCTCACTCAGCGCCTAAGCAACACGCTTTGCACCGCCGTGCTCGTCGCCGCAACTGCTTCGCTGAGCTTTGCCGCATCTGCCTCCGCTCAGTCCACGCTCCCCTCCGAAACGCCCGCGCAACTTCAGCCCGCCACCTCCACGTTCGACTATGCGCGCCGCGAAGTGATGATCCCCATGCGCGACGGCGTGAAACTCCACACTGTCATCCTCGTTCCCAAAGGCGCGCACAACGCACCTATCCTGCTCACGCGCACGCCCTACAATGCCAACGATCTCACCACCCGCTCCAACAGCGCCCATCTCGGCCCCACGCTCTACGGCTACGATAACGCCACCGATGTGATCGTCGAAGGCGGCTACATCCGCGTCATCCAAGACGTGCGCGGCAAATACGGCTCCGAAGGCGACTACGTCATGAACCGTCCCCTCCGCGGCCCGCTCAATCCCACCAACGTCGATCATTCCACCGACACCTGGGACACCATCGACTGGCTCGTCAAGAATCTCCCCGAATCCAACGGCAAAGTCGGCATCCTCGGCATCTCCTACGACGGCTTCACGCCGCTCATGGCGCTCGTCAATCCACATCCCGCGCTCAAAGTTTCCGTCCCCATGAATCCCATGGTCGACGGCTGGATGGGCGACGACTGGTTCCACAACGGCGCTTTTCGCGAACAGAACATGCCCTACATCTACGAGCAGGACGGCACGCGCGACAATTCCGCGAAGTGGTGGACCGACCACTTCGACGACTACGACGTTTATATGCAGTCCGTCTCGGCAGGCGAACTAGGCAAACTCCACGGCCTCGAGCAAGTCGGCTTCTGGCGCAAAATTCTCGAGCATCCCAGCTACGATTCCTTCTGGCAGCAGCAGGCCATGGACAAAATCCTCGCTGCGCAGCCGCTCAAAATTCCCGTCATGCTCGTGGACAGCCTCTGGGATCAGGAAGACATCTACGGCGCCATCGCCGTCTACAAAGCCATCAAGCCCAAGGACACCAATGGCGACAAAGTGTTTCTGGTAATGGGCCCGTGGCATCACGGCCAGGAAATTGAAGATGCAGACCACCTCGGCGCCATTCGCTGGGGCAGCGACACCGGCACTTGGTTTCGCCGCCGCGTTCTTGCGCCCTTCCTGGCGAAGTATCTGAAGGACGACAAGCCGAACGAGAGCATAGCTCCCGTCACCGCCTTCGAGACCGGGACCAACCGTTGGACGGAGCTACCTGCCTGGCCGGAATCGTGTGCCAGCCGCTGTACATCAAAGTCCAAGGCGCTCTATCTCGGCAGCAATCTCAAGCTCAGTTTCAATGCGCCCGCCGCCTCGGACGCCGCCTACGACGAATACGTCTCCGACCCCGCCAAGCCCGTTCCCTTTCGCCGCCGTCCTAGCCAGCCCATCGGCTACACCACCGAACTCACCTGGTCGGAGTGGCTCGCCGACGACCAGCGCGAAGCCTCGGGTCGCCCCGACGTTCTCGTCTTCACGTCCGACGTGCTGACCAAGCCGCTCCAAATCAGCGGCCAGCCCATCGCCAATCTCATTGCGTCAACTTCCGGCACCGACTCCGACTGGGTCGTCAAACTTATCGACGTCTATCCCGACGCAGTTGCCGATCATCCCAACATGGGCGGCTACCAGCTCATGATCTCCGCCGACATTTTCCGCGGCCGCTATCGCGAAAGCCTCGAAACTCCCAAACCCATCGCCGCGAATCAGCCGCTGCTCTACAGATTCAATCTACCCAACGCCAACCATGTCTTCCTTGCCGGCCACCGCATCATGGTGCAAATCCAATCGAGCTGGTTCCCACTTTACGACCGCAACCCGCAAACCTTCGTCCCCAACATCTTCTGGGCCAAGCCCGCCGACTACCAAAAAGCCAACCAACGCATTTACCACGCTCCCGACCACGCCAGCTTCATTGAGCTGCCCGTCATCTCCGACCCCCTACCGTCGAACTTGCACTAGACATGCCATGTCATTTCGAGCGTAGCGAGAAATCTGCTTTTTCTTTCTTGTCGTCACGTCCTCGTCAAATTCGCCTTACTCCCAGAGCCTCCGCACGCGGCTACACCGCGGAAGCGCTTGACAGATCGTGGTTACCCGTCGTAATCAATCTCTCCAGAAATCGGCCCGGCATTTCCGCTACACCATCCCTTGGTTGTTGGTTGCCAGGAGACTCTCATGCCCATCTCCGCCCTCGGCCGCAGCATTTTCTGGGCGTTGCTTCGCAAGCCGCTCCGCAAACTCGTGCTCTCTCACAATGTTCCATCCTTCTTTTGGGGCGTCGCGCTTCTCGCTTGCCTCGTCTGCGCAGAGAATGTTTTCGCGCAGACCACATATCGTGACCCCAACGGTAGTTTCTCCGTGGACGTTCCGGCAGGCTGGCAGGCGGAAAACGAAGACCCGCAGCGGAGTCGAGTCACGGTCAGCAAAGACAACGCAAGCGTGAGCTTCGAGGTGGAACCTTCCAAGGACGGTTCCACGCCGCCGCCACAAGCGCTTTTAGACGAGTTTGAAAAGCGGCTGGCCAAGGCATGTCCGCAAGCCGAGGTGCTGAAGCGCGGAGACGCAAACCTCGCGGGCCAACCGGGCATGTTTTTCCAGGCGGCCTGCAACGATCCAAAAGCAGGCACAGCGATCCTGATGGTTCAGGTGGCAACGGTAAGCGGGCAAATTTTGGAGTGCAACATTGTCTCCTTTTCCGCCGACTATCCCAAGGTCAAGCCGGTTCTCGACAGCATCATCAACAGCTTCCGCTTGGGAGCTGCGGAAGCTAGATCGGCCGGCGCGGGCAACGCAAACCGGGCTTCGCGCACCCCTGCGGACCCGCCGACCAGCTCCGATGCGCAAAAGCTGCGCGCCGTCGAGGACGCCTGCGCCTCCGGAATTCTCTCTCCCGACGAATGCGCCGCAAAACGCGCCGAACTGCGAGGCAGCGCAAACTCTTCCAGTCCTTCGAGCGACAATCCGAAGTTGCAAGCGCTGGAAAAAGCCTGCAAAGCAGGGGTTTTTACGCCCGAGGAATGCGCCGCGAAACGCGCCTCTCTAAAGGACGCCGGCTCGCGCGAAGGCCAGCCCAATCCTCAGCCTCCGCCTACCTCCGGCTCGGGCGGCACGCGGGCCCCGTGGTCAGACTCTTCTGGTCCTACGCCAGACAGCAACGGCACGCCGTACACCGACCCCAACGGCGCATTCCGCCTGATGATTCCGCAAGGCTGGACGGCAAAGGCCAAGGATGGCTGCTACGGGCCCAGCGAATCCTGCCCGCCAGGGTCGAGCGGCGTGAACATTTTCCAGGGCGACAGTTGGGCCTTTGTGGCGCCATTCTCCGACCGCGCCCGCCGTCCAACGGACGTGGTCAACATGGTGTGGCGGCAGTATCAATCGCAGTACCAAAATCTGAAAATGATCCAGAACGAGCCGCAGAAATTCAATGGTCTCGACATCGCTCTCGGCCAATTCACCGGCGCGGATCAAAACGGCACGAACCTTTCCTTGGTGGTCATCGGCATCGCGGCGCCCAATGGCCGATTTTATTTGGCCTGTTCTTCCATTGCTCTCAGCGACGCACCCACGGCGGGGCCCGCTCTGAATTCCATGTTGCAAACTCTGCAGTTCGCCGGCCAATAGGTTCTGGAAAGAGACCAGCGCGCATGAAATACAGCTTCGCAGCGCTACCGCTCGCAATTCTCTTGCTGGCAACCAGCGGCTCGACCGCCGGTGACGCGCTGCGGTCGTAGGGATCCGCCTCCAATCAGCAAAAGCTTGACGCCGTCAAGGAAGCCTACAAAAACGGTTTGCTGTCCTCGCAGGATTACGGCGGAAAAGCTGCGCGCGCTCGGCGTCGCCGTTCCGCCGACGTTGCAGGAACGGCGGCAATCCCTCGACGAGGCGTACAAGAATGGCTTGCGGTCGCGGGAGGAGTACGAGGCCAAGGTCAACGCACTCAACGCCGATGCCGTCTCCGGGCGTAGCTCCGGCGACCAACAATTCATTCAGAATATGAACGCGGAAGGTGATGCGCGGCATGCGCGATTCATGGCGCAGATGGACCGGCAAGACCGCCACACGCGGGACGTCACCGACTGGATCCTGGATCAACAGCTTTATCAGAACCCGCGCAGGGGCCAGACTTTTACGGGCAGCAACCAGTACAAATACACCTACCAGGACCAGAGCGGGAACGTTCTCCAATCAAATACCATCACCGATCCCAGCATTCTGTATCACGCGGACTGGACTTCCCGGATCCCCATCCACCACTAACAAGCGCTTCGTTCAACTCGCACTGCAACGTGCTTCCGTGCCGCGTGCGTTCGCGCCCTCAGCGGCTCCCTCTTGCGGGCAAGGCATTTTCGTTTGGACTCCCCTGCGATTGCGCAAGCTCTGGTTGCTTCTCTCCTTGCGCATCGTCGTTCACCGCCGTTACGGCTCGCTTAGGCCGTTTATCCACGTGCAATTGAAAAATATCGGGCCGCGCATAGTGACCCACGACGTCCAAATCATATTTCCCGCGCACAATCTGGGCCCGGTCAATTTCCGCGACAAGAATCGCTTCGCCCTCGAAGTTCGGCCCAGCCAGAAAATTCCCGAAGGGATCCACAATGCAGCTTCCCCCGCGGGTCACCACCGTCTCGGGATCATTCCCAAACGCCGCCGCATAGTCTTCCGGAAAATCCCGCCGCCGGTTGAACTGGTTGCACGAGAGCACAAAGCACCGCCCTTCCACCGCAACGTGCCGCATGGAAGCAATCCACGAATCGCGCGCATCCGCGGTCGGCGCGCAATAAATCTCGATGCCCTGTGCGTACATGCTCGCGCGCAGCAGCGGCAAATAGTTTTCCCAGCAAATCACCGCGCCCAGTTTGCCCAACGGCGTGTCAAACACCGGCAGCGTCGAGCCGTCGCCAAATCCCCACACCAGGCGCTCGGAAGCCGTGGGCATCACTTTGCGGTGCTTGCCCAGGTAAGTTCCATCCGGCGCAAAAAACAGCACTGTACAGTAGAGCGTCCCGCCATCGCGTTCCACCACGCCGACCACAAGAAAAATTCGGTTCTCCCGCGCCGTCTCACCGAGTCTTTCCACCGCAGGCCCCGGCACGTCCACGCTGCTCTCCCAATACCGCCGGTAGTCCTCGCGCCCTTGGTCGGTTCGCGAGCCGATCACCGCCCCAAAATCGAGCCCGCGTGGATAGGCCGAAACAAACGCCTCGGGAAACAGCACCAGCCGCGCGCCCTTCCCGGCCGCTTCCCGCGCCAGCCGCTGCAACTTCTCCAGCGTGCGCTCCCGCTCAAACGCCACCGACGCCGCCTGCACCACCGCTACTTTGAACCGCCGCTCGCTCGTAGCGGGCCAATCTTGCTTGTCGTTTGAAGTGCTCATAACGCACCCTTTCAGCCGCAGCACAGCGCCCCGAGTATATCTCTGGAAATGCCCGCAGATTCAAATCTGCCCAGGTTGACGCCACAGGCTCGAAACACACAGAATCTTACTGTTCCGCGCCACGGCCACTAGGCGTCAGAGGCATTTCGCGCGGACAGGACAAACCATCTTCATGGAAGCTCCCCTTCGGCGTGTTCCCGTTCTCCCGTTCGCATCTCTTGCACTTCTTCTCGCTGCGGCTACCTTTTCCGCGCTGCCGCACCCTCATTTTCTGGGGCAGGGCTCTTCGGCCGCCGCGCAGGCCCCCGCGCAAGCTGAGCGCGCCGCGCCTCATTACAACACCGGCGAAGCCTACCGCCTGAACACGCTCGGCGTCGCCTATATGAATCAGCAACGCCCGGCGGATGCGGAAAAACTTTTCGAGCAATCCCTCTCGGTCGATCCGACCTTTGCCGTGGCGCGCCTCAATCTCGGTATTTCTCTTCTCGCGCAGCAAAAACTCGAGCCGGCCCGCGCGACGCTCCTCGCCGCCGCAGAAAAACTTCCGCAGGATCCCTACGCGTGGTACAACCTCGGCCTCACGTACAAAGATTTGGGTGACGCGGAAAAAGGCGTGGATGCGTTCACGCACGTCACGCAAATCGCCAACGAAGCCGATCCCTGGTACTTTGTCGGCTACCTGAATTCGCAGCTGCAGCGTTACGACCGGGCCATCGCGGCTTTCCAAAAAGCGCTCGCGCTCTTTCCCTATCACGCCTCCGCCGAATTTGGTCTGGCACGCGCTTATCAACGCAGCGGCAATGCCGAAGCCGCCAAAGAGCATCTCGCCAAATTCCAGAAAATCACCGCCGACCATCTCGGCTCCCCGTTCGGCGCAGGCTATGGCGATCAAGGCCGTTTCTCCCTCGCCGAGCTGCCGCGTAGCTCCATGCAAAATGCGCCTCCCGCCATTCCCGTCCACTTCGCGCCGCTGCCGTACACATCCATCGTGCAAAGCCAAGCCGCGAACTACTTTGCGCCTGGTCCGAGCGCCGGCGCGTGCTTGTTCGACTATGACGGCGACGGCAAGCCTGATCTCTTCCTGGTCAGCGTTGATAAAGCCAGCCCCAGCCATCTGCTCCATAATCAGGGCGGCGGAAAATTTTCTGACGTCACACAGGAAGCGGGCCAGTATCTGAATGCCGCGGGCTTCGGCTGCGCCGCCGGCGATTTTGATAACGACGGCCACACCGATCTCGCCGTCTGCTACGCGGATGGCGTCCGCCTCTTCCACAACACGGGCGACGGAAAATTCGCGGACGTCACGGAAAAGGTCGGCATTCGCCGCGAACCGGGCTGCGTCGCCCTCACGTGGGTTGATTACGATCACGACGGGGACCTTGACCTCTACATCACCATGCAGCCCACCGCGGCCGCTTCGCCCGGAGCAAAAGCTCACAACGTGCTCTGGCGCAACAATGGGAACAGCACGTTCACGGACGTCTCCGCCGAAACCGCGCTTGGCTTCGACGCCACGGGCGCCGGCGTGGTCACCACCGACTTCAACAACGATCGCGCCATTGACTTCGTCGTGGCCGGCGGCAGCGACGGCGCGTCCATTCTTCTCAATCCGCGCGAAGGAAAATTCACGGCGCTGCCCGGCATAGATTTCAAAAAAGAGAATCTTCCGCCCGCCGTTGGGGTGGTGGCTTTCGACTTCAACAAGGACGGTTGGATGGATTTGGCCTTCACGCACGCGGGCGCGCCCGGCATCAGCCTCTGGCGCAACGTGGACGGCAAACATCTGGAACGCGTAGCGCTTCCCGACTTCGGCTGGCAACGCGGCTGGGGGATCTCCGCTATTGACTACGACAACGACGGCTGGCTCGACCTGGTCGCTGTCGGCGAAACGAGCAGCGGGGGGCAAATCAAGCTGCTGCGTAATCTCGGCGCAAAAGGCTGGGCGGATGTCACACGAGAGGCGCAGCTCGATTCGGTGAAGCTGACGCATCCACAGGCGATCGCGGTCGCGGATTTGAGCGGCAACGGCAGCCCCGACCTGGTGGTGACGCAGCTCGACGCCGCACCGCTCTTCTTGAAGAACGAAGGCGCCAACCAGCACAACTGGATGAACATTGATCTCAAGGCGCTCGCCGACAACAAATCGGGCATCGGCACGAAAGTCGAAATTTATGCCGGCGCCCTTTACCAGAAGTGGGAAGTACAAGGCGCGAGCGGTTATCTCGGGCAAAACGCGCCGACCATTCTTGCCGGACTTGCGCAAGAGAAGAATGCCGAGGTCGTACGGCTGCTGTGGCCCACCGGCGTTCCGCAGGACGAAATCAACCTCGCTGCGGGAAAATTGCAGTCCATCGGAGAACTCGATCGCCGCGGCAGCTCTTGTCCCGTTTTATTTTCCTGGAACGGCCGTGAGTACGAATTCATCGCCGACATGATTGGTTCCGGCGTCGTCGGCCACTGGGTCGGTCCCGGCGAACACGGCGTGGCCGAACGCGACGTTCCCGATCCCGACGAATATGTGAAGGTCGGCGCGGCGAGTGTGCAGCCGCTGCACGGTATGCTGAGTTTTCGCTTCATGGAGCCGATGGAAGAAACGGTGTACGTCGATCAGCTACGGCTGGTCGCGGTGGATCATCCGGCGAAGTTCGAGGTGTTTCCCAACGAGCGCTTTGTTTCCGCGCCGCCCTTCCCGGAATTTCGTGTCATTGCCGTGCGCGATGCGCATGCGCCGGTTGGCGCGTGGGACGATCATGGCAACGACGGGCTCTCGCTGATTTCGCAGCGCGACAGGAAGTACGTCACGTCGTTCGAAGAGCTTCCTTTTGCCGGCTTTGCAAAACTGCATTGGCTGGAACTCGATCTCGGCGTGTGGGATGCCACGAAACCGCTGCGCCTCGTCATGGATGGCTACACGGACTATTTCATGGCCACGTCCATGTACGCGGCGAATCAGGCGGGCGTAAAAGTCATTGCGCCGTATGTTGAAGCGCTCGACGCCAGCGGCAAGTGGACGCGCGTCATCGACGATCTTGGCTTCCCTGCTGGTCTTGAACGCACCATGGTTGCGGACATTACGGGCAAACTGCCGCCAGGCACGCGGCGTATCCGCATCGTCACCAACCTGAAAATTTATTGGGACGCGATTCGCGTGGACCAGACTCCGGCTGCAAAAGAAGTTCGCGCGGGGTACGCTTCTGAAAGGCCTAGCGGCGATGCTCCGGAGATTCGCACCGCGGAAGTTCCGCTCGCCAAAGCGGCGCTCGAATTTCTCGGCTACCCGAAGGAAATTCGTCTTACGCCCGCGAGCGACACGACGTATTCGTTTACGAACCGCAGCATGACCGGCCCGTATGCGCGGGCGGAAGGAAATTACACACGCTACGGCGACGTGCTCGATCTGCTCGCGGCGGTAGACGACCGCTTCGTCGTGTTTGGCTCCGGGGAAGGCGTTAAACTCGATTTCGACCCCAAGAATCTGCCCGCGCTACCTTCCGGATGGGTGCGCGATTATTTTTTTTACGCCAACGGCTTCGAGAAGGATCTGGATTTTTACGCCGCACACGCTTTCAGCGTCGAGCCGCTGCCGCGGCACGGGCTGATTGCCTATCCGTATCCGCCGGGCCAGGATTATCCGACCGATGCGCAACATGTTGGCTACGAACTGGAATACAACACGCGCGAGCGTTCTGACCGTTTGCCGCCCACCTTAAGCTATCACTATCCGCAGAAGCAGAAATGAAGTCAGCTGCTCGAGCGTGAGATCGGATTGACTTGCGGCACCGCCATCCTGGCGGCTCGGGCCGGCTGGAAGCCGGCGCTAGGAAAGGCCGAGTACGTCCTCAAAGCTGAGCACCCTGCGTCAATCCCACTGCACGGATTGCCAGGATTTGGTCTGCGAACTTTTCAAAATGGTGTCGCAGAGCAGCATTTCGTCGTGGCCGGTTTCAAAGGTGGGGAATTTCTTCGGCGCCTTCCAATCGCCCTTTTCGATGTATTCGTAGAAATCCTTGAAGAGCTGCATGAACGTATCGGGATAACCTTCCGCGTGCCCGCCGGGATAAACGGCGTAGTGACGCGTCTCGGCGGACATCAAGGAAGGATCCTTGATTAGGGAGCCGTTCGCGGTTTCGCGGCGGCCAATCCACAGCTCGTTGGGATTTTCGCCGTTCCACCACAGCGAGCCTTTGGAGCCGTCAACGCCGAAGCCGATCCGGCATTTGTGTCCGGCGCTGACCTGGGAAACGGTGACCACGCCGCGCATGCCGTCCTGGAAATGGAGAAGCATGGTGGCGTAGTCGTCGGTGGACATGGGCACTTCGTCGTAGGCGGAGGCATCGGCCTTCTTGAAGGTCTCGACGCGGCCGCGCGGCTTGTGCCGGACGGGAATGACCGTGCCGAGATCGGCGCAAACATCGGTGATTTTCTTCCCCGTTAAAAACATGAGCAGGTCCATGGCGTGCGTGCCGATGTCCGAAACGGCGCGCAACTCGCCACCGAGATTCTGCTCGAGCCGCCAATTCCAATCGGTGGGAAACAGGAGCCAGTCCTGCAGGAAGCAGCCGTGGGCGGTGTGAGGCTGCCCGATTTCGCCGCGCTGAATCAGCGCGCGCGCTTCCTGGCAAAGCGGGTAGTAGCGCAAATTGTAGGCGACGCCGCCGACGCGATTCGCTTCCTTGGCGATTTGCACGAGCATGGCGGATTCGCGCGAATCCATGGCTAACGGCTTTTCGCAGAGCACGTGCTTGCCGGCGCGCAGCAGCTTGCTGGACTGCTCGAAGTGCACGTGGTTGGGTGTGCAGATGTGCACCGCGGTGACAGCGGAGTCGGCGGCGAGTTCCTCGAGCGAGGCGTAGGCCTTTTCCAGGTCGAGAACCTGGCGCGATTCTTCGCCGCGTTCTTTGGAGCTGCCGAGAATGCCGCGGATGGGAATGCCCAGCCGGCGGATGGCATCCACGTGCGCCCGGCCGACGAATCCAACACCGATGACTGCCGCTACATGCTTCATCGCCCCGCTCCTCGTTTGCGACGCCCTCGCGAACCGCGCTGCGAGGCGTGATTTGCGTGTGCCAATTGCAGGAGCAAGGTATCAGGTTTCGGCTTCGGCACAAATAGCGCAGACGTGGGCCTGCAGAAGCGCTGACGGATGGGCAATCACCGGGTTGAACTGGGGCACAGCATTCCCTCGCATCTGCTGGGGACAAGGCTGCGCCCCTACTTTAGGTCGTGCGGACCTCTGTTCGTTGCTTTGTCCTGAATCTCTTTCTCGTAAGACTCAGAATGTGAGCTTCAGCGCGAGCTGAATGATGCGCGGGTTCCCGTACGTGTTGGTTATTTGGCCGAAGGTCGCGTCCGTGAAACTCGTGTCCGGATCCTGGAACAAGGGGTGATTGAAAAGGTTGAAGAATTCCGAGCGGAACTCGAGATCGGCGCTGTCGCGCAGCTTGTGAAGCGGGAAGTGTTTGAAGAGCGAGAAATCGAAATTGAGTTCGCTGGGGCCGCGGAGGGTGCCGACCCCGGCGTTGCCGAAGCCAGTGGCCACGCCATCGCTACCCACGACAGCGGGAGCCGCAAAGCAGCTCTTGTTGATGTAGTTGCTGAGCTTGGAAGTGGTTGAGCCGGAGTTGACGTACTGGCCCGAGGTGCATGTTCCCGAGACGGAGGCGCGATCCGTGGTTATGCCATAGACGTTGGTGGCATTGGTATCCCCCACCGTCAAATAATGCCCGGTCTGGAATACCGTGACACCCTGCACCGACCAGCCGTTCAGGACTCCCTCGGCGAAGGCATTGTTCAAGTGAGCTTTAGGCAGTTGATAGGAGTAATTGATGACCAGCCGCTGAGGACGGACGAAGTTATCGGGGCCGTAGTCGGAGACGAGATTGTTCTGGTTGCCGAGGACTTGCCCACCGTTAGGCCCGGTGGTGGTGCCGTAGGCGGTGGAGAGATCCTTGGCCCAGGTATACGAGATCTGTGCTTGCAAGCCGTGGCTAAAGCGCTTGTTGAGACTAACAAGCAGGGCGTTGTACCAGGAGGAGCCGGCGGACTCGATCTGAGACATGACCGAGCTCGCAAAACCGATATAGGGCACCCGCTGTTGGATGTTAGCGTAAGTGTTCGTCGTCTGGCCATTGATAGGATCGGACGGGCTGGCAAGAGCAGCCTGGTTGACGGAACGTTCGTCGAGCAGGTGCAGACCACGTGCCCCCGAGTAGCCAACTTCCAAAACGAGTGTGGGAGTGATCTGGGTCTGCGTGCCGAGGCTGTATTCCTGAACCATCGGCGGGCGATAGTTTGGTTCAAAGAAAGTGATGGAATTCGCGGTTGTAGGCGAGTAGGGAACGAAAGTGGGGAATGGCGGCGAAGAGAGCGGCAGAGGCTGCTGCTCCGAAAACGTGGAGTTGGGAAAGAATTCGCGGAACTCACCGTACGGCGGTGCGGAGATCAATTGGAGGAAGGGCTGGCCAGTGGAGCGGGAATGGTAAACGCCATAGCCGCCGCGGAGGACAACCTTATCGTGAGTCCAGGGCAATACATAAGCAAAGCCGAGGCGAGGATTCCAGGTGTTTTGGCCGACGCCGTTCAAACCATAGTCGTTGTTGAGCTTCGTAACTCCGGCCGGTACGGTGCCAGTGTAGTTGTTCGGAACGGTGGTACCAGCCAGAGTGCCACCAGCCGGCGGATTGGTGTCCGCCAAGGAAGGATCGAACCCGGAATTTCGCCCGAGAGCGTCACCGAAGTCGCCGATGCGGTCGTATCGCAGGCCAAGGTTCAAGGTGAGCCGCTTGGTGACTTTGAAATCGTCCTGGGCGTAGCTCCAAACTTCCCAATCGCGGTACGCGCGGTCGAAGAGTCCCAGCAAATCGAGGGAGGCATACAGATTGCTGATGGGGGTGTTGCTGGTGCCTGGGCCGGTTCCGCCGGGCAAGCCGAGCAGGAAATCCGCCCAGCTCAAAAACAGCTCTCCAGAGAGGTAATGAAAGCCGATTTGGTTGTTTTGTTCGCGCTGCAGACCCGCACCAAAACGGAAGGTGTGTTTGCCCTTGGTCCAGGAGACGGAATCCTGAAATGTATACGTGTTCTCGGCGATGAGGACGTTCTGACCGTTCCCTCCTAAGGAAAGGCCGGTCGGCCCGGCGGCATCGATGGCAATGGCCGGGATGGCATTGTCTTGCGGTATGACCGTGGCACCCACCTGAGACCAAGTGAAGCCTGGTATGGCCTGCGCGAACGTGGCAAAGATGCGATGGTAGGCGACTTCGGCCTCATTCACGAGAGTGGGGGTAAAAATGTAAGTGTGGGTCAGCGAAAAATTACGAAAGTTCTGCGTCAGATTGACCGGCGCACCGGGAGGCGAGCCGCCGCCGGTGAGGTTGGTTTGCGGCAGGGTATAGGTGATGCCACTGTTGGCGAAGAAGAAGCGGGCCATGAGCTTGCTTTTGGCCGACATTTCCCAGTCGGCATTGGTCATGAACTGGTCTTCGGTGAACGGGCAGGCCTCGCTAAAGGACAGCGAGCCCTGAGAATCGAAAGGAAGGCTGGTGTTAATGGTTTGCGGACTGGGGATCAGGTATTTGCCGTTGGGCAACTTTGTATTCAGCAGCGCAAGCGCTACGGGGTTGATGTTGGAGCCGTCCGGGGCGATGGCCGTGCCGCCGAGTAAACCCGTCTGGCCCGCGAAGAGAGCGCCCAACGCGGCTTGCGAGCGGTCATTGGTGAGAGGCGCCTCCTGAATGGTGGAGGAGCAGTTCAAATCAAGCCCGTTGCGCTGGCGCGTGCCCTGATACGAGGTGAAGAATTGCAGCTTGTCTCGTTTAATCGGGCCTTCAAAATCGCCGCCGAACTGGTTCTGCTTGAGCACCGCGCGCGGCTGGCTATGTGAGTTGCCGAAGAACGTGTTGGCGTTCATGTCGTCGTTGCGGAAAAACTCCCAGAGGCCGCCGTGATATTCATTGGTGCCACCCTTGGTGATGACGTCGACGTTGGCGCCGGCATTGCGGCCGTAGGAAGCGTCGTACTGCCCGGTCTGCACTTTAAATTCTTGAATGGTGTCCGGATTGGGGATGGCGACACCGGCACTGAAGTAGCCGCTCTGCTGGATGTCGTTGACGCCGACACCGTTCATTTGAAAGTTGT
>Ga0335077_10003862_pt1 | contig 18212 bp, 19 predicted proteins | sample Lox_Sample_31_FD_207151 | JGI IMG/M metagenome (GOLD analysis project Ga0335077, IMG submission 207151) | Soil microbial communities from Loxahatchee National Wildlife Refuge, Florida, United States - Lox_Sample_3.1 | ecosystem: Environmental > Terrestrial > Soil > Wetlands | place: USA... | reverse complement strand
AAGGCGGTGACCGAGCAGCTCAAGGGGGTGGCCAGCGGCAAGGCGATGGCCAGGATGAAGAAGGAGAGCGTCGACTGCCCCGTCATCAACCAGGAGGTGGGCTTCCTAATCTGCTTCGCATGCCCGTCCTTCATCAGGCGGGTGACCGGCGAGGTGCACTGCGCCGGCGGGAACGGCCCGCCGAAAGAATGGCTCCTCTAGGCGCCTACTTGAAGAAGCCTATGGCCAGGCCTATCAGGAACATCACCGACGAGTAGGGAAGGTACCCCGCGACCCTGTTCACGGCCGTGGTGAGGGCAGGCCCGGACTTCGCCAGCCCCAACAGCGGCTGGATGACCTGCGACGGCGTCAGGACGCCACCGAAGATTAGCAGCAGGACGATTATGGCGACGGCAGCCCCTATCTTGAGGGCGCTCTTGATTATCATCCCCACCAGGAAGCCGATGACCACAGGGACCAGGAGGGATAGGATGAACGTAGTGTTGAGGGCGGGCGGGAGGATGGCGACCATCGTTGGGCTCGGTGCGTCCCCGAGATATATGTGCTTTGAACGGGCCGTCTCAGGACTCTTGCGACCGGGTCAGCCGGAGCCCGTTGGCGTCGTCGATCAGCTGGGTTGGGAAGAGGCTCCGGATGAAGCTGACGACCTTCTCGTCGTGGGCGCCGAGGGTCATCAGGTAGAGCGCCGCCGTCCTCCCGTTCCCTGTGGTCTCGTTGACCTGCTTGACGAACTTGTAGGTCGCCTCGAACCCGGCGGAGAGGACCATGTCTGAGATGCTGTCGAAGATTATAGCGACCGTGGCGGGCTCCTGGGAGGCCGTGATGGTCTTGTCTATGAGGTCCAGCATCACCGCGGAGTCGTTGGCCGGGATGAGTATCTGCGAGGGCTCGTTGTCCTCAGGCTTTGGGTACGAAACCTTGGCCGAGAGGATGTAGAACCTCACCCCGCTTATCGCGTGGAGGGCGTTGTAGATTGGGCTCCCCTTGGCCGTGAAGACGTAGACCGCAGAGCCGTTGGACAGGGACTGCCTGGCGAAGTTCGAGGCGGCGGTCTCGTAGGGCACCGACGGGTCTGTCTCGAGGAGGAGTGTCCTCCCGTTGAGGAAGGGACCCTGGACGCCGAGCTCGTCGGTGAACGGGAACTCGGCGGTCACCCTCCCGGTCGGCTTGACCGGCTCGAAGAACGCCGTGAGGAGGGACGCCCGCCTGAAAACGAGGGCGCTGACGCCGAAAGCGACCGAGGCTATCAGGTAGCCGAACGGGGTCGCGTCGAAGTTGTTCGAGAGGAGGTAGCCGTTGAAGAAGAGCAGGTCGACGCCTATCCCGCTCCAGATGACCGGGAGTATGTAGAGCACCCTCGCGACCGAGGGGTCCTTGACCTTCCTCGAGGCGAGGAAGAGCAGCGACGACGGGTAGAGCATGAAGACGGCGAGGACGACGAGGAGGAAGAGCAGGTACATGTTGGTGAACACGGTGATGGGCACCGTCGCCCCGGTCACGCTCGGCACCGTGGTGCTGGTGAAGGGCTGGACTGCCACCAGGTAGACCGCTGCGAAGACGATGAAGCCGGTGTACACTGCCAGGAGCAAGACGTGGACCTTCCTCGCCCAGAGGAGCCGCAGGACGCTCTTGTTCCCGATGCCCGTCGGGACGAGGTAGACCGCCTGGGCGAGCAGCGTGAGGAGGATGACGTCCGCCAGTATCAGCGTCGTGCCGCCGATGGTGTAGGTGGTGATGAAGTTGGTCGAGAGGAAGGCGGTCCTGAGGAACTCGAACACGACCACCCCGGCGAAGAGCGCGTGGACGGCGAGGAGGAGGCCCTTCGTGTACTGGTAGGCCGTGATCTTCTGCCTGTAGATGTAGTAGGCGCTGAGCCCGGTGATCTCCAGGGTGATGATATGGACTAGAGGATAGAGCAGGTAGGAGAAGATGTTGATGTTGGCCGTGACCGGGAGCACGGGCAGGAGGGGGGTGGGCAGCAAGTCTAGTCGAGGGCTCCGCTAGGACCGGATGGAATCCTTGCTAGGTGCGGCCCGAAGTTGGGGTCTGTCGTCAATGTTTTCGCACTTTTTCTATGAAACTTCCAAGTTTCGCGGATTTTGCTTTATAAGGCGAGTGGAGCAGAAATCCAGTCGACCGTTACTCTGGCGCTAGTACTTGGAGACTGACATCTTGGGGGCGAACGCCACGGTGTGGTACCGCTTGCTGTGCTCGGTGCCCCTCATCTTGAGGACTATCAGTCGGGTCTTGAACTGGTCCTTGTCGACGACATTCTCGAGGAGCATCACAGAGTCCGCCACGAACCCCTCGATCCCGAACCCGCCGCCTGGGGTCTGGCTGATCGTCATGAGGCACGTCACGCCCTGGTTCTTCAGCGTCTTGTAGACGCTCTTCATGAAGGTGCGGAGCTCGAACTTGGACTCGGTCGCCAGGAGGAGGGCGGTGAGCGAGTCGATGATGAGCACGGTGCTCTTCGTCTCCTTGACCGCGGCCAGGAGGAGCTGGATGTTGTTCTCGAGCTCCTTCCCTTTTAGCGCGTCGAGGTCGATGACCTTGAGGTTCCCGCCCTTCTCGGCGGTGGCGAAGTCGATGCCAAGCTTCCTCATGTTCCGGAAGAGGTACTCGGTAGACTCTTCGAACGTCGCGTAGACGACCCTCTCCTTGAGCTTGGTGACGGCGTTGTAGGCGAACGTGGAGGCGAGTATCGTCTTCCCCGTGCCCGGGGCACCGGCGAGGAGGTGCATGTCGCCGCGGATGAAGCCCCCTTCGATGATGGCGTCGAGGCCGTCTATCCCGGTGGGTATCCTGGCGGGCGCGCTCAATTCTGTTTTACTCCGGTTCTTACCTTGACTATTTCAACTAGATGGAGGCAGTTTCGCGACTAGTCCTTCCTAGCGAGGAGGGACCTCACCATTTCGTCCAGGGCGTTCCTGGCGTGCGAGGGAGGCAGGTCCTCGAGGAGCGACCTGCACCTGTTGACCTGCATGACGAGGAGGGCGCGGGCGTGGTCGAACGAGCCGAGGTCAGTGAGTATCTGGAGCAGCCTCTCCGCCTCGAGGGAGGTGAACCACTTCTTGAACAGCATCGCGTTGATCGCGTTCTTCTGTATCGCGTCCCCCTTCGAGAGCGCGTGGAGGAGGACGATGTTCCCGGCGTTGTTCTCGATGTCCTTGAAGAGAGGCTTGCCCGTGTCCTTGGCGTCCCCAGACATGTCCAGTATGTCGTCCCCTATCTGGAACGCCACGCCGAGCGACAGCCCGAGGTCGTACATCCTGTCGACGGTCACCCTGTCTGCCTTCGCGACCACCGCGCCGGAGGCGGCCGCCCCCGCGAACAGCGCCCCCGTCTTCATGCCTATCACCTTGGTGTACTCCTCTGTCTTGATGTCCCCCCTCCTCGAGAGCGCGACCTCCAGCATCTCGCCCTCCGCGGCCAGGCTCGCCGCCTTGCCGAGGTACCCGAGGAGCCTCACCAGGGCGTCCTTGCTCAGGTCGGTCGTCCCGTAGCGCGTGAGAACGTTGAATATCTCGAATATCATGCTGTCCGAGAGCATTATCGCCCTCGCGAGGCCGTACCTCTTGTAGGCCGTGGGGCTCGCGTGCCTCACCTCGGACTCGTCGATGATGTCGTCCTGTATCAGGGAGGCCGAGTGGGCGAGCTCGTATGCCAGGGCGACCGGGAACCCGGGCTCGGGGTTGCCGCAGATCGCCTCGCAGACGAGGACCGCGAGGATGGGCCTGAGCCTCTTCCCTCCGGCGCGGATGGCCTCGCTCGCGGCGGCCGATATCCAGCCGTCTGTCCCGTATATCTCCGCCAGGCGCTTGTCGACCTCCTCCCTGTACCTGACGATGAGGGGGTTATGCTCGAGGCCCCTGACCTCCGCCCCGTCGGTGCCGTCGCCTTCAGATGAGTATCTTGCCAAGGTAGATCAAGGGTCCCCAGAGGACGTACTCTGCGTCTGCCACGACGTCGCATATGAAGGCGAGGTTGGCGTTGCTCCTCATCGCGAACGCCCTGTAGACCGCCGAGTAGAGGGGCAGGAGGAGCAGGGTCGCAGCGTAGGAGGGGACCAGGCCCCCTGCGAGGAGGAGGACGAGGTAGACGGCGGAGGCGGCGTCGAGGTACCCGACCACCTCGAACGACCTGGGTATCCCCAGCTGGGTGGGGAGGGTCTTGACCTCGTTCTGCCTGTCGCCTTCCGTGTCCCTGATGTCGAAGACGATGGTGTTTGTCATCAGCCTGAAGAAGATGAACGGGCTCAGCAAGAGGAGCGGCGCGTCGAAGGCGCCGAAGTAGAACCCGACGAGGACCGGGATGAGCGACCACCCGAGGGAGATCGTGACGTTCTTGAGCAGGACCTTCTGCTTCAGGTTCCTGGCGCCTATCAGGCCGATCAGGCGCTTCGACCCGACGCTGTAGAGCAGGCTCAGGGCGAGCGGGGCGAGGAGGGCCAGGAAGAAGACCCAGCTCACCGTCGCGGCCAGGGCGTACCCGAGGACGAAAGAGGCGGCCACCACCCACGGCAGGGCCCTCTTGCGCCTGGCGAGGTAGTTCGTCCTCTCGGGGTGCGACGCGAGGTCCTGGTCCATCTCTGCGCTGCGGTTCATCATGTATGCGCCGAACGAGAAGAGGTAGGCCATCACCAGCAGGACGAGGGTCGGGGTCCTCCCGAAGAGGAAGGCGGCCGCCGCCGCTATGCTCGCGGTGCCGATCGCCAGCAGGTGTCCCCCCAGGACGAGCTCGCGATAGGCGACGCTCAGCGGCCTCATGGGCCCTGGCCCCGCTCCCCGTCGGCCATCTGCCTTGACTCGCGAGGCTCGCCGTCGTCGGGGACCCTGCCCGCTTGAGGCTCGTCGGAGGGGCCGAACAGCCTCCAGCCCAGCCTCTTGTCGAACATCTCGTCCGGGACGTTGAGGTACTGCGTCTTGGAGGAGTCGAGTATCGACATCTCGAGCTTGCTCCTCAGGGGGCCGAGGTGGGTCTCGATGAACCTGACGCAGTCGTGGAAGCTGAGGATCGGCACGTCCATGAACGCCACGTAGTCCCTGCTCTCAGTCCCTCCCTCGACCCAGGTGAACGGGAGCTTGTTGAACAGCTTCCTGACGACGTTGAGGTCGTCCTGCTCGAGCGCCTTGAAGGCCGCCATCACCTGCATTATCTCGCCGCTCTTGCCCTGCTGGAGCGGCCATGTCCACCTCACGTTGTTACCTGTGATGAGGTTGCCCTTGACCACGTGCTCGGCGTGGTGGTACCTCACCGTCCTCGGGTTGACCCCTATCTCCTTGCCCACGCGCGCGAGGCCGGACGTGGGGTCCTCCTTGAGGTACTTCAGTATCTTGACGTCGATGTCGTCGACCTTGGGGTCGTGGTTGACCGAGAAGGAGGTCACCCCGGCCTCCTGCGTCGGCGCCTCTATCCTCTTCCAGTCGACGTTCCAGCACTTTGTCTCGAAGTTGTAGAGCTCCGACCTGAAGGGCGGGTACCTCATCCAGTAGAGCTCAGTCGTCTCGAACTCGCTGATGAGCCCCTTCTGCTTCATCTCCTCGAAGGACTCGGCGTACTTCTTCTTGAACCGGAAGGGGATGCCGTAGAGGCAGACATAGGTGTCCGTGCCCACAAGCTTCGAGACGAGCATGAGGTAGTGGGCGTGGTCGAACCACGACTTGCCCGACATCGAGACGGCCTTTATCTTCAGGAGGCCCAGGGCGAACCCGAGCTCCCCGTAGTTGATGTTGACGGTCAGCCCGAGCCCGAACTTGCCGAGCTGCTTGCTTATCTTGTACCTCACCGTCTCGGGGTTGAGCCCTGTCAGCCTCGCGAGGAGGGAGTAGTTAGAGGGTCCGACCCGCTTTATCGTCTCGATGAGGAGGTAGTCTTGGTTGCGGCGCTTGAGCCGCTCAAACTCCATCATCGCCAGACTGTCGCAGCTCGCCGTTGCTCTAATAAAGCAATGTGAATCTCTCGTCTATGTGCGCGATAACAGCTAATATTCGTGAAATTCTTGGTGTTTCGCGCGCAGAATGCATCACAATTTCCGAACCTATTTTAGGCGGCAAATCGACCGGGTGGTAGCTTGGCAATCGCGACCCCGGAGGTAAGGCTGAAGACGGGCATCCCCGGTCTGGACCCCCTTCTGCAGGGAGGCCTCCAGCAGGGAGACTTCATCCTGCTCCTCGGGGACCTCGGCACGGGGAAGACGGTCTTCTCCTGCCAGTTCGTGTACAACTCGGCCAAGATGTTCGGGGAGAAGGCGGTCTTCGCCACGTTCGAGGAGGACACGAGGAGCCTCAAGAGGAACATGCTCCGCTTCGGGATGGACTTCGACGCCCTCGAGAAGGACGGCCTGGTCAAGGTCCTCGACCTGGAGGCACTGGAGGGGAGGGGCATGGGCTCGAACATAGAGGCGCTGCTCAAGGCGCTCGACGACCTCGGCGCGAGGAGGCTCGTGGTCGACTCCCTGACGGCGTTCATGAGCGGGACGGAGGCGAAGTTCGACTATAGCTTCCTGATGCACCTGATCTACAAGACGCTGAAGCGCGAGGGCGTCACCACACTCATGACGGTGAGCAAACCGCAGTCTGCCGCCCCGATCACCGAGATAGGGGTCGAGGAGTTCGTCGCCGACGGGATATTCGAGCTCAGGAACTACATCTCGAGGGACGTCGAGATCAAGACCCAGTTCCTTATCCGAAAGCTAAGGGGCACCGAGCACAGCAGGAAGTTCCACAGCGTGCTCTTCACTCCGCGCGGCGTCGAGATACTCCCCTACACTCCCTGAGCGAGCCCCTGGCTGCCTCCAGGGATAGATGTCGGCTTCAGAACGCTTTTAATAAAACGACGGGGTCTAGCGCCATTGAACCTCAACGTCTTCTTCGACGTCCTTCTGGCGGGCACCTGCCTGGCGCCCGGGTTCTACCTCCTGAGGACGATGTACCAGATCTACAGCGTCGAGGAGCTGAGCATGCTCAAGCACGAGTGGATCCCCATCTGCATGGCAGGGAGCTTCTTCGCCCTCTGGGTCATCGAGGGCGCCTACTTCGACTTCACCGGGATGTTCAGCGTGCAGACCAGCGGCGTGAGGGACGCCACGCTGTTCGCGGCCGTATCCATATTCGCCATAGGCACGGCCAGGTTCGCCGAGACCTGGGGAGGGTATGTCAAGGGCCTGAACACGATGAAGAGGATGACCAACCACAAGCCCGGACCAATCCCCCTGGCGCCAGAAGAGCCTCAATAGAGGAGATTGTGGCGTTAGCGCCAGTTTCCTGCCTATTCCGGCGGGAAGGGGCGCGCCGGTTCTGGATTGTGGCAAGAATCGATATACGCCGTTCAGGCCTCGGCAGGTCCGATGAAGACATCCATACGCAGCACGACACTAGCGTCAACAGCAATCCTTCTCCTTCTCAGCGGCACCACGGCCGCCTTCGCGTCCACATCCCAGTCCCTCAACCTCACAGTGCCGATCGGGCTCGTGACCAACCTTGGCACCCAGACCTACACGGTCGCCGGCGGCCAGGTGGCCTTCGCAATGGTCGAAGGGCAGCCTGTCAACCCCGGAGCAACAATCCAGTATGGGTACTACGCGACGGTTAGCGGCCAGTCCGCACAGGGCTGGGGCTACGTCAAGATGACCGGAACGATCCCAGACGGGTCGACGGTCAAAGTCGCGGGTGCCTTCAAGATTGACTCCGAGCAGGCCATAGCGACAATCGGCAGCGACCTCCCAGGCTTCTTCGTTTCGTCCGCACCAACCATCACGGTGACCTACGAGGGCTCCACGCAGGCGCTCGCGGTCCCGTTCGCGGTCGAATCGCCATACCTCAACCCGTTCGGAATGCCCATAGTCCTCGGCGCCGCCGACAACAGCGTTGTCATCGCGGCGACGTACAGCACAGGCACGATCTTCTGGCAGAACACCCAGCTCCAGGGCGGGGTCGCCGGCTCGGTCGGCACCCAGCCAGCGTCCGGGACTTTCACCCTCACGGGTGACGAGTTCGAGGACCTGGTAGCGGGGACGGCCTCTGACATGGGGACGATCGCCTTCAGCAACATGACCCCATCTTCCCTCAACGTGGTCGGGACATACCGCGGCAGCTCCTCGATCCCGACAACGGGAACCATGGACTGCTCCGCCCAACTGACAGGGATCCCCGGGACTTGCACAGAGACCGGGTTCATGTCGTCGGGCAAGTTCGCAGCCAACGGAGTGAAGGGCACCTACTCGAGCGAATGGTCGACGCCGGCGCTCTCCTTCACCACCACCATCCAGGGCACCGTAGGACAGAACAGCTACACGAACAACTGGACCTCACTGTTCTCCAAGACGTTCGGGTTCCTGGGCTTCTAGGCGCCACCATCTAGGAGATAGGAAGGACGGGTGCGGGGGCTAGTCCCCGCCCCTTCCCATTTTTGACATCCCAGCGGAGAGCATGCCTCGGGCGCTCGGCTTGCCGACTTCCAGAACCTGGGAGCCCGAAGGCCCCCGCAATCCCAAATTCGCTTAACTTGACAGCGAGACCTCTCATGGCCGTTGTACAGCACGAGCGCCGGGTTCCAGCTAGACACGAGCGACCTAGTTTGCACCCTCAAGAGGATCAAGATCTCGAAGCTCACCTTCGGGCACTCCTCCAAGATGCCGAAGGTCTCGTTCGACCTCGGCGCTGACATGAAGGAGGTCGAGACGGCGAAGGGCCGCCTCCGGCTGAAGTACACGCTCTACATCGACGCCAACCCGGCCGTCCAGCGGGCCGAGCTCGAGGGAGAGGTGCTGATCACCAGCCCCGCGATCACAGCGGTGACCGACCTCCAGGCCCTGGGGGAGGACAAGATCTCGGACATCGCGATGCAGGTCTACGCCAGGAACTACGAGATTCTCTACCTGACGCTCGAGTCGGCGGGTCTCGCCGCGCCCTCCCCGCTCCTCATCCAGGACGTCCACCTCGTCGCTGGGGAGCTGGTGGAGCCGTCCGACCAGGGAGGGCAGGGTGCGCAGGCGCAGATGGCCGCGCCCACGCCGACCGCCAAGTAGGCGACCAGGCCTAGTCCCAAAGAATACCTACAGCCACTTTGCGGGCCTCTCAGCGTCGCAGGGGCGGGGCTTTCTAGACCGAGATCGACGGAGGCTTTGCTTCCTTCGCCTGGGCGACCTCTCCAGGAGAGGCCATCTTCACCACCTTCATCAGCCCGGGCGATGGGTACGGGACCTTGAGGGACCCCGAGAGGAGGTAGAGTATCGCGTAGACCTTCTGGTAGATGCTCATGAAGATGGGCGGCGGCGTGTTCCCGTCGGGCGTCTTGAGGAGGGCCTCTATCTCGGGCTCCTCCCCGGTGAGCTTGGCCGTCCCTGCCACGTCCATCCTGGCCACGGGGGGCTGCGAGGTGATAGCGATGCTGTACTTTAGCGTGAACTGGCCGGTCTGGTGGTCCGTCTCCGCGAGGGAGGCGGCGACGTCGAAGGTCACGTTGGCGTCGTCCCTAGGCTCCTCGCTCAGGCGAACCGCCTCGACGTTCTTGACCAGTACTTCGACTTCGACCATGTGAAAACGTGCCTACTTCGTGGCTTGTCTCAAGCCCCTCTCTGCCGATTTAAAGGTATACGAACCAGTGTTATGAACTGGCGATTCATAACGATTTAATTACGACGTCGGAGGTTTTTGCCTCGCCCGATGAGTTCTCATGAAGATAAGAGCCCCAAGACCACAATTACCACCTCTGCGGAGGGCAAGGGCGCCAGACTCTCCGTAAAGCTCTCGGTAACTCCTCGGACGGGGCAGCAGTCTCTCAAGGAAAAGTACGGGGTGTCGAAGTACGACCTCGGCGTCGGCTACCCCGTGCCGGAGTCCCTCAAGAGCATGATCCCGACCAACGTCCCCGACTACGTGGACGAGGGGGAGGGCTACGTCGAGAGGATCATGAGGGCTCTCTACTACTTCAAGCAGTGCGCGCTCATCGGCCCGTCGGGGACGGGCAAGACCCACATCGTCTACCTCGTCGCCCAGATAGCGGGCATGCCCCTCTGGGAGATCAACTGCGGGCTGCAGACCTCGGTCTACGACATGTTCGGGAGGTTCGTGGGGCTCGGCAAGGACAACTGGATCGACGGCACGATAGTCTCCTGGTGCAGGTACGGCGGCATACTCTACCTGGACGAGGCCAACATGATGAAGCAGGACATCGCGACCAGGCTCAACCCGATACTCGACACCAGAGGGCACATGGTCCTCAACGAGAAGGACAACGAGGTCATCCCCCGGCACCCGCACGGGTACGTCGTGATCAGCATGAACCCCTACTCCTCCGAGTTCTCGGGCACCAAGCCGCTCAACGCGGCGTTCAGGCGCAGGATGAGCGTCTGGATCGACTTTGATTACCTCAGCGTGGGCACGAGGATATCGCCGAGGGAGGTCAAGATGCTCTCAGAGAGGGCGAAGGTCCCGCTCGACGTCGCGGAGAAGGTCATCCGCGTGGGCGCCGAGGTGAGGAAGAGGTACAAGACCGGCGACCTGCCATACGGGCCCTCTGTCGGGGACCTTCTCAACTGGTCCACCCTCATCCACGACGGGCTCGACCCCAAGGCCGCTGCCGACGAGACCCTCGTGTCGCTCACATCGGACGACGCGGAGATACAGGGGATAGTGCGCCGCATAGTGTCGTTGGTGTTCGGGGCGGGCGAGAGCAAGCCTGCCGAGAAGCCTTCACAGCCGGTAGAGAAGACTGAACATCCTTGATTACTCCTGGAACACCGCTACAAGCATAGCGCTTCGGGAATACGACACCTTCAAGCTCATCCTAGACGAGGAACTGACCTACCCCGTGCTCGCGGGGGACGGGAGGGGCGTCGTCGTGAAGCTCCCCGCTCCAAAGATAATCGACGAGAAGTTCTACCGTGTCCAGGGGCTGTACACGGACCAGGACCAGAGCGGGTGGAACTCGACCTGGCGCGCCTTCCGGGCCTCGCTATTCCACCTCTCCCTCCACGCTGCCTACTCCGACTTCCGGGCGTACTCCCCCTGGGCCAAGTCCAAGGAGGTCCCTGCCGCCACCTTCGCTGTCGCTTTCATAGAGGACGTCAACATACTCACCGAGGCCAAGGCCAAGTGGGAGGGCGTCCTCCCGGACCTGGCCTACGCCAACTACCTCGCCGCGATGCGCCTCACCGGCGCGGACGAGATCGACAACCCCCCTCTGAGGTTCGCGACGAAGCTCCTCCTGAGCGGCGCGGGGGTCTTCCGGCCGAGCGGGAACAGGCTCACCAGGGAGGAGGACCAGGAGGTCCAGGCGCTCGACGAGGAGGTGAGGATAAAGGTCGAGGAGGCCGCCAAGCTGCCCGCCGCTGAGAGGAAGGCGGCCCTCGCGAAGGCGGCGGACCGGGTCTACGCCGGCGTGACCGACCAGGGCTATCTCTCCGACATCCCCTACTTCCCTCACACGGACTCGCACGGCCCGTGCGACCTGTTCGAGGGGAAGCTGGTCGGGACCGACACGGGCGGGGCAGGCTCGCTACTCAACGGGGCGCTGGCGCGGGTCGGGCTCAGGTCGGACAAGGGAGCAGGCGACCCCACGTTCCTCTCCGAAGCGAGGGAGATCCTGGCCAACACAGAGGCGACCAACGTGAAGCTCCAGAAGGTGAGGAACTACTACGAGGGCCTGATCGCACCGACCAGGCTGGACGGGGTGGAGTTCCCCCAGGGCGACTACGCTGGCTTCATGAGGGTGAGGTCGGAGCTAGCCGGGCCGATAAAGAACGTCCGCGACCAGCTCATGATGGTCAAGAACGTCCTCGACGACGTCGCAGGGCACGACGCCGGCGCCCAGCTCGACACCCAGGCAGTCATGCAGGTCATGGCCACCGAGTCCGCCAGGACCGACGTCTTCGAGCAGCTCCAGCCCACGTACAAGGACGAGGCGTGGGCGATACTGATCGACGCGAGCAAGAGCACCTCGAAGATAGCCTACGAGACCAAGGGGATCGCCACGTGCCTCGCAGAGATAGCCGCGAAGCTGGTGGGGCAGCGCAGCCAGTGGGGCATGTTCGCGTTCAACAACACCATCCAGGTCATCAAGGACTTCTCCGAGAACTACGGGATGGTGGCCAAGGCGAGGATAGGCGGGCTGACCCAGAGCAGCACCACCCTCCTACCCGACGCCCTCCAGGTCGTCTTCAAGGCGCTCAACACAAGGGAGGCCGCGGTGAGGATCCTTGTTGTCGTCTCGGACGGCTACCCGTCGGGCTACAACGAGGTAGGCCAGAAGCTGATCCAGGTGATCAAGGACATCTCAAAGTCGAGCATCTACCTCATGGGGGTGGGCGTGGACAGCGGGGCGATCAAGCAGTACTTCCCCGTCAACTGTGTCCTGAGCAGCCCCTACGAGATGATGAAGACCTTCGCAAAGTCCTACTTCGAGCTGGCGTACATGTTCTAGGCGGGCATCAGACGACCCTGAACCTGCTCTCGTAGTTGAAGGCGACCTTCTTGGCCTCCTCCACCTCGACTATCACCCTCTCCGGGACGCCGTTCTTTACGTAGAGCTGGAACGCGGCGTTCTGTGGCGCGAGGGTGTTGACGTTCGTCTCGAACGACTTCAACGCCTCGTTCGTCCGGGCGAGCTTCTGCTTGAGGTCCTCGTGTATCTGGTACATCACCTCCGTCGTGGCCGGCCCGGAGTTGGACGTGTTCAGCATCAGCGACCCCATCTTGACCCAGCCGCCTCCCATCTTCTTCTGCTCCGGCTTCTTGTCCCCCTTGTCCTGCTTCTTCTCCTCCTTCGGCGCCTCGCCCGAGCCCCTCAGCATCGACCCCAGCTTGTCGCCGTATTTCTCCGACTCCTTCTGGTAAAAGTCGGCAATCTCCTTCATGTACTTCACGACCTCGGCCTGGGAGTAGAACTTGATCAGACCGGTTGAGAACTCTGTCCGCCGCAGAGACAACTTGCTCGTCCCCGCCCAGCTACTCGCTTGTTATTGAGTTTTGGACCAGGTCGTCTTCGTGGGCCTGCGGCTTGCCGACGCGCTCCACCCGCTCCGGGCGATCGGTAACCTTGGCCATGGTGCCCGCCTTCTTGACCTCCTTGAGAATCCTCTCAAGGACGTCCACCCTCGCCCCAACCTCCTTCCTCCTCTCTGAGATCATCTTGGCGAGGACGGGCGTCGCCTCCTTTACGACGGAGAGGACGTACTTTGGTTCGAAGTGGGAGAGCGGTATAGAGCGCTTTGAGCCTTCGGAACCGACCACGACCACCACGCAGTCGGAGGCGAGGTACGCCTCCTTGGCCTCCGAATAGGCGGGGCCGAGCGCCTCCCTCGAAAGGGGGAGCGCGACGTCGACCTCTGACTGCAGGACTTTGAGCGACTCTATCAGCTTCCTTGTGTAGTTCCGCTCCATCTCGTCGAGCTCCGAGAGCTGTGCGAACTCGCTCTGGAGCGAGGTCAGGTCGGCGACCATGCTGCCCGAGCCCTCAGAGGCTAGGTCGTCCGAGATGGCGTCTCTATCCTTCAATACCAGCGAAGTGGGCGTTTCCCCAATTAATAGCTTTGTGTATCAGAAATTCGGGTTTGGCGAGCCGGGTTCAGTGCCCGAGGAAGGCCATCAGGGTGGGTATGTTGTTGACGGCTACGATGTAACCGAGGTACATGTCCGCCGCCGCCAATGCGACCAAGGCGACGAACCTGACCAGCCGGATCTCGTAGGGGTGCTTATTTTGACTGTCCCTGACGAAGACGGCGTAGAAGAGCGGGATCGCCGGCAGGTACTTGAATGTCAGGGCGATCAGGAAGCCGTTGAAGTGCATGGAGAACAGGACCGACGCGATCGGGTTCAGCTCGTGGAAGTCCGCCGGCGTCACGCTCTTCAGCGCGAGTATGGTCGAGTAGACGTCCAGAAAGTTCAGGCAGAGGAAGACGGCGAACAGGGGGAGGAGGACTTTGTCGAGGAAGTGCAGGTTGAGGTTCATTATGAACAGCCTGTCCCTCTCGTTTGCCCTTCGAAAGCGCTCGGAGAGGCGGCTCATTCGTCAGCGTTGAGACGAGTGCGACCGTATTTAATGGCCCATGGATTTCGAAACCATACTAGTAATTCCCACGACTCATATACCAAACTAGGTTCAGACAGCCCAACAATGAAAATACGGAACGGCAACCGAAAGTACGCACAGCGCAAGGCCATCTCTCCAATCATCGCCACGGTGCTGATCATCGCGGTCACTCTGATTGCGGCAGTCGCAATCGGTGGCTTCGTGTTCGGTATCTTCGGCTCATCCTCCAGTTCAGCCCAGGTCTCAGTCACACAACAGAGCCTCGTCGCAGGAGACAATCTTTCTACAGGAACCACCACTACATTCACTTGCAGCACAACGCCCGCAGCGAACCAGCTAGTCGTGACCAATACCGGCACCGCAGGAACGACCGTCACAGGTGTGACGATTACCTGGGCCGGCAAAGTCAACTCCTACACCCTAGGGGCAGGGACCTGCACCGTGGGTGCGGCAGGTAGCGCGACGGCTGTGACTTCAATCATCTTCCCCACGACCAACACGGTCGCGAGCGTGAGTGCAGTGACCGGCCAGACCTACACGGGCACTGTCACCATGGGGAACGGCGCGGTTCTCATCTACACGGGAGCCTGGAACTAAGCGAGTGCGCGACGAAGAGATGGAATCCTGTCTAAAAACCAGGATTCCAGTCTCCTCCTTTTTTCTCAGACACCAATTGATGCACCGAGAAAATCAAGAATCACAGATTCCAAGTGCATAAGATATTTATGACTAATCCAGAGTATTCTCGCAAGTTCAAGGCCTCGCGGATGATAGATTCACGATTATCGATCATCAGGGAAGGGGGAGTGCCCGCGTCATGAAGCTACTTGGCAAGAAGGACGGGATGCCGGGTTCCAAGAGTGCTAAGAAGGAGACGGTCAGGTACCCGTTCGTCGGCGCCCCTCTTTCCAGCAACTGGAAGGTCGTTGACAAGTACCCGCTAAACGCCCCTTTCGCGTACGCGGTCATCGCGGAAGACCCGGCTAGCGGCACTAGGAAGTACTTCGTCGACGAGGTGACGCTCTCCCCCAGGGAGGCATCCATCTACACCTACCTGCTCGATACCTTGGAGAGCGAGCTCTCCGTGCCGCGCTCGGAGATCGACCCCAGAGCTTACTTCCTGGAGCAGGCCAAACGCCTGGTCAAGAAGTACTCGATAAAGGCATCACAGCTTTCGTGGCCGAAGATCAACTACTTCGCGGAGAGGGACCTGGTCGGCTTCGGGGTCATCGACGGCGTGATGCGCGACACCCAGATCGAGGACATCTCGGTCGACGGCGTCGGCAAGCCCCTGTTCATCTTTCACAGGAGATACGACAACATCGAGACCAACCTCAACTTCCTGCACGACGAGGAACTGGACAACATCGTAGCTAGGCTCGCCCACATGGCGGGCAAGCACGTCTCGACCGCTTTCCCCATAGTCCAGGGCACCCTCCCGGGGAGGCACCGCCTCGCCGCCACCTACAGGCGCGAGATCTCGCCATACGGCGGGACGCTGACGATCAGGAAGTTCAGGGAGGACCCGCTGACCGTCATCGACATGATGAACCTCAACGTCATCGACCAGTACCTCGCGGCATACGTCTGGCTCCTGATGGAGAACAGGGCGACCGCGATAGTCTGCGGGTCGACCGGGTCGGGCAAGACAACCCTCCTCAACGCGCTGCTCACCCTCACAAGGATGAACTCGAAGATAGTCACCATCGAGGAGGTCCAGGAGATCAACATCGCCCACCAGAACTGGTCGGCCCTGGTCTCTCGCGAGAGCTACGGGACGGGCGAAGACACCAGCGGCGAGGTCGGGCTCTTCCAGCTCGTCAAGGCGACCATGAGGATGAGGCCAGACATCTTGGTGGTGGGAGAGGTGAGAGGCGAAGAGGCGTACGTCCTCTTCCAGGCGATTAGCACCGGTCACGGGGGTCTCTGCACCCTCCATGCGGACGATGTAACCTCCGCCATACAGAGGCTCACCTCAAAGCCCATGGACGTCCCGCCGTCCTTCATACCGTTCCTCGACCTGGTCTTCACAGTCAGGCGCATTGCGATTCCCCAGCCGGGCGGGGGCTTCAGGACGATGAGGCGAGTCCTATCCGTCGATGAGGTCGTCGGGGTCGGCAACTACGTTAGGATGTTCAAGTGGGAGCCGAGCGTCGACAAGCAGATTGCTTCGCCGATGAAGACAAGCGTCAAGCTCGCAAGGCTCGCGAGGGACACGGGGACGACACTCCCCGACCTCATGACTGAGATAGAGAGAAGGAGCGTCGTCCTGAGGTGGGCCCAGCAGAGGGAGATGAGGAACTTCCGCGAGCTCTCCCTCCTCTTCGAGGACTACCGGTCCCACTCGCGCGAGGTCTTCGAGAGGGCGCGCGACGACCTCGGCAAGGCAGGCCTTGTCATGCAGGCCGAGATCCGGGACGGTTTCAAGCTTTGAGCCAGACGGCCAAGGTCGAGCCAATCCGTACGACGCCCGAGGCCTCGAAGCTGGGCCTCTTCGACAAGATGACGGCCACCGCCTACAAGATATTCGGAGGCCAGGCCAAGCGGATAGCCAACTCCTCCCCTGAGATGAGGGACCAGATACTAAAGTCGAACCTCAGGGTCACCCCCGAGGGCCTCGTCTCCCTCGCGCTCATGGCCACCGTGATCTCGGTGGTGGCGGCAGCCGTCTGCATCGTCCTCGCCATCGCGCTCAAGATTGTCTTCCTCTACCTGGCGGCGCTCGCGCCCCCGATAGTCTTCGTCATGATATGGAACATGCCCAAGGCGTCCCAGGGCTCGAGGGCGAGCGCCCTCGACAACGAGCTCCCGATGCTAATCGGCTTCCTGGGCGTCCTCTCGGGGGGCGGGGTCTCGCCCATATCCACGCTCAGGAGGATATCGGGGATGGGCAAGATCTTCCCGGCCTCCGGCAGAGAGGCCAAGAGGATCCTGGTCGAGATAGACGTCTTCGGGACCGACCCGATCACCGCCTTCGAGAACGCGGCGAAGTACATGCCCAACAGGCCATTCGCCGAGTTCCTCTATGGGTACACCACGGTCCTGAAGGTCGGGGGCGACGTGAAGAACTACGTCAACAACAAGCTCAAGGAGACCCTTGACCAGAGAAGCGGCAAGGTCAGGCGCATCACCGACTCGGTCGGGACCCTGGCAGAGGCGTACCTCACCGTCACAGCGGTGATGGGTATCACGCTCTTCAGCCTCTACCAGCTCGAGGGGGTAGTCGCCCACAACGGGGGCGGGCTCCAGAGTCTGTACGTCTTCTCCTACCTGGTGGTCCCCGCGCTGTCCGCCCTGTTCATCTTCATCATCGACGGGACTCAGCCCAAGCAACCGTACTTCAACAAACGGCCGTACTACGTCTTCCTAGCTTGCACGCCGATTGGGGCCGCGCTCTTCCTCATACCCCTCCCGCTCCAGCTCAGCCTGCACGTCTCGCTCGCGCTCGGCTCCATAATGGTGATACCTTCAATATCCGCGTTCAGGCAGGCCCGCGAACGCGCCGGCCTCGAGAAGGCTCTCCCCGACTTCATCAGGGACGTCGCGGAAGGGAGGAAGATAGGCCTCTCGCCCGAGGGGAGCATAGAGCAGCTCGCCTCGAAGAACTACGGGCGCCTTTCCAGGTCGATAAGGACTATGGGGTCCCAGATCTCCTGGGGGCTCCCCATCCTCAAGGTCATCAGGACCTTCGCCAACTCCGTCGACAGCTGGATAACAATGGCGATAGGGACGCTCATGGTCGAGGTGGTCGACGTGGGCGGGGGGACGGTCAACAGCTTCTCGCAGATGGCGGACTTCACGCGGAAGGTCAACGAGCTCGAGGCGGACAAGCGCTCCTCGCTCCGGTCCTACGTCTTCGTCGTGTACATGGCGGGGATAATGCTCGTGATGACCACTTTCATGATGGTCTACTTCCTCTCCACTCCGATCACTTTTGCAGGCCAGCCCACCCCCACGCCGGGACTGACCATCGCCCCGGGCACGGTGCAGCTCCTGCTCACCGCGTCGATATTCGACGGCTGGGTGATCGGCTTCGTGGCCGGAAAGATGGGAGGCGGGACAGTCGCGGACGGCTTCAAGCACTCGCTCGCCCTCGTGATCGTCGGCGCGATGATGGTCGCCCTCTCTGGGGTCATCCTCCACCACCCCATCTAGGGCCGATAGATTCCGAATTCAGACTA
>Ga0335077_10003860_pt1 | contig 18217 bp, 16 predicted proteins | sample Lox_Sample_31_FD_207151 | JGI IMG/M metagenome (GOLD analysis project Ga0335077, IMG submission 207151) | Soil microbial communities from Loxahatchee National Wildlife Refuge, Florida, United States - Lox_Sample_3.1 | ecosystem: Environmental > Terrestrial > Soil > Wetlands | place: USA... | reverse complement strand
CGCCTGGTGGGTCGGAGAGATCAAGCATGTTCTGCCGCCGACAATCTTCTTCTTCATCGGCTTCAACCTGATCCTCTGGACAAAGCGGATGATCCTGCAGGAGCAGCACATCGAGTTCAGCGGTTTCCTCGTGGCCATCATGGCGGCGCTCGTCGTCGGCAAGGCGGTGCTGATCACGGACCACGCGCCGTTCATGCGTCGTTTCGACGGCGCCCCGCTGCTGCAGCCGATCCTCTTCAAGGCGGCGATCTACTCCGCTTGCGTGCTCCTAGTGAGGATCGGCGAGGAGCTGCTCCACTTCCTCCACGACGGTGGCCCGCTGGTGGACTTCCCGCAGCACCTGATCGAACGCTTCTCGTGGCCGCGCTTCCTCACCATCCAGGTCTGGCTGATGGTGCTGTTCGTCATCTACGTCACGATCCACGAGCTCAACGGGCTGTTCGGCGACGGTGAGCTGTACCGCCTCTTCTTCCGCTGGCGCTCCGCGGAGGCGAAGCTGACGCGACGCCGGCGAATCCGGTTGCTGACGCGCCTCAGCCGCCTCACCGAGGCGAACACCATCGAGGCGTTCAGCGACCCCAGGTCGGCGGCACACGCCGAGCTGGTCGAGATCATCCGCGCGCTCGCCACCCCGCCTGCGACGATGCGTGGAAAGCCCTCGGGCTCGACGGGTGATTCCTGAGAACAGGTGTCAAGTGTTCCACACTCTCGCTGCTTTCTGCCGAGTTGAGCGTGTCTGGACGATCCTGGGCTTGTATGCGCCCGATCGGGAATAGCGCCGTGGCACGCCACCTAATGACACATCTGGTGCTGGCCGCCAGCTATCTGGCTGTGCCGCCCGCAGATGCCGCATCAGCTGTGCCGGCACGAGATCGGCCGCTGCGCGTTGCCACCGCCCCCATTGCGCCATTCGTACTCCCGAAGACCGATCCTCCAGCCGGCAGTATCGATCTGTGGAACGTGCTGGCGCGGCGCATGCGAGTTGAATTCACGTGGAGCGTGGTTCCGACTTATGCCGAGCTGCTGCGGCAGTCCAGCGTGGCGATGCCGATGTCGCCATCTCCGCCATCACGATGACGCCGGAGCGCGAAAAGGTCCTTGATTTCTCGCATCCGTATTTCGACTCCGGGTTGCAGATCATGGTGCAGGCCCGGGATGAAGGGGCCTTCCTCACCACCCCCCCCGGTCGATTCCATGGCGGGCCATCGGACACCTGTTCGGCGCGGCGATCGTCATCGTCTTCCTTCTGGCCAATGCGCTATGGCTCATTGAGCGGCGCCGAAACAGCGATTTCCCCAAGCGCTATCTGCGCGCCATTGGCGAAGGTCTGTGGGGAACCATGCTGATCATCGCCACCGGCGAGAACGGCGACCGCAATGCATCCGGCGCCGTCAAGCGCGTCATGGTGGTACTGGTGTGGATGCTTGGCGTCGTGCTGATCGCTCAGCTGACGGCGACGGTCACCTCGTCGCAGACCGTCCAGCGCCTCCAGTCGAGTATCCGTGGCCCGGACGATCTGCCAGGGAAGACGATTGCCAGCGTGCCGGGGACCGTCGCAGCAGACTATCTGGCCCAGCGCGGATTGCCCTTTGTGAGCGTGTAAGGCGTAGGAAGATGCCACTGGACCGGAAGCTGAGACGGATTGGCCTTCCCGGCTCCCGAGCCGCAGGAACCTCGTGCCGGACACGATCCGTCGCCCTCGCGCTCATGGTCTGTCTTGGCGTTCCGCCGGCCGGCATCGGGATTCGGTGGCGGTGTGCGTGCGCGTGCCAGGCGGGCGGGGCAGCGTGGAGCAAGACGTGCGGACGTTCGGCACGACGGCGGCCGAACTGCTGGTCCTGCATGACTGGCTGCAGGCCCACGGGTCACGCACGTCGCCATGGAGAGCACGGGCGTGTACTGGAAACCCGTGTTCTACGTGCTGGAGGAGACCTTCAGCTGCGTGCTCGTCAACGCCGCCCACATGAAGCAGGTTCCGGGCCGGAAGACGGATGTCCAGGACGGCATCTGGATCGCGCCACTGCTGGAGCACGGGCTGCTGCGGGGCAGTTTCGTGCCGCCGGCGCCGATTCGGGAGCTGCGGGATCTCACGCGCCACCGCAAGGTGTTGATTCAAGAGCAGACACGCGCCGCCAATGGGCTGCACAAACTGCTGCAGGACGCGGGCATCAAGCTGGCGTCGGTGGCCACCGACATCCTCGGGGTCTCGGGGCGCGCGATGCTGGAGGCCTTGGTCCAGGGGACGACCGATCCCGGCGTGCTGGCCGATCTGGCGCGGGGCAAGCTGCGCAAGAAGCTGCCCGCGCTGCGCGCGGCCTTGGCGGGGCGCTTTCGTTCCCACCACGCCTTTCTGGCCAGTCAACTGCTCGCCCATGTCGATTACCTCGACGAGGCCATCACGACCGTGAGTGCGGAGATCGAGGCCCGCCTGGCCCCTTTCGCGACCGCACTGGCTCAACTGGACACAATCCATGGGGTGGCGACGCGGACGGCGGAAGTGCTGATCGCTGAGCTTGGGGTGGACATGACCCGCTTCCCGAGTGACCGACCCCTCGCCAGTTGGGCCGGGCTGTGTCCCGGTAACCACGAGAGTGCCGGCAAGCACAAGTCGGGCAAGACGCGGAAGGGGAACCGCTGGTTGCGGATGGCGCTCATCGAGGCGGCCAACGGCGCCATCCGTACCACGGAGAGCGCGCTGGCCGCGCGCTACCGGCGGGTGATGCGGCATCGCGGGCACAAGAAGGCGGTGGTGGCGGTCGCTCACGCCATCCTTCGCGTGGCCTATCACGTCCTCCTCGATCACCACCCGTACCGGGATCTCGGCCTCGACTACTACGACCGCCGGCATGCTCAGCGGGTCACGCGCCGGGCCATCCAAACGCTCGAACGCCAGGGCTATCGAGTAGTTCTCGAACCCGCTGCCTGAGCGCGAGCCTGATCAACACGGGATTTTCTGAGCAGCAGGCGCTGCCCATCCCTCTCAATATGAGACTCCTCCTCGCACTCAGAGCTCTCTTCTTCGTCCTGCTACTACCCGGTACAGTGGCTGGCTACATCCCATTCAGCATCCTCCGAGCCGGAAACCTACTGCGCGTCCCAGGCCTCGGGCTCGCCTCCGTCTGCGCCGCCGTCTTCGCCATCATCGGTGCTCTTGTCCTCCTCCGGTGCGTCTGGGACTTCTTCGCCGCAGGCAAGGGCACTCTCGCCCCTATCGATCCCCCGCGCTTCCTTGTTGTGCGAGGTCTGTACCGCTTCACCCGCAACCCTATGTACAACGGCGTCATCGCCCTCATCCTCGGGGAGGCGTGGCTCTTCCGGAGCATCGGTCTGGCTAAGTACGCACTTCTGGTCCTCATCCTCTTCCACTTGTTCGTGGTCCTCTACGAGGAGCCTGCCCTTGATTCACAGTTCGGGGAGTCGTATCGGGCCTACCGGCGTGCCGTTCCCCGCTGGGGCTTCACGACTCGGCCGTTTCAAGAGAGCACCGGGAGCACCGCCTAACATGCCGTTGCAGCTGACTGTCACGAGCCCTGCCGGCGCGAGTACGCGCACCAGGGCTCGTGCCAGCAGCTGAACGCCGGTCGTTCGCCGCCTCAGCTAGTGGAAAGATTCGCGTGCGGATGGAGGCCAGGACCGACGATACCGTAGCGACCATGATCCAGGATACGGGTAAGGGGATCCCTCCGGACGAGATCACGCGGGTGTTCGAGAAGTTCCATCAGTTCGGGGATCCGGAGGCTCCGAAGCGAGGAAGCGGGTTGGGGCTCACAATTACGCGGAAGCTGGTGGAGCTGCAAGGCGGGACGATCTGGGTCGAGAGCAGGCTTGGTGAAGGCACGACGTTCGGCTTCACGCTTCCGGCTGCGACACCCGAGGCGTGAACGGTCCGGACACCGGTCCTCGGCTGGAGAGCCTCGTCGAGGCCGATCGCATCGTAGTGTCCGCGCTAATCGGCGAGAAGCGGGGGAAGCGGTCACTGCCCACGCCGCGGGACAGGCTCCGTAGCCAGAGTAAACCACCGTGATGGATCCTCCTAGGCCGCGGGTCATGGTCGTGGACGACGATCCGGACATCCTCGCCCTGCTGCGGTTGCAGCTGAACCAGCTCGGCTATGCCGTGACGACCGTCACCAGTGGCGCACAGGCGGTTGAGAAGCTGGCGACCGAGCCGCCGTCGCTGATTCTCCTCGACCTGAAGCTGCCGCGGATGACTGGCCTGGAAGTGCTCCGGCATGTCAAGCAGACGTCGCCAGAGACGACGGTCATCGTGATGACGGCCTATGCGACGGTGGAGAAGGCCGTCGAGGCCATGAAGGAAGGGGCGGGGGACTTACTGCCCAAGCCACTGACCCCGGGGCATCTTGAGCTAGTGGTGCGGAAAGCGGTCGAGGGGCAGGCGTTGCAGCGGGCGCATCGGCTGGCACAGGACGAACTTGCGGCGAAGACCCAGCCGATCCTGGGGGAAAGCCCGGCCATCCAGGAAGTCATCGCGCGTGCGCGCCGCCCAGAGCCAGTCGACGGTGCTTTTGCTCGGGGAGAGCGGGACTGGCAAGGAAGTGTTCGCTCGGGTCATTCACGCCTGGAGCCCGCGGCGAGCGCGGCCGTTCGTCGTGGTCAACTGCGCGGCGCTGGCCGAGGAGCTAATCGCCAGTGAGCTGTTCGGGCACGAGAAGGGAGCGTTCACGGCGGCCCACCAGCGCAAGCAGGGCAAGCTCGAGCTGGCCAACGGGGGTACCGTGTTCCTGGACGAGATCGGCGAGATGCAGCCCCTGCTGCGGACCAAACTGTTGGGGCTTTGCAAGAGCACGCGTTTGAACGGGTGGGGGGGGACGTCGACGATCGAGGTCGATATCCGGTGATCGCGGCGACGAACCGGGATTTGCCCAAAGCGGTCAAGGCAGGGACGTTTCGTGAGGACCTATTCTTCCGGCTGAACGTCATTCCCATCACGCTGCCGCCGCTCCGCGAGCGCCGGAGGGACATTGGACGGCTCGCGGAATTCATCGTGACGCGGCTGAGTGCGGAGCTCAAGAGGCCGGAGCTGTCGTTAGGAGCGGGAGCATTGAAGGTGCTGGAGGAACACGACTGGCCGGGGAACGTGCGGGAGCTGGAGAATGTCCTCGAACGCGCAGCGGTGCTTTCCAGCGGGGCGGAGACCCAGGCCGAGGAGCTCGCCTTGCCCGTGCCCCCGGTTTCTGTTCACTCGCCGTCCTCGCCCTACCAGGCCCAGCTCGACGCCGCCGAGAAAGCGCTTCTCGTCCAGGCGCTACGGGATCACGGCGGGGACAAGAAAGTGGCCGCGCGGGCGATGGGCGTGGCCCTCTCTACCTTTTATGGGCGCCTGAAAAGGCACCAGATCAGCTGAGCGTATCGGCTGCAAGTGTCGCCACGGCGCAGTCTGCGGCGCGCCTCGACACGATCCGGGGGCCCTTGACAATCTGCAGGCCGCGGCCTGGCTCGGCGTTGCCTCAGTGGAACGCTTCAGTTTGCCGTCATGTCATCGCGAGGCGGCCCGTCACGGGGTGTTCGAGCGCGGTGCGCTGCCCGACACCGCCCTCGATCGGCTGACCCACGGCGCACTTCGTCGAGATAACGGGCCGGATTCGCGCCTGGGAAGTTCCGTCGAGGGTCCTTGTCGGGGTCCTCGGGCCCTAAAGATGCGTCGCCAGCCCTGGCCGGCCATGCGCCGCCGGTGGATCTCCTGGCTCCACGACCCGAGGGAGTCGTCCGATCGGTCGGCCGCTCCGCGTGCCCCGTTCCTGAGCGCGCCTGAGCCCGGCCACCACGCGGTCGTGGATCAGGTCGTGCTCGAACTCCGCGATGGCGCCGAGGTCATGAAACAGGAGCCGGCCAGACGGTGTCGTCGTGTCGATCGCCTAGTCAAGCGCAATGAGATCCACGCCGAGCGCCTCGAACTCGCTCCGTAGGGCGACGGGTTGGTGAAGGCTGCGGGCGAGCCGGTCAAGCTTGGTGACCACCACCACGGCCAGCTCGCGGCGCCGCACTGCGGAGAGGAGGGCGTCGAGTGCCGACCGCCGCTCCTTCGCGCCGCTCACGCTGTGGTCTACGTACTCCACGGCACGCCAACTGCGTGCCGTGGCGCAGTGGCGGAGGGCCTCGATTTGAGCCGCGGGGTTCTGGTCATTCGTGGATACGCGTGCGTAGAGGCCTGCCGGTAGGCGGTCCCCGGGCGGCATCAGGCGGCCCGCCGACGCACCTGTGCTCGCAGTGGAATCGCCAACATAAGGCGTTCGGGTCTTGTTGGGGACAACATCTCGTCGCATCAGACCGTCACCTCGAACCGGAACTCGAGAGGTTGGTTCGCCTGCAGGTAATTGCGGGCCCCCGCAACCAGCCGAAGGCCCCGGAGCGAAGGGAGTTCCGGGGCCTTCGTGTTTTCCGGGGACCTGGGTTCCATGTTGCAAGCCGATTCCTTCCGGCAAAGGAATCGACCGATGACTGGGCTCGCCGCCATACGACTCAGCCCCTCCCTGGCGAAGTCTCGTTTTCGGAACTCCCAGCAACCACAACAGCCGTGAGAGGCGGCTCGGGGCGGGGGCAACGGCTCTTGTGGTCGCCAGAAGTGCGTGGGGGCTGCCGGCCATCCACCAGGCACTCGAGCCGCGCCCGGGTCGCCGTGCAAGGACTGCTCGTTTCAGAGCCGATGCTGGGCGTAGCGGTGAGCGCGCGATTCATGGCATGGCGGATGCCGTCGTGCCTGCGCCACGAGGCCTCAACCTGCTGATCCCGCCAGTCCATTTTTGTTCCTTGACATTGGCAGTCTGCGTGCATAGTGTCCGGCTTACGGCCGGGCGGGCGCGGTCAGCGCCCGAGGCGATTGTCGACCGGCAGCATCACCCGATCACATGCTGACCGTCGACAGGATCTTCAAGACGATCATGACAGAGATCACGGACGAGGAGACGCCTTACAAGGCCATGTGTCCTTCCGTGTCCTCTCGATGCGCATCACGACGGAGGACCGCGGACGACCTGTGGTGGAACTGGTCGAGCCGCTCACGCTTACCTTGCAGTGGGACTGAGCGAGCGTTCGAGGAGAAAGGAGGGCGCGTATGTCGGTCGGCACCGGCGGAACGTTCATGGCGGACGCGGCCAGAATCGGAATGACGAGTGACGACATCCGACATTTTGTGGACAACCTGCGGAGGCTCGAGGGCAACAAGGGATGGTTTGCGCACACGTTCAACAACAAACCCTACATGGTGCAGTACGTGAACGATGGGAGCGACACGACACTGCTCGCCATCATGCCCCGCCCATGACCGTCGTGCCGGAAGGCGCGGGACGAAGCCTCCACGCGCCGCGGGTCGTCGTCAACGCGCCGTCCGGCAAGGATGCCTGACGCCCGGCGAGCGTTGACCTCAAGAGAAGACCACGCGCCATGCCAATGGCGCCACTCGCGGTGCCAGTCGGCGCCACCAAAGGGGGGACATGCGGGATGCCACGGATCACCAAGGCTCAGATCGAGGGTCTCAGCGCCGACGCGCTCAAGAGCATGCTGACGCGCATCATCCTCAGCGATGCGCAGGGCTACACCAAGGACGAAATCGAGATCATACGTCGGCTCATCGAAAAGAAGCTGACCGGGGCTGAGATGGTCGCTCAGCTGACGTGTGAGCTTCACTTGACTTAGCTCGCGAAGCCAGACGCTGCGGGAAAGGCCGGCCTGCCTCTCGCGGAGTGTTCCTGGGACGGACAGCGCTCACAATCGGGGCGCCGGATCGGCCGGCTGCGGTCACTGGCATGCGGCCGCTGGGTCCCGAGAGGGATTGCGAATAGTGTTCGCCCTCTGCGGTTAAGGCGGAAAGGAACGCGCATGGGGATCGACATCGGTGAAATGTTCACGGCAGACGCCCGCAACATCGATATGACGGATAGCGACGTCCGACAGCTGGTGCAGAACCTGCCCATGATCGCTGGCAACAGGGGATGGCTTGCGTACGAGTTCAAGAACAAGAAGTACATGGTTCGGTACGTGAAGCAGGGGGACGACACGACCCTGCAGAGCATCATCGTCCCGACCCTGCTGCGCGAATACAAGCTGACCAACGCGACGCCGCTGACGCTCGACGTCTGGCGGGGGCCGGTTCCCGCCGCCAACGGCCCGGCGCTGGAGTTGTCGCGGTCCGATCAGTGGCTACGGCCGGATCAACTGCCGCCGCGAGGCACCCTTCCGTTGAAGGCCGCCAGCGAGAACCGGATCCATCTCACCGATCAACGTTCGGGGATCACCGTCAGCACATTCGAGCTGGGCGGAGACGTTCCGGACATCACGATCACGCCTCCGGACCTCGTGCCCGAGGTCCCGTCTCGCGGACCGGCCTATCAGGCCGACATACCCCGTGCGAAGGTCACGGTGCGCAATCGAACGCCCATCTACATCGACGTGTCGCACCAGGACGGCGAGCGTGCCTTCACGCGGGCGTGCCCGCAGCCGATCGCGCCCGGCGAGGACCGCGTCATCGGCACGAGAAGCGTCGGAGCGCTGATATTCCGTTCCACATTCACAGGGGAACTGGCCGGGCTCGTCGTCGTCAACGCGCCATCCGGCGAAGGTGAGGTGACGGTCGACGGGCGCTGGCTCCAAGAGAGGACCAGGTCTCGGCCACAGCCGCTCGTCCCCATTCCTGGGGGGAGGGAACTCAAGCTGATCATGGGGCAAGGCGTCAGGCCCGCCCTGGACTCACCCGACTACACGACGATCACGGCGTACGACTACGGTACGAGGAGCGCCTTCAACGGCGAGGACAACGTCAAGACGCGGCTCGTGAGGTGCGCGGCCGTGAAGCTCGTGCTCGACGAGACCGGCGCGCTCTCGAATTACCTGGGCATGAAGGGCAAGGACATCGAGAAGGTCGAGATCTTCGCCGACCAGGTCGTCGTCGAGACGCTTGCGCGGTTTCCGGGAGCGGACGTGACCATCACCGCACGCGTGCTCGAGTTCGTCGACCGCGCCGACAGGACGAGCAGCATCGACACGACGCCGATTTCGCGGGGGACTACCGCGTTCTCCTCGAAGACGGCGGATGGCTTTCCAGCGAATCTGAATGGCACGCCGCGCTATGTCGGCGAGAGTGGCGTGGACGGGGAACACGGTGGCTCCATCACGCTGAACATCCGCGACCTCGTGGTCCCCAAGGGGTCCGCCAAGAGGTTCGTCGCCAAAGGCGGCGCCGGTCAGGCAGCGGAGGCCGGCGGCCACAAGCCCTATGCGGCCACGAGCAAGGAGCAGCCGAACGGAGGGAAAGACCTCTCATCAGTCAATGAACCGAAGATCACGGAAAAGATGATCACGGACAAGCTGAAGGAGAAAATGCCGATAGCCACGCGGCCCTCGGATTGGCGCTGGCCCGGGGGGAAGCATTCGCCTGGAGAGGTGCAGTGGAAGGACGGATCACTCCTCAGCCAGAATCTCGTGCACTTGCGCCTGATTGCCGTGGACCCCAATCCCTTCAGCGTCGACGTTCACTGCTTGTTCTTTCCGTCTGGTGAGAGCGAGTGGTTCAGCGCGTTCAATAAAGACTTGTTGGAAGACCGTCTGCCCGAAAAGAAGAGCAACACGCGGCCGGGGGACGGGGAGGACGCATATCCGAGCGGCACGCCTGGCAAGGGCGGGGATGGCGGCAACATCGCATCGACGCTGCACCCGTGCATCGAGAACTCTGCTGTACCGCCGCCCGATCGCTTCGGGCCCCTCTGCGATGTCACCGCCGGCCAGCCGGGCCCTGCCACGGACAAGAAGTCCGGCAAGAGACCCGGGAGCCCCAACCCGGCCTACCGCGCCTCTATGATGATCGTGAAGGACACGAGCATACCCTTGCTCACACTCAAGCCGGAACTTTCCGTCGAGGACGTCACGGCCAAGAGCGGAGAGGATGCCGAGGCTAAGGAAGGCGGAATCGGCCGAGAGGGCTCGATCACCGGCACCGGCACCGGCACGGCGATGGTATCCAGCAGCGGCGCGATCAGGCTCCCCACGGGCCACGCGAAGGCCTGGGCCGATCCCATCGCGGTGGACGCCGTGCTCGCCTGCGCGAAGGACGCCTACCGCAACGGGTTCCGGACAGACGCGCGACATCTCCTCGAACCATATTTCTGCGAACTCTCCTGCGTGCCGGATCTCGGCCCGGACCTCTCCTCCCGGCTGACCACCATCGCGGCGCTGCGCCAGAACGTCATCGACGATCTGGACTTCTTCGGCCATCCTCCTGGCTGGGTGCCGCGGCTTGGGGCCCAGACGAACTTCGCGCTCTACAGAGAGTTCCGGAAGTCGGCAACCGAACTCCTCCTGTTCGCGCGTGCGCGGCTCGCCGCCTACGACCAACGGGATGTCGCCAGGGTCAAGACGGAGGACATCTCGGCGAAGCTCTGGGGCGAGATCGAGACCCGGCGCAAGCTCGTCGAGGAGGCGATGGGCGACCTCACGCAGGCCCGCGCCGATATCGGTGAGCTCGCGAAGGAGGTGGCGGCCGTGCAGGTCGACATCGGGAACCTCATCGACTGGGTGACCGACCACGCGAGGGACAAGGTCAAGGCCCAGCGCGTCTTCAAGGGCGTGATGAAGCTCGTCGGCGGTGCGATGAAGGTGGTTCCCTATGGCCAGCCTTACCTCGGCATGGGCGGGGACGTCCTTGCCGGCATCGGCGAGTTCAACTGGAACAAAACAGACGCCGCCGCGCAGTGGGCGCCGATCCTCGAGGGCCTCGGCAAGAAGGCCGACAAGTTCCTCGAAAACAACAAGGATCTGATCGCCGCGGACATCGCCGGACCCCCGCCCGATACGACAGTGGCGGACAGAGCGCTGGCGGACCGTCTCGAGGCAGCGCGACGCGAGCTGAAGAAGGTAGAGCAAGGGCAAGCGGAGGCCGCGGAGAACTTCAAGAAAAAGTGGACCGAGGGCAAGGCTACGTACCTCGCGGCGAAGAAGGCGCGGCTCGCGGAATGGGAGAAGGAGCTGACGCCAATCACAACCGACCCGAGTCAGCTCAACTCATCCCTTACCTACCCCACCTACGCCGCTATCCAGGCCGAACTCGGAGCTGTCGAGGCGGCGGATTTCGTCAACACGGGTCTCGCCCTGAAGGCCAGTGTCGCCAGGCTGGAAGCCTCGATCGCGAGGGCGAACGCCGCGGACAAGAAACGCTTGGAGGTAGAGAAAAAGGAGCTCGCCAAGTTCAAGGCGAAGATCGACGCGCTCGAGGAAGAGAAAAAGGCGGCCGAGACGACAGCCGCCCGGGGCAAGGAGGACCACACGAAGGCAGTTGGCGAGGTCAAGGAAGGGCTCGATCGGCTCAAGGGGATCGGCGACGGCATCGGCCAGATCGGCGCCGGGATCGCCTCGCTCGCGAGCCCGGTCGCTCCTGGTGACCCCGAGGTGAAGGCGATCGTGAACGACATCCTCGACCTCAGCCAGGAGATCGAGACGCCCAACGAAAAGCGCGAGACGTATCGCACGCTGCTCAAGAACCTCGCCGAGATCGAGTCGAAGCAACAGAAGGCGGTGCGCGCCCTGCTCGGGGCCCAGCAGGCGATCGCCACCAACACGGCCGCCATCGCCCAGGGGCTGAGCGCAGCCTCCGACCTCGCGCACCGGAGCCAGTTGCTGAGCGCGGTGCAGGACATCCGGGTCAAGCGGCACCTCAGCGACATGCAGACGCGGGCGCGCGACCTGATGCAATGGGCGCTCTACCACTTCGTGATGGCCTTCCGCTACGAGTTCCTGATGGACGTACCGTCCGACATTTTCAACATCGACAACCTGATCGACGCGATCGTCAGGGACGCGACAGTTGATGCGAACGGCAATCCCATCAAGGATGCCTCCGGCAATCCGGTGACGTTCGAGACCGTATCCGCCGAGGCTTATGCAAAGAGCGAGGAGAAGATCCTCAAAGACTATCTGCTCCGGATCGCGCAGAAGCTGGTCGCGCGCCGGCAGAGCAAAAACGCGCCGGCGGCGCGATGGATTTCCAGCCCCTTTCCGCTCCTCAGCGCGGTGCCCGCGCCGGCGGCGCAACCAAAGGAGTCCCCCCCGGTCCGGCCGGCGACTGGGCTCACGGTCGACTCGACAGCGTCGGTGGACATCGCGCCCTCGCCCTCGCCGACCTCAGGCGTAGATGCCACCCCGATGGGCGACGCCCTGCGCCAGTGGGTCCACAAGACTCGGGTCTGGCTGGATACGCTTCGCCGCAACCGGATCATCTGGCTCCATCCGGTCGACGATCTGAGGATGGTCAACGGTTACACGCAGAGGGGGGCGCGGATCAGAGCAGTCACGCTGAAGAACATCACGCTCGAGGTTCCCAGCGACTGGCCCCGCTTCGAGTTCAATCTCCGCTTCGTTCACTCAGGGGTCTCGATCATCTACGACACGTCAGAAAGGGGGCCGGGCTTCGACTATTTCTATTTCACCAAGGGGCCAAGCGACGACCCCATCTCCTGGAACTTCCGTTGCGCGTGGAGCGCGACGGGGAAAAAGGTCGAACCCTCGCCAGATTCGGCTGCCGAGGATTCGATGATCGCGGCCCTGATGAAGACCGACAAGCTGGAACTGAAGCCGTATCAGCCCGCGCTTTTTTCCCCGCTCGCGATCGTGCTCGACTATACGGCCTCCGACGGGGCGGAGACCTTTCCCAAGATTCAGTCGCTCGAGTTCGCCATCCAGATCGAGCACACGGGTGACCCGTCGTAGCCCTGAAGACAACGTTCATTTCTGGTGCGTTCGAGCGCGGTTTAGGGCGTGCTGGAGGCTGGCACCGACCCGACACACAACCCGGGCCTATGTCAGGCCACGACGAACAACGACCCGTAAGGCCGCCACTAACGACGCGGGCGGCCGTTCACTTGTCGCCGGTTGGTACGACCCCGGCCCGCTCGATCACGAGGATCACGCTTCGCTCCGGAGCGCGCGTTCGATGCGTCACTCCCTTCGGAACCGTAAACCCTTGTCGGGGTGAGCTCGACTGTCCGTCCTTCCAAGTCAATTACGAAGCGCCCCTCGATCATGTAGTAGTAGCCAGGGCCGAATCTTTTTGCGACGCATCGATTCCTCCCCTCCTCCACGCTCGCAGTGAGGTGAGAGAAATATCAGCATGACCTCGTGGCTCTCGAGAGACCTATTATCCGATGCACCAAGGGACGGCTAGAGGGCAGGCCCTCAAACGGCATCGAATCCAAATACCTCCGGACCGGGATGGCCGTCTGCGGGCAATGCAGACGCGCGGTGTGCAGCAATGATTTGGCGGGGCCGCTGTCGACCTAAAGCGTGCGGGTCCCGTTGGGGACTCGACCCCGTGTCCAGTGCGCATGGTCGTCAGGAAGCGTAAGTGATCACGGAATAAGATCAATCCAGACAGTATCGGGCACCGTGTAGCATTCATGATTGCGGGCCCCCGATCTGAACCAGCGACCGGGGATTCCCATGAGCCACCGCAGACGCACGCAGAGCTGAGATCCGATCCCCCTTCCATGTTGATCACAGGACCTCGGATTCACGAATCGGATTTGGTAGGGTAGGAAATCCACCCTATCGAGCCCTGTACACCCTAGTCTCGACCAATGGTCGGACCTATGGTTCGGCCTATACCGTCGCCTATGTCCGCCCTCGTCCCGGAAGTTCGTCGAGCTACATGGGGGCCGGATCTGCGTCAAGAGTCAGGTGGGACAAGGCTCCACCTCCGCGTTCACGCTGCCGGTGCGCCGGTCCGGTCTCCCCTCCGAATAATAGAGCAGGCCGAAGCGGGAACGCCGCGGCTGACGGGAACGGCCGGACCTTACAACCCCCGGTATGCAGCTTCTCGGGAATCGGCTCGTTGAAGCGCGCGCTTGCTAGTACGGGGAGTTTGCCCCTCACACCGCCGCGCCGCCGCTCGCCTGGAAGCGTTCGAGCCTAGCTCTCAGCGCGGCAAGCTCGACCTCTTGCGCCTCCACGCGCCGCGTCAGCGCCTGGATGGCCGCGAGGGCCACGCCGTTCGCGTCGATCAAATCGATGTGTCGGTCGTCCGGCCCGACCTGGAAGGCGGCGGCGAAATCCTGTGCCATCGGGCCGATGTGCCGGACGGCCTCGCCCTTGTAGCGCCAGGTCGTGATGGGGAGCCGCGCCACCTGTTCGAGAATCACGCCGCTATCGACGTCCGCGATGCCCTCCTTGCGGTTTCTGTCCGATTTGATTGTGGTGACGGAGGTGGTGGTGACGTTCGAACCCGTCCCGGCGTGGGCTTGGTAGAGAGAGACCCCCTCCATGGAGAAGGAGACGACCATCGGCGTCAGAAACGCGCCGCCGCCGATCAACCCCTTGAGAAAGGCCCGCTTCGCAGGGTCGACTTGCTCGAGCACGCGGTCAATCTTGTCGTCTGCCATGTCGATCCTCCATGGGAGATGGTTGTGCCAGTGCTGCGGATGCCTCGATCAATCGGTTGACTTCCAAGCCATCGACCTGCTTCGGCGCCTAATCCCGGCCAGCGCCACAGAATGAACGTGATTCTGCGCGATCAGAGGGCGTGAGGTCAACGTGTTTCCGCATGGGTAAATCGCTGAAGCGAAGCGGCTGGCCCCGTGCCGCGGGGTCAGGCGCGCCTGATCGACTTGCGGGGGGGCGAACGAACATAATTTCCGCGGCGTTCGGCCTTCGCGACGCTCTCTAGGCGGCAAGGGCCAAACCTTCGAAGGGAATAACTAGTCCTGTGTGCGAATCCCGTTGGGGCCACCACCGTAACAGCACGCATCTCCTCGGTGTTCTTGCTCGATTGCTCGTCGCGGCGATCGGGCGAGAACACCCCAGAAATTCCCCCAATCACCCCCTGGAGGTGGGAACGGAAACGGCAACGGATTCGGCGCTCACTACGCGCGCCGGCAAAGCTACCGTCACGGTCGCGCCTGTGGGCGCTCTGCCCAGGCCAAGGTCAACGCCAACCGGCCGCTGACGCGCCAAACGCGGGCCTCGTTTCTCCGGCTGGCGACTGCGCGGCGACCTGTGGCTCGACGGCCCGCCGATGGGAACCAGCATCTCGTTCAAACGCCACGCCTCCGGGAAGCCGGATGACGTGACCTTGCACCGCGATGTCGAGACGACTTGCCGGCGTCGAGGAAGCATCGAGGCAGATCGCAACACCATACGCAACCCAGGCGCAACCAGCCGGCGTGGCCCGTGCTCGCTCCCGCCCGCGGCCCGTCGCGACGCTGGTGCGCGCCAGCCCCCGACAGCCCCAAGCGCAAGCACAGCGGCGCCGGGCTCGGCGTGACCCCCGGGGCGACCCCCCAGCGCCCCTGACGGTCCGGTGCGAAGCCGCTCCGATAGTCGCGATCCATTCGGGAAGTTTTCGCTAAGCAGAACGCGTGGGCTGGCCGCGAGCAAGGTCCTACAGAAAACGTGCCGGTAGCTGACGAGGCGCCGGCCCGCTCGGCGGCGGCGAGGTAGCGACGGTTCACCGCGACGGCCACGGCCCCGACCGAGCGGAGCGATAGCCGAGGCACAGGCCACGCGCGAAGAGCGTGAGGACGGCTGCGTTCTGGCGCCAGCCCCGGGCGGCGGACCGCGCGCGCCGCGTCAGTAACTCCTGCGCGAGAAACGCGAGCAGCGTCAGCGGACGGTGGTGCCAGGAGATGTGAGTCCAGAAGAAACGGAAGTTGTCGACGTGGTGCTCGGGCCGGAGGGACTCGTCGCGGCCCCCGCCTCGCACACCGCCCGTTTCATGCATGAGGTGATCGACGGCCGCCTCGGGCACGAAGACCAGGCGGTAGCCACGCTGGCGCACGCGAAAGCAGAAATCCGATTCGTTGCGGTAGGGACTCGGCGCATACCGCTCATCGAATCCTCTGAGCTCTTCCAGAAGCGCGCGCCGAAATGACATGTTGCATCCTCGCGCGGTCGCGACCTCGGCCGGCACGGTCTGGGCCAGGTTGAAGAAGAGCCAGCCGACGACCGGCCACCGGCTCCTGGACGCGGGAACCTCGGGCGCCGGGAACCCGATCGTCCGCACACGGCCGGCGACACCCCCGACGGCGGGGTTGTCGTAGGCGCGGCAATGAGCCTCGATGAGGCCGGGGTGGGGGATCACATCGTCGTCCAGGTAGAGCACAATGTCGCCCGCCGCTGCTCTCCACCCCGCGTTCCGAGCGCGGGGCAGGCTCGGCGACTGCTGCAGGAGCCTGATGCGTCCGGCGATGGAGGACAAGTAATCGTGAGTGAGCGGCTCGTGCCTGGCATTCTGATCGACGACGGTGATCTCACACCCCTGGAGATCCAGGCCCAGGAGGGACCGGAGCGTCTCGCAGAGGACCTCCTCTCTCCCATAGGTCGGGACCACGATGGATAGCCTCAGGCGTTCCAATGAACTCCGCACCTCGCGCACAGGCGATGAAACGACGTGAGGAATGCGGCCCGATTGTGCGTGGCCTCGATCCAGCATCGGCCATCCCGGCCCAGGCGTTCGCGCAGCGCGGCGTCGGAGAGGAGACGATCCAGTCCGGCGGCAAGATGCGGCACGGCGTCGAGACCGGTCTCGTCGAACCGGCCGGCATACACGCCGAACCTGGACACAATCCCATCAGGGTTCACACAGGCCAGGAGCGGCGTCTCGCAGGCGAGAGCCTCGAGCATGCTCACGGGAAGCCCCTCGTGGATGGAGGTGTTGACGAGCACCCACGCCGAGGCAAGCAGGCGCACCTTCTCGGGGCCATCGACGTGACCGACCAGCTGGACGTTTGGAGGAAGGGCGTTGGGGTTCCAGGCTCCCTGTCCCTCGTAGTGGGCGTGTCCGGCCAGGATGAAGTCGACATGCGGAAATCGACGCGCTAGCTCGATGCAGAGCCACGGCCGTTTGTAGGGGTCCAGTCGTGCGAGAGACACGACCCGCGGACGCTCGGATTTGCGCACGACGCCCGGGGCAAGATCGATAGGGTTCGGCAGGAAGGATAGATCGGGTACCTCCATTCCGATCATGCGCGAGAGCTTGTCCTGGAGGAACGAGGCGGTGCTGGCGAACAGCACCGGGCGACCAATCCAGCGACCCACGCGCGCGAGCGTGCCGAGCGAGCTGCAATCCGGCTGCAGGATTCCTTTCGGGCGCGTGTCCTCGGCCCCGGGGATGCGCAGCGAGTCCACCTTCTCGACGTCCTCGGAAGGGCGCGGATCGCGGACCCAGACGATCATCGGCGTCTTTGGCAGCGCCCAGCACACGAGCCGATAGTTCGGCCGGTAGTCGATCACGAGGAGCAGGTCGGGGCGTTCCGCCCGCGTGCGTCGAATGTCCGGCAGCGTCGAGCCTCGTCTCAGGACCAGGCGGGTACCATGGACCGTGGTCTCCGTTTGCCCGGGCGCTGCCTGCAGCTCACCGGTCAGGAAGACAACCTCGACTCTCGGGGCGTAGTCTTTAAGACAGTGAGCCACCTGGCTCGACGCCCACCCGAATCCTCCGATACGCCCCAGCGTGGCATCGAAGAACTCGTTGGCGAGCACCGCGATCTTGATGGTCGTGCCCGTCGGAGGAGCGCCACCCCTCAATCGTCACGGATCTCCTCGAGAGCATTAGACACGCCGACAAGTGTACATCCGCCTTTGGCGATAGACCGCAGGGCGCGCGACCTGGGCATGAGCGGCACCCGACCGGTCATCCAGGCGCTCGATCGAGTGGCCCCCGCATCGCTCGACGCGCAGCCAGCCAGTCTGGCCGCCAGCTCCATCACACGCCCCGCGGGAGCCGCCACCGGTCGCGGCTGTGGCATCGGCTCCTGCGTAGCTGTGGTGTCAGCGGGCTCCTCGGCGGCCGTCCGAGTCGGTCCGCAGACGCGGAGTGAGGAACACCTACGGCTTGCAGAAGCACGGAACAAGACCGCGCCACGCGGTGCGGGCTCCGGTGTGCCGATGACCCGGTCCCGCCGGCGGCCACGGCCCAGACCAAAGCGACGTGTCCCCTCCCGTCGCGTGCGAGCGCGCCGCCACCAACGTCAGCGGGACTGGAATCCCCGAGCGTCCACCCGATAGTCGGGCTGCTTGACCTTGAGCCAGGACAGGGTGCGAACGCCGATGTACGGCGAGGTGTCGTCTTTCCCGACGAGGCCCTCGCACCCTCGCATACATCCCATGGCCTTCGAGTACGACGCCACCTGTTACGAGGCGCCAAGCGCAGGGGAAACGGGCCCACGCCGGGGAGATCAGGACCAGGAGTACGAGCGGCGCCGCCACCCCCGTGGTAGGACCCG
>Ga0335077_10003859_pt1 | contig 18220 bp, 16 predicted proteins | sample Lox_Sample_31_FD_207151 | JGI IMG/M metagenome (GOLD analysis project Ga0335077, IMG submission 207151) | Soil microbial communities from Loxahatchee National Wildlife Refuge, Florida, United States - Lox_Sample_3.1 | ecosystem: Environmental > Terrestrial > Soil > Wetlands | place: USA... | reverse complement strand
GGCTTCTTGCAAATCCATCACGCGGTCAGATGAAACGTCACCAAGAAACCGGAGCGTAAGGTGAAATTGTTCCGGCTTGGTCCAACGAACTGCGCCACGCGGCGCGAGCAGTTGCAGCTCGTGCTGAACACGAAGCATTTCCTCCCGAATCGCGTCTGGAACCGTGATCGCAACAAACAACCGGAACTTTTCGTCCGCACTTTCCCTTGTCATGTGCCTATTCAACACTTGAAACTTGAAACTTGAAACTTGAAACTTGAAATTTGCGCCGCGCCGCACAGGAAACTTGCGATTTTTTGTCGCAAATCAGTCAGAAATCTCACTATAAGATGACGGTAGAGTTCGTTGAAAAGAGCATGACATGGACTTAACCGATAGAGAATGCATCGAGCGCTGCCGCGACGGGCATCCCGAGGACTTCGGCCGGTTGGTGGATCGTTACCAAAAGCCGCTGTTTTCATGGTTGGCCGGCCGGGTCAAAGATGGCCAACAGGCCGAAGAGGCGGCACAGGAATCGTTCGTCAGGGCTTTCACCTCCCTGAAGAAGCTGCGGAAGCCGGAGTCGTTTTACTCTTGGCTGCTGGGCATCGCCGGTCGGGTGGCCAAAGAACAGTTTCGTTCGGAGGAACACTCCCGGCGCGAACGCGAAGCTGCCGAGGCTATCGCGCCGGATGCGACCAGTCGCGATGAAGATTATCAGTTGGAAGAGGCCATTGCTGCTCTGCCCGAATCCCACCGTCAAATGATTCTGCTGCGGTATTACGAGGGCCTTTCCTGTCAGGAAGTGGCCACGCGACTCGGCCTGCCGCTGGGCACCGTCACCAAAACGCTGTCGCGCGCCTATGCGCTGCTTCGGCAGGAATTGGCGGCTCGTGAAAACGCAGAATCCAAAATCAACAAACCGGAGAACTATGAACTGCGCTGAATGTCGGGATAATCTGGTCGCCTGCGCGGAAGGGTTGCTGGAGCGCGAGCCGTTGCTGGAGTTGCAGGCGCACTTGAAAACGTGCGCTGATTGCGCGGCGGAATTCCGGGCGGTCACGAACTTACAACAACGGCTGGTTGTACGAGGCCAAGCCACCGCGGAAGTCTCCATTGTCGGGCCAGTCATGCGGCGAGTTCTCCAAAAAAAGAAAGAAAAGGAAAGCGTTATGAGCAAAATATTCAAATATCGTTGGGGATTCGGACTCAGTGCGGCAGCCGGCGCGGCGGCCATTATCTTGATCACTTTTCTCGTCTTTCCCAAAACGGCAGCCACTGCCGCCGAAGTCATGGCCCGAGGCGCCCAAGCCGTGGCCAAGCTCACCAGCATTCACTTTCGCGGCGAACTGCGCACCTCTCCGCAAGATAATTTCAGTTATATCAACGCGGATTGTTCGTTTTGCACGATTGAACTTTGGGAGCAGTTCGAGCCGGACTTGAAGTGGCGCATTGAAAAGCCCCTTCGTGTCGCTGTTATGGATGGTGATTCGACCACATCGCTCATTAAAAATGGCGACGTCGCGGCGAAGATTCCTAAAGCCAGCATCAACGCATTTGACTCGGGATGGTTGCAGCAAATCGCCAATCTCAGCAATACTATCACCAACGAGCTTACTAACGCGCTTGCCAAGGGCTGGAAAATGAATCTCACAGAAGGAACCGGGACCAACGGTCGGACAGAAGATATCGTCACCATTGAAGCCAAATCAGGGCTGCCGGCGGATGACTACCTGAAGAATCAGTTCTTCGAAACAGCCGACACGCGCCGGGTGTATGTCTTCGATGATCAGACCGAAAAGCTGGAATCGGTGAAGATTTATCTTCATACCGACGCGGGCGACATATTGATCTTCAAGTTGGATCAGATTGACTACAACCAACCAATTGATCCAAGTGTGTGGAAGCTCAATTTGCCGGCTGACGTGAGTTGGTATCAAAATGAAATGCAAAAGCTGCCCGACAACGAAAAGTATGCGTCCATGACAGCGGAACAGGCCACGCGAGCATTCTTTGAGGCTTGCAGCCAGGAAAATTGGAGTGAGGCGGAAAAGTTTCTGCGGGAATCGCCGGTGGACTATTTGACCAAACAGTATCTCGGCGGCCTGGAAATAATCAGCATCGGCACAGCCTTTACTTCTAAGGCTGGTCCTGACCAGTTTGTGCCTTATGAAATCAGGCTTCGACCGCAGGAATTCTATCTGCGGGTGTCCAACGATAATCCGGCAAAACGGTATGTAATCACTGGAGTGTATGACAGTAAACTACAGCTTCTACAGGAACTAAAATGGACAAACGCTCCCCCGATCTTGCCGGATAACGATGCGTATTCAAAGTTGTCGCCAGCCGAAGCGGTAAGAGATTACTTCGCTGCTCAGTCAAGACTTGACTGGGATGAAATGCGGAAGTTTACCCCCGAATATGACGTAGAGAGCGACCAAGCTGAAATTGGGGCCGCACGAAAAGAGGGACTTGATGTGCATAAGCTGATCCCGTCCAGGGAGGTGGGTGATGCATTCTGGTCGGCGGAACAATCCGCTTGGTTTGTAAAATACATCGAAACGGCGGGAATCAAAAAAATGAACCTGGCATTGGGGAAAGATAAGCCAACCGGCAGATGGTTCGTCGATGGCGGATGGTGATTTGGCGAACCGCGCTTGCGCCAAAGTAAACCGGGCGGAATTCGTTAGAGTTCCGCCCTTTTTGTGCGCTTTGACGCTGGCCAGCGGCCTCTGAGGATTCAAACTTGAAACTTGAAACTTGAAACTTGAAACTTACGGCATGCCGCTTCCGCCGGATTACCACATGCACACACCGCTCTGCCGCCACGCGCGGGGCGAGCCGGAGGAATACGTCCGCCACGCGCTGACACTCGGCTTCGAGGAAATCGGCTTTTCGGACCATGCGCCCATGCCGCAAGACGATTTCGACAACTGGCGGATGAACGCCGACAAGCTGGATGAATACGTCGCCAAAGTCCGCAAGGTGCAAAAGGATTTTCCGCAACTGACCATCCGCCTCGCGCTCGAAGTGGATTATCTGCCCGGTTATGAGGACTGGATTCGCGACCTTGCGGGGCGGCATCCGTGGGATTATTTCATCGGCTCGGTGCATTATGTATCCGATTCATGGGCTGTGGATGATCCGCAGAAAATTTCCGAGTGGAACCATCGCAACGCCGCGGAAGTCTGGATGGTTTATATCGAACGGCTGACCAAGGCTGCTGAAACCGGCTTTTTTGAAATCATCGGCCACGCCGATTTGCCGAAGAAATTTGGGCGCGACCTGCCGCCCGATTGCCTGCCGCTTTACAAACAATTCATGGCGGCGGCCAAACAACACAACTGCGCCATCGAACTCAATACCGCCGGTCTGCGGAAGAATTGCGGGGAAATTTATCCGAGCCGCGAAATCCTCCAATTGGCATTTCACACTGGCGTGCCGATTACCTTCGGCTCCGACGCTCATGCGCCGGAGGAAGTGGGGATGAATTTTGCTGAAGCCATTCAGTTGGCGCGCGAAGTTGGTTACCGGGAATGTTGCCGGTTTGTCCAACGCCGAAGACAGCCGGTGAAGTTTTGACTTCCATGCCTGCAACCGAATCAAACCACCCCCCCAAGCGCCGGTTGATTTGCCTCCTACTGATCCTGACCACTCTGGCTTTGTATCGGCCGGTGACCAATCACGCTTTCATCAATTTCGATGACGATCAGTACGTCACAGACAATTTTCATGTAAAGGCGGGACTGACCTGGCCGGGTGTCGTCTGGGCATTTCAAAGCAGCTATGCGGATAACTGGCATCCCTTGACGTGGATTTCTCACATGCTGGATTGCCAGTTATATGGTTTAAATCCCGCCGGGCATCACTTCACCAACCTGCTGTTCCACGTCGCCAACACCCTGTTGCTCTTTCTTTTTTTAAGCCGGACCACGGGAACGACGTGGCGGAGCGGATTCGTGGCAGCGTTGTTCGCCTGCCATCCGTTGCACGTGGAATCGGTGGCCTGGGTGGCGGAACGCAAAGACGTGTTGAGCACCTTTTTCTGGCTGCTGGCCATGCTGGTTTACGCGCGATACGCACAAAAGCGGTCGCGAGCCGAGCGCCGAGAACCGAACACAGAAACGTCTCTTGTCCCTCGACCCTCGACCCTCGACTATTTCCTCGCCTTGTTTTTTTTCACGTGCGGCTTGATGGCCAAGCCCATGGTCGTGACGCTGCCCTTCGTTTTGTTGCTGCTGGATTTCTGGCCGCTGAACCGATTTTCGCCGGATTCCTCGCAGCCCGCCAAATTAATCGGCAGCTTGATCTTCGAAAAACTGCCGTTCCTGATGCTCTCGCTGGCATCCAGTGTGGTTACGTTTCTGGTGCAACGGGCGGGCGGGACAGTTTCAGCGCTGGACAGCGTGCCGCTCCCCTTTCGCATCGCAAACGCACTGGTATCCTGCCTCCGCTATGTTTCCAAGACCTTCTGGCCGGTGGACCTTGCGGTTTTTTATCCGCCCCCGACGCATTGGCCGCCGGGATTGGTGATTGCGTCAGCGCTGTTCGTGTTAGTGGGTTCGGCTTTATTCGTTCGACTGGCCCGGCAACATCCTTATCTGTTCGTGGGCTGGTTTTGGTATCTGGGCACATTGATACCAGTCATCGGCCTGGTCCAGGTAGGATTACAGGCCATGGCCGACCGCTACATGTATATTCCGAGCATCGGCCTGTTCATTGTGGCGGTATGGGGAAGCGACGCGCTTCTGAATGCGTGGCCCCAAAAGAAATGGATTGCACCTGCTGTTGGAATCGCCGTGCTGGCGGGTTGTCTGACGGACACCCGGACGCAATTGAAGTATTGGCAAAACAGCATGACGCTATTTTCCCATGCCAAAGCGGTCACGACGGATAATTATGTTGCAGACTGTCATCTGGGTACGGCGTTCGATGATAACGGGCAATTTGACAAGGCCGTCGCTTTCCTGCAAGAAGCAGCGCGAATCAATCCCCATTACGCTCGGGGAGAATCCGCCTTGGGCGCAGCTTTGGCGGATCAAGGGAAATTGCCGGAAGCCATTGTATGCTTTCGCAAGGCCGTCCAACTCCGGCCGGATAATGCCGAACTGCATTACAATCTCGGCACAGCCCTGTCGAACAGCGGCCAACTGGATGAAGCCGCCTCCCAATTCTTAAAGGCTTTGCAGTCATCCCCGGATTCCGCCTCCGCCCATTACGGGCTGGCGGTGGTTCTGCTCAAACAAGGCAAAATGGCTGAGGCCATCGAGCACCTTTCCAAAGCAGTCAGGCTGAATCCAGATTATGCGGACGCACATTTTGTTTACGGCCTTGCGCTGTTAAACAACAACCGGCCGGCGGAGGCGGCCGCTCAATTTTCACAAGAGCTGGCGTTGGCGCCTTATCAAGCCAAGGGCCACTATCGCCTGGCGGAAGCTCTGTTCTGCCAATACCAATCCAGGGAAGCGATTGGGGAGTTTTGGAAAGCATTGCGACTGGCCCCGAATTTTCCAGATGCACTTAATGAACTGGCTTGGATTCTCGCGACCGATCCGAATCCCAAACTTCGTTCCGGCACGGTGGCGGTCCGTTTGGCGGAACGCGCCTGCGACCTGACGCATCATCAAGTGGCCGCCCTGCTGACCACGCTCGGCGCCGCCTACGCCGAAACCGGCCGCTTCCCGGAAGCGATTGAAACCGCGCAGAAAGCGCGGGATTTGGCATTAGCCACGGGTCAAACGGACCTCGCGGACAAAAACGAACAGTTCCTGAAATTCTATCAATCCCATCGCCCCTATCGGCAGCCATGATGAATTTTCACCCGAACTTCTGGACACGCCGGACGCCATTTGAAAAAATTCCATCCCGACCGTGAAACAATCAATCGTCACCTTGGACATGGAAGGCGTGTTGACGCCGGAAATCTGGATCGCCGTCGCCGAGAAGACCAAAATCCCGGAACTACGCCGCACCACGCGCGATGAATCGGATTACGACAAGCTCATGCGTGGCCGCCTCGCAATTTTGGACAAACACGGCTTGAAACTGTCCGACATCCAAAGCGTCATTGGCACGCTGCGTCCGCTGGACGGTGCCAAGGAATTCCTCGACGAACTCCGTTCGCTCGTGCAAGTCATCATTTTGTCCGATACCTTCGAGCAATTCGCCGCTCCCCTGCTCCGCCAACTCGGCCGGCCGACGTTGCTCTGTCACCGGCTCGTCGTGGAAGATGACCGCATTGTGAATTACCGATTGCGCATCCGGGAACAAAAGCGCGAAGCTGTGGCCGCATTCAAGCGGATGAATTATCACGTCATCGCCGCCGGCGATTCGTTCAATGACACCGCCATGTTGCTGGAAGCGAATGTCGGTTTCCTTTTTCGCGCCCCGGACAATGTTAAAAAACAATTTTCTCAATTCAAGGCCGTCGAGACATACACCGATTTGTTGAAGTTGATTAAAGGAGCGATGGGGTAATTACGGCAGGGACAGCGCGCCGCACTGTCCGCAGACGCCGCGGCGCGGCGTCCCCACCTCTCAATCCTCAGCTTTAAAGGCGCGCGAAATCAAATCTCGCACCGCTTTCTTCGGATCTTTGCCTTCGTAAAGCAGCGCATGAACCTCGTCAATAATCGGTGTCGCCACTTTTTTCTCGCGTGCCAGCCGATGGGCGGAGCGCGCCGTGGGATAACCTTCCGCCAGTTTGGGATGTGACGCCTGAATCGCCGCCATGATTTCACCGCGCCCCAAACGCTCGCCCAAATCGCGGTTCCGGCTCTGTTTTGAAAAGCAGGTCAGCATGAGATCGCCCAAACCGCTCAGGCCGGCAAAGGTTTCTGCCTGCGCGCCGCAAGCAACACCCAGCCGGCGCATTTCGGACAGCGCCCGGGTGACGAGACCGGCCTTGGTATTGTCGCCATAACCGAGGCCGTCGCTCACGCCCGCCGCAATGGCAACGATGTTTTTCAGCGCGCCGCCGTATTCCACGCCCAAGATGTCCGTGCTCCGGTAAATGCGGAATTCCGGCCGATGGAAAAGCCCCTGCACGGTGCGCGCCGTGCCGTCGCTTTCGCTGGCGCAAACGACCGTGGTCGGAATGCCCAGCGCCACCTCGCGGGCAAAACTGGGACCGGAAAGCGCGGCGACGCGGTTGGCCGGCGCGTGCTCGCGCAAAATCCGGCTCATCGTCTCGCCGGTCTCAAATTCGATGCCCTTGGTCACGCTTACCACGATGGCCGGGTGCCCTTTCAACTTCGCCGCCACCTGCCGGAATGACTGCGACGGAATGGCCATCACCAAACATTCGGCGCCGCCGACCGCTTTTTGAAAATCCTCCTCAATTTTCCAGTCAGTCGGCAATTTCACACCGGGCAAATAACGTTCACTGTGTCCGTGCCGGAGTTCCGCCAGCGTTTCGGCATCGATGTCCCAGAGCGCCACGGCGTTGCCATTTTCGCGCAGCACCCTGGCCAGCGCCGTTCCCCACGCGCCCGCACCGAGCACCGTAATTTTCATTTCGCAGCCCCCGATGGCAAAGGTTTTTGGCCGAAGCGTTGTTCCGTGCCGCTCAACAGGCGCTTAATATTGCTCCGATGCTTGAAGATGGCCAGCAAGCCGAGCACCGTCGTGACGATGCCGAGTAATAAATTATGCGGCGGCAGAATCCAGACCGCGGCGGGCAGTGCCACCGCCGCCGAAATGGAACCGACCGAAACGAATCTCGTCGCCAGCAACGCCAGAACGAAAACCACCGCCGCAATCAATAGCGCCCACGGCGCGAGCGCCAGATAAACGCCGGCGCTGGTGGCGATGCCCTTGCCGCCGTTGAATCTGAGCCAGCAGGTGTAATTGTGGCCGAGCACGGCGAAAATTCCGGCGACCACGTAAAATCGGATCTGAAGTTCAACCGGCTCGTCCTGAAAATAACGGAAAAGCCCGGAAAAATGAGGAACCAGCCAGTTGAAAATCAATGGGGGAAGAAACGTGCAAGCGGCATAGCCTTTCAACGCATCCATCAGCAGCACAAAAATTCCCGCCGGTTTGCCGAGCGCGCGCATGGCGTTCGTCGCGCCGATGTTGCCGCTGCCGACGGTGCGGATGTCAATGCCTTTGGCCCGCGCCACCAGAAAGCCGGTCGGAATTGAGCCGAGCAAATATGCCGCCACTGCGACGATGACATAACTCAGAATTGGCACGACGATATTTAACGGTTGAAAGTTGAAAGTTGAAAGTTGAAAGTTGTGGTGGGGCGAGCGTCCTCGCGAGCCGTTTTTCTTCGTGTCCTTCGCGCGAGATTTCTGATTTCAGTTTTCGGTTTTCAGTGGCAAACTCCGCGCGTGGCAACTCCAAACCCTAAAATCCGGGTGGCCGTTCTGGGCATCGGCTCGCTGGGACAGAATCATGTCCGCATCTACGCGGAACTGGCGAAGGCCGGACAAGTCGAGTTCGCCGGCATTTTTGACACGAACGCTGATACCGTGCGTAAAATCGCCGCCAAACATAATGCACGCGTTTTCAATTCCATCGTCGAAACCGCCGCGAACGCCGACGCGCTGAATGTTGTCACACCCACCAGCACGCATTTCGAACTCGCCAAACAATTGCTCGCACAGGGCAAACATGTCCTCGTTGAGAAACCGATGACCGATAATACCGCGCAGGCCGCCGAACTCGTCCAACTCGCCCAGCAGAAAAATTGCGTGCTGCAGGTCGGCCACGTCGAGCGGTTCAATCCCGTCTTCAAATATCTGGAAACCGCCGCGCCGGAACCGCGCTTTATCGAATGTCACCGGCTCTCGCCCTACCCCGCCCGCTCGACCGACATCGGCGTGGTACTCGACCTGATGATTCATGACCTCGACGTGGTGCTCGCGTTCGTGAAATCGCCGGTGACGAGCGTGGATGCCGTGGGGATTCCGGTTTTGAGCAAAAGCGAGGACATCGCCAACGCGCGGCTGCGTTTTGCCAACGGTTGCGTCGCCAACCTCACGGTCAGCCGCGTCAGTCCGGAAAAGATGCGGAAGATCCGCGTGTTCAGCGGCCCGACCAATCCGTGTTACATCTCGCTCGATTACCGCGCACAGGAAGGGTTCATTTACCGCATTGCCCGCGAAGGCGAACGGGAAACGCCGTTATTGAAAAAGGTTCTGGCCGCCAAGCTCGGCGTCGGCAGGGACTCGATGATAGTCAGCGAATTTGCCGGGAAAAAAATTGTCCGTGAACCGGTACCGATTGCGAAAGACGAGCCGCTCAAGTTGGAACTGCAACATTTTGTCAATTGCGTCCGCGAAAAACAGACGCCCGCTGTTAGCGGTGAATCGGCCAAACGCGCGCTGGATTTGGCCTTCGAAATCACGAAACAGATCCAAAGCCAAAGAATTTGACCGCAGAGACGCAGAGGCGCGGAGAAAATGAAACTTCTCAAATCATCGGCCAAACCGCTTGGCTGGGGAGAATCGTTTTTGTGCTTGGCACTGGCTGTGGCGTTTTTTCAATTAGCGTACGCTTCGGTCAAAATTCCTGCCGCTGGACTGCTGATCTTCGGTTACGCCTACTTTTTGGTCCGACTCACCGACCAACCGACAGTTCGCCGCGTCTTTTATTTTGGCCTCACAGCGGGGTTTGCCTGCGTCACAGGACAGGCATTTTTCTTGTGGGGGATTTTTGGTCCGGCTGCGATTGTGCTTTGGCTCGTGTTCGCAATTTGGATTGCCTTTTTCACCGCCATCGCCTGCGGTTGCATCCAACGCTGGGGAAAGGCCAAAGCTGTTTGGTTGATTCCTTTTATCTGGACTGGCTTGGAGTACTTCCGCAGCGAACTTTATTATTTAAAATTTTCATGGCTGAATGTGGGATATGCCTTCCCAAATTTTACAATCGCTCCGATGGATGTTTTTGGGATGTATGCCGTCGGCTTTTTGACTTTTGCCGTTGCGTCCATTATTTCTTTCAGGGAATTCGTTAAGAAAAAATGGACGAATTTGTTTTGGATCGGCTTGGTCCTGTTAATTCCCTTGGCTTGGCTGCGCTCGACCATCATTGCAGCTAGACGTGAACGCCCATTTCCGCCGTTGAATTTAGTCGGCGTCCAACTGGAATTTCCTTCACACGGTGTAATCCTCAAAATGCTGGATCATGCCTTGGCCAAAAACACCAACGCACCGATTTTCGTCTTGAGTGAATACACGCTTGACGGACTGGTGCCAGATTCGTTGAAAAACTGGTGCCGCGAGCATTCCCGTTACTTGGTCGTCGGCGGCGAAGATCCGGCCGGGAAAGATAATTTTTACGATACCGCTTTCGTGGTCAGCACGAACGGGGAAGTGGTTTTCAAACAGGCCAAGTGCGTGCCTATCCAATTTTTCAGGGACGGCTTGCCTGCATCGAAACAGGAAGTCTGGAATTCACCGTGGGGGAAAATTGGCATCTGCATCTGCTACGATTTAAGCTACACGCGTGTGACCGACCAATTAGTGGAAGAGGGTGCACAATTGCTCATTGTCCCAACGATGGATGTTGAAGACTGGGGTCGGCATGAACACGAACTCCATTCGCGTGTTGCACCTGTGCGCGCGGCGGAATATGGCATCCCGATTTTCCGTGTCGCCAGCTCCGGCATTTCGCAGGCCGTTGCCTGGACTGGCAATATTGTAGCTCAAACTTCTATTCCCCGCGTTGGCGAAATCTTCTCGGCACAATTCCGCCTTCCAATGCGAGGTTCTCTCCCTGCGGACAGAATTCTTGCGCCTTTTTGCGTCGGCGTGACCGGAGTTATTCTGCTTGCATTGCTAATTCTGGTTTGGAAAGACAAGCGGGCTAAACCGAAAAATTGAGCCGTTCGTGAAACCGAAATTGTTCATGCTGATCGCCGGCGAGGCGAGCGGGGAGTCTGCCAAACGCGCACCGGATTTGGCGTTTGAAATCACAAGGCAGATTCAGGGGCAAAAAATTTAACGCAGAGGCGCGGAGAAAAACCTAAAAAAAGAAGAATGGAAACGGTTTATAAATACTGTGGAAAGCACGGTCTTACAATTCTTCGCAGGCTGGAGCTGCTGGTCAGGCCACCAAATCAATTCAATGATCCGTTCGAGTTTTCTCCAAAAATGTTCTACTCCGATCCGGTTCGTTACGCGGAGAAGCATCTTGAAAACGAATCAGCCTTAAAGTGGCTTTACGATTCACAGTGCTCGCTGGGGAAATTTCGCGGCAGTTTTTCCAAATTCAAAGAATTGACAATCAGGCACAAATCAAAAGTGGTTGAAACGTTTGTTGGAGTATTGCCGCTTGGGACTGCTCAAGCTGAGAAAGAATTCCTCGATGAAGTAAGCAAGCTGTTCGGTGTTTTGTGCCTGTCAAAACGGCGAGATTCAATCCTCATGTGGGGACATTATTGCGATAAGCCATCTGGTCTCGTCATTGGCTTTGACAGCTCATCCACGGTTTTTCACCAAGAAAAAGGATTGCAACCAGTGGATTATGTCAAAGAACGAGTTGTTTTTGATGCCTGTTGGGAAAATGGGACACCAGAAATGGATAGCTACAATCACAAGTTAATTTTTTCAAAGAGCGACGCATGGAGTTACGAACAGGAATTCAGACAGTTTTTTTGGCTTTCAAAATTGAAACCGCAACCGCTTGATGACGGCACTGTTGGTCATTTTCTTTCCTTTCCAGCAGAAGCCATCGTGAGCGTGACGTTAGGGCCAAGATGTTCACCTGAATTTGAGAAAGATGTGCATGAAACGGTTATGAAACCTCCATTTTCTAACGTCAAGTTAGACCGCGCCATTCTCAATGAGGACGCCTTTGTGATTGAGTTTGAACCAATCGAATTGAAACCATGAATTTCTCTGCGTCTTTGCGTCTCTGCGTTAAAACGGAATCGTGAACCCTAAATCGTTCATGCTCATTGCCGGCGAGGCGAGCGGGGATTGGCTCGCGGCGGAACTGGCCTCCTCTTTGCGCGGGAAGTTGCCTGACGGAAAGTTTTTCGGTGCCGGCGGCCCGGAAATGGCCGCGGCGGGGGTGGAACTGGTATTCGACCTGATGGAGCACTCGGTTGTCGGCTTTTCGGATGTGCTGAAAAATTATTTCAAGTTCCGGCGGCTGTTTCGTCAACTGCTCGCGCTGGCCATCGAGCGCAAACCCGACGCCATTGTCGGCGTGGATTACGGCGGATTCAACCTGCGCTTGGGCCACGCGATCAAACAATACGTCCGTAAAAATCCATTTTCGAAATGGAACCCGAAAATCATCCAGTTCGTCTCGCCGCAGGTCTGGGCGTCGCGACCGGGCCGCGCAAAGTTGTTGGAAGCGGATTACGATTTGCTCCTGAGCATCTTCCCGTTCGAGAAGGATTGGTATGCGCAACGCGCGCCGGAGTTGCGCGTGGAATTTGTCGGACATCCGATGGTGGGAAAGTTTGAAAAGTTCAAAGTTCAGAGTCCAAAGTTCCAAGGGTCAAATGTTACGCCGATTGTTTTGCTTTTGCCCGGCAGCCGGAAGAGTGAACTGAAACGACATTTGCCGGTGATGCTGGATGCGCTGGAATTAATTCAGCGAAAGCTGCCGGAAACCAGCGCCAGAATGGTTTTGCCGAATCCAGCCTTGAAGAAACTCGCGGACAAACTGTCTGCGCCCCCGCCAAACGTCGAAATCCAAATCGGCGGTCTGCCGCAGGTGCTGGCGCGGGCCGATGTCGCCATCGCCTCGACGGGCACGGTGACGATGGAGTGCGCGTTTTTCGGCGTGCCGGCGGTGACACTCTACCAAACCTCGTGGGTCAATTACGAAATTGCCAGACGCATCGTCACCGTGAAATGGGCGACGATGCCGAACATTCTGGCCAACGAGGAGGTCTATCCCGAATTCATCCAGAGTGCCGCCAAGCCGGAAAACATTGCCGGCGCCGCGCTGGAACTGTTGCAGGACGAATCGCACCGGCAAAAAATCAAATCGCAGCTGGCAAAAATTGTTTCCGCGTTGGGCAGTCCCGGCGCCGGTGAACGTGCGGCAACGGCGATTGTAAGTTTATTCCAATGACAAACGGATGGGAATAATGAAAGCAGGACATTGGGAAAAGATTCCTGTTTTCTTGCTTTCCTTATTGGCCGCGAGTTTTAATTTTTCCCTCATGGAATCGCTGCACGCACCGTGGCGGATTGAATACATCCTCGCGCCCAAACCGCAGCTTGACGCGAGCCTGTTCACACGCATCGCCCAAGCCAACGATGATGAGGCCAATTACGTAATTGCGCGCGATCGCACCTGTTTCGCCCTTTTGAACCGTTATCCTTACGTCGGCGGGCATCTGATGACCGTGCCTTACAAGGAAGTAGCCGATTTGAACGGCCTGACCGACGACGAACTCGCCGATTTATGGAAGCTGACCCGGCGTTGCGTGAACGCGCTGACGAAGCTGATGAAGCCGGACGGATTCAACATCGGCATCAACCTCGGCCGGGTTGCGGGCGCGGGCGTCGCGGAGCATTTGCACATTCATGTTGTGCCGCGCTGGAACGGCGACACGAATTTCATGCCGGTGCTGGCCAACACCACTGTTCTGCCCCAAGCCTTGAGCGAACTGGCTGCCAAACTACGCACAGAGCTGGCAAAGTAATTTTCGATGGCCACGGAAACCCTTCATTTTGAAAACGCGCGGTTCGCGCAACAGCTTTTTAACAATGAACCGCGCAATCTGCAGTCACTCGAAACCGAACTCGGCGTCAAGGCCACGGCACGCGAAGGCTGGATCAAACTGGAAGGCCAGGCTGACGCTATTGAACGCGCCAAACATTTGTTCGTTTCGCTCGAAACGTTGCTGAAGGCCGGCACGCCGGTCCGCAACCGCGAGTTCTCCCACGCGCTGAACGTCGTCAAACACGAAGGGGCCGAAACCCTCAAGGATTTGGTAAACGACCGCGTCGTGACACACGACCGGAAGCCCGGCGTCACCGCCAAAACCGTCGGCCAGAAAAAATATCTCGACGCCATCCGCCGACACGACGTGACGTTCGGGGTCGGCCCGGCGGGCACAGGCAAGACGTACTTGGCGGTGGCGATGGCGCTGGCGGCATTGCGCGACGGCGAGGTCTCGCGGCTGATTTTGACGCGTCCCGCCGTCGAGGCCGGCGAAGCACTGGGCTTTCTGCCCGGCGATCTTTACGAAAAAATCACGCCGTATCTGCGCCCGTTGCAGGACGCGCTGCATGACATGCTGCCCGTCGAGGAAATCCAGAAACATACCGAACGCGGCACGATTGAGATTGCGCCCCTGGCCTACATGCGCGGCCGGACACTGAACAACGCCTTCATTATCCTGGATGAAGCGCAGAATTCGACAATGGAACAGATGCTGATGTTTCTCACTCGGCTCGGCCACGGCTCGAAGGCGGTCATCACCGGCGACGAGACGCAGATTGATCTGCCGCCGAACAAATATTCCGGCCTGCTGGAGGCGCACCGCATTTTGAAAAACGTGGAAGGCATCGCGGTCGTCGAGCTCAGCAAGCGCGACGTGGTCCGCCATCCGTTGGTGCAGCGCATTATCACGGCCTACGAGGAGCATCGAGGTGGGGCGAAACCTGAATGAAATCTTCCTGTAGGAGCCGAGGTGACGAGGCTCAAACTGAAAAAATTGGAGGCTCCTCACGTCGTCTCCTGCAAATTTATGGAATGAATGTTGCCATTTCCAACCGCCAGCGGACGCGGAAAATCAATTTGCGTTTGCTGAAACGAATTGCGGATGCATTGCTCGCTGAACTGAAGATCGAAAAGGCGGAACTGGGCGTTCACTTGGCCGCCGCGCCGGAAATGACCCGGCTCAACGAGAAATTTCTTCAACGCGCCGGTTCGACGGACGTCATCACGTTTAACTACACTGACAACGGGAGGGCGGGCCGTCTTCAGCCCGCCGCCAAACCCGGCGCGATGGGGACATCATGCCCTGCTTTGCATGGCGAAATCTTCATTTGCGTGGACGAGGCGGTTTGGCAGGCGCACCCGTTTCGCACGAACTGGCAATCGGAAATCGTGCGTTACCTTGTCCACGGGGTTTTACATTTGTTAGGCCATGATGATTCACGTCCCGGCGACCGGCGGAAAATGAAGCGGGAGGAAAGCCGCCGGCTACGCGAACTTTCCCGGCGGTTTTCGCTCGCCCAACTGGCGCGCCCCGCTAAACTTCCCGCGTGCAAAAAACGCTGATGGCGCGCTGGCGCGCCAATTTCTTAACCGGCCTCGCCATCGTGCTGCCCGGCGTCGTCACGCTGGCGGTGGTCAAATGGCTTTTCGGCACCGTTTCCAGCTTCACAGATACCCTGCTCTTTTTCCTCCCGTACTGGCTCAGCCCGAAAACGATTTTCCAGGACGGCATCTCCGGCCCGATGTTTTGGTATTGGAGCCTGCTGGCGTTGTTGTTGGCGGTCACGACTGTGTCAGTGGTCGGCGTGCTGGCACGGTATTATTTCGGCAAGCGGTTGATTGCCTGGGCAGACAGCCTGATGCTGCGAGTGCCGGTGCTGAACAAGATTTACGGCACCATCAAGCAGGTGGACGAGGCGTTCACATCCGGGAAAAAAAGCTCGTTCAAGACGGTCGTGCTCGTCGAATATCCACGCGAGGGAATTTACTCGGTGGGCTTCATCACCAACGATCAGGAAGACGAAGTGCAGAAAAAAACGGGCAAGAAATGCGTGTGCGTCTTCATCCCGATGACGCCTCTTCCCACCGGTGGTTTTTTAATCGTTGTGCCGGAGGAAAAAATCATCAAACTCGACGTGTCCGTGGCGGACGGTTTCAAATACATCATCAGCATCGGTGCGCTGGGGAATGAGTCCGCGCCCCCGGAAATCAAATGATTCAATCCGCGACCGGCTTGATTCTGCGTACACGGCCACTCATGGAAACCAGCCTCATTGTTCACTGGCTCACGCCGGATTTCGGGCGCATCGCCACCGTTGCCAAGGGCGCACGCCGGCCAAAATCGCCCTTCCTCGGCAAGCTCGATTTGTTTTACGTGGCGGACCTTTCTTTCAGCCGGCGCCGGCGTTCCGACCTGCACATCCTCCGCGAAGTGGTCCTGCGCGAACTCCACGCCGCGCTCCGTGAAAATCTTGCCGGTCTGCGCCAAGCGACTTACGCCGCGGCGTTGGTCGAATCGGCAACGGAAGCCGAGACGCCCCTGCCTGCCATTTACGATTTGCTGGTTGGTTTTCTGAATCATCTCTGCCAGCAACCCGCCCGACCGCAAACCGTCTTCGCCTTCGAATTGAAATTGCTCCACGAACTGGGTTTGGAACCGGATTGGGGAAGAACCGGGCTTTCCGCGGGCGCAAAAAAAATCAGCCAGGTTCTGGTGCACGGCGGCTGGCCGGCGGGCACACGGTTGAAATTGACCAAGGCCCAAGTCGCCGAGGTGCGGGAATTTTTGCACGGTTTTTTGACTTTCCATCTGGACCGGCTGCCCAAAGGCCGGGCAGCCGCGCTGGCAGACCAAGTTTGCGCATGACGCAAAATTGGTTTGCGATATGCTGTCCAAACAGCCTCGGACCCAGGCAAATGATTAAGAAAGCTTTAAAAAAGTTCTCCACGGTGCGAATGCAGTTGGTCGCGAGCGTGTTTGTGGCCATCGCACCGGCGCTGGTGCTGACGTATCTCGTCAACCAGACCTGGTTCTGGGAATTCGCACCAAGCTGGCTCAAACAGTATGCCTTGGATGTACCGTGGGCCAGTTTCGTCGTCGGCCTGTTGGCATTGATTGCGGCGTGGTTCGGCGGCGAACATTTCATTTTGCGCCAGGTGCGCGCATTGTCCGCGGCGGCCCAACGTTTTGCCAAGGGGGACCTGAACGCCCGCACGGGATTGGAGCCGACGGAGGACGAATTCGGCCAGCTTGCGAAAATTTTCGACAGCATGGCCGAGTCGCTCCAGCAGCGCATCAATGAGCGCGAAAAGGCGGAAAAAATCCTGCTCAATCGTGCGCTCCAACAAACCGCCATTGCCGCGCTCGGCCAGTTTGCGCTGACGGAAAACGATCTGGCGCCACTGCTCAACCAGGCCGGCCTGCTCGTCGCCCACACGCTGGAACTGGAGTACAGTGCCGTTTGGGAACGACTGCCCGATGGCCAGTTGCTCCTGCAGGCGGGTACCGGCTGGAAACGCGGCTGCGTCGGCGAAACTAAAATCCCCGGCGACAATCATTCGCAAATCGGCCTGAGCCTGAACTCCGGGGAAATGATTGTCGTTCCTGATTCCAAAACCGAACCTCAATTTGCCGTGCCCCCGGTGTTTGCCGACCACGGCATCGTCAGCAGCGTCACGGTGGCGATTCCGACCCGCGGGCGGCCCTTCGGCGTCATCGGCACCCATACGACGCAGCGGCGCGAGTTTACGCCGGATGAAATGCAATTTCTCATGGCGGTGGCCACCGTGCTGGGCATGGCCGTCGAACGCCGACACGCGGAGGCCGAAATCGAAAAAGTCGCCTCGTTCGCAAAATTGAACCCGGCGGCGACCATGGAATTCACCGAGAATGGAACCATCAGTTATTTCAACGACGCCGCGCGACAGCTCGCGTTGTCCGCCCGGAAAAACCATCCGCGCGATGTCCTGCCTCCCGAGATCAACGATATCATTCACCACTGTCTGGCCACCGGCCAAAGCAAGGTGCGCCTGGAAACGGAAATGAACGGCCGCACTTTTTCATGGTTGTTCCATCCCGTGTTGCCGAGCCGCGTGGTGCATTGCTATGTCGAGGACATCACCGAGCGGCTGAATCTCGAGGAGCAACTGCGCCAGTCGCAAAAGATGGAGTCCGTCGGCCAACTGGCCGCCGGGGTCGCGCACGATTTCAACAACATGCTCACCATCATTCAGGGCCATTCCAGCGCGTTGCTGGCCAAGCCGGCGCTGCCGGCGGACGTGCTCGACCCGCTACAGGCCATTTATTTTGCCGCGGAACGCGCGGCGGGGTTGACGCGCCAACTGCTGATGTTCAGCCGCAAAAACGTGATCCAGCCCGACCTGCTCGATTTGCGCGAAGTGGTTGGCAACATGACCCGGATGCTGGAACGCCTGCTCGGTGAAACCATCCAGCTTGAATTCCGGCCGCCGCCCGAATTGCCGGCGATGGAAGGCGACGTCGGCATGATCGAACAGGTCATCATGAATCTTTCCGTCAATGCCCGCGATGCCATGCCCCAGGGCGGCAAGTTGATCATTGGCCTTGACACCGTGACCCTTG
>Ga0335077_10003858_pt1 | contig 18225 bp, 10 predicted proteins | sample Lox_Sample_31_FD_207151 | JGI IMG/M metagenome (GOLD analysis project Ga0335077, IMG submission 207151) | Soil microbial communities from Loxahatchee National Wildlife Refuge, Florida, United States - Lox_Sample_3.1 | ecosystem: Environmental > Terrestrial > Soil > Wetlands | place: USA... | reverse complement strand
TCCCGTAATCTGGCCAAAGGTTCCCGAGGTGAAGGAAGTAGCCGAGGGTGGCCGGAACTCGGTGTGATTGAGAATATTGAATGCCTCGGCGCGGAAGATAAGTTTTGCCCGCTCACCGACGAGGTTGGTTGCCTTCTCCAACGCCAAGTCGAAGTTAATGCGCTTCGGCCCACGGAAAGAGTTTCTTCGAAACGTCCCATAGAACCCTAACGGGCAATTGCCAGCGGCAATGCAGGGATCCAACTGAAAATCGCTGGGGTCGAACCAGTAGTTGTTTGGACCTGAACAAGTGCTGCCGGAAGGACATGTTGTCGATAGGGAGCCATTAACACTGAAATAAGGTGTATGCGGATCTAGTGTGTGCACCGAACTGACCACTTGGTCGGCTCGGACGATCTCCCCATCACCGGCGCCCGATGGACCGGGGCCGCCCTGATTCTCGTGCCGACCGGAAAGCGCGTCCAGGGGGATGCCAGACTGCGCGAAGACGATGGGAAAAAGGCTCCATCCCGTGGTCAGGCGCTTCGGTCCGTTCGCCCAGGCCCTGGCAAACGGCAATTCCCAACCACCGCTGAAGGTGAGGCGCTGACGGATATCGAAGTCGGAATTTCCGTAGAGGACGTGATGATTGTAAGAAGCAATTTGCGTATTGCGGGAATTGAAACCCGAGCCATTGTCCAGGTTGTGAGACCACGTATACGCGAGCGTAAAGAACACGTTGCCGAGATAGCGCACGTCGGTCTCTCTCTTCGTGAGGCTCGTGAGCAGGCCGTTATAGTTGGCGTTGTTCATCCCCGCAAACGTCGTGATGTATCCGAAGTTGGGACCCAGGATTCGGTTGGTAGTCCCCAGAATGAATGGGTTTGTGTCGAGCCATGTTAGGAGTTTGTGCGAAGAGCTCCCTGCATAGCCGACCTCGGCCATTAAGCCCTTGCCCAGTTGGTGCTGAACGCTAAGATTGTACTGGTAGATGTATGGCGTCTTCAGATGTGGGTCAACGAAGTTGTTGCTTCCGTTTCCGAACGGGATAAGTCCCAATGCGTTAAAGTCCACATTCTGAGGAGGTGGAATTTGTGACGGGAACGGGTCCGGTGACCCTGCAGTCCCATAGGGATCAGATAAGGTTGTATTCGCGGCGTTTGGGCTGGGATTAAAAAAGAGGTCAGCGCTGCCCGCGAAGGGAGGTTCATCCGTCGCCCAATCCGACATCCAGCCATTCAGCGTGTCGTAGAACAGACCGAAACCGCCGCGTAGACTGGTCTTTCCATTCCCAAACGGATCCCAGGCGAAGCCGAGGCGCGGGGCAAAATTCTTGTAGTCAGGGAAATACCAGCCCTTTGGCGCACCTTTGTCTCCAGGGAATACCAAGCCTGTTGGCGCATTCACGAACCGTGTCGATTGGAGCCCCGGAAGAATGGTGAAGCTGAATCCTCGCTTATCTGTCTCCGGAGAGGTGTACTCGTAACGCAGCCCTAAAGTGAGAGTCAGGCGCGGCGTTACCTTCCACTCGTCCTGAGCAAAGGCCGAGTATTGTTTCTGGTGTTCATTGCTGGGAGCCTTGGAAGCTTGATAGTATTCATCGGCAGCGCCGAACAAGAAATCAGCCAGGTCATTTCCTGACCCCACACTACCAGGTCCGTAGAACCAGAAGCTCCCGTTGGTCTGATAGGCATAAACGGAGTTCTCCTGCATGATGGCAAACCGGCCACCAAACTTCCAGGTGTGGCGGCCACGATTCCAGGTGAGGGTGTCTGTGAAAGCATAAGTGTCATCAGCCTTCCTAGCCACGTTTGGGTCGAAGCCAATAGAGAGGCCGCTGTTGAAGTACAGGTCGGGAGGGCCGAAGGCAGCGTCCGATTGGATGCTGATGCCCAAAGCAGAAGGGACTGGCGGGTGAGAAGCGGGAACTGTGTTCTGATACCAGCGCTGTCCGGTGGCATGAAATTCGTTCAGCGTTGTCGCGGAAAAAGTTTTGGTGTAGCCAATATTCGCAAAATAGTCCCAAGTCGTTGAGGAGGAGCTGAAACCGGGAACGTTTGCTCCAAAAAACGGGTTGAGAATGGGTTCCTTGTTGCTACCAAGTGTCAAAGAGATGCGGTCGTTCTGCGTGGCGTAGAAGTCGAACTTACCAACATATTGGTCCACATCGTCTTTTCGCGATCCCACGGGAAATACTTGGCCAGTGGGAGACGTGGGGATCAAGCCTGCTGCAATATATTTCTGCGCAACGGGATCGATCTTCGCGGGATCGATGATGGCGCAGGCTGCGCGGGCCGAGTTGGATTGATAGAATGAGTTTGCCTGAAGAAATGCCGCTACGTTCGGGTCTGCATTCGGACAGTTACCTGCCGTTCCTCCATTGGAGAAATCTCCACCGAGTTGAGCGGGAGTGTATGTTGTGACGAATCCCTGATTCTCCGTCGCCGTCTGGCGCTGCCCCTGGTAAGCAAAGAAAAAGAAGAAGCGATCCTTGCCGTTCACAAGCTTCCCCAGCGTAATGGGGCCGCCGACGGTGCCTCCGAACTGATGGCGTTTCAAGACCGGGCGGGGATTGCCCTGCGCGTTGTCAAAGAAGTCGCTGGCGTTAAACGCGTCATTCCTCACATAGTCATACAAGCTTCCATGGAGAGAATTTGAACCTGACTTGATCACCTCCGTGATGGTGCCGCCCCCATTGCGGCCATATTCGGCTGTGTAGTTGTTTTCCATGAGGCGGAATTCTTCGACGGCTTCCGGATTCGGATTGAAGACCACCTGGTTGCTGGTTACGCGATTGTTGAGACCGCCGTCGAGCAGATAGGTGACTGCATCTCCACGGGCGCCTGCCACGCTGATGCCAGCGAAACCGTTCGAGCCCCCGTTGCTTGTGCCGTAAGTACCGAGGTCGTCGGCGATAGGAACTACGCCGGGCTGCGTCAGAGCTAAATCTAGAGTGTTCCGACCGTTGAGCGGCAGGTTTTGGATTGGTGCGCCAGTGACCGTTCCGCCGATAGTCGGGCTAATGGTTTCCACCTGCGCCGCTTGTGCTTGGACTTCGACGACGTCAGTGCGCGACCCAATCTTCATATGCACGTCGATTCTGAGAGCCTGATTGATGTCCAGGGCCTGCCCTGCCGTCACGACTTTGGAAAAGCCCTCGCGTTCTGCCGTGACTGAATACGTGCCGACCGGGAGTTCCAACACTTGATAAAAGCCGTCGCTGTTGGTGACCGTATTCCAACTCACGTTCGTGCCGGTATTGGTGACGGTAATCTTGGCTCCGGCGATAGCGGCACCTTGCGGGTCGGTTACTGTCCCGATGATTCGGCCTGTGGCGGTTTGTGCTACGGTGAAACTACACGCAAAGAGAAAACTGAGCGCAGCCAGCAAAATGCATCGCAAGAAAACCAACGCCTGTCCTTTAGCGTTCATGCCACGTCCTCCAATTGCCTTCCAGACAATTCGGAAAGTCCTCAGCAGCTTTTCCGACAGAAACAATAAACATAGAATCAAGGGAACCAACGAGGCTGCACCCTGCATAGCCAACATCGCCCGTGCATCTGGAGGGGCGAGAAATCCGAGTAAGCAGCAGGAGCGAATCGTACCTGGGAGCAACTACAAAGGTGCCCGGTCTACAACGAAGCTTGTGCATGAAACGGTGTTACCCCTGAGCGATTCCCCGGCATCGCTCGATCACCCTGCTGCAGCACAGAGCAGGATACAAACCTTACTATAGTTGTGTAACCCTAGAGAAGCTCGCTTTTGTTGTCAAGCGAAATCTTGAATCCGCTAAGAACCTACGCGAGTTCGCGAACGGCTCGATAGGCTTGGTCGATTGCTTGGTCTGTGTAAGCTGCGGCGGCAGCATCCGAGTTGGCAATGGCTATGCGCCCGAATCGTTTCCTGGCAATGTCACACGGTCTCTGCCCCTCGGGCCAATCGGGATCCCAAAGAGGGTTATATTCATAGGCATAACCGTGCGGCCAGCGATTGACCGTGATGGCTTCAATGTCGCGCGCAGGATCGAAGCCTCCGGACGACAGAACGCGCGACAACTGATCTCGAATATTGCGCTCGAACGTCTCGAAGGTGGTCGTCAGCAGTTCGCCGCGCCCTACGTGATGCTGATCGCGTTCAGAAAGCCCCGGCATGCATGGCGTGCGCGTCATTCGGAGCAGGATGGGCTCTTCCGCCGTCTGCGAACATTTGTAGTCGCCGATGCTAACGGCTTGATCCAGGCCAACACCCGTGTGATACATCCCCGGACAGGAAACGCGTTGAATTCCCATCTTTTCAAAAGCTTTCCAGTTCTTGACGGCTATTACGCTATAGACCAGCGGAACTTTTGCGCCATACTTCAGCGCTTCCTTCTGTGGATCGGGCAATTCCGGGCAGAGGTACGGAATCATCATATTCCAACAAGCAAGCACGGCGCCTTTGCCGCGGACGCTATAAACCTTCTTTTCCCGGGCATAAGTGATTTCCACTTCCTTGGCAGAAGCCGGATCTCCAACATGACGCACGCGCACCGCGGTGCTGCTCAATCGGATTCGCACGGGAGAGTCGCTGCGATCAAGCTTGCTGTAATCGAACTTTGCCGTGACGATGTCCTCCGCAGTATGGCCTGTCGCAGCGTTTGTGATGAGAGCGCGAACGAGCGCCCTCGCAATGGAAGCGTTCCCGTCGGGGTAGTGGAAATGGTAGGGCTCCCTCTCCGGAGTCGCGGCGCCCATGGCAGTGAATCCCATTCGCCGGTATGGACCAGGTTCGAGGTTCATTCCCTGAAAGCCAGGGAAGTGAAGCCCCCAGCAGTCCAGAGCCGCAACTCCATCGATTCCTACGCCGAAGAGTCCGTGCGTGCGCGTTTGATAGAAAGGAATCACGCCTGGATCGACTTTGACCAACTTTAAGAGAAAATCTTTGTAGCTTATCCGCGAGAGCTTGTCCTTCTTTTCATCCGAAGAAAGCCCCGGCAAGTAATCCACCTTGGCTTCCTGCAGGCGAACAATGTCTTTCTGGACAGGCTCGCTCAGAGGAGTTTTGGCAAGGAAGTCAGGCCAGGAAACGCCGCCCTGTCTGCCATACGGGGCTGGCCCTCCAACGACCAGGCGGTCGACCCCGAATGTTTCTTTGTCGAAGAAGTAAGCCGATTTCAGTCCTTTGTAGACTTTGCTGTCGTCGTATTTCTCTTCGAATTTGGCAGGCTCGATTCCTAGCTCCGTGAGCAGGCCGCGCGCTTCCGGGCTGTAAGGAAAAGGAGATTCAATCGAAACCGTGCCCCCATTCGCAAGCAGCATGTGGCCATTGACGTGAAACTCATTACGCTTGGCATGGCCACCAAAATCGTCGTGATTGTCGAGAATCAGGACACGCGCAGAGGGATTTTGCTTGCGGTGGAAGTATGCTGCTGCCAGACCGCTTATGCCGCCACCAACGACGATCAGATCGTAAGTCTCCCCAGTTTCAATAGGAGAGCCTGCCTGCTTCCAAAAATTTCCGTCTCGTGCGGCATGAGCGGCTTCGAAAGAGCCGTCATGGCTTCCGCGCATGCCAGTGAGGGTCGGGGGGTAATAACCGGGCCTGTCCTGGGCAAATTGTTCCGCAGCCTCCGCCATCCACGGGAGACCTGGTATGAAGCCTCCGGCCATGGCGGAACCTAATGTGATCGCAACACCGTTCAGGAAGTCACGGCGCGCGATGGGCCTGTCCATTCCCAATTGCTTGTCATTTTTCGATTCGGTCATCAGGAGCCTCGCCGTTTGGGGAAAGAGATTCGAAGACCACAAACCCTACTATAAGAATATAGAGTCTGTATAATGCCGTTGAACGTTAATGAACTAGACCTTAGCCTGTCAACATCAAATCACGGTTTCTTTGCTCACATCCCTTGGCGCCAAACAATCTTGCCGTCGATCACGGTCATGGTCACCCGAATGTCTTTAATCTGGTCTGGGGGAACAGAGAGAGGATCGGCGGAGACAACAATTAGATCCGCCAACTTGCCGCGCTGAATTGAGCCTTTGATTTTTTCCTCAAAGCCGGAATAAGCCCCGTCGATCGTGTAACCCTGAATGGCTTCCTGCGGTGTAATCGCTTCTGTTGGTCCATTGAGTTGCCCATCGCGCGTCTTACGGGTCACAATGGCCCAAATGCTGAAGAACGGGTTCGTGGATTCAGGCATGGACCCTAACGAATCTGAGGTTCCAGGGGGATGAAGGCCGTGGTCCAGCATGGTGCGGTAAATGAAAGGCACTTCTGCTTGGGTCTTGAAAGCTGAGTGCCCCAAATAGATCCACGCACCCGTGGGCACGGGGATCACGCCCAGGCGCTTCATCCGCTCCAGTTGCTCGATTGTAGTTGGTCCCGCCTCATTGTTGCCGGCGTGCTCGATACGATGCCGGGGATCGGGGCGAGGCACGGCAGTTTGGGCGCGCTCATAAGCTTCCAAGATCATATCTTGTGCCTTGTCGCCGATGGCGTGAGTCCAGATTTGAAAGCCCGCCGTGTGCGCGTGCAATACAATCTTGTTGAGTTCCTCTTGCGTGTAGCGAACCTGTCCCACCCATTTCTCACGTTGACCCGGAGGATCATAACGAACTGCGGCCTCCGTCTCTCCATCGACAAACAACTTGACGCCGCCGAGTCTCAACCAATCATCCCCAAATCCAGTTCGAGGACCGTAATTCAGGACAAATTCCTGGAAAGCAGGTTCCGTGCCAGTGAGGATGACTTGGTAACGGAGGCGCAAGGGCAAGCGGCCCTGGTCGCGAAGATTCTGATAAGCCTTCATTCCATCGGAACTAGGAAAATCGTAGATCGTTGTGACGCCTTTCCTCACAAAGTCCTGCATGACTTCTGACAAAGATTGTTCACGAACTTCCATCGAAGGGGGAGGGATATGGGAGAGCCAAATACCCGGCATCTCTTGGATTCGGCCAGTTGGCTCGCCAGTCTTTAGGTCGCGAAAGATCTTTCCCCCGCGGGGAGGAACCGTGTTTCGGTCGATTCCAACGAACTCGAGCGCATCGCTGTTCAGAATCTGAACATGTGCACTCTCTCGCAGAACAACCGGATTGTCCGGGGCGACGGAATCCAGTTGTTCACGAGTCGGCAGCACCTGCCCCCATCCGCCGGCTCCAACGATCCACTCACCGGGCTTTGAGGTCTTCACTTTTTCTTTAATTTTTTCAAGAATTTCGTCAACGCCTTTGAGTGGTGGGACATGGATGTCAAGCATGCGATGGAACGCAGCAATGCCCTCGAGATGTGTGTGTGCATCGACAAAACCTGGTAGAACGCTTTTCCCACCAAGCCGAACGACTTCAGTCTTTTTGCCGACGAGCCTGGCAATCGCCTGATTCCGTCCGACTGCGATGATCCGACCGTCCTTAATCGCAACGCTATCGGCGATGGGATTTTGGAGGTCGACAGTTATCACCTTGCCGTCAAGGAGAACGAGGTCTGCCGCCTCGTCACGGGACCTGGGGTCGTCTTGCGCGGGCTGGGTTGGTTGGGTAAAGAGAGTGGCAAGCAACGCGAGAAGAATGGGTCCGCGAAAATACGGGATCGTGTGCACGTCTCCTAAATCCTTCCCGTCAGTCGATCACCGGCTGCTGCTCACGCGGCAACCGTCTTATCGGCAGCCTCTAGGCCACGGTCAATAATGGCGAAGCCTTCGCGCAGCTCTTTTTCCGAAATGCAAAGTGGCGGATTGGTGAAGAAAGTGTTCCAGCGCACAAACGTGTAAAGGCCGTTTTCGCGGAAGAAGTTCCCGAGATCGATCATTGCTTGTGAACTGCCGTTGAAAGGTGCCATCGGCTCGCGCGTTTGTCGATTGTGGACTAGTTCCACGATGCCGAATAGACCAATCGAGCGCACCGCGCCTACGGAAGGGTGCCGGGACTCCAGGTCCGCGAGCAATTGCTTCATTACTTTGCCCATCTTTCTTGCATTTTCAATGAGCCGATCCTCTTCATACACGCGAATCGTGGCCAGCGCCGCGGCGCAGCCCATGGGATGGCTGCTGTAAGTGAGGCCGCCATAGAAGACTTTGTCTTGAAAGTGCTGCGCGATGTGATGCCGCATTCCGACAGCGCCGAGAGGAAGGTAACTACTCGTTAGACCTTTTGCCATCGAAATCAGATCGGGCACGACCTTCCAGTGGTCGACGGCAAACCACTCGCCCGTGCGGCCAAAGCCCGACATGACTTCGTCGGCTATCATTAGAATTCCGTGCTTGGTGCAGATTTCGCGCACGCCCTGCAGATAACCATCCGGCGGCACAAGGACTCCATTCGTTCCGGTGACCGGCTCCAAAATAAATGCCGCGATGTTTTGTGGTCCTTCAAGTTGAATGACTTCCTCGATGTTTGCCAAGGCCTGCCCAACGGTATCCCACCCGCGTTCAATCCCGTGATACGGGTCGAACACGCGAATCACCCCGGGCATGCCGGGCTCAGAAGCCCATCGCCTCGGATCACCGGTGAGCGAGATGCTTCCCGCTGTCGCCCCGTGATAAGAGCGGTAACGCGCCAAGATTTTGTGACGCCCCGTAAAAAACCGCGCAATCTTGATGGCGTTTTCGTTCGCTTCTGCGCCGCCATTGGTAAAGAAGAAAGTGTCGATATCGCCTGGCATAATTTCGGCGAGCTTGGCGCCCAGCCGCGCGCGGTTCCGTGGCCATGAATGGGTTGGCATAGGCCAGTGTGGAAGCTTGCTGGTGAATCGCCTCGATGACGCGCGGATCGCCATGGCCGATGTTGACGCTCATCAGTTGACTGTTGAAGTCAATAAAGCGCTTGCCTTCAGGAGTCCAAAAGTAGACGCCTTTGGCCTTCACTACCGGTAGGGGGTCGACTTTTGATTGAGCGGACCACTCGAACAGGGTGTGTCTCTTGGAGAGGGTGATCATCTCCTCTCCACTCATTGTTGGTGTAGCCACGTTCGTAGTCACGGCATAGCCTCACGGAGGTTCAAATTGTTTCGACAAAACTGCTCACGCAGTCAGAAGTTCCTGTACGGCGCGATACGCCTGATCGATAGCGGCATCCGTATAGGCGGTCGCGGCGGAATCCGTATTGGCGATTGCGAGTCTGCCAAATTTTTTCCTGCCGATTACATTCGGGCGCTCCGCCTCCGGCCAATCTGGATCAAAGAGCGGGTTATATTCATACCCATACCCGTGAGGCCATCGATTGATGGTTATGGCTTGGATGTCTCTGGCAGGATCAAATCCACCGGATGAGAGAACGCGCGCAAGCTGGTCCCGCGTTTTGCGCTCGAAATCCTCAAACAACGTAGTCAGGAGTTCCATGCGGCCCGCTTTGTGCTGTTCGCGAGCTGGGAGTCCCGGTTTGCAGGGCGTCCGGCTCAGATGCAACAAGATTGGATCGCTTGGCGATTCGGGGCTGTGGTAATCGCCGATGTTAATGGCAGCATTTAAGCCTAGGGAATTCCAATAGCAGCCGGGGGAGCTCACGTTTTGGATGCCGAGGTTCTTAAAGGAAGTCCAGTTCCGGATCCCCACTGTGCCATACACGAGAGGAACTTTCACCAGATAATGGAGCGCTTCTTTCTGTTTTTCCGGAAGATCCGGGCAAAGAAAAGGAATCATCATGTTCCAGCAGGCCAGAACACAACTCTTTGCACGGACCCTGAACAAATCTTTTCCGTGCGCGTAAATGACTTCGACTTCGCTTGCTTCGGCAGGCGTGCCGACGTTCCTTGCAGCAACCAGCGTGCTGTTCAGGCGAAGGCGAATCGGAGAACCCGGCAGGTCTAATTTGCTGTAATCCGCCCTGGCTGTCACAACATCTTCGACCGAATGACCTGGGATCGCTTCCGGTATTAAGTCGCGGACAAGCAGACGGGCAATGGAAGCGTTTCCATCCGGAAAGTGGTACCGGTAAGAGCCTCCGTTCGCATATCCAGCGGCGGAATAGCTCATGCTCGGGGCGGAGCCCGGTTCCAGATGCATACCTTGAAATCCCGGGAGACCAATGGCCCAGCAATCGAGAGCTGGCTCGGCGTCGATGCCTACGCCCCACTCGCCGTGGGTGCGTGTTTGGTAGAACGGGATCACGCCGGGATCCGCCTTTGCGATGTTCAATAAGAAGTCTCGGTAGCTAATCTTGGAAAGCCGAGCCTTCTTTTCCGCAGAGGACAACCCGGGCATGTAATCCGTGTTCGATTCCTCGATGTGCACAATATCGCGGCGCACGGCAGCAGTCAGAGGAGCGTCCTTAAGAAAGTCTTTCCACGTTGTCGCCTTCTCGTCTTGACGCCTGCCACGCCGGCCACCGGGTACCCCAACGAGGAGCTTGTCAGACCCAAATGTCTCTTTGTCAAAGAAGACAGCTGATTTTAATCCTAGAGAAGGGTACAAAGTGCGGTTTGCGGTTGTTTCCTCAAGCCTTGGCGGATCAATGCCCAGCTTCTTTAGCAAACCGTCGGCCTGTGGGCTATAGGGGGTTGGGCTATCGATCAAAAACGTGCCGCCATTACACAGCTGCAGCTTGCCTCCAAGATGAAATTCATTGCGTTTCGCATGTCCGCCGAAATCGTCGTGATTCTCCAGAAGGAGAATACGCGATGATTTTCCAGCCTGCTCCCGAAAGAAGTGCGCGGCCGAAAGCCCGCTGATGCCGGCGCCCACGACCACAAGATCGTAGACCTCTTTCGTGTCAGTGGATGTAGAAGCCGTTTTCCAGAAGGTTCCGTCGCGCAAGCTGTGGGCGATTTCAAATGAACCCGGATGACTTCCCCTCAGGCCCGTTAAATCTGGAGGGTAATAGTCTGTTCTGCTGGCCTGTCCAACCTCCGGAGAACCTCCGGCAAGTGCGTTGCCCCCAAGCAGAGTACCGCCAACGATCACAGCCGCACCATTGATGAAATCGCGACGCCTAATGGGTCGATCCATCCCCAGGTAACGGTCGTAATTTTCAGTCATGAATTGGCTCCCGCAGGCATCGAATCGCCCACTGCGCGGATGCAATCGGTGATCGTCTATGGCGCCTTCTTCTTTGGAGCAGGAGAGTAGTGCAGAAACACGATTTTCCACGTGCCTCCACGCTTGAAGAAAACATCGGACTCCTGGTTATCTTCCTCAGACACAACGCCTTTTGCATTGCGTGTGCGAACACGGAGGATGTAGCTAGCCACGGCCGTATCGCCGCTCGGCCCCATCTGAATGAGCAAATCCGAGAAGGTGGCCGATTCCACACGCCCGCCGCTCTGAATAAATCGGGTCCAGTCCTTTTGGTAGGTGGGAAGATCCGTGCGACCCTCCGGCAACCACTGCGAAAAGTCCGTCGCGTAATAAGAAAAGTAGGTGGGCAAATCATTCGCAGCGTAGGCGCCGTTGATTTTCTCTTCGAGGTCGCGAATCTGTTGTTCCGGATTGTCAGGGGGCGTTTTCGTCTGCAAGGCAAACAAGCAGTATGCTAGGGAGAGGGACAGCACCAGAACCACAGCAGTTTTGATTTTCATCTTGCGCCTCGCGCGTTTTTTCGTTTGAATGGAAAAATTAGGCTAAGAGAATTTTTCTTGCAAGTTTGCATATTTATTGTAAGTTCCTGCAGGACGTGTACGCTATTCCGGAGTTGTGAGGATGTCAAGAAAGAATCCGCGTTTTGTGGTTCTATTCAACTTAGTCTGGCAGCTGCGAAACGACTTGGTATCCAACGATTTCATGGTGAAGACCGACTCTGGCGAAGATTTGAAGGGTTTATGAGCGAATGTCTCTCAAGTTTGCCTGGGATGTCTTCAATATCACGAATCCTGTTCGTTTCGACACTAATTCAATAGACAACGGCTCTGACGATGGCGGGTTCGGCTTGTACAGTGGAACACTGACCATCCCGCGCCTTCAGCAGTTCTCGCTGCGGTTGACATTCTGAAGGTGTTCCGATTGTCGTCCGGCGAAGAACAGTGGCTCAAAAGGTCGGCGGTGTGTTGACCCAAATCATGAGAGCTTCTTTTTTGCCGGGGTTATACCAACGATGGCCACGATTGCTTTCAAACCAGAAACTTTCATTCTCATGGAGGACGTAACACTCTGCTTCATCTAACCAGATCTCGAGTTCACCTTTGAGCATGTAGATCCAGTCCTCGCCTTGGTGCGTGTAGGCGCCATCGCTACCGGTTGCAGGAGGAACATGCATGAGCATGGTCTCAAGCATTTTGGTTCCCGTCGAAAGGAGTTCCATTCGAACTCCGGACTGCGTCTGGATGGATTGACGCTTGCCTGGCCGGACAATGCGGTCCGGCTTCTTCGGAACGTCATAAAGCTCCAAGACGGTGGTACCATAGGCGCCGGCCAATCGCGAAAGGGTTGAAACGGAAGGCTTGGCGTGCGACAGTTCGACGGCACTCAGGAACCCCGCCGAAACACCAGCATGCTCTGCGGCTTCGGCCAAACTCAAACCTTGTCTCTTGCGCAATTTTCTCAGCCTGGGGCCGAAATCAGGGATCCTGCGGCCATCCGTATTTGCCTTTGCGGGAAGACTCTGGGCCATGGCCTCCTTGATTCCGGGGATGTTGAGCCTCTTGACGTCATGGAGGTACTTGATCCGCTTCAGGACCTCCAGGAGTTCAGGAGTGTACAGCCGAAATCGCCCTGAACTGCGCGCGGGAGTGACAAGCCCCACGCTTTCCCAAAGTCGAAGAGTGGAAGGACTTATGCCCAGAATCCGCGCCGTCTGTCCAACCGTCAGAAAGCGGAGCAGTTGTTTATTGTCTTGGTGTGCAGTCGCCTTATTCCTCATGAAATTGTCGTTTCGTTCTTGGCGGCCGCGCTGCGATCCGCCTGCTCGCTTGCTTCGTTTGCGACAATGTTATCAACCATCGACATTTTGCAACAAGCGTCTGCCAGTCCTGAGCACGGGCGCAAGGAACGGCGCAGTTGTGGCTTGAGGAATCCGAAATGAGAGAGGGTTAAATGAAATCTCTTGATTGTCCTCGGTGGGCTGTCTTGGTCGCTGTATTCCTGTCAATCTCTACTCCCGCTATAGCTGACGAACGTGCAGAACGCGTTTTTTGCAACGCCAAGATCTTTACCGCTGAACCGGAACGCCCCTACGCCGATGCAGTGGCCATTCGGAACGGCAAAATCGTCGCTGTCGGCAATTGCGAGGAGGTCAAGAAAGCGGCTGGCAACAAGGCGGAACTTGTCGACCTTCACGGGCAGTCTTTGCTTCCCGGATTCATTGACAGTCACAGCCATTCTATTTCCGGCGGCATCTCTCTTATTTCCGCCGATGTCAGCGATAAAGTTCAATCGATGGAGGATTTGGTTGCGTTTGCCGCAGACGCGAGAAACACCGGCAAAGGCATGCGAGGCAACATCTTGTCCATCACGGGCATGCCCTTAGCTTTCTGGTCAAGAACTGACGAGCTGAACGCCCGCTTCAGTTCAGGAGCTTACGCAGAAATGCCAGTGTACCTTTCTGGAAGTGACTATCATACAGGATGGGCTAATCGCGCGTTGCTGCGCCAGGTGGGAATCACCAAGGATTTCATTCAGCATCTTCCGGCCACAGAACGCCAATACTATGGGTTGGGGGCAGACCTCGAACCCAATGGCTTTGTTGTTGATGCAGGGAAGAGAAAGATTGAGGAAAGCTTGCCGGTGCCCACGAAGGAACAGCTTCTTGAAGCTGGCCGCGCGGCGATTCAATACAACCATAGTCTTGGAATCACATCCTGGCTCGATCCCCTAGTTGATGAGCCCACTCTGGAAATTTACCGGCAGCTGTCGGAACGCGGAGAGTTAACCGCCCACGTTGTCGCGTTCCCTCAGGTTTTTGCCCGCAAGCCTGTAGAAGAATTGGCAAACGTTCAGAAATTACGTGAACAATTCAAGAACGTGCGTAACCTTGCGGTCTCTGGGGTGAAGATTTTTGCCGACGGTGTCGTCGAATACCCATCTCAGACCGCCGCCATGACCAAGCCTTATCGAAACACAGGGAAGAGCGGAGAATTGCTGTTCGATCCCGCACCGTTCGCGGAGCTCGTTATCGCGGCGGACAAGCAAGGTCTCATCGTTCACGTACACGCGCTGGGAGATCGCGCCGTGAAGGAGTCTCTAAATGGAATCGAGGCAGCTCGAAAAGCAAACGGCAATAGCGGCGTGCCTCACACGCTCACACACGTTCAGTTCGCGGACCCGGAGGACTTTCCTCGTTTTCGCCAACTCGGCGTGATCGCCGCGCTGCAGCTTCTTTGGGCCAGCGCGGAGCCAGATACGATTGAATTGGTAAAACCCAATCTCGATCCTACGTTGTATCAGTGGCAGTATCCGGCCCGCTCGCTGTTGGACAATGGCGCAATAATCTCCGGAGCGAGCGACTGGCCAGTGTCAAGCGCAAATGTGTTTCTGGCAATGTATCAGGCGGAGACACGCAAGGGGCCCGAAGGTGTTCTGGATCCCTCACAGCGAATGCCTCGCGAAGCTATGCTCTATGCCTACACGCGGAATTCCGCGCGCGCGATGAACCAACAAGACATCATTGGCTCGATTGCGCCCGGCAAGCAAGCGGATCTCGTTCTCGTCGATCGGGACGTCCTTACAGTCCCGGCGGAAGAGCTTAAAGACACTAAAGTCATATGGACGATGGTGGGCGGAAAGACCGTCTATCACAGCAACTAAGTGAGTCATAGGACCCTAGTTGAGCGGTGAAGGCGATTGTTTTTGGGAGACCGATAATCTCTTCCTTTCAAGAAGAACCGCGCGGAGACGAACGAGTACGCTGGAGGGTCACGCCGTATGGACCGTTGAGCCGCCCACAACCGTGCGAACGATTTCGATGTCCTTGATTTTGTCTTTGTCCACGGTGTGAGGGTCGTCTGCGAGGACGACGAAGTCCGCCAGTTTCCCCGGTGTAATGGATCCCTTAATCGCTTCCTCGTGTGAGTTATAAGCGCCGTTGATTGTGTTGACGCGCAGCGCTTCTTCCACGCTGATGCGCTGGTTAGCCCCCCAAGTCTCTCCATTCCACCCAGTGCGCGTCACCATTCCTTGGATTCCCATCCGGGGGTCAAAGGGTCCCGGGCTGAAGTCCGAGCCCGCAGCCGCCGGAACCCCTGCGTCGAGGAAACTCCGGAATGCCATGCACCGTCTCATGAGGTCTTCGCCGTAGAAATGAAACTTATCACTGTTGTAGTAGGCGTAGGACGTGAACACAGCAGGAACTACGCCGGCAGCCTTGATACGTCGGAGTAGATCTTCGTTAATCAATGTGCAATGCGTGATCTTCGGGCGAGCGTCCGATCTTGGAAACAGCTGCTGTGCTCGCTCGACAGCAGTAAGGACCATATTGATGGCGACATCCCCATTCGCGTGGCAATTAACCTGGATGCCAGCCCGATTCACTCGCTCGACCCAAGCATTGAGGTCGTCCTGGGTCTCGGTGATGTTGCCTTGATACGGCGGCTCGACGCCAGGATAGGGCTTGCTCAGCGCCATGGTGCGCTCAGAGAACGATCCATCCGCAGTGTGCTCGGAAGTGGCTCCGAAACGGATCCACTTATCCCCGAAACCCGTGGCGATTTCGCCGGTGATCATTGCTTCCAGCACGTTACCGGCCGCCTCATAGCTCACCCGATGCAGAAGTTCTCCACGTGCCCGGACCTGCTGTAGCGCGGACAGATTGCCACCTTCATGGTGAACGCTCGTCAGGCCATAGCGGACAAATTGTTTGGAGATATACGCCAGCCCATCGCGGTCGCGCTGCGCCTTCTGGTCCGCTGTAAAAGTCGGCCGCTCGCCAACTTTGTTGAACACGCTCCTCGCCCTATCGGTAACCCGGCCGTCGAGTTCACCGCCCCCATCGCGATCAAAAGTCCCACCCGGCGGATTGGGCGTGTCCTTGCGCACACCCGCCAGCTCAAGAGCCTTGCTGTTGTAGAACGAAGTGTGGCCGCCGCGATGATGTACGGCGACCGGATGATCTTTTGACACTTGGTCAAGGTCGTGAACGTTGAGCTGTCGATTGTCTTTCACCTTTGTGTCATCGAAGAAATATCCCTCGACCCAAGTGCCCGCTGGTGTCTCCCGGGCCTTCGCGCGGAGTTTGTCGATGATACGGGCGATCGTCACAAACTCAACTACATAAGGATTGCCGACCAGAACCTCATAGAGTAATACGTTGCCAGGTGCATGATTGTGGCAGTCGATGAACCCGGGCACAACCGTCATCTGTTTGGCGTCAAAAGTCTGGGTGCTTTTACCGATGAGCGTCTTCATGTCTTCGGTGCTTCCAACCGCCACGAACCGGCCGGCCTTGACTGCGAACGCCTCGACCTTCGGCGTTTGGGAGTCGACCGTGTACACCTTGCCGTTGAAGACGACCAGGTCCGCGTCCCTCGGGTCCAGGGCGGTGCCTTGCGCTTGGTCTGCAGCTGAGGCGCTTAGCCATGGCCCGCCGAGAAGACCAGCGATGCCGGCTCCGGCCAGGCCCATAAACTGTCTGCGGCTGTGACGCTGATTCATGTTGGTTCGCCCTTATTCAAATCTAATTTTGGTCCGGTGGAAATCTCGGATCCGCGAAGGCCCGACGGCCACTCGAATCCGCCGATCGGCTACTAAAATCGGCACAAGGCTAACACAGAAAGGGGAGTGTACGCGGCTCGCAGAAAATCACTGTCCTACGCTTAGGGACACGAAACTGAGCCTATAGGGTGAACACAGTGCAACCCAACGATCGCCGTTGCCACGAATCAGAAACCGACGCACGGGTGTGCGCCGCGGAGGCCAACACCCAGGAAAAACTCTTGCAACACCCGGCCTCGTTAGAGAAATCCCGTTAGTCAAGCAACTTGGTCTCTTGTTCGAAAGGACCAGAGTGGAGTTGCTGACGATTGACATGCAGACATGAAAGAGTAGCCTAGCAACCGAGTTTTTTCAGGGAGGGACCATGTCTTCCAACCTCAGAATGTTGGTTCTGGCGTTTCTAATAAGACTTTTCTTTGCTCTTCCCGCGGTCGGGCAGGAGCAGCCAGTGCCGGGCTTCCCACAGATCCCTATCGACGCGACCGAAGAGCAAGTTCGCCAGGGAGTGGCTCTGGTCAGGGCCGGCCAGAAGCTGACGCCAAAAGCCTGGCCCGGCGGGGCTCGCGTGGCGGTGTGCCTTTCTTTCGATGTCGACAATGAGTTGCTGTGGAGGCGCACGCCGCTCCCGGTTCCGCTCTCCCAGGGTGAATACGGAGCGACCACAGGCTTGCCTCGCGTGTTGGATTTGCTCGACCGCCAGTCCATTCCTGCGTCGTTTTATATCCCAGCGATGAGCGCGGCGCTGCACCCGCAGATGGTTCAGGACATTTTGCAACGCCGGCGGCATGAGATTGGCGTTCATGGGTGGATGCACGAGAACCTGCCCATGATCGGAGACGCCGCAAAGGAAGAGCAGTTGCTGACGCAAGCAATCGAGTATCTGACGAAGGCGACAGGGAAACCTCTAGTTGGCTTCCGTGCTCCGTCGTGGGCGTTCAGTCAGTCCACGCTAGACCAGATTCGCAAAGCGGGATTTTTGTACGACAGCAGCTTCATGGCCATGGATGAGCCCTACGAATTGCTAGAGAATGGACAGAAGACTGGAATGATCGAGCTTCCCATCAACTGGATTGCGGACGACTATCCCTATTACGAACCCCAAGCCAGCGGCTCGCTGCCTGATCCGCAACTGGTGTTTGAGATCTACAAGGGCGAATTTGACGTGGCCTATCAAGAACACACGACGTTTATCCTCACCATGCATCCACATATCACCGGACATAGGTCGCGCATAGAAGCGCTGGAGAAGCTGGTCATCTATATGAAGTCTAAGCCCGGCGTATGGTTCGCAACGCTCGAGCAGGTGGCCGAATTCGTGAAGACGCAAGAGAAAGAAGCAAAGCGGTAGAGAAACAACGAAGCGGAGCTCGATCTGGGACTTTCAACACAAATGGCAACAAAGGGACAGAGGGGTGTTGAACGGAGTAGGCCCTGCAAAGGAGGTTTCCGGGTGACGACAAATGTAGCAGCGTCCGTAGCGACCGGCGAGCACATAGCCGCTCTTTCGAGGAGACCTGCCCCGCCGGAACCTCATAGACATGAGTGGAGAGAGTGGGGCACCCGGGGTAAGCATTCTGTCCGGATTGTTTGAATGAATAAGTCATGGAGGAGCGCTTGGTGTAAAAAAGCTGAACTCAGCGACCCCGCTGATTCAGAGACAACCAAGGAGGCTCCCCCATGGAGACTATGTACTACTT
>Ga0335077_10003856_pt1 | contig 18228 bp, 20 predicted proteins | sample Lox_Sample_31_FD_207151 | JGI IMG/M metagenome (GOLD analysis project Ga0335077, IMG submission 207151) | Soil microbial communities from Loxahatchee National Wildlife Refuge, Florida, United States - Lox_Sample_3.1 | ecosystem: Environmental > Terrestrial > Soil > Wetlands | place: USA... | reverse complement strand
CTCCGACGAGGAATTGGTGGCGATTGTGCCGCATCGGACGGCAACCTCCAATATTGCTCTGATCACGCCGCAGGCGCGGACAACGAGTCCGTTTGCTTTTGCCGTGCTCAACGATCCGCGAGTCCCGGATGAAGCGAGCTACAAGTCCGGATATGTAAATTCGACGCCGGCGCCGGAGGGATTTGCGTCGGTTTTACTATGGGGAATCGGCATTGCTGACACGCGGGTTCCGGGGTATGCGTCGGCAACGATTGAGGTGGCGTGGACACAACTTTCTTGCCGGGCGGACGGGCGCGAGATCGTGCTCAACGATGACCGCGGCAGCGTGCGCGGCGGTCTTTATCGACGGAATCCGTGGTTCGGCAGCGATGAGCACCAACCTATGCCCCTGGGTTTCGATCTGCTCCATCACTCCGTCATACTGCGCGTGGGTCAACGCCCTGACCGGGTTTGGCATTTTTGGCCGCCATCGCCACGGGCGGCGCTGCCGGCGGGAAGGTTGGAAGGCTGCACGGGGAAGGCGCGGGTGAAGATTTCACCCGGAGCATTGCTGCAAATGGGGATGGATTACTGGAGGGACCCAACTGTGGGCTACGGCGCGGGAGGCAACAATCATGAGGCCGGCGCCAGCAATTGGTATTTTCCGTCGGAGGGTTGGCAGGAAGCGGAGTTTACTGACATCGGGGGTGTGAAATTCTAGCCGCTGATCCCGCAGAAAAACGGATCAACCTTAACGAAAAAACCTGGCCACGAAATTGCGGATGAGGTGAACGCCGAGTTGAGACGCTTACTTCTTTTCGGCCTTCTTACTGGATGAATCCGACTTCGGCTTTTCCTCTTTCTTGGAATCGGATTTCGATTCCGATTTGGCCTCAGATTTCGACTCGGGTTTCGATTCGGACTTGGAGCTGGAGTCAGAGGAGGCGGACGAGCCCGAGGATTTCTTGGCATAGTCGGTTACGTACCAGCCTGAGCCCTTGAACTGCACGGCGGGCGCGGAGATCGTCTGTTCGACGGGGCCGCCGCATTGCGGGCACTTCTTCACGTGGCGATCAGAAAATTTTTGGATGCGCTCGAAGCGATGGTGGCACTGCTTGCACTCGTATTCGTAAAGTGGCATGGACTCCTAGATTACCATTTCTTGAAAATCACGAAGACTGCAGCCACGATCATGACAAAACCAACCGCGTAGTTCCATCGCAGCGGTTCTTTCAGGTAGAGAATCGAGAAGACTGAGAAGACGGTCAGGGTGATGACTTCCTGAATGGTTTTGAGCTGGGCGACAGTGAATTCATACGAGCCGATGCGGTTTGCCGGGACTTGAAAACAGTATTCGAAGAAAGCGATACACCAACTGATGAGAATCACTTTGAACAGCGCCGTATGGCGATATTTTAGATGACCATACCAGGCGAAGGTCATGAAGATGTTGGAGAAGGTGAGAAGGATGATGGTAGTCATGCAGACTATTCTCCAACAACTTGGCCAGTCCTAACCACAGAAAGCGCAGGGCGCCCAGAAGACGGTCATTCACTGATGCAATCGGATGTTAGACTCGGCTGCATGGCAGGGGAAATTCATGCGGGCGCCCAGCCTCTGACTCCCGGGCTTTATCTGGTGGCGACGCCGATCGGGAACCTGGAAGACATCACGCTGCGGGCGCTGCGGGTACTGAAGGAAGCCGATGTGATTGCCTGCGAAGATACCCGCCAGACGCAGAAGTTGCTGAACCACTACGGCATAGGCACGCGGACCACAAGCTATCACGAACACAATGAGATGACGCGAGCGCCGGAATTGGTGCTTGAACTGGAACAAGGGGCGCGCATTGCGCTGGTGACGGATGCGGGCATGCCGGGAATTTCCGATCCGGGGTTCCGGCTGATTGGGCTGGCGATCCGGCATCATGTGCCGGTGGTGCCGATTCCGGGCGCATCGGCATTCCTGGCGGCCCTGGTAGCGAGCGGGCTGCCGACGGACGCCTTTCGCTTTAGCGGATTCTTACCGGCAAAGCGGGCCCAGCGACGGGCGCTGCTGGAGAGTGTGCGCGATTCGCCGCGAACCCAGGTGTTCTATGAAGCTCCGCATCGGCTGAAAGAGGCGCTGCAAGATATTGTTGAAGTGCTCGGGGCAATGCGGCACGTGGTGGTGGCGCGCGAAGTGACCAAGCTGCACGAGGAGTTTCTGCGGGGACATGCAGGTGAAGTACTCGAGACACTCAAGTCGCGCGGCGAGGTCAAGGGCGAGATTACATTAATTATTGGGAAGGCGGAAGAGGGCGAGGATCGCGTGGGGACGGGCGGCTTGGCGCGTTTTGCGATTCGGGAGCGGCTTCAGCAGATCATGAAGGACGAAAAGCTGGATGAAAAATCCGCACTCAAAAAGATTGCGAAAGAGATGGGAGTATCAAAGAGCGAAGCATACCGGGAGTTGCAAAGAAGCAAGTGATATCGCCTTCGCCGCAAAGAGTTTCTCGGAGCTTGGAGCGGGTCGTCCGTTATTTCGGCAGGGGGAAGCCTTTCATGCATACCACCGTACGGTCTGCCTCCTCGGGTGTAGAGTGAGTGAAGCCGAGGTTGGCGGTGCACAGAACATCCCCTTTCATAACCAGGCTGGTGTTGTTGTCGAGCGGCGCATTCTGCCTGCTGGCGATGAGGATGCGCTGGTTGCCGTCGGGCGAGAGCACCCAGATCTGGTTTAGCAAAAGTTCGGATACGTAGATATTGCCTTTGCTGTCCAGTTCGACCCCATCGAACGCGGAAAACCCGTAAGGCAGCGCGACAGGTTCGCCTGCAGTTCCGTCGTCCTTGATCGGGATCCTGACTATCAGCGGATCGCCATCGGTGACGGCATAGATATTTTTCTGTTGCTTGTCGAGCACGAGGTCATTGACGCCCAGGGGGTATCCCGAATACGGCTTGGGCGACCAATTGAGCAGCGGGTGCGCCGACCATAGATCCACCTTTGTGCCATCCGGAGAAATTTTCCAGATTCCGGAGTAGGTGAGGTCGGTCATGTACACGTTGCCGCCCGAGTCGATGGCCACATCGTCGGGATAGCAGAACGGCCAACCGTCGGCTTTGGTGGCGAGGGGCGTCACCTGGTGCGTCTTAGCATTGATCTTATAAACGCCGGAGTTGGTTACCGTCGCGTCACGGCAGGCAGGATGGAACGGGTTTGCCAAGTCCTTCCTGAAGTCTCGTTTTGAATGACCGGTATAAGCGACGTAGAGGTTGCCAGATCGATCAAGATCGAGTCCGATCAGGTCGCCTTTTCCGCTTTCTTCTTTCGACGGCACCCAGGCGATGTGGTCGTAGCTGCCGTCATCCTTGAGCAGAATGACTTCGCCGATATGCATGAGCGTCGCGTAGAGGTTGCCGTGCGAATCGACTCCCAGACCCTCGGGTGTATCGGGGAGCTTGGCCATGACCCAGGCTTTGAACTGGGCCGCCGCTGGTGTGAGAGCAGTGGCGAAAAACAATGCGCAGGCGAATAGGCGGAAGGAAATCCTCCCCGGTAGGTGCCGGGGCAGTCGCAATCGTGCCATGTAGTTCCTCGCTATTTCGGAGTCAACTCACGTTTGACGGCTTCACTGACCGTCTTTCCCTCCACGCGAATGCCTTCTGCAGCGAAGCGGGCCATCACATTTTTCATGACGGTCCCCATGTCCTTCATTGAGGGTGAACCCATTTCGGCGATCACGGCTTTCACTCCGGCGGCAATATGCGCTTCACTCGCGGCCTTGGGCAAATAGGCTTCGATCAGGGTGATTTCGGCGGCTTCTTTGTCGGCCATTTCTTTGCGGCCGCCTTTGAGGAACTGCTCGACCGATTCTTTGCGCTGTTTGATCAGCGTGCTCAGCACCTGCTGGGACTCTTTGTCATCGAGCGGAGCCATCTTTTCGATTTCGCGGTTCTTGAGCGCGGTCTTCACCATGCGCAGGGTGGAGAGGCGCTGCTCCTCGCGGGCTTTCATGGCGCTGACGATGTCTTTCTGAATCTGGTCGATCATGCTCATGCAGGGATTATAGCGGGAAGGAGGCGCGGCTCGCTGCGTCTCTACCACTCCCAACAGACGTGCGGTACATCACAGCATTGCAGGGTGGTTCCGAGTACACTACGAAGTGCTTTTCCCAGAGGGACGTATTTCCATGTTACGCAAGACTCGCCTGTTCACGCCGGGGCCGACGCCCATTCTCCCAGCGGCCCAGACCGCAATGGCTGCGTTTGCCATGCACCATCGCACCGCGGATTTTCGGCAGCTGTATTCGCGGGTGTTGGCCGATATGAAGGATTTTGTCGGCACCCAGAACGATGTGCTGGTGCTGGCTTCCTCGGGAACAGGCGTGATGGAAGGCGCAGTCTCAAACCTGACTTCTCCCGGCGACAAGGTTCTGGTGCTCAGCGCGGGCAAGTTTGGTGAGCGCTGGGGTGATCTAGCGAAGGCTTTCGGATGCGTCGTGGAAGAGGTGAGCGCTCCTTATGGGCAGACATTCACGCCCGAAGAAATTCGCGGAAAGCTGACAGCAGAAGTTCGCGCCGTGTACCTGCAGGCGACCGAGAGTTCGACGGGCGCGCGGCACGACGTGGAAGCGGTTGCGCGTTTAGTGCGGGAGAGCGGCAATGACACATTGCTGGTGGTGGATGCCATCACCGGTTTGGGCACGACTAGTTTCGATGTGGATGGCTGGGGGATTGACGTGATCATCGGAGGTTCGCAGAAGGCACTGATGATTCCGCCGGGCCTGGCTTATTGCGCCGTTAGTGAGCGCGCCTGGAAGCGCATGCAGGTGACGAAGTCCCCGCGCTACTACTTCGATTTCCGCAAGGAGAGAAAAGCTGCGGCAAAGGGCGAATCTGCGTTCACGCCAGCGACTTCTCTATTTGCGGCGTTAGGGGCAGCGCTGGACTTCATACGGCAGATGGGGAATGGAGATGTGATCGCGGGACGGATTGCGCTGATCGAGAACGCAGAGTTGACGGCGGAGATGACGCGGGCCGGGGCAACAGCGCTGGGGCTTGAGCTGTTCGCGCCGACTTGTCCGGCGGCCGCGCTCACCGCAATTCAAGCGCCCGCTGGAGTGGACTCGGGTGCGATGGTCAAGCAATTCCGCGAGACTTTCGGCGCGGTGGTGGCCAATGGGCAGGGGGAGATGAAGGGCAGACTGTTCCGCATCGCGCACCTGGGTTACTACGACTACCTGGATACGATTGGAATCCTGGCTGCGCTGGAACAGGTAATGGCCAGCGTAGCCGGAGGTACCGTCGAGTATGGCAGCGCGCTACGGGCCGCTCAAGAGGTGTATGCCAAGCAACCCAGGACGGCGGCCGTCGTCCGCTGAGATTGCACGCAGATTCTTACCAACCATGAAAATTGTCGTAGCTGAAAAAATCTCCGCCTCTGCTGTCGACTTGCTGCGCGAGCCGCGGTGGATCGTGGTCACTCCTGACAACATGGAGGGCGGCCTCGAGGCGCAACTGGCATCGGCGGACGCGCTGATCGTCCGTTCCGTGGTGCAGGTCAATGCGGAATTGCTGGCGCATGCGCGCAAGCTGCGGGTAATTGGCCGTGCCGGCGTGGGCGTGGACAATATTGAACTCGACCCGGCGACCCGCCTGGGCATTGCCGTAATGAACACGCCCGGGGCCAACGCCGTGGCTGTGGCCGAGCACACCTTGGCCATGATGCTGGCCATGGCGCGTCACCTGTGCCGGGCCAACGCTTTAATGCATGCCGGCAAGTGGGAAAAGAAATCGCTGCAAGGGACCGAACTGCGCGGCAAGACGCTGGGCGTCGTCGGACTGGGGCGGGTGGGGATGGAAGTTGCACGCCGGGCGCGGGCGTTCGGCATGGAAATTATGGCGCATGATCCCTTTGTTTCGGTGGTAGTCGCCAAGGAGCAGGGGATCCAGATGGCGAGTTTGGACGACCTCTATGTAGCTGCAGATTATCTGACTCTGCACGTCGGCCTCACACCTCAAACCACGGGGATGATCAATGCGGAAACGATCGAGAAGATGAAACGGGGGGTGCGGCTGGTGAACTGTGCTCGCGGGGAGCTGATCGACGAGGCGGCACTGGCCCAGGCTTTGAAACAGGGCTATGTGGCAGGAGCGGCGCTGGATGTTTTTGCCGAGGAGCCGCCGAAGAATTCGCCGCTGGCTGGGCTGGACAATGTCCTTTTGACGCCCCACATCGGTGGGTCCACTTTTGAGGCGCAGGAGGCGGTGGGTTATCAGATTGCGCTGCAGGTAAAGGAATATCTGAAGAGTGGTGTGATTCAGAACGCGGTCAATGTTCCCTCGGTCTCGCACGACGAGTTTGTCGAGCTGCAGCCCTATATCGTGCTGGCGGAAAAACTGGGTTCATTCCTGGCGCAGGTCAGTGAGGGCGCTCTGGAAGAGATCTCGTTGCGCTATAGCGGGCATATCGCAGAGTGGAAGACGGAGTTGATCCGCAACGCCGCCATCAAAGGCATTCTGAACGAGGCGCTGGAAGAAAAGGCCAACCTGGTGAACGCGGCGGCAATTGCTTCTGCGCGCGGACTGCGCGTGCACGAGGCGCGCAAGGCCAAAAGCTCGACTGGCGGCGCGGGCAGCGTGCTGTCCATTCTTATGAAGACCCAGACCGAAGAGCACCTGGTCAAAGGTGCGGTATTGCATGGCAAAACACCCCGCTTGCTGCACGTGGACGGAATCGAAGTGGAAGCTCCCCTGGAGCGGAACCTGATTTTCCTCAGCAACCGCGATGTGCCTGGTGTGATTGGCAAAATCGGCACGATTCTTGGCGACCACAAGATCAATATTGCGGATTTCTCCCTGGGGCGACGGTTGGGAAACGGTTCGGGGGGGGCGCGGGAAGCCATCGCGGTGGTCCACGTGGATGGAGTCGTGCCCCAGCAAGTGCTGGCGGCGCTCAGAAAGGTAGCGGCCATCGCCCGGGCCAAGGCGATCCGGCTAGCTTAGCGTTTCTCTGATTAACCACACGCAAGCTCCGAATGTGGCACAATTCTGCATCAAACATGAAAGAGGATACGGGATGCTCAAGCGGGCAGGGATTGCGCTAGCGGCAACAATTTTTCTGGCTTCTTTTTTCTTAGCTTCAACCGCCCTCGGTCAAGACGGGCGGTTCGACGCCAGCATCAACGGCGGTGAGGTGTTTACCAACACGGCCAGTGGAAATTCGGTCCTGCAAGGCGCCACCGCAGGCCCCACCATTTTTGGCACCTTTCGCTACAAGTTCAAATCCAAGCACTCCTTGATATTCAATTTCGGGCGGTCGAAAAATTCGCAGACCTACGAAACCATTGGAAGGAACTTTCACGTTCTGAGCTCAATCTCGGAGATCACCGGAGCCTATGTGTTCACTCCGTTGCCCAACCGCACCTTCGAGCCTTTCTTTCTGGCGGGCGGGGGAGCACTAGTGTTTAGTCCCAACAGCACCTGGGTCGTTTTCCCTGACTTGCCGAACAATGTGCCCGACCGGGTCCAGGTCAACCTGGGCGCTTCCAGCCAAACTGAGTTGGCATTTCTCTATGGGCTGGGAGTGGATTACAAGCTGCCGTGGTTTTCCCGACTTTCGCTCCGCCTGCAATACCGCGGTTTTCTGTACAAAGCGCCCGACTTCAAAGTGGACCAAAATTCCGGCAGCACGGTAAACTTCTTTACCGACGGCAGGCAACATATGGCAGAGCCATCGATTGGGTTCGTGTTTCGCTTCTAGAAAACCTGGCTCCGGATCTCCCCCGATCAGCACGGATTTGAGAACAAAACGACCCTGATCGGTGAAAATCCGTGGAAATCCGCGGCTGATCTAAGAATTCAGTGCGGCTTTGCGGAGCTTGCGGCTCTCGGCCAGCAGGGCCATGGAGTGCATCAGATTTTGCAGGGTCACGATGCCCACCAGGCGCTGATCTTCAACTACCGGGATAATGCTCAAATTGCGTACGGTCAGCTTGCGGAAGGCCGAGGCCAGCGATTCCTTCTTCTGCGCAACCTCAAAGATGCGGTTCATGACCGCCTGCACGTAGCCGTTGCCCTCGGCGCGCAGGGCCTGCAGGATCCTCTGTTTGGAGATCACGCCCACCATGTCGCTGCCGCGGATCACGGGGAAATCGTCCTGCAACGAATGAACGGCCTTGTCGAGTGCGTCTTCCAGGGTGTCGGCTGGGGAGAGCGTAGCGAAGTCGGTCAGCATGATGTCCTCCAGTCGCACCGTCTCCAGCACAGATTGAAATACGGCGGAGCGCTCTTCCAATTGAGCGGCGATGAACAGGAAGAAGCCGATCATAGTCAACCAGATGTTCCACAACATGCCCGTCAGCATGAACAGGGTTGCAAATGCCTGGCCGATAGTGATGGCGCGCCGGGTAGCGTGGACGGCATCCATGCGGCGGCTGAAAAGTGCTCGCAAAATCTTCCCGCCATCCATGGGATAAGCTGGCAGCAAGTTAAACAGGCCCAGCCACAGATTCGCCCAAACCAGGGCCCGCGGCAGATTACCGGATTGGAGGTCCCAAGGTTTGGTCCAGAGGTGAATCTCAGGAGCGACCCCCAGCAGAATGCTGGCAGCGGCAAAGGCGATTGCGAGATTCACCACCGGTCCGGCGATCGCGATGCGGATGTCGCGCTTCCAGGTGAGCACACCGGGCTCGACCGGTTGCTGAGTTTCATCGAGCAGCGTGATCCCGCCGATGGGCAGCAGGATGATGGCTTTGGCGGGAATGCCGGCGTGGGTCGCAACCAGCGCGTGTCCCAGTTCGTGCAGCACCACCGAGGCAAAGACAATTCCCACCAGCGCCAAGCCACGGCCTGCGCTGGCGGGCCCATGCGAGGCCGATTCGGTCAGCCACACGAACAGCAGCAGGAAGAAAAAGGTCAGGTGGATGCGGAGTTCAACTCCGAAAATCCGACCTGCCGGAATGGACCAGTTCCTCATTCGTGAACGCCTGCACTTCTATTCTATATAGTCTTAGATTCTGAGGCGTGAGGCGAGGATGCAGTTGGGCAGTCGGAAGTGCTAGGCCGGGCGTGCGCCAGAGACCATGAGAGTGATCGCGGGAAAATTTCGCAGCCGGACACTACGGTCGCTGCCGGGAATGGAATTGCGCCCTACCAGCGACCGATTGCGGGAGACGCTGTTTAACGTTCTTACCGCCGGGAACCCTGCGGCGCTTGAGGGAACGGTCTGGATCGACCTTTATGCGGGAACCGGCGCGGTTGGGATCGAGGCGCTGAGCCGGGGCGCTGCGAGGGTTTATTTTGTGGAATCGTCGAAGGAAGCCGCGGAGCTGATCCGGAAAAACCTGGATGGGCTTGGCGTGAAATCGGGATTCCAGGTGGTTCGGCAGGATGCAGCGCGGGCTGTGCAGGCGTGGGACAAGAGCGGGCTTCGGGCTAACTTTGTGTTCCTCGATCCGCCATATGATGCTGCACCGGAGTACGGCAAAGCGCTGACTGCCATCGCCGACACGCGGTTGATGACGCCGGGGGCGATGGTGATCGCAGAGCATCAAAAGAAATTCGATCCTGGCGATCAGTTTGGTTCCATAAAACGGTTTCGCTTGCTGAAGCAAGGAGACGCGGCCTTAAGCTTCTATTCCGGCAAATGACGATCACTGGCCGCGCAACTTTTTCAACCTGGCAGTAGCGTTGCTGTTGCCCGGGTCGAGTTCGAGCGACTTCTTGTAGTTCTGGATTGAGAGTTGGTTCTGACCGCTGTTCATATAGGCTTCGCCCAGACTGTCGTAGACGTTCCACGACGTGGGGTGCAGTTCCACGTTCTTCTGGAAAACGAGAATCGCATCGGCCAGAAGCTTGCGGCCCATCAAAGTGTACCCGGCGCGATTGAGGGCAGTTTCAGAAATGACACCGCTGCTGAGGTCCGCAGAAAACTCCTTCAAGGCCGCGGATGCGCCTTCGTGACGCACCGCCCGGGCAAATTGCATGCTGGGCGAATCGTAATCATCGTATTTGAGCCAGGCAAACGCGGGCTGGTCGCCGCCCAGGGCATCGGCGACGACTTCCCGCGCGATGGAGAGGCCATTTTCCCCGTTGCTGAGCATCACAACCCCGGACTTTGTGGCTGGCATGGCCACCACGTAAGCCTTGAAAACGCCGTTATCGCCCCAGTGCCACAGCGACTCGCCTTGCGCAGTTTTTTGAATTCCCCAGCCCAAGCCCCAGAAAAGTTCTTTCGACAGAACTTTCGGAGCATGATCGGTGCAATTGGTACACTCCGGATCCACCGCGATCTGCGACGTTTCCATTTCGCGCAGCGTTGCCGGTTTTAATCCCTTGCCGGTCAGAACGGCGTCGACGAAGGTTGCGTAGTCGCGGGCGCTGACCTCCAGGCTGGCGGCGGCGTTGGCCTCGGTCGGCTTGTACAATTCCTCCGGCGAACCCTCGGAATCGTGGCCAGTGGCGGCGTGGGCGTCAAAATCTTTGCGCCAGATGTAGCTGCTGCTGGTCATGCCCAGTGGACCGAATACGGTTTCCTGCATGAAGTCATTCAGCGGTTTGCCGCTGATCTCTTCTACCACCTTCTGCAAATAGACCATGCCTTCGCCGGAGTAGCTGAAGCGTTCGCCGGGTGTGAAGAAAATTCTCAGGGGCTGGTCTCCGCGCCAGTTAGGAAATCCGGTGCGATGGCTCAGCACGATGCGGGCGGTAATTTTCTGCAGACGGTCGTCCCCTTCGACGTAGGGCTTCGGTAAATAAGTGGTCAGCGGAGTATCCAGCCCTAACTTGCCTTGATCGACGAGTTTCAGAACTCCGTAAGCAAATACCGGTTTGCTCAAGGAACCGACGTTGAAAACGGTGTCATCGTTTACCGCCGAATCGCCCGCCGAAGTGTTTCTTAGTCCGTAACTTTGCAGCCAATAGGTCTTTCCCTTGCGGATGACAGCGACAGAAAGTCCGGGGATTTGCGCCTGCGGCATCAATGCAGGAATGTCCTTTTGCAGGCGTGCGATGGCGGGGTCATGAGAGCGCTCGACCGGCGCGCCTGCCGCGGAGGGTGGTTGGGCGGCCAGAAAAAAACAAAGACACAGGAGCGACGCCAGAAAAGGGCCGCGCAAGAGCTTCATGGTGACCTCCGGATTCACATTCTAGTCTTTGACGTTCGAGGATGACTTAGGTGGGCAATGAATTTTGGGTCGAGTTCGAAGCCGGAGGGCGGAGGGCCGGCGAAGTCGGGGCAAAGAGCTAATCGCGACTACATGACGATTTCATTGACCCGGCGCACGATGGGGTGCTGCATTTCCTGCAGATCGTTTTTGACCCGGTTGAGGCCGTAGACGCACTGCTCGAAGTGGCTCGACAGGCTGGCGAACAGCGGCGCAACCTTGGTGTATTCGAAGCAATCGAATTTGGAGACGATGTAATAGCTCTCTTTGCCGGCTTTCATCCAATCCACGAAATTCTCCAGGCGGTTGCGGCGCAAACGGAACTGGTTGATGCTCTCCGGGAACATGCCCGTGAAAAACAGCGTGTAGTCGCCGACGTGTTTGCGCACCTGGCGTTCGCGGTCGAAGGAAGGCGCGGGCCCGAATACGGGATCGGTTTCGAGTAGCATCTCGCCGACATCGGTCAGTTGCCGCCCGCTGACGTTGCGAATCTTGAAGAGTTGCTCGACCTCGCAAAATTCGGTTAGCAAGTGGGCAACGTAGTTTACGATCTGGGGATCGCGGATGCCGATCTCCTGGGCGTAGTGGCGTCCGACGAGCTCAGCGAACAACTTCTGCAACGGATGCGATTCCGGAATCATGCGGGGTCCACCTCCGTAAAACCCGCCAGCGGGGCGGAAAAAAGCCACTGCATTGAGTGATTACTTATCTCACCTTCACCGCAAAGGCAAGTGACTTTTGTGTTTCAGCACCCCACGTTCGTGCTACATGATTAGAAGGTGTGATTATGCGCAAAGGTTTTACCGACTTTCTGTTGGCAGTCAATGTCGCTGGCTGCCAATTTTGAGAGCGGCTGTCCAGTACAATATCGGCCACGGAGGGCCGGCGATCGTGGAACGGAAGAACATATCGAGTGGTGTACCGTGGGAACCGGTTGTGGGATATTCACGCGCAGTTCGGGTCGGCAACAACGTTTACGTGGCGGGGACTACCGCAACCGGCCCTGACGGCAAGATTGTGGGCGTGGGAGACAGCTACGCGCAGGCGATACAAACGCTGAAGAATATTGAGGCAGCCCTGCAGAAAGCCGGGGTGAGCATGAAAGATGTGGTGCGGACGCGGATGTTCGTCACCAACATCGCGGATTGGGAAAAGATCGGCAAAGCGCACGGAGAGTTCTTTCGCGACATCCGGCCGGCGACTTCGATGGTGGAAGTGAGCAAGTTGATCTCTCCGGAGATGCTGGTGGAGATTGAGGCCGATGCGGTGATCGCAGGTAGCACGTAGTTCGAATCAGGGAGGGCCAAATGAAAGCTTGCCTACGGATGTTGGTTCTGGTCGTCGCAATGGTGACGCCGCTTCTGGCCCAACCGGAAACGAGCGCGCCGACGCTGCATTCATTTACGGTGATTCGCGCGGGAACGCTGATTGATGGAAAGTCGGATGTGCCGCGCCACGACCAAGTAATTGTGATCCGTGGCGACCGGATTGAAAGCATCTCGGACAGCGCCACGGCAAGGATTCCTGCCAACCCTGAGATCATCGATCTTTCGCGCGCCACGGTTTTACCCGGACTGATCGACTCGCACACGCACATTTTTCTGCAGGGAGAAAATCCGGCGCAGGGCGGATATGACGCCAACCTCCTGAAATATCCGCTGGCGTACCGGGCGGTCCGAGCGGCGCTGGCTGCACGGCGCGCGCTGGAGCAAGGCTTCACCACTCTGCGCGACGTGGAAACCGAAGGTGCGGGCTACGGCGACGTGGGCATCAAGATGGCCATCGAGGAGGGTTACATTCCCGGGCCAAGGCTGTTTGTGGCGACGCGCGCGATTTCGACCACCGGGGGCTACATGTTGGAGGGCTACGCTCCGGAGCTGGAGATGCCGAAAGGGGCGCAGATCGTGGACGGACCCACTGAGGCCCGCAAAGCGGCGCGAGAGCAGCTGGACCATGGGGCGGATTGGATCAAGGTCTACATGACCCACCGGTCGTGGCTGGGAAGGGATGGCGAGCTGGTTTCGCAGCCGACGCTTACGGTTGAAGAACTCAAAGCGGTTGTGGATGAGACTCACGGCTGGGGCAAGAAAGTTGCTTGTCACGCATATGGGGGCGTCGGACTGCATCGAGCGCTGGACGGAGGATGCGATTCGATTGAGCACGGGCTTGACCTGGATGACGCCGCCATCGCGCAAATGCTGAAGCAGGGGACTTGGTATTGCCCGACCATCGGTGCGTACTACACGGATTGGGCGCCAGCAGACACGCCCGCGGGGCAAAGGGATCGAAAGCGCGCGGCAGTGCACGAAGTTTCGTTCCCCAAAGCGCTGCACGCAGGGGTGAAGATCGTTTTCGGCACGGATATGGGCGGCATTCCCTGGAGCGAGCCTATCGCGCAGGAATTTTCCCACATGGTTCGCCTGGGCATGTCGCCAATGGATGCCATCAAGAGCGCGACTTCACGTCCGGCGGAGATGCTGGAGATGCAGGGCCAGATTGGAGCGATCACGCCGGGGGCGCTGGCCGACATCGTTGCCGTCGATGGTGATCCGGTGCGCGACATCAAGGTCCTCGAAAGTGTGCAGTTTGTGATGAAGGCCGGAAAGGTATTTAAGAGCGGGGGGAAGGTCAATCCGTGATGGGTCAGTTTTCGTCGGATTCTCGCGGATCAACGCAGATTGATCAAAGAACAAGGCCAGCGCGGGGCTGGCCTTTGCACGCAAGAAAGACTGGTCACTACTTCTTGGCTGGAGGCGCGATTGCGTCTTTCGTAGCCTTCGCCACGCGGAACTTCACCACGGTCTTGGCTTTGATCTGAATGGGTTCGCCGGTCTGCGGATTGCGTCCCATGCGGGCCTTGCGGTGGGCCTTTACCAGGCGTCCTAATCCGGGCACGACGAACACACCGTTCTTCTTGGTCTCTTTTACCGCAGTGTCCACCAGATGCTCAATGAATGCGGCTGCGGTCTTGTTGTTGGTCTCGAGTCTCTCGGCCAGATGGCGGACGAGTTGAGTCTTGGTCATACCTGAAGCCATGCTTCCTCCTATAAAACGTTAGATTTCCTGCGGTAATTGGCATCTTATATCAGCTTTCCTGTGGAAAAACAGCGATTTCGCCCCATTTTATGCGGTTTTTTCGAATAGGAACCACAAAAGCCCACAAAAATAGCCCCTATTGCCCTTGCAGGCTTCGAAACCCCTGCTTTCATTGGGGGGAGTGGCTTTCTCGGAAGCGCTGGGTGCGCGCCGGCTGCATGGGATAATGAACGTTCGGAGACCCAATTGTGAGTTGCGCGATCTGCGAAAAACGCAAGGAAAAACGTTTTTGCCCGGCGGTGCACGGGCGCATCTGCGCCCAATGTTGTGGTGAGCAGCGGGAGGTGACGCTCGATTGCCCGAGCGACTGCGTCTATCTGCAACAGGCGCGGGAACATGAAAAGCCACGCGAGTTGCGGGATATGGACCAGGCTGCGTTGTTTTCCCATATAGAAATCGGCGATCAGTTTCTCTACGAACATGAGCACCTGATTGTGGGACTGACTTTTGCGCTGGCCAAGTGCGCGCGGGCGGATCGCAGGATCAGTGACGCCGATCTGATCGCTGCGCTCGGGGCGCTCACCAGGACTCATGAGACCTTGGCGAATTCAGGATTGCTCTATGAAGCGCCCACCACCAGCTTGAGTCAGCAGGCAATCGCCGCAGAAGTACAGACGATGATGAAGGAATATCGCGAGGCGGAGGAGAAGCAATTGGGGTACTCGCGGTTGCGCGAATCTGACGTGCTGAAAGCTCTGGTCTTTCTGGTGCGGATGGGCTACGCCCGCACTTCTGGGAAACCTAAGGCGCGGGCCTTTGTAGATTTCGTGCTGGCACAGTTTCCCGAGCAACCGGCGATTGCCGCGCCGGAAGAGGCAGGGGGCCGGTTGATTATGCCGTGAAAAACCTAGCCCCAGATTTTCACGGATTCTCACGGATCAAACAAAAGACAGAAAAAGAATTATCCGTGTTGATCCGTGCAAATCCGTGGCTAGGTTTTTCTAACGGCTTGACCGGGCGGCAAAGCGTCCCGCAACTCACGAATGGTCTGCTTCAGCTTCGGATGGCTTACATCAGGGGCGATTTCCGCCAGCGGCTGCAGCACGAAGCGTCGCTCGTGCAGCGCGGGATGAGGGATGGTCAGGCCCTTGGTTTCTACGATCGAATCCCCAAACAGCAAGATGTCGATGTCGATGCTGCGCGGGCCCTTTTTTTGCGTGCGACTTCTTCCCATTTGTTGTTCGATTTCCAAAATGCCCGCCATGAGCTCTTGCGGTGTCTTTTCAATATCCAGTTCAACTGCACAATTCAAGAACCACGGCTGCGCGGTGAATTCGACCGGTTCGGTCTCATAGAAGGCCGACACCCGCAAAACTTTGCCGACCCTGCGCAGGCGGTCAACGGCGGTATTCAAGTTGGCGACGTGATCGCCAATGTTGGAGCCGAGCGAGAGATAGACGGTGTTATGCACCAGGTATCCAGTTTTGGACTTGCGGGTGGAGCAGCCAGCGACGGAAGCTTAATTGAACCACAACCAGGGACAACTATGCTCTCCATCTATACCAAGATCGACCGTACCCAGCGCCTGCTGCGCATGTTGGAAGAAGATGCGCCGCTATTGGCGGTGCGGGTAGCGCCGCTGACGGCGGAACGGCAACGGACGGCGAAAGAGTATGCCGCCCAGTTGCGGGCCCGCACGCGCGAAGAACTGGAAAAACTAATCGAGCAGTGTTCCTTGTGGGATGCCAACGACCGGAGCCCGCAAGCCGCCGATTGAACCGTCAGGCTAATCCATGGGCAGCATGTACCCCGCGTTGCGACCCAATTGACCACCGAAGAATTGGGCGTCCAGCATTGCCATGTCCCAAGTGATCCAGCAAGCGGGCGTGAGCCGCAGGGTGACGTCATCGAAAGCGGCAAACACCGGCCCCACCTTGGGGTCGGACAAAGCGGCCGGGCTCAGGTACCGGCTGTGGACACGGTGGTTGATCTCCCGCGACTGGTCCCCTGTGATCACATCCACTTTGCCGGTCGCAGTGAGGCCACGCTCGGTGGCGGGCTTGCGCACGTCCACCATGAGAGAAGCCTTCGGCCGCTCCGCTATGTTGCGCGCTTTGCGAGTGCGAGAAGAGGTGGCCACGAACAAGCAGCCTTTCTCGAACAGGTACCAGACCGCGGTCAGGTGAATGCTGCCATCCGGGTTTTCGGTTCCGAAGGTAGCGATGTTACGTCCCTGTAGCAGCTTCTCAAGACTCGCATCCAACGTGTGAATCGCCACTTTTTGCCTCCAGGTTTCTTTCAGACTTCTAGCGGCGTCAATTTTCTCACTCTTTGGCGGGCAGGGAGTGCGGGAATCAGTCGTCTCGAGGCTGGGCAGCAGGATCAGGCGATTTGGCCGGCGGCGGCACGCAAAGGCTGGGGAATTTCTCTGACGTCTTCCTCCAGGGTGGTCTCTTCCCACAGAGAGCGATCGCGCAACAGGCGGGAAACCAAGGCGGTGTGCATGGCGTGGCCGGCGCGGTCAGCCACCACGTTTCCCAGGATTTGTTTGCCCAGCAGCGCCAAATCGCCAATCAGATCGAGCACCTTGTGGCGCACGAATTCGTCGGCGAAGCGGAGCGGCGGATTCTCAATTCCGGTGCGGGTAAGAACAATGCAGTTGTCGCTTGAGGCGCCGCGAATCAGGCCCATGTTGCGCATGGCTTGTTCATCCTCGCGCGATCCGAAAGTGCGTGCGGGCGCGATTGCGCGGAGGTAGTTGCCATCCTGCAAGTCAACCCGGAAACTCTCTTTGCCGATCAAGGGATGGGGGAAGTTGATGGTGTAGGAAACGGAATAGGTGTCGGCGGGATAGACGGCGATGAACTTGTTGCCCTCGCGCAGTTCCAACTCGCGGCGGATGCGAAGATGAGTCCGGGCACGGCGTTGGGTGCGAATACCGGCCTTTTTTATCAGTTCCACGAACGGCCGGGCGCTGCCGTCGAGGATGGGAAGTTCGAGGTTATCGAGCTCGACGATGGCGTTGTCGATGCCGGTTCCGATGAAGGCGGAGAGCAGGTGCTCGGTCGTGGAAATCAGCACGCCTTTTTTCATCAGACTGGTGGCATAGCTGACGCGGGCCACGTTGCGGCCGATGGCCTCGACTTCGAAGCCGTCGAGATCGGTGCGGCGGAAGACGATGCCGGCGCCAGCCGGGGCCGGCAGGATGCGCAGGTGGACCGGCGCGCCGCTATGCAAACCCACGCCGGAACATTCCACGGCGGCACGAATTGTCTGCTCGTGTTTCAGAGTTAAGCTTCGCTATCTATGGCGGTATGAGTAGATTACAGCGAGGGGCGAAATCTTGGCTGTGGCAAATTAACCACAGTTCGTGGCTTTGCCCCAAAAGGGGTGTCCTGTGAGTAGTTTATGGGCAGGACGCGGGGTTTTTGGGCAGCCTGAGAATATACGTCTGGGCTGTATTAGGAGTACCATCTCCGCGTCAATGCGGAGGTGTGCGCGATGGGCGCAACAGACAGACGCTTGGGATGGGCATGGTTTTTCGCGAGCATTGGCGGTGCTGCCTTGATAGCGATAATCGCGGCCCCAGAACTTCCCGTATGGAGCCTTGACGTATTGTTCCTCATCGTGGCCATTTGCTTGACAATCGCGGTTATAAAGTTTGGCTGGTTTGGTGCTCCGAATGTGCCAGGGAAAATAGTACGCAGCCTATTTATCCTGTCGGTTATATGGGGAACGGTATTTTGGTTCAGATGGAAGTTGCTAACTCCCCATATCGTAGATGCCCTCCCGGGATTTGCCGGACATTTGGTTATTAAGCTGGTCGACGAAGCAACACTCGAAAGGCAGTACGTATTTGACGTAGGCGATCCAGAAGGGGCGCGCGCAAGTTTTTATTTATCCCCTAACAATCTTTTCACATTTGCTGTTACAGATACGCGCAGCAACGTCTACCCGCTGGAGACTGACATTGGACGCAGGGGCATTCCACTAGGCCGATTTAACTATGTTCTATGCGAGATTGGAGTTAGTGGCCCTGAAACAACAATGGCAGTTCTCGTCAATGG
>Ga0335077_10003855_pt1 | contig 18232 bp, 8 predicted proteins | sample Lox_Sample_31_FD_207151 | JGI IMG/M metagenome (GOLD analysis project Ga0335077, IMG submission 207151) | Soil microbial communities from Loxahatchee National Wildlife Refuge, Florida, United States - Lox_Sample_3.1 | ecosystem: Environmental > Terrestrial > Soil > Wetlands | place: USA: Florida... | reverse complement strand
TCGACTGCTCCGGCTCGAGTAAAAATCCAGACGTCAGGCGCACGCCGACATTCTTTTCCGGATCAAGCAACTGAAACAGCTTCGTCTGGTCTTCCAGATTCGGACACGCCGGGTATCCGAACGAATAACGCGAACCACGATATTTTTGATGGAAGAGGTCGCGGATATGCGGCGAATCGTCTCCCGCCATGCCCAACTCCTCGCGCATCTTCTTGTGATGGAACTCAGCGAGGGCTTCGGCGGTTTCGACGCTCAGTCCATGCAAGTAAAGATAGCGCGTGTACTCTCCGGCTTCGAACAGGCGTTGCGATTCCTGTGTGGCTCTCGGCCCGATGGTAACGAGGGAAAGACCGATCACATCCATTTTGCCTGAGCTTTTCGGGGCGAAAAAATCAGAGATGCAGAGCTTGCGCCCCTCGCGCTGGCGGGGAAAGGTGAACCGGAGAAATTCTTTTCTCTGGGCTCCGCCGTGGTCATCTTTTTCTGCCGGCGCATACACAATTACGTCGTTGCCCTCGCCTTGCGCCGGGAAATATCCATACACGACTTTCGGCTCGAACAATCCGGCGGCAATCACTTCTTCCTGCAGCTTGTTCTTGATCGGACGGTATTTCTCGTCGACCAGCCGAACATAGTCTTCCTGCGAAGCAGTTTTCAGCTGCCACTGGTTTTTGAAAAGAGCCGTGTCGTTGATGTAGTTGAAAATTTCGCGCAGATCATACTCCGCAGGGGCTAACGCCCCCTTTACGGGGTCATGCTTTTCGGCATGGCTAAAGCCATGCCCTTTCACATCCGTGCCTGTGACAGAATCCTGCCGCGCGCCGATTACGCGTACACCCCAGAACGGCGGCGGCGGAATATTCGGCGCGTCGCTCACCACCGGGCTTCGCTCGGCAAAAATCGGTCCGGTCTCTTCGTCCACGGCAGCAGCCTTCGAGTATTCCTTTACGGTTTTGCCTTCATTCAGCCGCGCGGTGCGCTGGCCGTCTTCGGCGGCGAGGTCTTCCATCACGTGCAGACCCGCAAAGGCATCTTCCGCGTAAAAGACAGCATTCGAGTATTCGCGGCGAAGGTCATCTTCGACATATTTGCGGGTGAGAGCGGCGCCCCCGCAGATGACGGGATATTCAAGCTGCTGGCGCTCCAGTTCCTGAATCACGTACTTCATCTCGAGCGTCGATTTCACGAGCAGCCCGCTCAGGCCAATGGCGTCAGCCTCGTGCTCGGCGGCAGCGTGAATGATCGTGTCTCCCGGCTGCTTGATGCCAAGATTCACGACCTTGTAACCGTTGTTCGAAAGGATGATATCGACCAGGTTCTTGCCGATGTCGTGCACGTCTCCCTTCACCGTCGCAAGAACGATCGTCCCCTTCTGCTGCGAGCCGCTTTTCTTCTCCATCTTCGGTTCGAGATAGGCGACGGCCTGTTTCATGACTCCGGCGGAATCAAGGACGGAGGGAAGCTGCATTTTGCGTGCGCCGAAAAGATCGCCGACGGTCTTCATGCCGTCGAGCAGCACGGTATTAATGAGATCGAGAGCTGAATATTGCACCAGCGCTTCTTCAAGTAATTCTTCAAGGGCGCGCTTACTCTCGCCCTCGCCTACCGACTTCTCTCCGTTGATAATTGCGAACTTCAGCTTGTCTTCAACCGAAAGCGCCTCCAGGTGCGCCGCCGTTTTCGCCTGCGGCTTGCCCTTTACGCCCGCGAAGTGCTGCATGTAGATCTGCAAGGGATCGCCGTTCCGATCTCCAGTCGACGACTCCCGATAAATCAGCCGGCGCGCGAGTTCAACCTCTTCTTGAGGAATTTTGTATAGCGGATAGATCTTGGTGTAATTGACGATGGCGATATCGAGTCCATTCTCGACCGCTTCATGGAGGAAGACCGAGTTGAGCACCCGCCTCGGATACACGTCCAGCCCGAAGCTGATGTTGCTCACGCCAAGAACCGTCTTCACTTCGGGCAATTCTTCTTTAATGCGCTTGACAGCTTTGAGCGTCTCAATTCCAGCTGTTCGATATTCTTCCTGGCCGGTTGAAATCGGGAGCGTGAGCGCATCGAAAATCAGGTCAACCGGACGAATGCCATATTTTTTCGTCGCCAGCTCGAAGATGCGCGTTGCGATGGCAACTTTCCTGTCGGCCGTGAGCGCCATCCCCTCTTCGTCGATCGTTAACGCGATGACGGCCGCGCCATAACGTTTGGCCATCGGCAGAACTTTCGAAGTCCGCTTCTCGCCATCTTCCAGGTTGATCGAATTAATGATCGCCTTGCCCGGAATGCGCTTCAGCGCCTCTTCGACCACATCGGCCTCGGTCGAATCAACCAGAATCGGCGCAGGCACACGCGTCGCAATCTTTTCCAGAATTGCCGAGATGTATCCTTTCTCGTCCTCGCCCACAATCGCACAGCACAAATCGAGCATGTGCGAGCCTTCGTTCGCTAGCTTCTTGGCCAGGGCGAGAATGTCGTCGTACTTTTTCGCGCGCACCAGATTGCGGAAGTGCTCGACGCGCGTGGTCGTGTTCATTTCTTCGGCCACGATCAGCGGCTTGGGTTCGAGATCGAGGGGAACCGAAGTGTACGCGCTCGATGCCGCGCCAACTGGCTTCACTTCCCTCTTCGCCGGCTGCACGCCCGACACGGCCTCGACGACCGCTTTCAGGTGCGCCGGCATTGTGCCGCAACACCCGCCGACAATGCGCACTCCGTAGTCGACAACGAAGTGTTTGTGGTATTTGGCGAGTTCCACGGGCGTGAGCTTGTAGACGGCGTGGCCGCCCTCGTTTTGCGGAAGCCCCGCGTTGGGCAGAACAGAAACATGCTTCGTGGAATTCAAGCCCAGGTAACGGACCGCCTCATTCATCTCTGCTGGGCCAGTGGCGCAATTGAGACCGATCACGTCGATGTCATACGGCTCAAGCGCAGTGAGCGCGGCGCCAATCTCGGTGCCTAGCAGCATGGTGCCGGATTCTTGAAGCGTTACTTGAACTGTGACAGGAAGCTGCTTGCCAGCTTTCCGCATGGCCTCAAGCACGCCCACAGTCGCGATTTTGGCCTGCAGCAAATCCTGCGCCGTCTCGATCAGGAGTATGTCAACTCCGCCGTCGATCAGCGCCGCTGCTTGCTCTTCATAGGCCGCAACCATTGCATCGAAGGTGATGTGGCCGAGTGATGGGAGCTTAGTGGTTGGGCCGATCGAGCCGGCGACAAACCGGGGTTTCTCTTTGGTCGAGAATTGATCGGCGACTTCCCGCGCCAGTTTCGCCGCGGCGAGGTTGATCTCGTGCACGCGATCGCCGAGATCGAATTCACCCAATACTGTTCGCGTGCCCCCGAAGGTGTTGGTTTCGAGAACATCGCATCCGACTTTTAAGAAGCTCGCGTGAATCTCGCGAATAATGTCGGGCCGGCTGAGGACCAGGACCTCGCTGCAATTTTCCTTGCCCCAGAAGTCATCGAGGGTCGGCTGATGGAGCTGAATATTGGTGCCCATCGCGCCGTCGTAGACGATGACGCGCTCACCGGCGTTTACGAGTTGGAGAAAGTCAGACATCGAAAATCAGTTATCAGTTCTCAGTAGTCAGTTCTCAGTTGAGGCAAAAGCATCAACTTGCCGGAAGTAAATTGATCCTTGATTAACACAGCACCCCGGTCGGTCACACCATCATCTATTAGAGCATTTTGCCGATCGGGAGAGGACTCTGCCATCCGTTTCCATTGGGCAGCATCTGATCGGGGGTTAACTGAGAACTGGCAACTGGGAACTGAGAACTGTTTTTCTAGCTCCCCGGAACTTCCACCGCTGGAGCGCCCTCCGAGACTTCTTCCGCATTGAACACAGCATTCGCACCCAGATGAGCCGGCGCGGCCGCCAGCAACTGTTCTTTGCGATAGACCAGATTGCTGGCGCTGAACGTCGCCAGCTCAAATCCATGGCCGTGCGTAATGGCGTCGGTTGGGCACGCCTCGACGCAATATCCGCAAAAGATGCAGCGGTTGTAGTCGATGTTATAAACCTTGGCGTAGCGCTCCGCCCCCGAAATGCGGTTCTCGGCGGTATTCTCGGCAGCCTCGATATAAATGCAGTTTGCCGGGCAAGCCGCCGCGCACAGGAAGCACGCGACACATTTCTCCAGCCCATTTTCATCGCGCTGCAGAACGTGCTGGCCGCGAAAACGCTCCTGAAATTTGGCGCCCTTAAGCGGACCCGGGCCGTCGGGATAATTTTCCACGATCGACGGCTGAAACATCTCCTTCAGGGTGATGCTCATTCCCTGGGCAATCGCGGTGATGTTCTTGATGACCGACATCTTCTTTTTAGTATAGCGGAAAGGCCCAGAACAGGGCTTCAGACTCCAGGCTTGAGGCCTTTGCATCTCGCTTTTCACACTCAGGACTCCGGTGCTCCGCTCTGGGTGTCGATTCCAGATTCTTGAACGAGTTGAGCGAGGAGTGAGAGGTGAACAGCGAGAAGCGAGTAGCGGAACCACCCCTACTTCCGTTGACACTACTTTCGTAGACGCAGCTCGTGCTTCGGGTCACAGTCCCAGCCAACGATCGTCTAGTAACGTTCGCGCAGGGTGGGCTTCATGCGTCTAAACTGCTTTGCGCCGCGCTGCAAGAACTTCTGCACTCTTCTTATTTCAGGATTGTTTGCCTTCTCCGCGCTTTCTTGTTTGTTGCTGATCGCTCCCCCCTTGCGGGCTCAGGAATCGAAACGCGCCTCGAAATACGATGCGGTCGAAGAAAAAGATAAAGACCGTCCACGCCTTCGCGATCGTTGGATGATGCGCGGGCGTACTGCTCCGCTGGGAGAATCGCCGGCTGTTCTCCGCCTCAAAGCTCATCAGCAAAAAATCGCGATGCGCGACCGAGCGGAGCGAGAAGCCGCGCAAAGATCTCAACCAGGCGGTTCCCCCTCCGGCACTGCGTGGGCCCCTCTCGGACCCGCGCCGCTCGTCTCCGATCAAAATTTTTATGGGACTGTGGCAGGCCGAACGACGGCGGTGGCCATTGATCCCAGCGACACAACCGGAAACACCGTGTATGTCGCCGCCGCCTCAGGCGGAGTTTGGAAATCTACCAATGCTGCCAGCACCACCGCAACCAATGTCACCTGGACCGCGCTCACTGATCAGCAGGCATCGCTCGTCAACGGCGCGATTTCGGTGAAATCGGATGGCAGCGTGGTGCTCGTCGGCACCGGCGAACCCGACAGCGCCATCGACAGTTACTACGGCGTGGGCATTTTGCGCTCGAGCAACCACGGCGCGAGTTGGAGTCTGATTCCGGCTGCAACCGGCAACAGTCCGGCTTTCTCTTTTGCCGGGCTCGGCTTCGCTAAATTTGCCTGGAGCACTTCGCCCACCACTACTGTCGTTGCGGCCACCGCGACAACAACTCAGGGCTTCGACAACGGCGCGATTACCAGCGCAACCAATCGCGGCCTCTACTACTCAAACGACAGCGGCCAAACCTGGACCTTTGAGGTTCCGGAAGACTTAGGCGTCGCGGTCAGTCCAGTTTCGATCTCGGCGACCGATGTCGTCTATAACGCGGCTGCCGGGATGTTCTTCTCCGCGATCCGCTATCACGGCCTCTACTCATCAACCAACGGACAAACGTGGACGCGCCTTGCCAACCAGCCCAACCCAACTCAGCTGAGCACGGTCAATTGCCCGTCGCAGATTCCGAGCACCGGCTCTACCTGCCCGCTTTATCGCGGACAACTCGCCGTCGTGCCCGGACGCAACGAGATGTATTTCTGGTCCGTCAGCCTCACCAGCGACGGAGAAGTCGTCGACCAGGGAATCTGGCAATCACTCAACGGTGGCACTACTTGGCAGCAGATCGATGAGACTGGCATCGCGAACTGCGGCGATGCCGGCAACAACGGATGCGGTGTCGATCAGGGTTATTACAACCTCGAAATCGCGGCGCTGCCCAATGGCGCGGCTACCGATCTTTACGCGGGAGCGGTGAACCTGTTCAAGTGCACGCTCACCGGTGGCAACACCTGCGGCACGATCGACGCGAATTATCCCAGCCAGTGGATCAATTTGACGCACGTCTACGGATGCAGCGCGATCGCGGGCGTGCATCCCGATGAGCACAGCCTCGACTTTATGACCGTTGGCGGCCATCAAATTATGTATTTCGCCAATGATGGCGGCGTCTATCGCACGCTCGACGGCCTCACCAAACTCGTCAGCGGAACCTGCGGCGTCCCCAACGGATTTGACAACCTGAATGCATCCTCGGTTGCTGGCGGCACAATCGGATCGCTGACGCAGTTCGTTTCGTTCTCACAGCACCCAAGCGATCAGAACACAATCCTCGGCGGCACGCAGGATAACGGCTCACCCGCCACCGGCTCTGTTTTGGGAAGCACCGAATGGACGACGGTCAACGGCGGCGACGGAGGCTACAACGCAATCAATCTGGCGTCGCCAACGCAGTGGTACACATCGAATCCCTACGTCAATATCTACAGCTGCACTGGTGGCATTGATTGCACGACTGATTCGTTCTCGCTCACGGTGAGCAGCGCCGAAGTTGGAGGGGACTACGGCGCGTTCTACACGCCCTACATTCTCGATCCGCAAAATTCCACGGAAATGCTCGTCGGCACCTGCCGAGTGTGGCGGGGCGCTCCGACTGTACCCCCTAGTTCATTTACTTCACTCAGTGTGGACTTCGACACACTCGGCGACTCGACCTGCACCGGCGGTGAAATCAATCTCGTCAGCGCTCTCACCGAAGGCGGTCCTGCCGCGGGAGGATTATCAACGACTATCTATGCGACCACAGAAGGAACCGGGCCGAACGCGGCTTCGCCTTCTGGTGGCGAAGTGTGGGTGACCACGAACGCCGGCATCAATCCTATGTCGAATGTCACCGGAGCGATCAATCCCTCGAACTACACGATTTCCAGCGTTGCCATGGATACCAGCGCCGCGAATGGGGCGACCGCTTATGTCGGGATCATGGGCTTCAACGTCGCCCACGTGTTCAAGACGACGAATGCGGGCGCGACGTGGACAGACTGGTCCGGCACGGGCAGCATTGCTTTGCCTTCGGCTCCTGTGAATGCTCTGCTCGTCGATGCAACAGCAGGCATGGTCTACGCCGGAACCGATGTCGGCGTATTCGCCAGTTCAACCTCGAGTCCGAGTTGGTCCGAAGTTGGCACGCCCTCGCTGCCGGGAGGAAGTTCCGGATATCTGCCAAATGTCCCGGTCACAGCGCTTCGAATGTTCAATTACGGCGGGACAAAGAAACTCCGGGTCTCCGGCTATGGCCGGGGAGTCTGGGAATATGCGATCGCGATCGCACCCGATTACACGAATGTCGTTTCCAACACTCCGCAAACCGTCTTTGTCGGCCAGACCGCCACGTTCAGTGGCACGCTGACCGCGCTCGATGGATACTCCAGCACGGTAAAGCTCAGTTGCACAGGGAACGCACCGTCCACATGCAGTTTTACTCCATCGCAAGCGACGCCCACATCTTCAGGCGCCACCTACACGCTAAACGCGGCGGCGGGCGCGGCCGGTGATTACACTTTCAACGCCCACGCGGTGGGAACCGATTCGTTCCTCATCACGCACGATGAGCCGGTAACCTTGCATGTCATCGACATGTCGGCTCCGAACCCGAGTGCGTTGACGGTCACTCAGAATGGAGTTTCAAACTCGGCACAGTTCCAGATCCTCACCTCCGGATCATTCTCCGGAACCGTAGACCTCAGCTGCCCGAGCGGATTGCCCGCTGGCGCGGCGTGTCAGTTTGCGGTGAACGGTACCAGCCTCGCACCCTCAAACGCCGTAACCATAACTCCCGGCAACTCACCGCCCGTCACCCTGACCGTTTCGGCAGGCTCCAACACTCCCGTGGGAGGTCCGACCACGATAACGCTTGCCGCCAACTTCAACGGAGATCCGGTCCCAAAGACCAAAACATTCACGGTGACCGTGACAGCCGTACCGCCCGATTTTTCACTCGCCATTTCAAGCATGCCGAACACCACTGTTGTTGGTCAAAACCTTGTATGGAGCGGAACTCTGACCGCGCTCAATGGCCATGGCGGCACGGTGAATCTAAGTTGCACGGGAGCGCCTCCGGCGACATGCACGCCGAGTCCATCTTCGCTCGCGCCCACGGCTGGCGGAACGAACTTTTCCGTTACGGTTGGGAACGCATCTCCGGGAAACTTCAGTTTCAACATTCAGGGAACCGATGGAACACTGACGCACACGCAGGCGGTGGGCCTGAGCGTGAATACCGATGTGACTTGGACCGCCACCGGCAACAGTTCGGTGACGGTGATGGCGGGGCAGAGCGCTACCTACACTTTCTCGGCCGCTCCCGTCGGCGCTTCAACCTTCAGCGGCGTTGTGAACTTTGCCACGCCCTGTCCGAATTTACCCGCACTTACCAGCTGCACGTTCAATCCGCCTTCGATCTCCCCCGGCGCAGGAGCTACCAACGTAACGCTCACCATCGCAACCGCAGGACCAAACCGGGGAACAGAATCGACTCGTCGCAAGACATATGGAGCTGCGTTCAAGGCAATGGACGAAAAAACCAGACCCCACGACACGGAGCCGATCGAGGAAACCCGAAAAGACTCAGATTTTGGGTGGCGCAGCGCTTTTAGTGCTGCGATACCTAACGCGCTCGCGTCGACGGCTTCAGCCGCTGAGGTCCACGGTGCGACTTTCTCTCCAACCTTCAAGTCACGTCCTGAATGGTTTCTTACGATTCCGTTCACCGGCATTCTGCTCGCCGGAATGGCTCGCCGCAAACACTCGCGCGACAAAACCATCGCGGCCTGCGCGCTGGCTTGGCTCGCACTGCTCGCGGCCTGCGGAAGTCTCGGCAGCGGAGGAGGAGGAAGCGGAGTGGTAGTTACGGTAACGCCGTCGACCATAAGTGTTCCCGTGCCGAGTGGCACGGTTCCGTTTCTCGCAACCGTGATAAACGCGACGAACAACAACCAGGCAGTGACATGGGCGGTGAGCGGTACGAATGGGCCGGACGCCAACGGCAACATCTCAGGGGCCGGGCTTTACACTGCCCCGCTTCAGGTGCCGACCGGTTCTGCGACCGTTACCATCACAGCGACTTCCCAAGCAGATACCTCAGCTTCGGGAAGCGCGACAGTAACGCTAACGTCGGGCCAGTCGGAACTAACTGTAAGCCCGGCAATGGTGAGCTTGTTTGCAAATGAGCCGGGAAACACATGGCCGGCGGGTGCGACGCAACAGCAGTTTTCGGCGACCCTCGGCAATACAACGAACCCGAGCGTAACGTGGTCGGTCTTGGGCGGAGGGGCGAACGGCACAATCAGCGCAAACGGACTCTATTCGGCACCCGCGACCGTGCCCAATCCATCGGCGGTCACCGTGACTGCCACGTCATCGCAGGCGGCAAATGCAGGAACCGCAACTGTGACGATCATGCCCGCGACGCCCGTGGGAACGTATTCCAATATTCAAGCAACGGCAACGGCAGCCGGAGGCTCAGGGCGCAGCGATTCTGTGACGCTAACAGTGAATTAGGGCACAAAACTGGCCGGATAAACTCGAGCTAGAGATGCAGAGCTAAATTATTGATTCCACGAGATAACAATAACTCCTTATTCTTCAAAGACCTGGCGAAAATTGACCTCCAAGTCTTTGATTCTTAAAGACCGCATCAGGAGGGTATTCGGTACTAACCGGTAAACATCACTCGAGGCTTTTCGGTCGCTCGTCACTTATCGGAATTCGCCGTCTCAGCTACTATCACGGGTTGGAATCTTCCGTTCCGACTTCGCAATGAATACTGACTCCTTTTCTTACGACATTGCCGTCATCGGCGGCGGAATCGTCGGTCTGTCGTTCGCCATGCAGGCAGCCGAAGCCTTTCCGTCAGCCCGTATCATCGTGCTCGAAAAAGAAGACGGTCTGGCGCGCCATCAGACCGGACACAACAGTGGAGTCATCCATAGCGGCGTGTATTACAAAGCGGGCTCACTGAAGGCTCGCCTTTGTGTCGCTGGCGCGCGCGAAATGGTCGAGTTCTGCGCGCAGCACAGCATTCCCTACGAAGTCTGCGGAAAGCTCATCGTAGCCACCAAACCAGAGGAAGTGCCGCGCCTCGATGATCTGCTCGCGCGTGGCCAGGCGAACGGTCTGACCGGTCTCGAGATCGTGGAAGGCGCAGCCATGCGTGAGATCGAGCCACACGTCGGCGGATTGCGCGCGCTCAAGGTGCCTTCGACTGGAATTACTGACTATGCGATCGTAACCGCCAAATATGCGGCGATCGCGCACTCGCGCGGAGTCGCCGTCAAGACAGGCGCGGAAGTCGTTGGATTTGCGCGCGCCGGATCCGAGGTCGTGATTCATACCCGCGCGGGAGAAGTCGCAACGCACTATGTAGTCAATTGCGCAGGCCTCTATAGCGACCGAGTCGCGCATTTGGCGGGCGACGATCCGGAACTGATGCTGATTCCCTTCCGCGGCGAATACTATGATCTCGCCCCCGCTCGCACGTCATTAGTAAGGGCACTGATTTATCCTGTGCCTGATCCAGCGTATCCATTTCTGGGCGTGCATTTCACCAAGCGAATTCATGGCAACGTCGATGCCGGACCAAACGCGGTACTCGCCTTTCAACGAGAGGGATATCGGCGAACCGACTTCGATCTGGGTGAGACCATGGAAGTATTCGAGTACTCTGGTTTTCGGGCGATGGCGCGCCAGCATTGGAAGAACGGCCTCGGTGAAATGCGGCGGAGTTGGTCGAAGCGTTTGTTCGTGCGGTCATGCCAATCGCTTGTGCCGGAAGTCCGTATGGAAGATATGACTGCGGGAGGCTCAGGCGTTCGCGCGCAGGCAGTCGCACAAGATGGCACGCTGGTCGATGACTTCCGCTTCCTAGCGCGGAGCCAGTTCCTGCACGTGCTGAACGTGCCGTCTCCCGCTGCGACAGCGTCCTTGCCGATTGGGCGTGAGATTGTAGAGATGGTGCGAAAGCAGTGGTCGGTGATCGGTGGTTAGCGGTTGTGCGTCCACCAAATACTCAGACACGGCAGGAGCTAAATGATGGGTAAGACTTCGAGAGCAAAGACTTCGACCACAAAGACGGCAGCAGGCCAAAAAGTCGCCATTCTGGGCGCGGGTAAGATGGGATCGATCCTGTTGCAGGCATTTCTGCGCGACGGATTGTTGAAGCCCTCGGATACCTGGGCAACAGCCGCACACTCCGAGCGCGCGACGCTGCTCAGAGAGAAGCTTAAGATTCGGGCTGGTACTGATAATGCTGAAGCGGTGCGCAAGGCTGACGTGATCTTCCTTTGCGTGAAACCGCAGGTCGTTGCCGATGTACTTCGAGAGATTCGCGGCGATGTGAGGCGGGATCAGTTGCTGATCTCCGTTGCCGCCTCCGTGCCCACGGACATGATTGAACGCGGCCTGGAGAAAGACATTCCTGTGGTGCGGGCGATGCCGAACACTCCCTGCGTGCTGGGAGCGGGAATGACCGGCCTGTGCAAGGGCCAGTTCGCGCAGAAGCATCATTTGGACCTGGCAACGAAGTTCTTCGCGGCCGTAGGGCGAACCGTCATCGTCGACGAAAAGCACATGGATGCGGTTACGGGGCTTTCTGCGAGCGGTCCTGCCTACATTTACATCATCCTGGAATCGCTGGCCGAGGCAGGAGTGAAGGTCGGCCTGCCGCGAGACGTGGCCACATTGCTTGCGGCCCAGACCACCATGGGCGCGGCGCGCGTGGTCATCGAAACAGGAGACCATCCTGCGTTGCTGAAAGACGCCGTCACCACGCCTGCGGGATGCACGATCGACGGCATCCTCGAACTGGAGGAAGGCAAGCTGCGCGTCACGCTGATCAAGGCGGTGGTGAAGGCGGTGCAACGGGCGAAGGAGTTAGCGTACTCGTAAGAGCGAGAGGTTCGCTACTCCAATGAGGTGTGAATTACCTAGTTGGGAAGCGTGAACGTCAGAGTTACATCGGTCTGGAAAGGCGATGGCTGCTCGTGCGAGCGGAGCGGCTGATAGCGCCAGCTGCGAACCGCTTGCGCGGCAGCGGCGGCAAGCGTTGGATCTCCGATAAGCGGCCGAACCGAGGAAACCGAACCGTCCTCCGCGACATTGACTTCCAAGACCACGCTGCCGGAGTGTCGAGCGTCCATGGCTGCTTGTGGATACTGCGGCTCGACACGGTTCAGAAGCAGAGTCGCGGCCTGATCGGGCGCAAGCCAGACACGATCAGAGAGACGCTGCTTCGACGATGCCGGAATTACGGATGAGGCCATCTGATTCGGCGCGTGTTCCGAGGGCGCAGGCTGCGGAGAAGCATTTAGCGCAGGCTGCGTCGCCGCAGTTACCTGGGCTGCATCGCCCCCTGCTTTGAGCGGCTGCGCCTTCATCCGATAAACCACCTTGCCCTTCTCATAAACCACCAACTGATCGGAAGGAGACATCGGAGCATTTGAGGCATCGGCTTGCGGCGGCGGAGCCACCTTCTTTTTACGAGGCAGAGGCGCCGGTTCTTCCATTGCTGGAACGGGCGGGTTCACCGTGTCTGCGACCGGAGCCGACACAGTCGAAACCGGGATCGGAGGACTCGTTGCGAGAGCGCGAAGCCAACCAACTCTCCGGCCGACCAGGAAACTCAGTGCAACCGCCGCAACGATAACGAGCGAAGCGAGAACGAGCGTCCAGACCTGGTAAGGCTGCCGCGTTGGTGCAACCGGATCCGGAAAGTCGCTTTCCGCCAGTTCGAACGATCGGAACAGTTCCGTATCTGGAATTATGGGCGCGCCCTCGGTTGATTCGGCGTCGATTGCTTGGGCTCTGACCAATTCCGCTTCGGAAGAATGATCCTGAAGCTCTATCGTGCGGCGGTGCAGAGACGCACACTCCCGGGCAAACTCGGCAAGCATAACCTGCGAGGAATCAGAGAATGCGTTCGGAACAGGGGATAAGACCTCAAGTATGCCGATGAGTTGCGACTTCCCCTCAGGGGCTCTGATGTCATCGAGCACGGGCACGATCAAGATGGAGCGGATTCCGAGCCCGCGCAGTGCCGCACGATCAACGCGGGGGTCGGACTCAATGTCATTCGACAGTTGCGGACTGAGTGTGCGGACGCAGGCGCCCGCGAGGCCATCGCCCGTGCTCAAGGGAACCCCAAGATCGGGAGCCAGCCTGCCCGTCGCCGCGCGAATGACCATTTCACCGGCACGCAACAATGCCGCCGCGGCACCGCTTGCGCCAGCGACGCTGGCGGCGCGAACAACCAGTTCATTCAATACCAGATCGAGCGCGAGGTCGGCTGGAAACCCAGCGGCAACATGCTGCTCCAGATCGCGATTGAGGTCGCAAGGAACGAGCGGGTCGGGGCGATGGAAGCTCGGGTCAAGCCTCGCCATCGGGCGCAAACTCATGCGCTCTTCCTCCCCCCGCCTGCAAGACATGGCTGGGCGTCAAACAGGCCTTAAGGCGAGTTTCCCGCGAAAGGACGGGGAAGTCAATTGGTGGAAGGTGCCACTGGATCTGGGAGTTAGGTGGCACAAGCTTCAGGCTTCCGGTGTCAGGCTGAAGGCTCCGGGTGTAGGGCTTCGAACTAGCCTCTCCCGACTTCCAGGCTTTCGGCCCTAGGCTTTCGGCTCCAGGTTTATTGCCTTCTATGGTCTGCCTAATAAAGGCAAGTCTAAACCCTAAGGCCTGACGCCTGAAGCCAGAATTACGATGATTAGAAGTTAGTGGTGAGGCGCATCATCACGCTGCGCGAAGGACCGATCGCATTGCCGGAGAAGAGTCCGCCGAAATCGATTACATTCACAATATTGGTCAAGTTCTGGCCATCGATCTGGAAGTTGGTGCTCATTCGATCCGACCGGTACAGTTCGGCGCCCGCGGATGCATTCACCTGGAAGGCTGGAAGAATGCGGCCGCGATCGAAGTTGATGCGGTCGATCACTTGCTGCCCATAAATCTGGGCTTCGCCGGCGATGCACTGAGGAAGAGTCAGGCTTGGATCGCACTGAAAGTCGAATGGCAAGCCAGTATCGTATTGGATTCCGCCGGCGATCCAGAATTTCGGAGTGATCTGGTAGCGCAGACGACCGCGTACGGTGTGGCGTTGATCCTGCGAGTCCGGAAAGTGGCCGGTGGTTGGTACTCCCTGTGCATCGTCACCGAGAAAGAGGCCACCGGTCACCGGAAACCAGGCGTTGCCGAGGGTATAGCTGTAACTCAGAAAGCCGGAGAAACGGTTCCAATTCGGAACGTCAATCTTCGCTTCGACGCCATAAATGATGGAATGGTCGAAAGCAATGGGGAAGCTGATAGTTGTGTTCTGAACCTGGTTGTCGTCGGCATAGTTACTGACATTGCGGCGAAAATAGTTGGCGTCGAATTTAATGTGATTCAAGAAGCCTTTCGTCACGCCAATCTCATAGTAGTTCCCTTCCGAAGGTTCGACTGCGTACTGCTGATTGGATTCAGGGTTCAGTTCTTGACCTGCAAGACTCGACAGCAAAATGTTTTCAAAGGAAGGAGTTTGAAAGACGCGGTCGTAGGAAACATGGATAACCATATCGGCAGAGGGAAAGTAGCGCGAAACCGAAACCCTCGGCTCAAGAGCCTGACGATTTAACATGAGCTGATAGTGATCCCAGCGCAGACCGATGTTCGCCGTCCAGTTGCCCATCCGGATCTGGTCTTGCACAAACGCGGATTGCTCGAGATCGGGACGATTGGCCGCGAAATTGAAAGCCTGGGGGGTTCCGTCGTCGAATTGATCGAGATAGTTTGTCGGAATGAAGTAGGAAAAATTCTCGTTGAGGAACATATTGTCGGACTCAACGCCGAATTTCCACTCGTGGTGTCCGTGATTGATGGTGACGGTACCCCGGAAATAGCCTTCGCGGAACCAGTTGTGCTGAAAAAGGATGATGGGATCGGATTCGGGGTTTGAATAAAAATCGTTGGAGTTGTCCCGCACCATACTGCGCAGGTCGGCCACTGCGTTTGAAGAAAATGTATGCTGGTAGGACGCAATACCCATCGTCTCAAAGTTATCGGCATTCTGTATCTGGCCCACGGACTCCTGCACCTGCTCATTAGGAATCAGATAGCGTGAAAATTCATGGCGCACGGCGAAGCGAATGCGGTCTTTGGACGAGAGATTGCGTTCGTAACCGACCGAGAAATCTCCGATCGTTCCTTTGTTCGTATAGTTTTGCAGAACTACAGGATTGAGATAGTGGCTCGTCATGTCGCCGCTGGCGCTGGCGCTGAAAATGTTTTTTCCTAAGGTGGCCTCCAGGCGGCCGAAGGCGCCGGCGCTCTCAAAGCTTCCGCCCGACAACACTACTTGGCCGTGATATCCAGGTTGGACGTCTTCGAGCGTATTGAGTTCGACGACTCCCCCCATCTTCCGCCCGTACTCGGCGGGAATGCCCGCAGTGTAGATGGTCACTGATTCGAGATCATCCGCTTCGATCTCGGGGCCAAAGCTCGGCGAGCGGTTGTCGGTGAGAGGGATGCCATCGACCACAAATTGAGTTTGATACTCCGAGCCGCGTGGATGGAGCACGGCATTGCCTTCGTAGAGCCAACCAGGCTGGGAGTTGACAATATCCTGTAGAGAACGTCCCGGGATTGAACTCAACCGGTGTTTAATTGTCTCGCTGCCGATCTCGCTGGTTGCGCCAGCCTGATCGGGATTCACGAGGGTTTCGGGGGCGCTGACGCTCAATGACTCTCTAGTAGAAGCGACCTTTAGTCGAACCAGGGAGTCAGCGGGAACCGAGGAACGCACATTGACGGTCTCCGACCAGTCAGCAAACCCAGGCTGCTTGACTTCAATTTGGTATACGCCGTAGGGCAGTCGTTGCACCGTCAGTTCGCCGTGCTCATCAGTAGCCAAATTGCGGCTGTATTGATTCGCCTCGCTGGAGATACTGACGAGAGTTCGGACGCCCAGTCCGGCCGGATCAGTAACGTGGAAGTGGATTTCGCCCTGATTGGTTTGACCAGGAGAAAGCACCGAAAGAAGGAAGAACAGCGCGACAATCTTCTTCATTCAGAACCCTTCAAGGCCATTACGTTCGCTATCAGATCTCAGCTGCGAGCCATAGATATTGCGCGGCGGGCCGTTGTCGTAGTCTATCAAGTTCCAGGGATCACAAAGAGTAGATAGTGCCTTGATTCGTACCCAAGTAACCGACAAAGGACGATCAAGAATAGTAGATCCAAGTCGTCGGGGGTTGACGACGCCGCCTGTTAGAATGCTCCACGCCAGACGTATTACAACTAAGTCGTAATCCCAGATTACCGTGAACTCCACCCCGGCGCGCCCCTCGGAACCATTTCTCAATTCGGACCAGCGCCACGCGGTAAGCGCCGCTTTCCTGGGCTGGACATTGGACGCGTTCGACTTTTTTGTCGTCGTCTTTCTGGTGAATACCCTCGCTGCCCAGTTTCACGTGTCGCCTTCGAAAATCATCTTCACTACGCTTGCGACGCTGGCGATGCGGCCGTTCGGAGCCTTCATATTCGGCATGCTCGCCGATCGTTATGGGCGGCGAGGACCTTTGATGGCCAATGTAATTTTTTTCTCTGTGGTGGAATTGCTGTGCGGATTCTCGACGAATTACACGATGTTTCTCATTCTCCGAACGGTCTTCGGGATTGGCATGGGGGGCGAGTGGGGCGTGGGGTCATCGCTGGCCATGGAGAGCATCCCGCCGCAACGCCGAGGCATCATCTCCGGAATTGTGCAATCGGGATATTCTTGCGGCTACCTGCTGGCAGCAGTCGCAGCGAGGTTCGTACTGCCGCTGTGGGGATGGCGCGCAATGTTCTGGGCGGGCGGATTGCCGGCGCTGCTGGCGTTTTACATTCGATGGAAGGTAAAGGAATCGGAAGCCTGGAAGCAACATCGCGTCCCGGAATTCAAATCGATTGCAAAAGCTGCGGCTGCGAACTGGCCTCTGTTTCTGTACATGATTTTGTTGATGGCGCTGATGAACTTTCTTTCCCATGGAACGCAGGATCTATATCCGCATTTTCTCCAATCGCACGGATTTACGACATCGACGGTGGCCAACGTTGCCATCTTCTATAACGTGGGAGCCCTATTAGGCGCGCTCATCTTCGGGGTTATTTCGGAGAGGCTGGGCCGGCGGCGTGGGCTTATTTTGGCCGCTTTGGTTGCGCTGTGTGTCATTCCGCCATGGGCGTTCGGAAGAACGCTTCTCGTACTGGCCGTGGGAGCTTTTGCGATCCAGATGGGAGTGCAGGGTGCTTGGGGAATTATTCCGGCACACCTGAATGAACTTTCTCCCGCAGCGGTGCGTGGTCTGCTTCCCGGACTCGCCTATCAATTGGGAAATTTAGTTGCGTCACCCGTCAATGCGATCGAATACGGCTTACGTGATCTGTGGGGATATGCCTGGGCTTTGGCAGGTTTCGAAATTGGAGTGATCGCTTTGCTCGCAATCGTGGTCGGTTTTGGGCCGGAGAAAAAAGGGTATGAGTTCGTGCGGGCGGAAAATCGTGACGGTTAGTTGAAAACCGTCGGAAAAGCGAAGATGTGCTCAATCATTCTGGTCAACGGAGCTTTGGGCAACTTTCAAGCAACCTTGCCCGTATGACTCTTGTCAGCCAGCTTATGCTGCTCAAGAATCACGGCCGCACCAAGGAATACTCCAATAAGACCAAAAGCTGCGAGCGCGATGAGCGCAACCATTAGGATGGGCATAAATCCCTCCTACAACGAATTCTGAATCCATAGCCGCTAGCAGGCGGTGACGATGGTCACCTGCATCTGTGAGCTATTGATTCCCAATCCAGTTGGCGGAATGCAGAGCTGAACTGAATCTAATCTGCAACTCCAATAAAGACTGGTACAGTTATGAGACGGCACGCCGACGAGCCGACGCGCCCAATCAAGCAAGGAGAAGGCTCGCGTATGCAAATCGCAGTTGTAGGGTCAGGCTACGTTGGACTTGTCACCGGTGCGTGTTTCGCCGATCTTGGTCACGACGTCATTCTTGTAGATAACGACCAGAATAAGCTGAATGCTTTACGCAAGGGTGAAGTACCCATCCATGAGCGATTTCTGCCTGAACTCCTCGATAAACATAGGGGAAAACGCATTAAGTTTTCCGAAGATTTGCAGGCCGCCACTCGAGCGAGCGAAGTCA
>Ga0335077_10003854_pt1 | contig 18234 bp, 15 predicted proteins | sample Lox_Sample_31_FD_207151 | JGI IMG/M metagenome (GOLD analysis project Ga0335077, IMG submission 207151) | Soil microbial communities from Loxahatchee National Wildlife Refuge, Florida, United States - Lox_Sample_3.1 | ecosystem: Environmental > Terrestrial > Soil > Wetlands | place: USA... | reverse complement strand
ATCAAGAAATCCGACGCGATGGCCTTGGGAAAGTGGATCAACGAGAATCTTTCCGGGCAGTACGTATGTCTGAAAGCAGGTAAGGCGGTCCGTCCCACCCTACAGGTAACCGTTGGAGTCGTGGACACCACTGCCGATGAGGCCCCGGAGCACGTGCTGCGGCGACTGGACCTCTTCTTCGGAGGACGGCACTGACGGGTGCTACACCGCCCGTGGAAGGCGTTGGCGCCGTGTAGTCCACTCGTCGCTGGTGAAAACGCGCGGACCGACCTGGATCATCCGGGGCAGCAGCACGAACAGCGCAGATGGGGTCCAGTCTTTACCGTCCCTAGTCTTGAAGCCGCGGCGATTGAGCTCGTCTGCTATCTGGGAAAGGGGGCAGTCCTCGACAATCATGTCGAGGGCGGTGATGATGATCTGGCGCTCGAAGGGGCTTTCGACGAGGCCCGAGCAATCGTCGGCCACTTTGAGGCCATAGGGGATTTCTTCCACAAGGCGCTCGTTTGGGGCGATGGGTGTGGCAGCGGCCTCGCGCTCCCACTCCAGGGCCACGAGCTTCCAGCCGCCGTCGGCCCGTTCAACGAGGTGTTCGAGCGTGGGCAGTCCGCTGACGGCTTCGCGGATACGTTCGGTTTTGGCCACCGGGAACCTCCTGCGGAGGAGGCTTGAGCACGCTGGATGCCGCGGGGCGGACGATCATTTTGTGCCGTCCGCCCAACCCGCGAAGCGGGAAATTCTAGTCCAGATGTCCAGTCGTGGGACTTCGGTGTGCGGCTCCGGTCAGGCCTTGACCGGCTTGTCGGAAGCTTTCCAGTGCTGGGCGTCCCAATAGAGCGTCCTGCCTTCGCGGTAGCTTTGGGCGGCGAGGTTAATCACCACTACAGCTTTGGCGCCGGTCTCGACATCCAGGTGCGGCTTCTCCCGGGTGCGCATGCTGCTCAGGAAGTTGTCGATGTGCGCCTCCATCATGTCCTTCTGGTCGATGGGGATCTGGTAGTCTTTCAGGCCGAACTTCTTCTCGTAGGCCTCGCCGCCGATAGCGACGGTCTTGGCGTTTTCGCCGCGGCCCATTCGCCGCACCTGCGGCTTCACGGTGATGTAGGGGACGTTGCGCTCGAACTGGCCGTGCTCCACCATGATGATGGTGCCTTCGTGGCCGCGGATCATACCTGGGATGTGGGTGTCGTTGGCCATTGACGAGCTGAGTACCAGCGAGTGGCCCTTGGCATATTCCGCCAGCAAGTGGAACGTGTCCGGCACTTCGCGGTCGGGCCGGCCGTCGGGCAGCTTCTTGAATATGTAGATTCCGCCGGTAGCCATGACCTTAGTGGGGAATTGCGGCTCGTCCCAGCAGATATTGAGCGGGGCGATCACGTGATAGAACAGGTCGCTGGCAATTCCGAGCGAGTAGTCCCAGTATTTGCGGAAACGGAAGAAGCGGTCGGCATCCCAGGGGCGCTTGGGCGCTAGCTTGAACTGCGAGCCGAGCCACATGTTCCAGTCGATGAAATCGTCGCCCTTGCCGTCGGGGCCGGCGTTGGCGTCGATGGGCCAGTTCCACTCGCCCTCGACGCTGTTGCGGTGGTAAGACCCCTGGCTTTCGATCATCTGGCCGATCGCGCCGTCGGCGATGGCTTTCTTGGCCTTCCACCAGATGTCCGCCGAAGTGGTCTGCGAACCGACCTGGAGGATGCGCTTGGTTTCCTTCACCGTGGCCACCAGCTGACGCGCTTCTTCGTTGGTGTGGACCATCGGCTTTTCGAGGTAGACGTCTTTACCGTGGTCCATGGCGTCCATGGCCATCTTGGCGTGCCAGTGGTCGGGGGTGGCGACCACCACGGCATCGATGTCGCTCTGGTTGAGGAGCTCGCGGTAGTCCAGGTAGCCTTTGACGTTGTGCTGTGCCGCGGCTTCCTTCTTGCGCTTTTCGTAGACGTCACATACGGCGACGATCTGGCAGGCGTTATTCTTCTTGCCGAATTCCGCGAAGGCTTCGGCATCGTAACGGCCCCTGCCGCCGCAGCCGATAACGCCGATATTGATGCGGTCGTTGGCGCCAATCACGCGGCCGGAGGACTTCCCGGTCGATTTAGCCAGCGCGCTTCGGGCACCCAGCGAGATGCTGGTAGCGCCGACAGTCTTCAGAAAATTTCTGCGAGATTCGTTTGTGGACATGAAAGCTCCGTACCACTACTAAACCTCCATTTCGCCCGGTTTGCAAGCGGCAACGCGACGGACATGGAGCCCTGTCCCCTGCTACAGTGTCACCAGGAGGGAAGGGATGCCCCGAAGTACGCGACGCGATTTTCTAGCGGCCACGATGGGTGCGGCCGCGTACGCCCGGTTTGCGGGGGCCCAGGGCAAGAAGCGGCTGGCGACCGACTGGGTGACGCTGGGCAAGACAAATGTCAAGGTGACGCGGCTGGCCTTCGGCACCGGAACCTATGGTGGCCGGGTCCAGCGCGAACTGGGCCAGGAGCAGTTCACGCGCCTGGTCCGCTACGCGTACGATCGCGGCATCCGCTTCTTCGAGACTGCCGATACGTACGGGGGAATGCACGAGATGCTGGGCAACGCCCTCAAAGGCATCCCGCGGGATAGCTATGCCTTGATGACCAAGTACCGGACGCCCAACTCCGGTAATCCCCTGCCCCGCATCGACCTTTTCCGGCAGCAGTTACAGACGGACTACTTCGATATTCTGCTGCTGCACTGCGTCCGGCCGCCGACCTGGGATACCGATTATCGCGAGTTGCAGGACGGCTTTTCGGAGGCCAAGCAGCGCAAGATCGTCCTGAGCCATGGGGCCAGCGTGCACGGCCTGCCGGCGCTGCGCCGGTTCCCCGGCAACCAGTGGCTGGATATCGCCATGATCCGCATGAACCACAACGGAACCCGGATGGATGTCGACAACGCCATCGAGCCTCGCGGCGAGGTGAAGGGTGTCGTGGACGAAGTAGTGGCCCATTCCCGGAAGGTGCACGAGCAGGGCATGGGAGTGATCAGCATGAAGCTGGTGGGAGAAGGCCGGTTCACCAGTCCCGAAGACCGCGAGGCCGCCCTCAAGTTCACCATGAACCTGGGGTGCGTGGACGCGGTCACCATCGGTTTCAAAAACAGCGCAGAAATCGATGAAGCGATCGAGCGGATGAACCGCGTCATGACCGCGTGAGTGCCGCGGGCGAGTCTCTTGTCGTTCCGCGCGCTGGAGGTCACGGACTTGGTAGGCGCGGCAGGACTCGAACCTGCGACCCTCAGCTTAGAAGGCTGATGCTCTATCCGACTGAGCTACGCGCCCGCCTGCACTCAAGTTTAACGCAGGCAGGCGGTTCGCCTCCACGGAACGCTGTGGCCGCGCGTCAATGTACAAGGTGAGGCGAGCGCTCAGTCTTGCGGTTCTTTGCTGCTCGGCGGCTTCCGCGCAGGGTGCGCTCAGAATGCGCGATGCGCTGGAATGGAGCATCGCGCAACGCGGGCGGATGGCGCAGATGACCAACCCGGTGGTCCGCGTGCACGGGACGGCGAGCCTGGCCGCGGCGGTGTGCGCTGAGGACCGCATTCAGGCGTCCGGTCTGTACCGCGAGGCAATTGCCGGTCTGCACAACCTGCCGTCTGGCGCATTCGGGGAAAAGGGCACTACGGTCTTGCCGGCGGCGAGCTTCACCGGACTCTGGAAGTACGTGGTCCCGGCGGCGCTGAAGTGCGATCCCAATCTGGCGGACGCGGCAGTAAACCAGCGATCCCGGGAGCGAATGGCGGCGGAACGGTACGGCGCGAACGCCACGTTGAACCGGGCATGGGACCTGATCGACCCTTCGCAAGCCTTGGACAAAGACGACAACAGCGACCGCGCGGCGCAGGTGGCGAACGCCGCGCTCGACGCCGGGGATCCGAATAACTTCGACATCGACCTGCTGCGCCGGTTTCTGCTGCAATTGAACGAGAAGGCGCCGGATCTGGCCGACGACTTGTTTCTCCGGGCGCTGGAGTTCGTGAGGTCGGCGGAGGTGCCCGATCCGGACGGCGTGCAGCAGCTCGCGAAGTTCCTCTTTACCTCCGTTTCGGAGAGCAGCGGCAGCTTCCAGGTAGAGGGGGCGACGGTCGAGATTCTGACCAGGACCAGGACCGGCGCCAATCCCGACAATATCGAGGCGATAATCGACGCCACGCTGCGGCTACTGGCTGTGCCGGCCGTGGTGAACCGCAATCCCGTAGCCGCGTATTCGCTGGTCTGGCAGTTATTGCCGCAAGCCCGCGACCTGGTGCCGGAAAGGGTGGACGCGCTGGAGAACGCAGGCGCCGATCTCGAAGGCTCGTACCCGGGCCTCACCGCGCAGATCCGGTCGCAGCTCGGTTCGCCTGAGAGCCCCGACCCGGAGAGCAGCGATGCGGCGCGCGACTACTGGCTCGCGGGCCAGATCCAGAGCGCGCTCGCCGCCCGGCAGGTCGAAGCGGCACGAGACCTCCTGCCCCGGGTGAGCGATGCGGCGGTGCGCGGGCAACTATCCGTTCTGATCGCATTTGGAGATGCGGTGCGCGCGATCGAGACGCGCAGCGACCAGGCGATGGTGCTGGCCAACCTGCTGCGCGGCGGGATCAAGCGCAGCCTGCTCTATGCCAGTGTCGCTGCGACCACAAGCCAGCTCGACCTGGCGCTCCAGGTAATGCCCCTGGCCACGCGGGATATCGCGCCCCTCCCGGCAGAACAGCGCATCCGGCTGTTGGCAGCTCTGTCTGCGGCGCTGGTGCGGAGCGATACGCAGTCGGCGATGACCACGCTCGATCTGCTGGTGAGGGCCTACAACGATGCCTACGTAAATCCGAGGCGCGGGAAGTTCGACCCGCGCGCTTCTCGTGCGTTGAACGATAGTCCGCTGATCTTGGCCGGACCCCGCGGGTTGTACGAAGCCGTGCAGACCAGGGGTGGGCGGCGCAACTTTCCCTTGAAGGCGCCGGGCGTGACGGCGTTCACTATCGGCGGATTCCTGGCGGCGGCGAGTTCCGTGGATCCGGCGCGGCTGGAGGCGGCGATTCTCGGGCTGCGCGACGAGAACACGCGCGCAGGAGCCCTGGTGCGGCTCGCCGAGACGCGGATTCGCGGCGCGCGCGGGCGTTAGAACCAGCGGCTCATAATCACTTTCTGTTCGGTGTAGAACGCGACGGCGTCTTTGCCGTGGGCGTGCAGGTCGCCGAAGAAGCTGTTTTTCCAGCCGGCAAAGGGGAAGAACGCCATGGGCGCCGCGACGCCGACGTTCACCCCGACCATCCCGACCTCGCACCGCGAGCTGTACTCGCGGGCCGATTTGCCGTTGGTGGTAAAGATCGCCGTGGCATTGCCGAAGGGAGAGCGGTTGACCAGCGCGATGGCGTCTTCCAGCGTCTTCACGCGGATCACACTCAAGACGGGCCCGAAGATCTCCTCTTTGGCGATGGTCATCTCCGGCGTGACGTTGTCGAAGATGGTGGGGCCCAGGAAGAAGCCGCCGGAGGCTTTGCGCTCGCGGCCATCGACCAGCGCCGTGGCGCCTTCGGCCACACCCTTCTCGACGTAGTCTTCGACGCGCTTGCAGTGGTCGCTGGTGACCAGCGGACCCATTTCGACGCCGGGCTGGCTTCCATCGCCCACCGCGAGTTCTTTCGTGCGCTTGACCAGCAGGTCCAGGAGCGGGCCGGCGGCATCGCCGACAGGGACGAGCACGCTGCCGGCGAGGCAGCGCTCGCCCGCCGCGCCGAACGCGCTGCCGATGATGGCCTCGACCGTCTTCGGCATGTCGGCATCGGCCATCACGATCAGGTGATTCTTTGCGCCGCCCAAGGCCTGCACGCGCTTGCCCTGCGCGGCGGCGGTGGTGTAGATGTATTTGGCCACCGGAGTCGAGCCTACGAAGCTTACGGCCTTGACCAGCGGATGATGCAGCAGGGCATCCACAGCGCCCTTGTCTCCATGTACCAGGCTGATCACGCCGGCGGGCAGGCCGGAATCGTGCAGCAGTTCGATCACGCGCGTGGGCGTGAGAGGGACCTTCTCGCTGGGTTTGAGGACGAAGGTGTTGCCGCAGGCGATGGCGAACGGGTACATCCACATCGGCACCATGGCGGGGAAATTGAACGGAGTGATGCCGGCGCAGACGCCGATCGGCTGGCGGATGGTTTTGCAGTCGATGCCGGCCGCGACGTCGTTGAGCGAATCGCCCATCATGAGGCTGGGCATTCCGCATGCGACCTCCACCATCTGAATCATGCGCCGCACTTCGGCCTTTGCGTCGTCGGCCGTCTTGCCGTTCTCCCGGGTGAGGACGGCGGCGACCTCGGTGGCGTATTTCTCCAGCAGGGTCTTGAAGCGGTAGAGCGGCTGCACGCGGTCGACCACGGGCACGTCGCGCCACTTGAGGAAAGCCTCGTGGGCGGCCCGAACGGCGCGGTCTGCGTCTTCCACCGTGGCGTAAGGGACTTCGGCCATCACCTGGCCGGTGGCGGGATTGGTGACGCTGCCGGCTTTTCGGCCCGGTGCGGATTCCCACGCCCCGTTGATGTAGTAGGAGACAATTTGGGTGGTTTCGCTCGCGGTCATGGCATTTTCTCTCCGATTCGCCCATCGTACAGCAGGCACGGGAGCCGCGCCAAGCCTTCCTGCCTCGACGATTTCGGCGTAGTTTATTCCGCTCTCAGCGCCGTCATGGGGTCGGTATGGGCGGCTCGGCGCGCGGGAATGTAGGAAGCGATGCCTGCCACGGCAATGGCGGCGAGCGCGACGAGAGCCAAGGTGAGGGGATCGGCCGCGCTCACGTGGTATAGCAGCGTCGCCAGGATGCGGCCAAGCATCAGCGCTCCTGCGATCCCGAGGGCGGTTCCGGCGGCGGCCAGCTTGACTGCCTGGCCCATCACGTGGCCCGTCAGGTTTCGCGGCCTGGCGCCGAGCGCCACTCGCAGGCCGAACTCCTGCGTGCGCCGACTGACGGAGTAGGCAATCACGCCGTAGATGCCGACCGCCGCCAGCGTCACGGCGAGCAAACCGAACAGGCCCACAAGGAAGAGTCCGAATCGCGGTGTGGAGAATGCGGCGCCCGCGACGTCGTCCATCAGACGGATGTCGGCGACAGCGAGATTGAAATCGAGCTGGTGAACGGCATCCCGGATCAGGGCGGCCAGGCGCGCCGGGTCGCCCTCGGCGCGCACCGCCAGCGACACACCGGCAAATCCCCAGGGCATCTGTAGAATGGGCCACCAGAAGGCGGGCTGGGCAGACTGGCTGTTGGGATGGTCTTTGATGTCGCCCACGACGCCCACCACGGTGAACCAATCCTTCTCCTGCGGGTGGTCGTCGAAGGAGATCCGGCCGCCAATGGCGTCGTCGGCGCCCCAGATGTCGCGAGCCATGGCGCGGTTGATGACCAGGACACGCCGGGAATCCTGGTTGTCGTGAGCGTCGAAGAATCGGCCGCGGACCAGCGGCACTCCGAGCGCCTGAAAATAGCCGGCGTCGGCGGCGTGATAGCGCGCATGGAACTCGCGATGGGGCGGGGGCTGGCGGCCTTCGACCGTCAAGCCCCCGAGATTCTCGTCGTAGCCGGTCCATGGAAGATCGGTGCCGATGCCGGCGATCTGTACCCCGGGGATGGCATTGAGGCCGGCACCCAGGCGATCGAAGAACCGGATGATATCGGCGCGCTTCTTGTACGTCTGCTCGGGAAGCGAGATGGCGGCGGTGACCACGTGCTGCGGCCGGAACCCCGGATCGGTGCGCAGCAGGTTCACGAAACTGCGCAGCAGGAGCCCCGCGCCGATCAGCAACATGCAGGCGAGGCCGACCTCGCTGACCACCAGGGCATTGCGCAGAACCTGCTGCCGCGGGCCGGAAGTGGAGCCGCGGCCGCCATCGCGCAGTCCCTGGTGCAAATCCGTGCGCCCCGCCTGAAAGGCGGGAGCGAGGCCGAATAGGATTCCGGTGGCCAGGGCGATTACCAGAGTGAATGCAAACACGCCCGCATTGACGTGGATGGATTCGACTCGCGGGAAATTGGCGGGCAGCAGCGACCGGAGCGCCGCCACACCGCCGATTGCAACGAACAGCCCCAGGCCGCCGCCGGCCACGGAGATGAGGAGGCTCTCGGCCAGCATCTGCCGGACGAGGCGCGAGCGGCCGGCGCCGAGCGCGGCGCGAACCGCGAACTCGCGCTGGCGGGCGGTGGCGCGGGAAAGCAGGAGATTGGCGGCGTTGGCGCACGCGATCAATAGGACGAGCCCTACCGCGCCCAGCAGCACCAGCAGCAGCGGCCGGCTGGAGCCGACCATCTCCTGGTACAGGGGCACGAGCCAGGGGTGCCAGCCTTCCATGGCGCTGGGATGCTCGCGGGCCAACTGCGCAGTCATAGCATCCAGATCGTCCTGTGCCTGGGCGAGCGTGATGCCATCGTTGAGCCGCGCGATAGCCTCGACATAGTGCGAGCCGCGGTTTCGGCCGTCGCCTTCGTAGGTGAAGGGCGTCCAGACGTCGACGGTGTCGCCATCGGCAACCGAATGATAGTCATTTCCCGGGTGCGGCACGGTGGGAGGCATGACGCCGATGACGGTGAACGGCTCGGCATCGAGGATGATTTTTCGACCGACGATGCCGGAGTCGGCGGCGAACCGGCCTCGCCAAAGGCCGTCGCTCAAGATGACGACGTTGCCATTGCGGGGAAGCTCATCGTTGGTGGTGAACTCGCGGCCGCGCGCCGGCGCGGCGCCGAGAATGCGAAAGTAGCCTGCGGTGATGCGGAACCCGGCGAGCCGCTGGGGTTCGCCTGCTCCGGAAAGCTGACGGTCCGTGCGGGTCAGGCCGGCGAAACCGGCGAAGGCGCGGTTCCGGGCACGCATATCGCGCAGATCGAACGGATTCATCGGGAATTTGCGAAAGCTTGCGCTGCGGAAAAAGATGCGCACGATGCGGTCGGCATGCGGATAGGGGAGCGGGCGCAGGAGCACGCCATCAATCACGCTGAAGATGGCGCTGTTGGCGCCGATGCTCAAGGCCATCGTGAGCACGATCACCGCGGCGAATCCCGGGCTACGCGCCAGATTGCGGACGGCGTATTGCAGATCGCGCAACAGGTTGTCCATTATAGTCCCTCGGCGGGCGGCATTACCCAAGACGTTTGTAAACCCGAAACGGTTAGGCGGCTATTTCCCGATCAGAACGCCAACCGCGGCAGGCGCCACATCCAGACGTTCGATGCGATGGCTGAGCGCGAATGGGCGGCCGATGGCGGCGTCGGGGTAGAGAGGCAAGAGGATATTCTGAATCAGGAAGTCGAGTGTGCCCCCGTCGATGGTGACCCCGGAGATCTCGACCCGTTGCACATCGACGGTGGCTGACCCGCCGGATGAGCGGATTTGTACCGTCACGCTGACCGGGCGTTCGCCTTCCAAGAGCTTGGACATGAGCCATCCGGGAGGCTGTCCCTGCGCCCGGCGGACCTTGGCGAAATCGATCAGCGCGGACCCGGTGGCGACTCCCGCCGACGGCACCTGAACGTGCGGATTGCGGACGCCGTCGGGCGCCTCATGGGCTACCCATGCGTCGAGCTCGGGATAGGTCAGATTGACCCGGGCGCCGGGTCGCAGGCGGTCGGCTTCGATCAGGTCGAACTTCCGCTTGGCCGCAAGGTAGCTGTCGTACGCCGGTGCCGCAGCCGCCAGGAAAAAGAGGATCGGAATTGCCCACTTTCGGCGCATGACAACAACATAGACGTTTTTGATGTCCGGAGAGTTGCTGTTTGTCGGGGAATACGCCAGTTCGGGGTGGTTGGATAGGGGGAAGCCGCGCAGGGTGTGGTTTTCCGCGCGGGGCAAAGTGCGCAGACCAACGAAAGAATACCCCGCCATTGCGGGCATAAGCCTGCCTATATTCATGGACTTTGCCGGGTGGTCTAATCCGTGCATGGACGTAATCGGGAGTTTCGTATGCTGGTATCCGCTTTGATCGGGTTCGCGGCGCTCGTGGTCCTCGTAGTGATTTTGCGATGGGGCAGGGCATGGTGGACCTGGCGTGGTGACCGCGTAGTCACCTGTCCGGAAAACCATCAACACGCCGGGGTGAAGGTGGATGCGCTACACGCCGCATCCGGCCTGCGGCTGGCTACGTGTTCCCGCTGGCCCGAGAAGGCCGGGTGCGGGCAGGAATGTCTCCGCGACATCGCGGCTGCCCCGGCGGATTGCCTGGTACGCAATATCGCCGCCAAGTGGTACGAAGGAAAATCCTGCGCGTCTTGCGGCAGGCCGATCGGCCGGTTCGAGTGGGGGCCAAACCAGCCCGCTCTCGTTTCGGCCGATAAGACAAGTGTGGAGTGGAAGCAGGTTCCAGCCGAGCATCTGTATGAAACGCTGGAGGCCGCCGTGCCGGTCTGCTTCGCCTGTCACATGGCGAACACGCTGGTTCGTGAACATCCGGAGATCGCGATCGAGCGCAACCGCCGCCCAAGTCTCTAAATGCGAATACCCGAGGTCCCTGTTGAAACTCGTCCTGTTCTGCCTGGCGCTTGGCGTTATTCCGGCTGCAGGTGATCCCAAGGGGGCAACGTCAGCCCCTATCGTACTGTATATCCAGTTCCAGCAAGGCCCGCCAGAAGGAGTGTTGGATGCCCTCCAGGAGGAAGTGGAGGCCATCATGGCGCCGATCGGACTCCGCTTCGAATGGCGCGACCTGAACAACGTTCACGGCACCGAAGTGTCTACCGAACTCGCGGTAATCACCGTGAGAGGCCGCTGCGATGTCGCCGGTCTGATCAATCGAAGCAAGGTCGAGGGCGCGCTGGGATTTACTCACATGAGCGACGGCCAGATACTGCCGTTCACGGAAGTGAATTGCGACCGCGTCCGCAATTTCGTCCAGGGAGATTTGCTCACGTTCAGCGCCGACGATCGCGAGGCGGCATATGGCAGGGCACTGGGCAGAGTGCTGGCGCACGAACTGTATCACGTCTTCGCCAATACCACCCGGCACGGATCGGGAGTCGCCAAGGAGAGCTACTCCGTTCGCGACCTGCTCTGCGACGACTTTCAATTCCAGCACCGGGAATCCGTGCTGCTGCGGACCACTCGCCCGCACACCACTGCAGATGAAGCCGGCACACAGCCGCAGTAGCACCGCTCACTGCTTGATGATGGTGCCGTCCGCTTTGCGAATCTCGCCCCATCCGCCGTTGAGGGAATCGTTGTTGCGGTAGGGCGATTTCTTAGCTTCCTCTTCGTTGACTTCGATGCCCCACCCCGGTGATTCGTTGGCGTAAAAGTAGCCGTTCTTCATCACCGGGCAGCCGCTGAAGATCTCCTGGGTGCGGGCGTTGAAAGCCGTGTATTCCTGGATGCCGAAGTTGTAGCACGCCAGATCCAGAGCCACGTTGGCGGCGTGCCCGATCGGTGACACGTCGCCGGGACCGTGCCAGGCGGTGCGCACTCCGTAGAGCTCGGCAAAGGCCGCCACTTTGCGCATCGGCGTCAGGCCGCCGGCCGCGGAGACATGCATGCGGATGAAGTCGATCAGGCGCTCGGCGACCAGCGGCCGCCATTCGTGCGGGCTGGTGAACAACTCGCCCATGGCCAGCGGCGTCGCGCAGTTTTGGCGAATCTGGCGGAAGTAGGCGATGTCTTCCGGGGAAAGCGAGTCTTCCAGGAAGAACAGGCGGAGATGTTCGGCTTCCTTGGCGAACTGCACTGCGAGGTTCGGCGGATAGCGTTCGTGCATGTCGTGGAGCAGCTCGATTTCATCGCCCAACTCCTTGCGGGCTGCTTCCAGCACCTTGAGCTGCCGCCGCAAGGAAACGACGGGTTCGAATACCGGGCCCGTGTGCAGCCCCTGGACGGATTCTCCGCCGCGGCCGGAGCCATAGCCGGACATGCCGGGAATGCCGACCTGCACGCGAACGTGGCGGAAGCCCTGCGCCATGATCTTACGCGCCGAATCGATGGCCTGAGGGATCTCGGCGCCGGAGGCGTGCGTATAGCAATCCACGGCTTCGCGGCACTTGCCGCCAAGCAACTGGTAGACGGGCATGCCAGCCTGCCGGCCCTTGATGTCCCAAAGCGCCTGGTCGACGCCGCTGATGGCGTTGTTCAGCACCGGGCCGTTGCGCCAGTACGAGCTGTTGTACATGGCCTGCCAGAGATCGTCGATGCGGTCGGTGGGCTTGCCGAGCAGGAACGGGCGCAGGTATTTCTCAACGGCGACGTTTACCGCTTCGGCGCGCTGGGTGAACGTGGCGCAACCGTAGCCGTAGAGGCCGTCCTGGTCGGTGAGAATCTTGACCACCGTGAGCCGCACCCCGGCGGGCGAGGTGGGGATCACCTGGACGTCCTTGATGTGCGGCGATGGCATGGCGCGCGTGACGCGCTGTGCGGTTTCTTGGGCGCGCAACTGACGGGGAGAGAGCGCGGCGCCAAGGCCGGCGGCGGCAATAAATGAGCGTCGGTTCATGTGGCTACCTATTTCTTGCGGATTTCTTCCAGGCGCTTCTTCAAGTACTCCTGATATTCTTTCTGCAGCGCCGGATCTTTGGGGGAGCCGTAGATGTCCACGGACTTGTACTTCCCTTCGTCGAATTTCTTGCGCGTCCACTCGTCGTGAACGTGCACCACGTCGGCATTGTCCACGGTCTGCTGAACGAGCTGCGGCGGAATGAAGTAGACGCCCTCGGGGTCGCCTACCACGAGATCGCCGGGCATCACCGTGACGTTGCCGATGCGCACGGGCACATTGATACCGGTGAGGGTCACGTTGTTGATGAAGCTGGGATGCGCCTTTCGGAAGTACGCCGGCATGGCCATTTCGGAGATGCCTTCCAGGTCGCGGATGGCGCCATCTACCACGAGGCCGTTGGCTTTGGCGACCTTCATGAGGTAGTAGAAGAGGTTGTCGCCGACGATGGTGCCATCGGCTCCTTTGCCGTACAGGTCCACCACCAGCACATCGCCTGGCTGCACCATATCGATGGCGGTCTGGTTGAAGACGCGTCCCTTGGCATTGACCACGGCGTCAAGATCGGGACGGGCGGGCATGAACTGTACTGTAAAAGCGCGGCCGACCATCTTCGTGCCCGGGTGAAGAATCTGAAATCCATCATCGTACTGGCTGCGGAAGCTGCTTGCGCCGCCGGTTCTGCCGCCGTTGAGGACCGCGAAGACTTCCTCAGAGGACATACCCTTGGCGCGCTCCATCAGCGAATCGGGGACCTTCGGGCGGCCGTCAGGGAAGCGCTCGAACGGATTCTGCGCGGTCAGCTCGACGAGCTGCTCCCTAGTGAGCTTGTAGAGCTGCGCGTGCGCCAACATCGGTGCGATCAGGGCGGCGGCAGCGAGGCCGGCGCGAAGAGCTGTCGTGGTTTTCATTCTGACTCCTGAATTCTGAATTCTGGATTCGGTTTTAGGCCGCGTTATCCCCGTGTCCCGTACGGAGGCGGTGGTGCGGCGCGCCGCTTGCGCCGGATGGCGGCGAAATCGAATTTCGCCTCGGCGATCGGCGTGCCTGCGACTTCAATGCGCTTGAGGTCGCGGGTGCCGATGCCCACGGCTTCCGCGAGCTGGAGGGTGCTGTCGCAGCGCTCGAAGGGCGGCGTGCCGCGAACCGCCAGGGGATCGAAGCCCATCACCGCCATCGCCACCGCGTCGGTATTCACGGGATTGGTGCCGGCGACGAGCACCCCAGGCGCTACGCCAAGCTGCTCTTCGCGGATCCACGGACCCTCCCCTCCGGTCATAGTCTTGATGCCGTCGATGATGGCCAGATGGACGGGGCGAGCGGAGATGAGGTCCACCACGGTGCGCGGCACCCGCCAGGTGTCTTCGCGCGGGCTCTTGGGATCGAGCTCCTGTGGCGCGCTCTTGCTGGGCCCGCGATAGCCGGAGTGAATCAGGCCGCGGCCGCCCTTCGGAATCAGTGTGGGCTCGGCTTCGCCGGCGCCGGTGCCATACACGGTGCATGGCGTGATGCCGAAGCAGTTCTTCATGGAGAGCGTGATGCCGGCGGTGGCGTGCTCCTTCATCTTGGCGATGCTGACGAAGACGTCGCAATCCTCGTAGGAGTGGTTGAGGTCGAAAGCGGGCCAAACGTATCCGCCGTGGGGGACCTTCATGCGCGAGTACTTCCTGCCCGAACCGAGGAAGTTGGTGTTTTCGAACTCGACGTTGGGCGCGGCGCCGAGAATATCGCGCGGCTCCCAGTTGGCGCGCAGGATGTACTCCTGCACCGGATCGGCCGTGGACCACGGACTCTCCAGGATGCGGATACGGCGGGCGCCGGCCTTGCCCATCAGGTGCGCGGCCGCGGCGATCACCTGCGGATGCGTGTAGTGGGTATCCTCCAGCGGGAGGTATCCCACGCGGTAAGTCGGCGATCCGGTCAGGTTGATTTTTACCGCTACGGTTTTGCCATTGACAAGCCGGCCCAGCCCGCCGAGCTGGTCGAACATCTTCTCCATCACCGGCAGGAGCTCGTTTGGCGAGTAGGTCCGGCAGCGGGCGACGGCGACCCTCGAAGCGGGAGCCTCCGCGGCGCGCCCCGGAATTCCGCGCGCCAGGTATGCCCCCGATGCAGCAGCGGCGGCCTTAGACAGCCATTGCCTTCTCGAATACTGACAGCTCATGTTCTTACCCCTCCAACTGCAATGCTGCGTATTGTGACACTTGCGGCAGATAGATTTCCACCGCCTCCCCCTGAGTTTCGAGCTTGACGGGCATGGGTGCCGGCTCTTCTATGGTCGAGATAGTGGCCTTGCGCCAGCGGCCCACGACACGGACGCTGGCCGCATCCGGCCCGCGATCGGCGTAAAACAAAAGTTGCACCGCCGCCCTGGCGCGGTCCGGGGCAAGCGTGTAATAGGACCAGAAGGCTCCGCTGTTCCAACAGCGCACCAGGTCGTAGCGATGGCTTACCAGCACTACGGAGTCGTTGGCAAGCACGTATGGATCGTCGGGCGCCGCCGCTGCCATAGTCACGCGCCCTTTGCCCAGAGCCCGCTCGGTGTATCCCGGAACGGCGGCGGGTCCCGACAGCTTGCCTGGCGTTTCACCCCAAACCGGCGCGGTAATGAGCCGGCCGCCGGACTCGACGAACGCGAGAACCTGCTTGCGCAGCGCGGCGGAGGGCGGGTCCTGATCGGCATAGAGTACAGCGCGCAAGCCGGTGAGCGCGTCGGCCGTCATGCGGTTCTTGAAAACAATGCGGTAATGCTGCCCTGCGCGGTCCAGAAGGTTGAGCAGCTCCTGGCCCATGAATTCGTTGGTGCCGGCGAAATCGGAAATTACGCCAACCACGGCCTGCGGCGCCCACTCGGCCCAGCCGGCGTGTTCGGCAAAGAAGCGGGAGGCCTCGCCGATCCGCCGCCAGGCGGCCAGAGATTTCGGGTCGCGCCCGGCGATTCCCACGGCCAACGCGTTATCCAACGTGATCAGCCAGCGTGCACCGGCAGCCGCGGAGTCGGCCATCGTAATCAGGTACTGCTGCGGGGTTCCGGGTCGGTTGCCTTCGGGCGGCGCATCGATCCAGACTGCGCCGGGATGGCGCGCGGCGGTCAATCGGGCCAGCCACGCATTGGAATCCACCCATGCAACGCCCGTTGGTCCCGCATCCGCGTCGGCACCTCGGCGAGACATGCGCACGCCCGGCCAGACGCCCTTGACCAGGGTCCCACCGGAACCCGCGGCGGCGGGGTCGATCACCTCGATCGCCGTGTCACGGAGCATTTCATTGGCCGGGAGATCCTTCCAGGCTGCCGGCCACCGGATCGGAGTGTATCCAGGCTTCACTATTACGCAAATCTAGCACGGGGCACGAGCGCCTGCGTCGAATCTCACCGCATACTCCGGTGTTTTCCTCGCAGCCGCGAAGAGGTCTAATGGAGTGTATGGCCGCGCCCCGCACTTTTGCCTGCGATCGATTGGAAGTCCGCATTTATCCGAACCGTGAGGAGGCCGGAGCCGCGGGCGCCGCCGTGGCGGCGGGCATCATCCGCGAGAGCATGGTGCGTGACGGGCGAGTCGCCGTAGTGCTGGCCTCGGCTGTGTCCCAGGATCCGTTTCTGGCGTCATTGCGCGCGCAAAAAGGGATCGACTGGCCGAGGGTGACCGCCTTCCACCTGGATGAGTATGCCGGAATGAGCGCCACGCATCCGGCGTCCTTCCGCCGCTTTCAGCACGAGCGACTGATCGATCATGTCCCCATCGGCACGTTCCACGAACTGGAAGGCGACGCGGCCGATCTGGGCGCGGAGTGCACGCGGTACGCCGCCCTCTTGCGCGATGCGCGGCCCAACCTCGTGGCGCTGGGGATCGGCGAGAACGGCCACCTGGCGTTCATCGATCCACCGGTTTGCGATTTTCAGGATCCCCTGGACGTCCGGCAGGTGGAGCTCGACGAGATCTGCCGCCGGCAACAGGTGCACGACGGTGCGTTCGCGCGTGTGGAAGACGTGCCCACCCGGGCGCTGTCGCTGACCGTGCCGTTCTTTTTGCGCGTGCCGCGCGCGCTGGTATTCGTGAACGGCGCCAATAAGGCGGCGGCCGTGAAGGCGGCGGTGGAGGGGCCTATTTCGGAGCAGTGTCCGGCGTCGGCGCTGCGGCGGCATCCGGCGCCGACGCTGTTTCTCGACCCGGCGGCAGCGTCGAGATTGGCATTGTAGTCCGTCCCAGACTACAGGTTGTTCAGCACTTCCGTGGCGTGACCCTTGGCTTTCACCTTGTTGTAGATCTTCTCGATTTGGCCGTCGGGACCGATGACAAAGGTGGTGCGCTCGATGCCCATCACCTTTCTGCCGTACATGTTCTTCTCTTTCCAGACGCCGTAGGCCTGGGCGGCCGATTTTTCCTCATCGGGAACCATGCTGAACGGCAGGTCGTATTTTTGCTTGAACTTGTCCTGTGCGGCGGGCTTATCGGGAGAGACCCCGACCACCAGCGCGCCCTTCTTCGCGAATGACTTGATGCCGTCGCGAAATTCGCAGGCTTCGATGGTGCAGCCCGGAGTGTCCGCCTTCGGGTAGAAGTAGAGCACTACGCGCTGGCCCTTGAGCTTCGAGAGCTGGAAATCGCCGATGCGGATATCGGGCGCTTTATCGCCTGGCTTCAACATGACTCACCCCAGTTTCTGTTTCAGGAGATCGGTCACGACATCCGGCTTGGCTTGGCCCCGCGAGGCCTTCATCACCTGGCCCACCAGGAAATTAATCACGGTGGTCTTGCCGGATTTGTACTGCTCCACCTGTTTGGGATTGGCCGCAATCACGCCGGCCACGATCTGGTCGAGCGCGCCAGTGTCGGCGATTTGCCTGAGCCCCTCGCGCTCGACGACGACGGCCGCACTGTCGCCGGTCGCGATCATCTTCGGCAGCACGTCCTTGGCGAGCTTGCCCGATAGCTCACCCGCGGCGATCAACCGGACAAGCTGCCCGAGGTTCTCCGCGGTGACGGGAGTCTCGCCGTTTTTGAGCGCGGCCATCAGGTTGCCCATCACCCAGTTGGCAGCCAGCTTGGCGTTGCCGGAGACACGCGCTACGGTCTCGAAGTATTCGCTGATGGCGCGCGATGCGGTGAGGACCTCGGCGTCGTACTCGGACAGCCCGAGTTCCCCGGTGAAGCGCTCGCGCTTTTTCGCGGGCAGCTCCGGCATCGAGGCCTGCACGCGCTCGATCCATTCAGAACCGATGCGCAGCGGGACCAGGTCGGGTTCCGGGAAATAACGGTAGTCGTGCGCGTCTTCCTTGCTACGCATCGAAAAGGTCTCACCGAGATCGGGATTATACAGGCGCGTCTCCTGCACCACGCGCTCCCCGCTTTCGAGCAGCGCGACCTGGCGTGCGATCTCGAAATCCAGCGCTTGCTTGAGGAATCGGAACGAGTTCAGGTTCTTCACCTCTGCCTTGGTGCCGAACTTCTCCGCGCCCTTGAGCCGCACGCTCACGTTAGCGTCGCAGCGCAGGTGGCCTTTTTCCATGTCGCAGGTGGACACCTCGACGAACTGCAGCACCTGTTTGAGCTCGGTGAGGTAGGCGTAAGCATCGTCGGAGCTGCGCATGTCGGGCTCGCTGACGATCTCGGCGAGAGGGGTGCCGCTGCGGTTCAGATCCACGTAGGAGCGCTGCCCGGAATCCTTGAAGCCATCGTGAATGCTCTTGCCCGCGTCGTCTTCCATATGAATGCGGGTGATCCCGATGCGCTTGGAAACGCCGGCGACCACGATGTCCACCCAGCCGTGCTCGCTGTAGGGCT
>Ga0335077_10003852_pt1 | contig 18236 bp, 12 predicted proteins | sample Lox_Sample_31_FD_207151 | JGI IMG/M metagenome (GOLD analysis project Ga0335077, IMG submission 207151) | Soil microbial communities from Loxahatchee National Wildlife Refuge, Florida, United States - Lox_Sample_3.1 | ecosystem: Environmental > Terrestrial > Soil > Wetlands | place: USA... | reverse complement strand
GGGGATTCGTGGTCTGGGCGAAAGACTCGCTCGACCTGATCGACGCCGCGGTGTTGATCGCGGTCTATGGCGTGTACCTGTGGGTCCTGCGCCGGATGCCGGCCGCGGCCGAAGAAGACGTCGACGAGCTCGATTTTGTGCCGCGCACGATCGTGCGCGCGCCGCGCCGGATTCGGATTACCGCGATCACAGCGCTGTTCGCGGCGGGCGGCGGGCTGATCTACTTCAGCGCGGAGCCCTTCCTCGCGAGCCTGCTGGCGGTATCGACGTCGATCGGAATTCCGAATTTCGTGTTCGTGCAGTGGGTGGCGCCGTTCGTCAGCGAGTTTCCGGAGAAAGTCTCGGCGTTTTACTGGGCGCGCACAGTGGAGCGGGCGCCCATGGCGCTCATGAACATGGTCTCGAGCAACATCAATCAGTGGACGCTGCTCGCCGCGATGCTGCCGATCGTGTATTCGATGAGCCGGGGCGCCGTGTCCTCGATTCCGCTGGACGGCCAGCAGGAACTCGAGCTCGTGATGACGCTGGGACAGTCGCTGCTCTCCGCGGTGTTCCTGCTGGATATGCGGCTCAAGTGGTGGGAAGCCGCGGGCCTGTTCGGGCTCTGGGCGGTGCAGTTCGCCTTCACGGCGGCGGTGCACGATGTAATCACGGCGGCGTATTTCGTCTGGGCGGCGGTGGAGATCGTCAGGCGCGTCTTCATCCTGAGGCACCCGCCGGCGTGGAAACTGTTTCGGGAAATGTGGCGCAGGCACGTGCGCTAAAATGTCGTTACACCAACAATGCGAGAAAAGACACGATCGACGACGGTGCTCTGCGTCCGCCGCGATAACAAGGTGGTGATGGCCGGGGACGGGCAGGTTACGCTCGGGCAGGAAGTGCTGAAGGCCTCGGCGCGCAAGCTACGGCGCCTCTATAACGATAAGATCATCGCCGGATTCGCGGGCTCGACCGCGGATGCCTTTGCGCTTTTCTCGCGATTCGAATCCAAGCTGGAGCAGTTCAACGGAAACCTGCCGCGCGCGGTAGTCGAGCTGGCCAAGGAGTGGCGCACGGATCGCGCGCTGCGGCATCTGGAGGCGCTGCTGCTTGTGGCCGATCAGACCAATACCTACCTGGTGAGCGGCAATGGCGACGTGATCGAGCCGGACGAAGGTGTGGTCGCGATCGGGTCCGGCGGCCCGTTCGCAACCGCGGCGGCGACGGCGCTGCTGCGCAGTACCAAAATGGGAGCGCGCCAGATCGTCGAGCAGGCCATGGCGATCGCGGCCAAGATCTGCATCTACACCAACGACAACATCACCTATGAGGAGTTGTAGGCCATGGTGATCTATCTTCCCGGGCAGAGCGTGGATGAGCAGCCGTTGCTGGACGAGCTCACGCCGCGCGAGATCGTGCGCGAGCTCGATAAGCACGTCGTAGGGCAGGCCGAGGCAAAGCGCGCCGTGGCGATCGCGCTGCGCAATCGCATCCGCAGGCAGAAACTGGCGCCGGAGATGGCCGAGGAGGTGATGCCGAAGAACATCCTCATGATCGGCCCAACAGGCGTCGGGAAGACGGAGCTGGCGCGGCGGCTGGCGCGGCTTTCGAACTCGCCATTCCTCAAGGTGGAGGCGAGCAAGTTCACCGAAGTCGGTTATGTGGGCCGCGATGTGGAATCGATGATCCGCGACCTGGTGGATATCGCGATCGACATGGTGCGCGAGGAGCGGCTGGACGAGGTCGCGGACCGCGCGGAGACGAACGCAGAGGAGCGGCTGCTCGATCTGCTGATGCCGCCGCAGCCGGAGCCAAGCGAGAGCGCCGAGCGCACACGCGAGAAGCTGCGCGAGCGCCTGCGCGAGGGCAAGCTGGACGAGAGGATGGTCGAGATCGACGTGAAAGACCGGCCGCAGACGTTCGAGATCACGACCAACGCCGGCATCGAAGAGATGGGCATCAACCTCAAAGATATGCTGCCCAACATATTCGGCCAGAAGACGCGCCGCAGAAACATGCGGGTGGCGGAGGCGATGGACTACCTGGTGCAGGAAGAGGAGCAGAAGCTGATCGATATGGACCAGGTGACGCGCGTGGCCCTGGAGCGCGTGGAGACCAGCGGCATCATCTTCCTGGACGAAATCGACAAGATTGCCGGCCGGGAGAGCGGGCATGGTCCCGACGTCAGCCGCGAAGGTGTGCAGCGCGACATTCTGCCGATCGTGGAAGGTACGACGGTGAACACGCGTTACGGGTTCGTGCGCACCGACCACATCCTGTTCATCGCCGCCGGCGCGTTCCATGTCTCCAAGCCGAGCGATATGATTCCGGAGCTACAGGGGCGCTTCCCGATCCGCGTGGAGCTGAAGTCGCTCACGGTAGAGGACTTCATCCGCATTCTCAAAGAGCCGAAGAACGCGCTGGCCAAGCAGTACACGGCGCTGCTGGAAACGGAAGGCATCAAGCTGGTTTTCAGCGACGACGCGTTGGAGGAAGTCGCGAAATTCGCCGCGCGGGTGAACGAATCGAGCGAGAACATCGGCGCGCGGCGGCTGCATACCATCATGGAGAAGCTACTGGAAGAGGTGTCGTTCGAAGGGCCGGATCTGAAGAAAAAGAGCGTCAAGGTCGATGCCGGTTACGTGCGTAAGCAACTGGCGGAGATCGTGAAGGATCAGGATCTGAGCCGGTATATCCTATAGCGCGACGGGCAACGTCATCCCCGCCAGCGGACACCCAGGTCGAGCGTCTTGCGGGCGTACTCGACGCCGCGCTGCATGTGGTCGCGCTGCTGAAACTCGAGCGCGGCGGCGATGGGTTCGGGACGGGCGCCAGGGACATCTTCGATCACCATGTGGCCTTCGTACGGGCGGCCTTTCCTGGCGAGCGCGAGGAAGCGGGCGAGGTCCGAGGCGCGCATGTCCTTCCAGTTATCCATGAACCTGGGGTCGTAGATGGCCAGTAGCGCCGGCGGGCGGCCGGTTATCGGCTTATTGTAGACCGTGACCGGCGGGCAGACCTCCTTCGCTTTGGCGACAATCTTCTTGAAATCGACGACGCCTTCTCCCAGGGGCACCCATTGCACCATGACACCGCCAGGGGATTCGTACACGACGGAATCCCGGAGGTGAAGCATCACCGCCACGGGCCCGAGCGTTTCCACGGTGGCCATCGGGTCCTCCATGACGAATACCGGGTTGCCCGTGTCGAGGTACGACCCGACGAATTCCTTGCCCGCGCCTTCGATAACCTGGAGCGTCTGCCAGCAGTAGAGGTCTTTGTGGTTCTCGATAGCGATCTTGATGCCGGCGTCCATGGCTTCGGTACGCACGCGCCGCAGGGTCTGGATTGCGGTCTCGATCGTTTTTTCGACCGGCCCGGGCGGAAGCGTGGCGCGGTCGCCGGCGACGCGAAATCGCACGACCTTGGACCCGATGGCGGATGCATGGCGGATGCCTTCGCGGAGACGGTTGATGGTGGCGTCCACGCCGCCGGGAGTGCGCGGCAGCGAGCCCGCGTCGCCTCCATTGAGCTCCAGGCCGAGCCTGGCCGCGGTCTCCTTGAGCTCTTTCCAGTGCGCGGGATCGTTGTTGCCGGGATCGATCGAGTCCTGAAGAAAAACGCCGTCGAGCTTGAGCTCGGCGGCGTATTCGAGCAACCGGAGATCGTGCCAGCGGGTGGCGCGTATGGAATAGGTGTTATAGCCGAGCGGGAAGGCGGGCATGCAGATATGGTATCGAACCGCGATGCCCGCCCCGCCGACTACTGCTGGCCCTGCGGCGGGCCGCCGGGACGAGGTCCGCGGCCGGCGCCCATGGGACCGCCGGGGCCTTTCTTCACCGTGTAATCCGGCGGAACTGCGAACAGCGAGGCGTCGGGCTCGCCACGCATCAGGTTGGTCAGGTCCATCGTCGCGGTGCCGGTGCGCGGATCGGTCATCTTGGTCTTCACCGGGACCTTCAGGTCCTCGGACATCCAGGTCTCGTGCACGCTCTCGATGGCGGCGGAATTGCCGATGGTTCCCGCGGGAATGGTGTGGGTCACGCGCGAGCCGGTGGCGATCACTCCGTTAACGGACTGGGCCGCGAGCGTCTCCCGCTTCAGGTTGGCACTGGCCGAAGCGGGCTGGCGGGCGTTACGCGGGTTGCCGGACTGTTGGGCTTGCAGCGGCGGGCCGCTGGGGAAGTGCGCCGGACGCGAGTATGCGACCTTGCTGGCGGGGTCGAGCTCATAGACCATTCCGGCCACCGGATCGGAAATGGTGACGCGCGTCACGGTTTTGCCGTCCGGGGTCTGGTGCGTGGATTCGCGGCGCACCCGGCCCTGACTGTCGCGGGCGACCTTGGTCTGATCTTGGCGCTGGATCACAGTTCCATTGGCCAATACCTGCTGGCTGGATCGGACCTCGACTCCGGAATAGGGCGCACCCGTGACTACCTGGTTCGGCCGAGGACCTCCGGGCCCGCGTCCGCCGGGTCCGAACTCTCGAGGGCCGCGCGGCGGTTGAGCGAGAAGGCTGGCGGCGGCGGCAATTCCGGCAATCAGCAGTTTAGCGTTCATGAAATGTCTCCCTGAGTATGTTTCCGCCGGAGGCCGGAAATGGTTCCGAAATATAGAGCGCTATCGGAGGCCGGCCTGACCCTTGACGCTGTCGAGCAACTTTGCCGGGTCATAGCCGGCGCCGTCCTTAAATACGTATCTGACCCGCCGGATGTCGGCGATGCGCGCCGCGGGGTTGCCGTCGACTACCACCAGGTCGGCCTGCTTGCCGGGGGCGATGGTTCCGAAGCGGTCGAGCTCGCCCAGGAACTTAGCCCCGTTGGAGGTGGCGATCTGGATGGCCTCGACCGGTGTGAAGCCACCTTCGACGAGGAGCTCGACGTTGCGCTGGTCGGCGAGTCCGGCGAGCGCGCCGCCGTTGCCGGTGGGGTCGGCGCCCGCGATGAGCAGGCCGCCTGCTTTGACGAACGCGTACTCGAATTCGAGCTCCTTCCTCAGTGCTGCCAGGGTGGGGCCGGAGACGGCACGGGCGCGCGCGGCGAGGTAGTTGGCCGCGGCATCGGTGGAGACCGCATCGAGGAAGCGCTGATCGAGCGGCGGGCGATCGGGGTCGAACGCCTCGAAGACGGCCAGGGTCGAGGTGATGGCGACGTGATGATTGACAAGATCGGCAATCATTTCGCGGACGGGGGCGCTGTTGAGATCGAGGCGCGCGACCTCGGCGCGGGTGTTGGGAGGGCAGTTGTCTGGCTGTTTGCTGGGATGGAATTCGGTATCGACCAGGAGGCCGTGCTCGAGGTTGTCGATTCCGATGGACGCGGCCTCACGGAACCCAATGGAGCACAGATGGCCGGTGACCTTGATGCCGTGCCGGTGCGCGGATTCCACCGCTGCGGAGAGCTCCGCGCGAGTGATGTTCATGTACGCTTTGAAGGACGTGACGCCCTGCGCGGCCCAATACTCGACAAAGCGCGTGGCGTCGTCGGGACCGGTAAGTTCGTGCATCTGCGGGGCGAAAGCACCCTTGCCTTCGAGATACGGACCGGTGACGTAGAGTCGCGGGCCTGGCATGCGCCCCTCGTCGATCATGCGCTTGATGTTGAGGTCGGTGAAGGGCTCGACACTGCCGGCGGTGCGCGCAGTCGTAACGCCGGCCGCGAGGTAGAGGCGGGGGAAGCTGTACGCCATCTCGGGGTACATGGGAATGCCGCCGCCGATCGGGTAGTACAGGTGCTCGTGCATGCCGACCAGGCCGGGAATCACGGTGTGGCCGCTAAGGTCGAGATCGCGGGCCCCGGCCGGCGCGGCTCCACCGACGGACGCGATTTTGCCGTGGTCGATGACGACGGTCTGGTCTTCGCGCGGCGCGGCGCCGGTGCCATCGATCACGCGAACGTGGCTGAGGGCGATCACCGGCGAGTCGACAGCGACGAACGGTTTGAGGCCGGGCTGGAAACGGCTCGGCGGCTGTGCGAGGGCAACGCCGCAGACAAGGAGGGCAATGGTTCTCATCCGGCCGACGATGATAACACGCGCTAGTGTGTGTAGATGATTTTGCTGCCGCGGAGCAGGATGCGCTGCACTGCGTGATACTTCGTGCCGTCGGGCGCGGTCTCTTCGCTGAAGAAGGTCAGGTGCACGACGTCGTAGAGGGCGGCCTGCCCGGTGGCGCGATTCACGATGTCGTAAGTTTGCGAGCGGCGGTTCATCGCCTGCGGGTTCCACGTCAGTTGAAATGTGCCGTTGGTGACGGTGAGGTTTCCCTGATCGAGCACCGAGCCGGGGATCAGCGCCGCGTAGGCGACCGTCGGGCCGGTGCTGTGGCCGGTGATGGTGGTTCCGAACCTCGGGTCGAAGGTCGATTCCATAGGTAGATCGAAGCGCAGTCCGGCCGCACCCGCCGGACGGTTGGGCTCGACGACGTACAGGAATCCGCCATCTGGGGGCAGTCCGGGCATCACGGCGGGACTGCCGTTCCAATCGCCGGAAAGGTGGAATTTGTAAATGCCGGGGACGTCGAGCGTCCACTTGTCGCCGGCCCAGCTACCGGTGCCGTCGCCGGCGCCGCTGGTTATCATCCGGCGGCCGTCGGGATACTCGAGCTCGAATGTGAGATTCGCCGGCACCACGGGATCGATCTGCACGGCCGGCCCCCAGACGGTGCCGACCTCGTAAGTCATCCCGGGCCGCGTACCCACCAGGAAGACGCGTCCGCTCAGGTGGTAGGGCCCTTGCACGTCCTCGGAGCCGGCGGCGATCACGCGATTGTGGTTGGTTCCACCCGGCAGAAGGAACGCGCTCGAAAGATAGCCGGCATACTGGGCTGGTTGTCCCTGATTGCGCACAACCACACCGCCGATCAGGCGGTAGATATCGCCCGACGTGTCGCCGTTCGGCGCCGCATTGATCTGCCCGCCGAAGTTGTTGTTGCTGGTAGGCCAGTAGGGCGCGCGCGTGCCGCTATCGGCAACCAGAAAGCGTCCCATGAAGCCGGGCCGCGGCGCACCGCCGTAGTAGTACTGCCAGTCGGTGATGTATTCGGGAAACATGTGTGGCGAAAGGCCGTTCGAGGTCTTGATCACAACGTTGGTCAGGCCGATGGGTTGCATGCCGGTGTCGTAGGGGAGCGGGCGGTCCTTGTAGTCGTAACTCAACACCGGCTCGATCTTGTTGTCGCCGAGGCCGTCGCTGGCTATCAGCAGCACGTCGCCGGAGTTGAACGGGAAGTTGATGTGCTGCAGGACCTGCACGCCGGAAGCATCGGTGTAGCCTTCAGTCTTCGTGTCGCCGCGATCGACGAGCTTGCCGCCACCGAGATCGACCTTCTTGCCGCGAGCGACGAGGTTGGCGGCGGGGTCGTAGACTACTCCCGCGTGGCGCATCGTGCTCATCCAGAGCACGCCGTTGGCATCTGTGTACCTGGCTAGCACCTTGGCGCAGTACTCGCCTGGCAGAGTGAAATTCAGGGGCTTCAGTCCCTGCGCCGCCGTGAAGACGCCGCCGATGCTGGCCTTGCCGCTGTAGGCAATGTTGATCGCGGCGGCCGGGTCGGAGTAGGGGAACAGGGTGGCGCTCACGGTGACGTCCGCCGGGAGCGGCGGATTGAAGGCCATGTCGCGGCCGTAGTGGTTGCCGACAGGGTATGCCTGTCCTTGGAAGGTAGCGGTGGCCATGGTCATGCGCTCGGCGATCCAGAAATGATAGGTGCCGCCGCCCTGGTAGCGGTTGCCCCAGATGTCCTGCGTGTAGCCCGACATTTTCACCGTGTAGTAGCCATACGCGGGCGGCTTCCACGCGGTGAACGCCGCAGCCTTGGTGGTGGGCCACTGACCCTTGGCTCCCGCGAAACGCGCCTTTCCGAGGTCGGTGACGCTGCCGTCCGGATTGGTGATCTGCACGGCAAGCTCGCCCTGGTTGTAATCCCACGGGATGTTATTGCGCAGCTCGATCGTGTCGGTGGGAAACTGCGGCTCGAGAGAGTAGGCCTGCTTGATCTTGCCGGTGACATCGTAGAGAGGCAGGATCACGTCATCGGGGATGATGAAGCGGTTGGAGAGGCCGAACCGCGCCTGGTCTTCATCGGCGACGACCCCCTGGTAGCCGTTGGAATTGTAGTTGGCCAGCAGAGTCCAGGGAAGCCGCGGCTGGATGGCGCCGGCATCGATGTACTTGCCGGAAACGTGCGTGTTGCTCACGTGGACCGGGGGTCCGTAGAGCTGGGATTCGGTGGGCTGGTTCTTGAAAAAGGGACGGCGCGCGAAGGTTTCGCCGTTCAGGCTGTAGTATTTCTTGCCGGCCGTGACGCCGTAATCGAGGCGCACGCGGTAGATGCCGGGCGGCATGTCCGCGGGCAGGACCTGCTGCACGCTGAGCGCGACCTGGCGCTGGCCGGGCGTGGCCGGCACGGGCAGGAGCCTGGTGGTGAACTGATCGACCGGCGTATGGAAGGAGTAGCCGCCGAAGCGGTCCGTGATCGCGCCCTGAATGCCGCCTTCGATGGCGAGCCCGGTCGGGGTCATGAGGGTGGACATGCGCTCGTCGCTCGCCAGGCGGATCCAGCCGTCGCTATCGAAGGTGCGCTCGGCAGTCACCAGCAGGCAGACGCCGTCGACCTTGAGACCGAGCCCGACCAGTGCGCTGAGATGCGCCTCGGTGAGCGTGATTGTGGTGGAAACCGTCAGGATATCCCCGGGCTTCCAGAGCGCTGGGGTAAACGTTGCCTGAGCGGACCAATCGCCGTAGTCCGTGTGGCCGGGAGACGACCAGGTCACCGAATCAGCAGCCAGGGCGAGTGCGGGCAGGATGAGCAGGAAAAGAGGACGGGCGCGCATAGAATCACCTTTTCAGATGTTCTAACCCGAAATATACGCTGGTGATGCGCGCCGCGCACGTTAACGTTGGTTCATGCCGGGGCTACCCGCCTTCGCAGGCCGACAGCCGCCAGGCATAGGATAATAGACACACACATTCACTCGGAGAGGGAAGATGCCCCAAGTCAAGGCGAGCCCTAAAACGTACGACGCCGTGGTGGTCGGGTCGGGCGCGGGAGGAGGAATCGCGGCGCACATCCTTGCGCTGGCGGGCGCGAAGGTGTGCATGCTCGAGGCCGGCTCCAATTACGACACGGCCAGGCAGAGCGACATGTTCAAGTGGAACTACGATGCTCCGCACCGCGCTGCCGGCACGAGAGAGAAGCCGTTCGGGTACTACGATGCGACGCTCGTCGGCGGCTGGGAAGTGCCGGGCGAACCTTACACCACGGCACCCGGCAACGAGTTCCGCTGGTACCGCGCGCGCATGCTGGGCGGGCGCACGAATCACTACGGCCGCATCTCCCTGCGCATGGGGCCGTACGACTTCAAGCCCTACAGCCGCGACGGCAAGGGCTTCGACTGGCCGATTACCTACGAGGACCTCGCGCCCTACTACGACAAGGCCGAGGAGCTGATCGGCGTCTTCGGGTCGGCCGAAGGCCTGGAGAATACGCCCGACGGCAAGTTTCTTCCCCCGCCTGCGCCGCGCGCGCACGAGTTGGTGATCCAAAAGGCGTGCGCCAAGTTGAAGATTCCCTGTGTGCCTTCCCGGCTGGCGATTCTTACCCGGCCGCACAACGGGCGGCCCGCGTGCCACTACTGCGCGGAGTGCGGCCGGGCGTGCGCGGTCAACGCGAACTTCGCTTCGCCCGGCGTGCACATCGCACCCGCACTCAAGACCGGCAATCTCGAAGTGCGCACAGACGCCATGGCGCGCGAGGTCATGATCGGCCCGGATGGCAAGGCGACCGGGATCTCCTACGTCGATAAGAAGACGCGCAAGGAGGTTGCCGTAAGCGGGCGCGTGATCGTGCTTGCGGCAAGCTGCTGCGAGACGGCGCGTATCCTGCTCAACTCGCGCAGCAGCACTTTGTTTCCCAACGGTGTGGCGAATTCGACCGGGCTGGTGGGCCGCTACATCATGGATACAGTCGGATCCAGCGTGAGCGGCTATCTGCCGATCCTGGAGGACCTGCCGCCGGCGAACGACGACGGCGTCGGAGGCATGCACCTCTACATGCCGTGGTGGTTGTACCAGGAGCAGAAGGCTGGGAAGCTGCCGTTCGCGCGCGGCTACCACATCGAGATTGGCGGCGGACGCGGCATGCCCGGCACTGGGATTCTGGGCGGCTCGCACGGTATTTTGGGCGGAGGCTACGGTAAGGACCTCAAGCGCGACCTGCGCAAGATCTACGGCGCGCACGTTCACTTTTCCGGCCGTGGAGAGATGATCCCCAACGCGGACAGCTTTTGCGAGATCGACCCCTACGCGGTCGATCAGTGGGGCATCCCGGTGCTACGCTTCCACTTCAAATGGAGCGACGACGAGATCAACCAGGCGAAGCACATGCAGCAGACCTTCCGCGAGATCATCGAGGCTGCGGGCGGGCGCGTGACCTCCATGTCGGGCCACGGCGTGAACGGCGGCATCGCTCTAGGAGGCGAGATCATCCACGAGGTGGGCGCCACCAAAATGGGCGACGATCCGAAGACTAGCGTGCTCAACCAGTGGTGCCAGGCGTGGGACTGCAAGAACCTGTTCATCACCGACGCCGCGCCGTTCGCCAGCAACGCCGACAAGAACCCGACGTTGAGCATCACGGCCCTGGGCTGGCGCACGAGCGAATACATCGTCGATCAGATCAAGAAGAGGAATCTATAGTCATGGAAGTCTCACGGCGAAACCTGATCCAGATTCTGGGAGTGGCGCCGGCTGCGGCCGCGGCACAGGAGCACTCGCATCCGGCGCCAACATCGGCGAAACCGGGCGCCGCCTACCAGCGCAAAGTCTTCGACGACCACCAGTGGAAAGCGGTGCGCGTTCTCTGCGACCTGATTCTACCGGCGGATGGGCGCAGCGGCAGCGCTACCGCCGCGGGAGTGCCGGAGTTCATCGATGACTGGCTCGATTTCCGCCGCCGCGAAGACGGTTCGGACCTGCTGGCGGCCCAGATCCAAGGCGGGCTGGCATGGCTCGACGGTCAATCGCGGAAGCTGTTCCAGAGCGACTTCGCCGATGCCGTGGAGGCCCGGCAAAAGCAGATCCTCGACCGCATTGCCTGGCCCGAGACAGCCAGGCCCGAAGACCAGCGTTGGGTGGCCTTTTTCAATCGCTTTCGCGATCTCACCGTCTCGGGCTTCTACTCCAGCAAGGTCGGGATCGCCGATCTGCCGTACCTCGGCAACAAAGCGGTCGCCGAGTGGAAAGGGTGTGATCCCAGGGTATGGGCGGTGATCGAAGAACGCATGAAGAACGGTTACAAGGGGCTCGGCGGCGAAGTGAAGCCCTGGTAGCATTCCGGTGAGGCAGGCTTCCGGCCTGCCTCACCGGCGTACTCTACTGCTGTGGAAATGTCACGACAGTATGGGAGTTACCAAGGTCGATCTCGGTGAGCCGCGCAACATTGCCATTGCCCTCGTTCTCCGACTTCACACGAGTCTCCGTGAATTTCTCGCCACTCTTGGTGACGTTTCCGGAAATCATCGTCGGCCGATGGTCGGTAAAGTGGTTCCGATCGACGATCTCGGCTTTCCCGTTGCGGTCCACGATCAGCCGGTAGGTTCCAGGAGCGAGTTTCACGTTACCGCACATGGCAGCCTCGCTAATCGTGAAAGTCCGGCTCATTGCCGAAAGCAAGGAGCTTCCGCTGAGGCATAGGACTCCAGCAAGTAAGAGCGATTTCATCATCCTCATCAACGTTTCCTCCTTCACTTATATGGATGAGAATGCTTCGAGGCGCGTTCCGCCCCCAGCGGCGCGGGTGGGCGGTTCATACCATGCCCGCGGTGCGGAAACCATCATTGGTTCGTTACGAAGCCGCCCGCAGCCTCTCCGCCGCCCGCTCGGGAGTGATGTCGCGCTGCGGCATGGCCAGCATCTCGTAGCCGACCAGGAACTTCCTCACGGTCGCCGACCGGAGTAGCGGCGGATAGAAGTGGAGATGCACGTGCCACTCGGGGCGCGGCTCGCCGTCTGTGGGGCGCTGGTGAAAACCCATGGAGTAGGGGAAGCTCACATGGAAGAGACGGTCGTAGCGCGCGGTGATGCGGCGGAGGATGTCTGCCAGGCCGTCGCACTCGGAGTTGCCGAGTTGATCGATCGCTGTCATGTGCCGGCGCGCGATGACCAGGATCTCGAACGGCCAGACGGCCCAGAACGGGACCAGACTAAGAAAGTGCTCGTTCTCGTCCACGACGCGGGTGCGCGCGCCGGTCTCGAGGCGCGCGTATTCACACAGCATGCACGAGCCGCGCTCCGCGCGCCAGGCGGCAAGAGAGGCCTGTTCCTTCGCCACCTCGTTCGGCACGCTGTGGCCGGCCCAGATCTGGCAGTGCGGGTGCGGGTTGCTGCACCCCATCATGGCGCCGCGGTTCTCGAAAATCTGGACGTAGTTGATCGCGGGGCGCGCGGCGAGGTCCGAGAATTGCTCGACCCAGGTGTCCACCACCATGCGGATATCCGCGGGTTCCATTTTGGCCAGAGTCAGATCGTGTCGCGGCGAGAAGCAGACCACCCGGCAGGTGCCGGGCTCCGCTTCCGCGATCAGTAAGCCTTGCTCGTCGGAGCGTCCATCCGGGATATCGGGCTTGAGCGCTGCGAAGTCGTTATCGAAGACGAAGGTCGATGTATATTCCGGATTGCGCACGCCGCCGGCGCGCGAGTTGCCCGGACAGAGGTAGCAGTGCGGATCGTATTCCGGAAGCGACTCGCCGGGCTCTTCTTCGACCTGCCCCTGCCAGGGACGCTCGGTGCGGTGGGGCGAAACCAGCACCCATTCACGGGTCAACGGATTGAAACGGCGATGAGGGTCCTGGCTCCAATCGAACATGACCCTCTATGGTAATTCGAAGACCACCACCGCGCGCCCGAAATGGATCTCATCGCCGGGCTCGAGGCGGACGCCGCGACTGTCGCGGTGCACTTCGCGGCTCAGGCCGTCGCGCACGATCCAGGTGCCGCACTCGGTGCCGCGTTCATACCAGCGGTCGTTGAAGAGCCGGTACTCGCCGGTGGGCCGGTGGTAGCGGATATGGGCGTGCTCGCGCGAGACGGAGCGGTTGATGTCCGTCTCGTCGACAAAAGCCAGGTCGTTGCGGCGATGCAGGCCCTGGTTGCGGTAGACGTCGATCTCACGGCCGATGTGCGTGCGCGGCTTGGTGAGAGGGAGCTCGGCGACATTGGCCGAACCGCTGCGGACGACGAGACGGGCCGCTTGTGTGGCGCTTCCGGCGTCGATGTGCGGAGAAGAGGCTTCCACCAGCAGCCAGGACTCGCCACGCTGCGGGAGGCCGACGGCGGCTTCGACTTCGATGCGCAGGTTCGGCGGGAAGCGGCAACCATCGGCGCGCAGGGCGGTGTGGACTTCCTGCTCGAGGTATTGGCGGAAGAAGGCGCCGCGGAAAAGCTCGGCATCGGCTTGTTCGACGCCGCGGAGCGAAACGCGGATCAGCTCGAAGGGGAAGACCTTCCTGGCACCGGCGCGATAGCTCTTGCGGCGGACCTCGTCGAGGGCGGCGAGGCGGATCTCGGCGAACTCGCGCGGGCTGCTGTCGCCGGTCCCGCCGGAGAGCGGTTTTTCGAATACGGTCTTGCCACATTTTTCGAGGAATTCGGTAAATGTCATATCAACCCCAGCTCCCTGGCGGTCTCGACGATTTCGCGTGCGATTGGCGCCGCCACTCTGCCTCCATATCCCCCATGCTCGACGAGCACCGCAAACGCGATGCGCCGTCCCGGCTCGTCTCCGGCGGGGGCAAATCCGGCGAACCAGGCGTGCGGCATGCCGGAATCGAGCTGTGCCGTGCCGGTCTTGCCCGCCACCGGGATCTCCAGCCCCGCCATGGCGTGCCGCGCGGTGCCTTCCGTGACCACCCGGCGCATGGCGCGCGCGAGAAATCCAGCCTGCGCGGCGGGCAACACTTCGAGAGGAGCATCGGTGCGAGGGTTGCTCTCGCCGGCGATCCACCGGCCCTCGGGCATCCGGCCGCCGGACGCGATCGTCGCCGCCACGCGCGCCATCTTGAACGGTGAGATCAGGACGGGGCCCTGGCCGTAGGCGGCGAAGGGCATGGCTTTGCGCAGGTCGGCCGGATCGCCCGTGGAGATGCCGAGCTGGTCCGCGGTAGCGGCGAGCGCCTTCGCACCCACGTCGTGCACGCCAAGCTGCGCGAAATAGGCGTTGCAGGAGACGGCGATGGCACGCTCCATGTCGAGCGTGCCGTGGGCGCGGTCGCCGATATCGTCTTTGATATCGCGGTTCCAGCCGGCGATGCGTGTGCCGCACCGGCCGTCGGAGAGCGTGTGGCAAAGGTAGGTGCGGCGCGACAGGCTCGGATCGCCGCGCAGCGCTGCGATGGCGGTGACCAGTTTGAAGGTCGAACCGGGGGGATACTGGCCGTAACGCGCGCGGTCCAACAGCTCATCGGGGGTAGATGGCGCCGGATAGCCGGCAGCCGGCGCGCTGACCATGGCCAGCACGTCGCCTGTGGCGGGGTCCATCACTACGAGCGCGCCGCGAAGCTGGCCGGCATCACGGAGATACCTGGTCAGAACCTCGTTGGCCCGCACTTGGAGACGCGCATCCACGGTAAGACGAATGTTGCGGTCGCGCGCCAGAATGCGGGCCACTCCGGCATTGCCCGGATGATGTCGATAGCGGATGAGCGGAGCCAGCTCCGCGTACTCGTACCCTTGCAGCGTCCGGTTGGCGTCGTGCTCGACCAGCGACGCGTTGCTAGCGTGGAAGTTTTCGCCGGTGCGCAGGTCGCCGAGCAGGTGTGCCATGGCGGCGCCGAACGGGTAGTGGCGTGCATCGAACCGGTTGACGGCGGTCTCGAGCGCGACGCCGAGCGCTGCGTACTGGTCGCGATGGCGATCGAGCTCGCGCCAGTCGCTGGTGGCGAGTGGAATGCCGTTGCGGTCGTAGATGGTGCCACGCGGAATTTCTCGCGCCAGCGAGTTCATGCGCGGGTTGTGCTGCGGACGTTGTACCCCGTCGTCTTCGAGCGCGCGGGCGTCGCGAGCCAGATAGAAAGAGTCGTTGAGGAGCTGATAGCGCGCCGCGAAGCAGAGCAGCACGCCCGCCGCCATCCCGAGCGCGATCTTCAGCGGGCGAGCGGAGGGCCGGGGCAACTCCTGCGGCGAGCCTCCGGCCGCAATGCTGGCCAGAAGCGCGAAGATCGCGAAGTTGGCGAGGATCGACGTGTTCCCCGAACTGAGGAACGGGCTGGCTACTCCGGAGAGCGGCAGCGCGCCCAGCACGCCGGACGAAATCAGGAGCATTTCGAACGCGATTAGGCTGGAAAGCCCCAGGGCCAGGAAGAAACCGTAGGTGGTTTCGGCGCGCGCGGCGGCGCGCAGTCCGCGGCCGATAAGGAACGCGAACAGGAGGCAGACCGCGGCCACGGCGGCAAAGCCTCCCTCTTCACCGATCGCCGGCAAAACGAGATCGGTGTTACCCGCGGGGATAAGCCCTGGGTCGCCCCATCCCGGGCCGCTGCCGGTCGGGCCGCCGGTGGCGAAGGCCCACAGGCCGTGAGCCAGTTGATCGCCGCCGCGTACCAGGTTATCCCAGGGCGAGAGCCACATGTCGATGCGCTGCACCACGGTGTGCGGCTGGCCATAGTGGTATCCGATGACCACCGATCCCACCAGCGCCGCGACACCCGCGAGGCCCAGCCAGGGCCTTCCGCGCGCGGTCGTGAAGCATGCCAGAAAGACGAAGAATGTGACCAGGGCAGGCCCGAGATCTTTCAGGACGAAAAACAGAAAGATGGCGATGGCCGTCGCGCATGCGACGGGAATAACGTCCCGAAACCGGCCGAGATCGCGCAGCCGCTCCCATTGACGGGTGAAATACCCTGCCAGGAAGAGCACGATCAGGATCTTGATCAGCTCGACCGGCTGGAACGGGCCGAGGTTGACCTTGGCGTCGTTGCCTGCCGGGCCCGTGCCGAAGACCATCAGGAGGCCGAACAGCGCCAGCGCGCCAAAGAGGGGTGTGTAGCACCAGTCCGAGAGCCGGCGGTAATCGAACCAGTCGAACGCGGGCAGGGCGAGCAGCAGGCACCCGAGAAAGACGCCAACGGCGAACTTGTGGAACTCGAGGGTATCTCGCAATGGATCGCGCAGGCTGAGCATCAGGGCGAAGCCGATTCCGCTGAGGAGCTGGAGCGCGGGGATCAGGGCACGGTCGCCGCGAAATCGGGCCAGCCACCACACCAGCGCCCCCACGTAGAATCCCGCGAAGTAGAGTCCCGCGGAGCGGAGCAGCTCGCGCTGGAAGTCCGCGGTCGAGCGCACGGCGACCAGCGGCTTCAGACGCGCTACCTGCCGCCGCGGCATCACGCGCACGAGCGCGCCGACATTGGCAATCGGGCGGGCGCGCTGCAGGTAGTCGAAGAGCTTGGGAGCGAGCTCGGCACGGTCGGGGAAGGCTTCGAGGACGGGCAGCAGGTCATCGGCCGACCTGACAGCGTTAAGATTGAGCGGCTGCGCGGGCATCCGTTGAAGTTTGGCGCTATAGACGGCGCCGAGGGCCGCAGCAACCAGTACCGAGGCGGCCAACAACCAGGGCAGCCCGAGCGCCGGGCGGGGAGGGCGGGCGCGCTGGATCAGGACCGGTGCGGCCTGGGTCCAGCTTCGGGTCACCGCCATTGGCGGCTCCTGCGTGGCGGCGCTTCGGTGAGCTGAGCGAGCTGCTTCGAACTTGCATCAGCCTGATCGAAGCCGGCAATGCGGCGGTAGTAGGAACGCGCGGTGGCGGCGTCGCGCTGGGCATCGCGCGGCGACCGCTTCGCCTCACGCAGGGCGCGGATGCGGTAGGCGTCGCCCTGCTCTTCGATCTCACGCTGTCCCAGAGTGGCCCCGAGATGTTGGGCGGCGGCGAACTCGCTCATGGCGCGGCCGGCATCGGGGAGTGAGTAGACGTAGACGCGGGCCAGCGCCAGATGCGGCTTGGGGTCGCCGGGCATCTTCTGCGCGGCGAGGGTGAATGCGTCGCGCGCCTGATTGCGCAGGTGCGCCGCGGCGGCTGGAGAATATTCGTTGCCAGCCAGGCGCTCCAGGTCGGCATAGCCGCGCGCGAGAGCCAGTTTGCCGAGCGTCTGATCGTCTTTCAGGCCCAGTGCGACAGCGCGCTCCAGGCAGATCTCCGCCTTATGCCAGTCGAAATCCGAAAGATAAAGACTGGTCGCGTTGGCGTAGGCATCGATGATTTCTGCGGCCGCGCCGAGATACCAGTGCGGAAGATCCGGGTTCGGCGGTTCGGGTTTCGGCGCCGGCGCGGTAGCGATCGGTATCGTCACATGCACGGTCGCCGCCGCGGCGCGCGCCTGCCACGCCTGCCACACGAGGGAGCCGGAGATCCACAAAGCCATTCCAGCCGCGAACCAGCCGACCGCTCCCGCGATTTTGATCCGGCGGCTGCGGCGCCGGATCTTTCGGGCGGTATGGGTGATACGCCGCAGCGCTTCGCGAGCCGCTTCCAGGGTGACGCTGGCCCCCCATCTTACCCGGCGCTCCATTTCCGCGGCGGTGGGCCTGTGCTCGAGATAGGCCTGCAAGTCGGATTGAAACGCGGAGGCGGAGCGGTAGCGGCGCTCGGGCTCGGGAGCCAGCGCCTTCGCCACGATGGCGCGGAGTCCCGCCGGACATGCGGCGGGCAGCGCCCGGGGAGGACGGCGCGAGCGGATCAGGCTTTCCAGCTTGCCGGTATCTTCCGCCTGGTAAGGCGGCACGCCGGCCAGCATCTCGTAGAGGGTGGCGCCCAAGGCCCAAAGGTCGCTTTGCTGGTCCACCGCGGCGCGGGCGAGCCGCTCGGGAGAACAGTAACCGGGACTGCCGAACTGGTGGAGAGTGGCGTCGCAGCCCGTGCGCAGGGTCTTGGCTATGCCGAAATCCAGAAGGCGCACGGTGTCGTTGTGCCCCAGGTTGATGTTGCTGGGCTTGATATCGCCGTGCACCACCGCGCCCTCGCGCGCATGGAGCCTGGCGAGCTGTTCGCAGATTTCGAGAGCGATCACAGCGGCCCGTGCGGGATCGATCACGCCCTCGACCGACAGCACGTCGGCGAGGTTTCGACCCTCCACGAATTCCATGGCGACGAAGAAGAAGCCGTCGATATCCCCGTATTCATAGATCTCGACCACGCGGGGATCGGCCTGGTGCAGCTCCTGCTGAATGGCCGCGCCGCGGCGCTCGGCTTCCAGAATGAGGCGGCTCAC
>Ga0335077_10003851_pt1 | contig 18237 bp, 20 predicted proteins | sample Lox_Sample_31_FD_207151 | JGI IMG/M metagenome (GOLD analysis project Ga0335077, IMG submission 207151) | Soil microbial communities from Loxahatchee National Wildlife Refuge, Florida, United States - Lox_Sample_3.1 | ecosystem: Environmental > Terrestrial > Soil > Wetlands | place: USA... | reverse complement strand
CGGCCCGCCCCGGGGGGGGGGGGGGGGGCGAACTGGTCCGCGTCGGGGAGGCCGGGGACGGACGAGCTCTTGGTCTTGGTACCGATCGCCATGGCCGCCGACTCGTCGGTCTCGGCCTTGATCTCGTCCTCGATCGAACGGATCTCGCTCATCAGCTCCTCCTGCTTCGGGATCGGCCCGAGGATATCGTCCATCGACCCGATCTTCTGCTCGAGGTCGGTGAGCGTGTTGAGCGCGCGGTCGGGGACCGTGCGTCCGGTGCCCAGGTACTCCGCCGCGCCCTCGACCAGCCGGGAGAACTCGAACGGGAAGAGGATCTTGGTCGCTTGTCCGTCGCCGAGCGCCGTGACGGTGTCCAGCGAGAGGACCGTCAACGCCTTCGCGTCGAGCACCCCGGCCCCGAGGGAGAGGATCCGCAGGCGCTGGGCCTCACCCTGGGCCTCCAGGATCGTCGCGACCCGCGCGCCCTCGGCCTCGAGGATCTTCGACTGCCGGACCCCCTCCGCCTGAAGGATGCGGGAACGCTTCTGCCCTTCCGCGACGAGGATGGCGCTGCGCTTCTCTCCGTCCGCCCGGAGGACCGCGGCGCGCCGCTGCCGCTCGGCGGAGGTCTGCTCCTCCATCGCGGCCTTGACGGGCCCGACCGGGTCGACCTCCTTGATCTCGACCGCGTCCACCCGGACGCCCCACTTGTCGGTCGCCTCGTCCAGGATGTCCCGGAGCCGGGTGTTGATCCGCTCCCGGTTGTAGAGGATCTCATCGAGCTCCATGTCGCCGATGATCGACCGCAGCGTGGTCTGGGCCAGCGCGACCGTCGCGATGTGGTAGTCCTGGACCTGGAAGATCGCCTTCGGCGGGTCGACCACCTTGATGTAGATGATTGCGTCGACGTTGGTCGGCGAGTTGTCCTTGGTGATGACCTCCTGGCGGGGGACCTCCAGCACCTGAGTACGGAGGTCGATGGGGACGACCTTGGAGATCGGGCTGACGATGTTGAAGCCGGGGTTGATGATCCCCTTGTAGGACCCCAACCGGGTGACGATCCCCTGCTGGTAGGGGTTGATCGTGTAGATGCTCCGCCAGAGCAACACGAGGAAGACGACGAAGGCCAGGAACCCGGCGACGTAGTAGAGTGTGTAATCCATCTCTCTCCTCCTGTGACGACCTTACCTTTGCGCCGGCCCTCCCTAGTGGTTGCCCTCGGTTTCGATGGGCCGGACCGTGACGGAGACGCCCTCGCCGCGAACTACGCGGACCTGGGCGCCGACGGGGATCGGTACGCTCGAGCGCGCGGACCATACCTCCGACTTGATGCGGATCTTTCCCTGGAGGGTGTCCGGCACGACCGGCGCGATCACGATCCCCACCTCCCCTTCGAGCCCGCTCGAGGTGGTGCTCAGCGGACGATGGGTCGGCGCGACGTGGCGGTAGTACGGGATCTCGATCAGGGTGGCGACGAGCGCCGCCAGCAGAAGGATGGCGATGCCGTAGGGGCTGTCCAGGAGCACGTTCGGGACCAGGAGGTAGAGGAAGCCGGCCACCAGGATGATCGACCCCGGGATCAGGAGCAGGACCCCGGGGTGCACGAGCTCGAGGGCGAAGAGGATGATCCCCCCGACCACCAGCGTGATGCCTAGGGTGACGTCAATTCCCGACATTCAACCGTCTCGGCAAAGCACGAAACGGCAATAAGGCCGTTCCCCGCCCCGGGGACCCGTTACTCTATCGGATGTAGGTCCCCGTGGTCTCGAGGTCGAAGCGAGAGACCACCTTCAGCCGCCGTCCTCGTCCGCCGCGGGCGTAGGCGAGGAACGGGAACATCTGCCACAGGTCCCCTTCGGCCATCCGGGTCGCCGGGTGGTCGGCCCCGAAGGCGGAGCGGGTCACCCGAGCGGTCACCTCACGGACCGCCCGCTCGTCCAGGTAACCGAGGGCGTGGAGGTACTCGTGCGCGAGGATCACGTAGACGAACGAGTTCAGCTCGAGCGGCGACCGGGCGTTGGCCCTCATCGCGTCAACGAGCCCCTCGTTCAGGACGATCATGTTGCCCGTCACCTGCCAGTAGGCCCCAAGCTGGGGCGGAAGGTCGGACAGGGTGAGCCCGAGCCCCGGGCGCTCCACCCCGAGGACGCTCCGAACGGCCTCCCGGACCACCCGGAAGATCTGGTCGTAGTCGGCGGGTCGCTCGAGGCGACCCCCCAGGTCCCCGGGCGCGCGCCCCCGCGGCGGCTCGGTCCGACGGGAGGTGGGGAGAGCACGTGGATTGGATCCGGAGAGCCAGAGAGGCGACATCGCGAAAACCATCGGCGCGGCGGGGATATAGTCGCGGTTACACCCGCACCACCTCCCCGCCTCTCCTTCCCTGCCCCGGCGGGCCCTCGACCAAGACCCTATGAGAGCGAGGCGTACTGCTCGTCCGTGCCCCGCCCTGAGGAAGTGGCCCTGCCGAGCCGCCGCGAGCGGTTCGAGGACCGGCGCAAGGAGTCCTCCCAGAGGGACCTCCTGGACCAGTTCTTCGACCACCGGACCCTGCTCGCCGTCTCGCGACTCGTGAGCCAGGGTCAATTCGACTCCATCGACTTCCCGGTCGCGACCGGGAAGGAGGGTGGGGTGTTCCGGGCCACCAAGGGGGAGGAGTACCGCGCGGTGAAGATCTACCGGATCGGGAACACGACCTTCCACAACCTGCCGGCCTACGCGCTGGAGGAGCTGAGCCGGGAGACGAGCGTGCGCAACTACGGGGGCCTCATCATCGCCTGGACCCGCCGGGAGCATACGATCCTCGGCCGCCTAGCAGACGCGGAGGTCCGGGCCCCCCACCCCTACGGCCACCTGCGCAACTGCCTCGTCATGGAGTTCATCGGCAACGAGGAGGGAGCCGCTCCCCGCCTCGTCGACGCCCAGATCGACGACCCGGAGGCGGTGTACCGTGACCTGGTCGTGCAGATCGGCCGGATGGTCCGGGAGGCCCACCTCGTGCACGGGGATCTCTCCCCCTACAACACGCTCCTCTACCAGGGAAGGGTGGTCCTGATCGACGTAGCGCAGGCCGTGGCGGTGGACCACCCGCAGGCGTTCGCCCTGCTGGAGCGCGACATCCTCAACTTCGCCAAATTCCTCCGCCGAGCGGGGTTCCCGGCCGAGCCGGGGGAGTTCCTGGACGCGGTGGGCGGCCGGGCCCTGAGGCCGGCCACCGCGGAGAGCTAGCGATGCCGACGCTCTACGTGCGGATCCCCGAGGACCGGGTCGGGGTGCTTATCGGACCGGGCGGACGGACCTGTCGGGACATCGCCCAGCGGACCGCGACCGACCTGCACATCGACAGCGAAGAGGGGGAGGTGCGCGTCAGCGGCCCCGACTCGGGCCCCGCTCGGGTCATGCAGGCCCGCGACATCGTCCTCGCGATCGGTCGCGGGTTCTCGCCCGAGCGCGCCAAGCGCCTCCTTCGGGACAACACCTACCTCGGGATCCTCGACATCAAGTTCACGACCGGAAAGAAGGAGAAGGCGGCCCTTCGTCGGATCCGCTCCCGGGTCATCGGCACCCGAGGGGAGGCCCGCTCGCGCATCGAACAGCTCTCCGGCTGCTCCGTGAGCGTCTACGGCGGCACGGTCGCGCTCATCGGGCAGGAGGACCAGCTCGAGCGGGCGACGCGGGCGGTCGAGCTCCTGCTGCGCGGCAGCGAGCACTCGACCGTCTTCCACATGCTCGCCCGCCTGCGGCGCAACGCCGCCGTGGAAGAGGCGATGGGCCCGGGCGTCACGCCGCTCGAGGAGTAGCCGCGTGGCGAAGACCGTCGCCCTCGAGGGCCCTGCGCTCACCTGGGCGCGGGACCAGTTCGCCCAGTACTACGGCTCGACCGCCATCCCGCCGCCCTCGCGGCTCGAACGGCGGGAGTTCGCAGCCTTCCCCTTCGTCACCGACACCACGATGCGCCGCCACACGACGCTCCGCTCGCCGGAGGAGTTCCGCCGGTTCCTCGTGGGGGGGGTGCCCCGGCACGTCTACTACTCGACCGCCTACTACCGCCTGCCCGCCGAGCCGACCATGGCGCGGAAGGAGTGGCTCGGCGCCGACCTCCTGTTCGACCTCGACGCCGACCACCTGCGGGGTGCGGCGGCGCTGGACTACGCCGGGCAGCTGGCCCTCGTCAAGACCCGCCTGATCGACCTGGTCGACGATTTCCTTCTCGGGGACTTCGGGATCCCGCCGGAGGAGCTCACCTTCGTCTTCTCGGGCGGCCGGGGGTACCACGTCCACGTGCGCGACGCGCGGTTCCTCCCGCTCACGAGCCCGGAGCGCCGGGAGCTGGTCGACTACATTCAGGGAACCGGGTTCGACGCCCGGCGAGTCGTCGCGCCCCGCCACCTCAACGTCGGCGGAGAGGACGGGGCGGACGGGAGGCGGCGGTCGACGCTCCGTCTTCAGGAGCTGCCGTCGCCCGACTCCCCGGGATGGCGGGGCCGGACGGCCCGGGCCGTGCTGGCCCTCCTGGACCGGTGGGAGTCGGGTGGGAGCGCCGAAGCCGACCTGCTCGCCTGGGGGATACCGAAACCCCATGCGCGTCGAATGGCCCGGGTCCTGTTCCAGCAGGGCGGGGCCGCCCGGGTGCGGGCCTCGCACAACCTGGACGCGCTCGGCCCGCTGCAGGAGGAGTTCCTGGAGGCCGTCGTGCCCCGGGCGGCCGTCGAGGTCCAGGGGGAGACCGACGCTCCGGTCACCACGGACATCCACCGGCTCATTCGCCTGCCGGGTTCGTTGCACGGGGGGACGGGTTTCCGCGTCATGCCGGTGGCTCGGGACGCGCTGGAGAAGTTCGAGCCGTTGCGAGACGCGCCGGTCCCGCGCCCCGCGGGCGAGCGCGTGAGCATCACGTTCCAGGAGACAGTCCACTACCCGTGGGGGGACGACACGCTCGACGGGACCCCCGGGGCGGAGGGCGAGGTTCCTACGGCGGCGGCGCTTTTTCTGACCCTGCGGGGGGAGGCGTCGCTTCGGCTTTGACCGGGAGCACCAGCCGGCCGACCTTCTCGATCTGAGCCTCGATCTTGTCCCCCGCCTTGAGGCGGCGCGACTCCTGGCCGAACTCGAAGCCGGGGGTCCCCCCGAGGCTCCCGAGGGAGACGATGTCCCCCGGCTCGAAGGTGATCCCTTTGGAGAGGTGCGCCAGGACCTCGGGGATGCGGAAGATGTAGTCGGAGCTGTCGCCCCGCTGGCGGAGCTCCCCGCCGACGGAGAGCTCCATCCGTAGAGGGTACGGGTCGCCAACCTCCTCCTTCGGGATGACCCACGGCCCGACCGCCATCGTCCCGTCGAACCCCTTGCCCATAACCCAGTCGACCGCTCCGCCCTCAGGGTACTGGAGGTCGCGGTACCCCATGTCGAGGGCGATGGTGTAGCCGGCCACGTACTCCATCGCGCTCGCCGCGGGGATGTGCTTGCCGCGGCGGCCGATCACGAGGGCGAGCTCGAGCTCCACGTCGGGGAACGTGCCGGCGGGGTTGAGCACCAAGGCTTCGCTGGGGCCGACGAGGCTGTTGTAGAACCGGGTGAAGGCATACGGCTGCTTCGGGGCCGGCCTCCCGGTCTCGGCGAGATGGCTCTTCGAGTTGGTCGCGAGCAGGTAGATCTTGGCCCCCCGGACCACCGGCGCGAGGAGCTTGACGCCCTCCTCGGCCTTGAAGAGGAAACGGGCGCCGGTCGCCGCTCGGGGCGTCCAGCCCATCGCCCGCCGTCGCTCGATGTAGTCGGTGATCTTCTTCGTGACCGCCACGGAGTCGGAGCCGCCCTGGAAGTAGTTCTGCATGTCGCGGAACCGGCTCGGGTCGGCTCCCTTTACCGGGTTGACGCCAAAGTAGTCGCGGCAGGCGGTGTCGAGGTCGATGTACTCGTTGGCGTCGGTGATCATCCCGAAGTGGAACTGGTCGGCGAGGGTGAAGTGTACGAGTTTCACGACGGTTCCCCGGCGACGGGGAGGCGCCCCGGTTGATAAGCGGTGCGTCGGCTGACGGCAGGGCTGAGAGGGAGGACCCCGATTTAGGAGAAGTGTCGGGAGACCGCGACGAGGTACAGCAAGAGGATGAGGGAGACGATGAACCCGAGGCTAAGGAAGTCCCCGCCCAGGGCATAGATGACGAGGTAGAAGATCAGGACCAGGATCGCGAGGGCGAGCGCCCACATCCGCAGGTCCCACAGGCCGTAGGCAACCGCGAGGAGGACGATCCCGATGACGAGGATGATCGCCCCGAGCGTGAGTCCCCCGTAGCCGAAGAAGCCGGGGACGGCGAGGAAGGCCCCCGCCGCCACGCCAACCAGGAGGAAGATCCCGGCGATGAGCGTGATGAACCCCAGGAGGCCGATGAGGACGGCCAGGATGGCGACCCCGAGCGGGCGGCCGGGGACGGGGGCCTGAGCAACAGTTCCCATGGGTTCGCCCGAAAGTACGTCCTGCGGGGCTACTTAGACCCAGCGACCGGCGGCTGGGTGGCCGCGGCGGTCGGCGCGGGGGAGGACGCCTCCCGCGGGGTCGCCGACGAAGCCTGGGCCGGCGGGGCGGTGACCGGAGCGGGCGACGGCTTCCGGCGCAACACGATCCCCACGAGCAGGAGCGCGAGGCCGACCAGGATGAGGAGGGAGCCGTAGGTCGGCTCGGTCAAGGTCAGTTTGACGGTCGCGGTGGAACCGGCGGGCCCCCCGGCAATGAGCGCGGCGATCTCGGTGCCGCTCGGGTAGGAGAACGAGATCGTGCCGCTCGTGCCGTTCTCGGTCTGGACCTTGACGGAGCTTGCGAGGCAGTCGGTGGACGGGCAGGACGCGAACCAGAACTCCACGGTCGCGTTCGAGTTCCAGCTCAACGTGCCGGCGATCGAACCGGTGAGGGAGTAGGCGGTCAGGTTGGCCGTGAACCCCGTGCGTCCGTAGGTCACCGTGTGGTCCGGTTGAGGGATGAGCGGGACGAAGACGAGGACCGCCCCGACGAGGAGGAGAACGACCCCGACGACTACCCACCCGGCCCGCATCCGACGCTCGGGACCGGTAGGTCGGCCGGGGCGCTATAGCGCTGCCGACGGACGCGGCGCGGGGGGAGCCGGCCCGTAGGTGGCCAGGTAGCCGGCCCCCAGCCGCTCGAGGCCCTCCAGGGAGACCGTGACGAGGTCGTCCGGCCCGACCGCCTCTTCTCCCTCCACCAGCGGAGGCGCGGTCCCGCTCCCGATGACGACCGGCGCGTAGTAGATCGTCCAGCGGTCGAACAGACCGCCCCGCACCACGCTCGCGATGATCCGGGCGCCTCCCTCGACCATCAGCCGCTCGATGCCCTCGTCCCGGAGGTGGGTGAAGAGTCGCTTGAGGTCGACCGTGTCGCGGCCGCTCACGACCGTCCGGACCGAATCGGGATACTTCCGGTGGTTCCGCTCGCTGGTGGCCACGATCGTCGGGACCGAGCCGTCCAGGATCCGGGCGTGTTCCGGGGTCCGGCCGGACGAGTCGACCACGACCCGCACGGGCGAGCGCCGCGCCAGCCCCTCCACCAGCTCCCAGTGCACCCGGAGCGACGGGTCGTCCAGGACCACCGTCCCTACGCCGACCAGGATCGCGTCGGAGGTCGCCCGGAGCCGGTGCACCCTCGCCAGGTCCTCCGGACCCGAGAGGCGGGCCCGGGCGCCCTTGGCGAACGCGAGCCGGCCGTCGACGGAGGCGGCGCAGTTGATCCAGACGTGGGGCCGCGACGCCGGTACGGGCGCTGGGTCGGGCATGCGGACCTACGGGAGGGCCCGGAGGCCGGCGACCTCGCGTTCCATCTCTTCCGTGGAGGCGCCGATGGCTTTGAGGTCCACGAGGTTGATCTCCACGTTCGCGAGCGCCCCCTTCATCGCCGCGTGGAATAGGGCGAGGGCGGTCACCATGTCGCTCTCGAGGGCCGCCTTCGTACGACCCTGGACCCCCCTCAACTGTCCGGAGAGCTCGGAGGCGAGCCGGGCCGTCCCGAGGGGCGCCTCGGCCGCTCCGCGGAGGGCGGCGAGGTACCCCTCCTCGGCCTTCGGGTCGCCGGGAGCCGCCTTGCGGGCCCGCCGGGCCCCCCGCACGAGGTCGTACGACCGGGCGTCCTCGTCGGCGAGCTCGAGGAAGCGCGTTCGCGCCCCCTCCAGCTCCCCGTGGAGCTCTTCGAGCTCGGGGTCCTGGTGGGCGGCGTCGTAGGAGTAGGCGAGCACCATCTCCCCCAGCGCGGCCCCGAGCGAGCCCGCGATCGCCGCGGCGCTCCCGCCCCCGGGGGTCGGCGTCCGGGCCGCCAGGCGGACCGTGAACGACGCGATCGATTCCCCTCCGGGCATGGCGTCGACCGCGCGGACCTTCCGCTCCAGGATCGCCGCCCGGTCGAAGCCCCGCAGCTCGAGGAAGTGCTCGGCGGCGTCGAAGAGCGCGTCCTCCGGGATGAGGCCCACGACCTCGGACTCCTCGACGTCCGCGCCTCGCTGCCGGGCCTCCTTGCGCACCGCCTCGAAGGCACGGTGCACCGGGGTAACGTGGAAGTCGGTCAGGTTCATCGACACCTGGGCCCGGTCCCGCTCGGCGATCGCGAAGCCGAGGGCCTTCACGTCGGGCAGTCCCCCGTCGCGGGCGCGAACCGCCTTGGCGACCTGCTTGGCGATCGCCACGTCCGGGGTGTTCAACAGGACGTTGTAGGCGATGAGGATCGGACGAGCGCCGATTGCCACGGCGCCTGCGGTCGGGTGCACCGCCGGTCGTCCGAAGTCGGGGGTCCGCGCGGGGTCGGTGCCGATCGTCGCCCGAATCCCCTCGAACTGACCCTCCCGGACCTTCGCGAGGTCGGCCCGCTCCGGCCGCCGAGCCGCCTGGGCGTAGAGGTAGACCGGGATCTCGAGCTCGCGGGCCACCCGCTCCCCGAGGCGCTCGGCGAGGCGCACCGCCTCGGCCATCGTGGAGCTGCCGAGCGGGACGAACGGCACGACGTCGGTCGCGCCCATCCGCGGATGCTCGCCCTGGTGCTGCGTGAGGTCGATGGTCGCCGTCGCGACCTTCATCATGCGGAATACCGCTTCCAAGAGGCCCTCCCCCTCGCCCACGAGGCTGATCACGGCCCGGTCGTGGTCGGCGTTCCGCTCGACGTCCAGGACGGTCACGCCGGGCACCCCGCGGGCCGCGGCCGCGATCCGTTCCACCTTCTCTGCGTCCCGTCCCTCCGAGAAGTTCGGCACGCACTCGAACCGGCTCACGAGCTGCCTCCGAAGGCGTCGAGCAGGGTCTGGTGGCCCTTGGCCTCGGCCGGACTGGTCGCGGCGCGCGGCCGGGTCCGAGCCCGTGCGATCGCCGCCTTCACACGAGCCTCCGCGAACCCGTGCTCGTCGACCAGCATGTGCCGGACGGCTCCTTCATCAACAGGTCCGAAGGGCGGGAGCGTGACGTCGATCGCCTCCGGGTGGCGGAAGATCGTCGCGACCTCCTCTCCTTCGGCGGCGTCGATCCCGACCTTTTCGAGAGTGGCGGCAAAGCCGAGGTGCTCCTGGACCACCTTGAGGGCCTTCTTCGGCCCGTATCCCGCCACCCCGTCGTTGAAGTCGGTCCCGACGATGATCCCGATGAGGATCAGTTCCTCGCCCGAGATCCCGAGACGGGCGAGCAGTTCGTCGCGGTCGATGATCTGGGCTCCGGGGCTCGCTCCGCCGCGGCTGCGCGCGGCGAGGCCCCGAACGAGCCGAGGGGCACCGAACAGCAAGCTGTCGTAATCTTCGGAGGCCGACCCCCAGACGACCCCGCGGGCGGCCATGACCGCGGCCTGGGCCTCGCCCTCGCTCGGCGCCTGCACGGTCGGCACGCCGAGCGTGCCCAGCATCGCGACGATCTCCTCCACCATCGGACGGGTGAGGCGCGACGTCTGCGCCGCCTTCCTGCGCGCCGTCTCCAGGTCACCTGCCGCGAGCGCTTCCTGGTACTGGGCCTCGGCCCGCTCCTTCGCCGCGACCCGCTCTCGGATCGTGCCGGCTTTTCGGTCCGGCGGCTTGCCGTCGAAGACCCACACGGGGAGGACCCCCTCCCCGAGGAGCGAGGTCGTCCGGTAGAACGACCCCATCAGGTGGCTCGTGACCCGTCCCTGGGCGTCGGTGAACAGCCGGCCGTCGCGTTGGCGGATGGTCGCGAGGAACTGGTAGACGGCATTGTAGCCGTCGACCGCGAGGGTGCGACCCGCGAGCGCCTCCCACGGCAGCTCTTGCGCTTCGACCAGGTCCCGCAGCGGAAGTCCCATGCGGGCCGGCGAGCGGCGGGGAGTACTTGGGCCTATTGTGGCGGAGCTGCTCGTCTGGCCACTGTCGGGACCGGTGGGCATAAAGGGGACCCCGCGTTCGTCCGCCCGGAAGCGAGCCCATGGAGTATACGTGGAAGGATGAGGGAGCGGCCGGGTCGGGAATCGCGGCGGGGTCGGTCCTCTTGTCGGCCTTCCCGAGCGCGGGCCTCGCGACTCTCGTCGCGGGCCACTATATGATCCGGGCCCTCAAGATCCCCCGCGTGGGCCGCTTCGACTCGCCCGACATCGCCCCGATCGCGGTCGTCCAGGGTGGAGAGGTCAACCCCACGGTCCGGGTCTACGGGCGCAAGGACCTCGGGCTGGTGCTCTCCGAGTTCCCGCCGACGCCTCCGCAAGCGAATGCGCTGGCGCGCGCGATCCTTGCCGGCGCCGAGGCGCGCAAGGCGCGGATGATCATCTGCCTCGAGGGCGTCGTCCCCCACCCGGACGAGGCCGAGCCCGAGAAGAGCCCCGAACCCGACCCCGAAGAGCACATCTGGGCGGCCTTCTCGAACGCCGACCCCGCCCTCCAGAAGACGTTCCTGGCCGCCCGGGCCCGTCCCCTCGAGGACGGGGTGATCGGAGGGGTGTCGGGCGCGTTGCTGGTGCAGTCGATCGGACGGCCCATCCCGGTCGTGGCGCTCCTCGTGAGCGCGCGGGTTGCCGAGGGGCTCCCGGACCACCGAGCCGGGGCGGCGCTGATCGAGACGCTCGACCGGCTGATGCCCGAGCTGCGGATCGACACCAAGCCGCTGCGCGAACAGGCCGAGCAGATCGAGCGGGTCCTGCGCGCCGCGCTCCAGCGCCGGCCCACGGAAGCCCCCCCGGAAACCACCCCACCCGGGTCGGAGATGTACGGCTGAGACGGCGGACGACCGCTAGGCGAACGCGGTGTTGTAGCTCAGCAGGTAGAACGCGCCGACCATCATCACGGCCAGAAGGACGAAGATCGAGAGCGGGTTCGAGGCGAACTGCCAGACCGTCACTCCGATGAGGACGGCGGGCAGCACGAGCAGGAAGAGGACCGTGTAGTGGCGTCCGTCCATCGAAAGGCACCGAGCCCGGGCTCCTGATAAAGTTAGAGGGCGACAGCGGCCGGCGCCGTGGTTCGGGAGGGGGCGGCGGGAGGGGGCCCCCTCCGCGGTGGTCTAACGGGCCTCGGGCGGTGGTGCCGGCTGGACGATCTCGAACGTCAGTTCCACTTCAGGGCGCATCTCGGCGTTCAGGGCGGGAAAGAGGGGGGGAATCTCGGCGGGAAGAGGGGCGGGTGCCTGGGGGACCGCGACGGCGGGGAGTCCGACCTCGGGGACCGCGTTGATCGGAGTGAGCTGGGGGATGTGGGCAGCCCGAGCGGCCTCGAGGAGCGCCTCGGTCGGTGCCAGGAAGGCGGTCTCGATGTGCTGGCGGATGAGCTCGGCCCAGTGCTGGGCGATGTGGCCGAACGCCATGCCGCCGTAGGAGGAGACGAGCGACTCGTTGTCGAGCGTGCGGAGGGAGGCGGTGCCTTGCTCCCGCTTCTCGACGAACGCCTCCACGAAGTGGAGGCGACCGATCGCGCGGTCCGCGAGGGCCCGGCGCTCTCCTTCGCAGCGGAACGGACGGATGACGAAGGCGCTGACGACCTCGGCGTGGCGGCTCGCGACCTCCAGCAGGTAGGGAAGCGCGCCACTGCCCGCCCCACCCCCGAGGCTCCCGACCACGATGACGAACGTCGCCCCGTCGAAGATCCGCTCGAGAGCGGGTTCGGCGGCGCGGGCGAGGAGGCCCCCGACGATGGGGGACCCTCCGGTGTCCCGCTCGATGCCCGAGTCGGGGCCGAGGTAGACCCGGCGGTCGAACTCCTCGAAGGATTGGACGTTGGGGTCGCAGTTGATCGCGACGGTCTCTAGGTGACGGATGTGCTGCTTGGCGATCTCGGCGGCGACCCGGATGCCCCCTCCGCCGACGGCGGCGAGGACGAACCGGACGTCCTGTCCGAGGCGGAGCTGGTGGGCCCACGCCCCTTCGAGCACGTCGTTGCCGGGCGTGTACATTCGGTCTCTCTCAGCTTCTTCGTCCCTGTAGATCGCCACAACCCACCCCTTGGCTGTCTCTCATCCCTCCGTCCTCTACCGGCCCACGACGCCCCTCCGCTCGAGGTCCTTCCCGCTCTCCTGGAGCGAGCCGACCTGGGCGCGGGTCTCCACCGCGTCGCGCACGGCGGTCCTCGCGCGCGCGACCAGCTCCTGGACCTTCAGCTCCATCTCGCCGCGGCGGACGATCTCGGCCAGGATGTCCCGGACCGGGCGCCCGTTGGCGACGTGGCGGCTGTAGGTCTCGAAGCCGGCGTACTCCTCGGGCCGTAGGCGCACGGGGACCTCGACGTACCCCTCGGCGTCCACGGCGGGCGTCGGTGCGGCCGACAAGGTCCGGGCGCGGAGGAAGGCGTGCAGCGCCGCGCGCATGAGCTCCGAGCGGGTCGGGAACTCGCCGTTCGCCACGTACGAGTCGACCAGCTGGAGCTCCTTGCGGTTGCACCGTAGCGCGATGCGCGCATCCTCGGCACCCTCCCGGGAGACGTCGGTCCCGCGCGAGCGGGCGTTTTCCCGGTTCGGAGCGTTGTCGAACACAGCCAAGAAGGGTCAAGCAAACTCCTCCTACTTAAACAAGGGCACGTTCGCTTATCAGAAAAAAAAGTGTACGCGACCGGATCGATTTTCTGACGTGTCGAACAAGTCACCAAACCGGTCGAACGCGCACTGTGCACTGGATCGGCCATGTATAACATGCCATCCGATTGTACTGCGCGCCCGAAGCGTTCCGATGGGCCCAGTGCGGCTGCGATCCATGGCTTTCCCCGGCCCTGCCCGTCGCCCCCTTTGGGGCGCCCGAAGGGCCGTTAGCCCCAATTTTGGAGACGGCTTCCCCTGACGTGAGCCGGTGTGTCACTATGCGTACTGGTGTGTATTACGTTGATTAACGATTTTGACATCGTTCATTGTCGCCAGAGGGACCGTGTGGATTCAAATACTACCTGTTGGCAGTAGGGGACCTCGCGGGTCTTGGGACCCTCGGAGGACAAAGCGAATGAACGTCTGGGGACACAACGAACGAAGCTGGAGAAAGGCGCGGAAGCGCGCGGTATCGCCGATCATCGCGACGATCTTGCTCGTCGCGATCACGGTCGTGCTCGCCGCCGTGTTGTACGTGCTGATTTCGGGCCTGACGCACGGGCCGGGATCGACGCCGATTGGGAGCGCCTTCGCCGCGGGCAATGTTCGCAGCGGAACCTGCGCTTCGGGAACAGTCGCCACAACTGGATGCAAGTCCGGCGACTTCGTCGAGACGCTGACCATCGAGCAGTCAACCGTTACGTTCGGTAGCGTGCTGTTTGAGGTAATCTCTCAGTCGACCGGCAACGCATACGCCTGCCCGACCGGCACTTCGAACTGCGCATTCTCCATCGTCAACACCGGTGGTACCGCAGTTGCCTGGACTGCCAATATCGCCGGGGGGGCCGCATTGGTGATGACTGCCGGTTTCCCGACCGCGAACTACGGCGGCGGCACCTCGAGTGGGAGCTCCCTATCGGCCGGATTGTACACGATCACGATCGATCTGAACACCGGCGGAGCGACGGGCCAGGGTATCGCGTTCGTGGTCATCGGCCAGGGCAGCTACTCGGGCACGACCGCGGCGGTCTCTCTGCTCTAGACTTGGGGCGAGCCCGGCCAGCGACTAACCCTTTCCCCCGCCCGGCGGTGGGTCGAAACCCACTGCCGAGCCGCTTGTTTTCAGAACCCTGAGACGCTCAACGAGGGGTGTGCTCCTTCGGGAGCACCCCGCATGGATGCCAGAGATCCTGGGAGATGAGATGGTCCTGGGGGCGGCAGGCCGCGTTTGTTGGGTGGCCCAGCAACAGGGGCCGAGATTGGCTCATCAACGTGGAGCCTCGCCGGACGGGCACCAGAGGAGGATGATACGACTGACCCCGACGGTTCGGGCAAGAGCCCCTGACTCTAACCCAGAGCGTCCACCGTGATCTGTAGCACGAAGGAACCGCTCAGCGAACTGGGCGTCGTGACAATCACCCCCAGGGTACCGCCGTCATCCCCAACGATGACAACCATCGGCAAATTCGGGTGGGTGGCGGCAAGAACGAATGGCGAGCCCACGCTCACCGCCGTAATGTTGTGCTCGACGGTGTCGAAGTTGGAGATTGCCCAGTTGACGGTCAGCTGAGCGCCGGCGGCGAAAGTCGGGGGAACCCAGCCGTCCGCCCCCGTATAGTTGAACTGGCTCTTCCCGAACCATCCCGAACCGGCGGCGTTCGTGCCCTGTTCCACGCTCCAGTGCACGGCGGTCACGGTCACCTGGTTCCCGGTCGAACTGGAGGTGGATAGCCGAAGGTATCCGATACCGATGAGGACTAGGAGAAGGACCAGGACTCCGATAGCCACCGCGAACAGTGCTGCCCAGAGAACACGGCGGCGTGCGACACGACGCATCGGCTCACCACCCGCCGCGGCGGAGTCCTTCGGGCGCGGGACCAGCGGCCGCTCGACACGAGGTCATTGCGCCTTGCGTTCCTACTCAGTCGCCCGTTGGGGGCGTCAGGTCGTACACCGGGATGGATCCCAGGAGGATCGAGGGGGCCCCCGTGTAGATGATGTTGATGGTGCACGCCAGGATGCTTTCGAAGCACCAAGGCGGAGCGCCGTGGTAGTCGTCCACGTCGAGCAGCGGCCCTCCCGTGATCCCGTTCGGGCAGATGGCGGCGTCGTTCGCCCAGGGCTGGGCCGGGGGTTCATTGTGTCCGCTCGCCTCCACGCAGGCGTAATCCAGGGGGTAGCCCCCGTTGTGGATGTACAGCAGGAGAATGTCCCCGTTCTCCAGATACTGGGACGTGTTGGTCAATGGGACGAAGATCGTGAGTCGAGTGAAGAGATTGCCAAACGATACCCCCGCCTCCGCTCCCATGTCGAACCCCCCGCAGTTGCCGAGCGTGGGGGATCCTGCGGGAGCCTGGCCCTCGACCCCTGGGAACCAGGTCATGTTGCTCAGCGTTCCCGTGAGGAGGACCGTGGTCTTGGCCTCCGTGTAGGGGGAGGGGGCGTAGAGGCCGTTGCACACGAACTGGAACTCGATGTCGGTCAGCGGCAGTGCGTTGGAGCTGAGCTGGCTGAAAATGATCTCGGAAGTATTGAGGGAGCTGAAGTTGCCGGGCGTCGTGTACTCGTCTTCGCTGAAGTACTCGCACTCGTTCCACCATTCGTCGCCCCAGACGGTGTCCTGGGCGGCGGGGAGCGGATAGGTCCACGACCCGAGGGGCTGGCAGTCCGTGGGGTCGCCCCAGACCGGGTTGCTTCCCCCGCTGCGGTAGGTGAACGAAGTGGTGGGGGCCGTCGGCGGGGTATAGACGTGGAAGGTCCACAGGATCGTGCCGGCCACGATCGTGATCGCCAGCAGGAGGATGGTGGCGATGATCTCGGAGACCGCCCGCCGGTCGGGCCGCCGACGGTGCGTGCGGATGCGCATCGCTGTATTCAGGCGAGCGATACGTTATCAATCTTCCCTCGGGCACACGCGGGGTGGGCCGCTCGCCGGAGGGCCCGAGGTAGGACCCGGCCAGCCTAGGGCGGGAGTGGGCAGGCCTCCGGCGCTGCTCAGCTGCCGCTCAGGGCATCGACAGTGATATCCAGCACGTACGACCCACTGGTAGACGACGAGGTCGTGACCCAGATCCCAAGGGTGTTGCCGTCGTCCCCCACAAACACGGTCATCGGAAGCGCGGGCAAGGTGTGGTCCAGGGTGAACGGCGCACCGACCGAGACGCTGTAGATGGTGTGGTTGACGGTATCGAAGTTCGAGATCGACCACGACACCTGGAGCTGCGAGCCCGCCGCGAACGTCGGCGGGAACCAGCCGGTCGCGCCGGTGTAGTTGAACTGGTTCTTGCCGAACCAACCGACCCCATGGCCGTTCGTGCCCTGTTCGACGGTCCAGTCGACGGCGGTCACCGTGACGCTCGGCTTGCTCGAGCTCGACGAGGGGAGTCGGAGGTAGCCTACCCCCACGAGGACAAGGAGGAACACGAGAACGGCCAGGGCGACCGCGAAGAGGGTAGTCCATACCCACTGACGCCGGGTGAGCCGCCGGAACCGGCGCGGACCCGGCTCGGGGGGCGGCGGGGCAACGGGGACGCCGGTCGGGTTATCGGGCGTGGTCACGGTGCACTCCCTCGGGTTCAGCCTCCGGTCGGAGGGGTCAGGTCGTAGACGGGGATGGACGCCAGCAAGGTGGCCGGCGTGCCGGTGTAGGTGATGTCGATGGTGCAGGCCAAGATGCTCTCGAAGCACCAGGGGGGCGCCCCGTGGTAGTCGTCGATGTCGAGGATCGGACCGTTGACGATCCCGTCCGGGTGGCCCGCGGCCGGCGGGCAAACGGATGCGTCCCCCGCCCACGGCTGAGAGGGCGGCTCCGGAGCCGTGGGCGAACCCTCGACGCACGCGTAGTCGAGGGGGTACCCGCCGTTGTGGATGTAGAGGATCATGTAGTCCCCGTTCTGGAGGTACGAGGAGGTGTTGGTGAGGGGAATGAAAATCGTGAGGCGGGTGAACAGGTTCCCGTAGGCTACCCCCGCTTCCTCGCCCATATCGAACCCGCCGCAGTTCCCGAGGAGGGGTGCGTTCGATGGGGCCTCCCCCTCGACTCCAGGAAACCAGGTCATGTCCGCGAGGGTCCCCGTGAGCAGCACCGTCGTCTTGTCCTCCGTATACGGGGACGGGGCATACGCCCCGTTGCAGAGGAACGTGAAGTTCACGTCCGCGAGCGAGATGTCGTTCGCACTGATCTGATGGAAGATGATCTCGGACGTGTTCATGGAGGTGAAGTTGCCGGGGGTCGGGTATTCGTCCTCACTGAAGAACTCGCATTGGTTCCACCAGGCGTCCCCCCACGCCGTGTACTGGGAGGCCAACAGAGGGTACGTCCACGTTCCCAGCGGCTGGCAGTCGGTCGGGTCCCCCCACACGGGGTTGCTTCCACCGCTGCGATAGACCATCGACACGGAGGGGGCGACCGGGGGCGTGTAGATGCGGAAGGTCCAGAGGATCGCTCCGGCGATGATCAGGATGGCGAGCAGGAGGATCGTCGCGATGATCTCCGAGACCGCTCGGCGGCCGGGACGCCGGCGGGGCCGGAACCGGTCCATCATAGAATAGAGGTGGGGGCGGGGTTATGAAAATTCGCTCCGAGACGAATTCGCCCCGTGTGACGCCGACCGATGGGATCCGGCAGACCCGGACGTCTCAGACGACGACGGGCTCCGCAGACCGCTCGGGGTGAAGCGTCGCGGTCGGTCCTGCGAGGTCCCGAGAGCCGGAGGTGCCGACCATCGGGAGCGGGGTTCCTCGGGCCGGGGGCGTCCGGGGGGTGGGGTCACGCCCGGTCATCTTGCGGAGGAGCCAGAACCGCACGTCCTGGTGGTACATGTTCCCGTACGGGCAGGCCTCCACGCAGTCGCCGACCCCGCAACACTTCGTGCTCTTGAACTCCCCCTTGGTCCGGAAGTGGAGTGGCATGTCGACGAGGGCGACGGGGCACGCCTTCGCGCAGTCGAAGGTCGTGCACTCCTGGCAGACCTTCTTGTCCTTGACCTTCAGCTTGAAGAAGCCGACCTTCGCGAACGGGATGCTGAGGGCCCCCCAGTGGCAGAACCCCGTCGTAGCGCAGTTGTAGGTCCCGAGGAACGGGACCGTGACGAACATCGCGAACCAGACCCCCCCGAAGTAGAGCATCACCGGCAACGGGAGGGCGGCGGTGTCGAACTGCCCGTTGGCCACCTGAACGGCGGGAAGCAGGTGCAGGAACGCGGCCACCGAGATCCCGAAGAGTGAGACCAGGGCCACCCCCGACGCGGCGACGTAGGCGGTCGAGAGTTGGCTGCCCAGGAAGTA
>Ga0335077_10003850_pt1 | contig 18240 bp, 19 predicted proteins | sample Lox_Sample_31_FD_207151 | JGI IMG/M metagenome (GOLD analysis project Ga0335077, IMG submission 207151) | Soil microbial communities from Loxahatchee National Wildlife Refuge, Florida, United States - Lox_Sample_3.1 | ecosystem: Environmental > Terrestrial > Soil > Wetlands | place: USA... | reverse complement strand
CCGACGCGCTCCTCCCTCGTCGATGCGGCAACGAGGCTCTACAAGCGGGTGCGCGGCCACCCGGCGCGTTGACGTTCGGCCGACCTCGACGGAAGCGGCGATGGAGCGTACCGGGATCGAACCGGTGACCTCCGGCTTGCAAAGCCGGCGCTCTCCCAGCTGAGCTAACGCCCCGGGCTGCCGGTCAAGTGTAGAGCCAGCTTCGGCTCGGCCGACTCGAGCGGCCTCCCGAGCTGCTTGTGCCACCAGTCCGCCTCGCTCGGCCGTGCCGGCGAAAGGGCTGGACTCTCGTCCTCGAAGGCGGTTGCCTTGCGGTCCTCGACCATGTTCGCTCCTCGTCGATTGGACGCCGCAGGCGACCCCTAAAGCATCGTCGCGCAGCGGCCGGCCGTCGATCCCTCGCCGGAGGGGTCGTTACTCCCCGGCTAGGCCGCCCGCTCGAGCCGCTCCTCGACCCGCGCGCGCGCGACGATCGAGTCGCGGTCGCCGAAACGAAGCCGGGCACGGACGGAGCGGTGCTCGTCCCAGAGCCGGTCGAGGCGGGCGTCGATCTCCTGGATCTCGGCCCGGGTCGCCGGATCGTGCCGATCCGAGAGGCTGTGCCAGAGCTCGGTGCGCTCCTCGCTCAGCCGTTCGATCTCGTCGTGTATCTCGTTCAGCGTTCTCATGTCCATCGTCAACGGACGAAGTGCCCCGCCCATTCCGCACGAATCCTCAGGAAGCGAAGAACTCACGTTCTTCTTAGGCCCCTCAGGAGCACGCCGGTCAAGACGCCGAACGCGAAGCCGCCGAGGTGGGCGAAGAACGCGACGCCCCCGCCGCTTGCAGGGTGGAGGAGCGAGAGCCCGCCCGTCAGCCCCTGGAGCGCAACCCAGACGCCCAGGAACCAGATCGCCGGAATCTCTCGGATGAGGATGATCCCGAAGAAGATCACCGTCAGGACGCGGGCGCGTGGGAGAAGCACGAAGTACGCGCCGAGGATGCCCGCGATCGCGCCGCTCGCGCCGATGTTCGGGATGCTCGCGTCGCGCGCCCCCGAGAACTCGAGCGTGACCGCCGTCTGCGCCGCCATCGCGACGACGCCCGCCGCGAGGTACCAGAGAAGGAACCGCACCCGGCCCAGCGCGTCCTCGATGTTGTTCCCGAAGATCCAGAAGAAGAGCATGTTGCCGAGGATGTGCTCCCAGCTCGCGTGCATGAACATGCCGGTGAAGACGCCCTCGTACCAGGGCAGGGGATGGACGCCGGCGAGGCACGGCCCCGAGACCGCACACGGATAGAAGCCGTCGCGGAAGACATGGACGTCGACGCCCGGGCGGCTCAACTCCCACGCCCAGACGGCGAAGTTGGCGCCGATCAGCCCGACGGTGACGACCGATGCCGAGCGGGTCGGGACGTTGTCGCGGAGCGGGAGCACCGCGCGAGTCTACGCCACCGAGGACACTTGACACGAGAAGACTGAGGTTTTATCCTGACGTCGGTAACAAGTTCGTCGGAAAGGAGGAAACGAGATGGCCACGCTTGTTCGCTGGGAGCCCTTCCGTGAGCTCGCGGCGCTCCAGAGCGAGATGAGCCGCTTCATGAACGGCCTGACCGAGGGCAACGGGCGCGCGAGCCAGAGCTGGGTCCCGACCGTCGACGTCTGGGAGACCGAGGACGAGGTCGTGTACGCCTTCGACCTCCCCGGGATCCCCGAGGACGAGGTCTCCGTCGAGCTCGAGGACAACGCGCTGACGATCACCGCCAAGCGCGAGCGCGAGCACAAGGTCGAGGACGGCAAGTACTTCCGCTTCGAGCGCCGCTTCGGCACGTTCTCCCGCACGATCGCCCTCCCGCCGGGCGTCGACGAGGAGAAGGTCAAGGCGCACTACGAGCACGGCGTGCTCGAGGTGCATGTCCCGAAGCCGGAGCAGCCCAGGCCGCGCAAGATCGAGATCGGCGTCGGTCACGAGACGATCGACGGCCGCGCCGAGCAGAGGTAAGCGCTCCTTCGGACGCTCCCCTCGCGGCGGCGGCCTCCGGGCCGCCGTTCGCGTCTCTAGACGGCTGCGAGCGACTCGCGGATCCGGTCGGCCACCGACTCGAGCTCGAGCGTCTCGCCGGTCACCTCGCGCAGGAGCTCGTCCGCCGTCTGCTTCTGCCCCTCCGCCCATAGCTCGCGGAGGAGCGACCCGGCCTCGCGCCGGGTGAACCACGCGTTGCCGAAGCGCTCGCGCAGGTGGGCGCGGAGCTGAGCCTCGAACGCCCACGCTCGCAGGTACTGCGAGGAGTAGAAGCCGTCGTCGATGTCGGCGAGGTAGTCGGCGGCGGCCGGCTCGACCCCGGTCGCCTCGCGCAGCAGCTCGACGTAGCGCGGCTGCAGCGCCGCGTGGTCGTCGCTCGAGTGGAACTCGAGCTCGTAGAGGAGCTTCGCGCAGTAGCGGCGCACGACCCAGAGCAGCTGCGTCGCCCCTTCGGCGGCGAACTCGTACGGATGCGGGAAGTCGAGGCGCCGCTCGAGCCAGACGGGGTCGAACGTCACGTGCTCGAGCAGCATCGCCCACCCCTCGGTGACGGCGTTGTCCCCGAGTCGCTTCTCCTCCATCGAGAGCGAGTCGGAGGTGTGCGCGAAGTGCTCGGTGTGCCCCGCCTCGTGGAAGAGGGCTCGCCAGTCGTCGGGCCCGCCCTGGGGCTTGATGACGAGCACGACACGCCCCGGGATCTCGATCGGGGCGCAGAACGCCCGCGAGTCCTTGCTCGGGCGATCCTCGAGGTCGAGCTCGACGTTCTGCTGGCGCCGCAGGTCGATCCCCAGCTCGGCGAGCGTCGCCTCGAGCGCGGGGACCATTCCCTCGGCCGGGAAGGCCGCGTCCCACTCGACGCCGCGCCAGGCGCGGGCCACGTCCCAGCGCTCCACTTCGTCCGCGCCGAGGCCGACCCTGGCACGGAAGAAGCGGTCGCCGACCTCCTCCCAGAGCGCGCAGGTCGAGTCGAGGAAGCGGCTGCACTGCACGGCGAGATCGTCGAGCGGGAGACCGAAACGGCGGTAGAGGTCGGCATAGCTCGTCGCGCCGAGCCTGCTCGTCTCGCGCTGCACGACAGCGGCTGCGCGCAGATAGAGAGCGTTCAGGTTCTCCTCGGTCAGCTCGTTCCGCGCGTGCTCGAGGCGCTCTCGCGCCGCCCGGCCCTCCTCGTTCATCAGACGCGGCTTGAGCATCCGGTACGGCACCTGCTCGCCGTCCACCGTCGCGGTGAGCGTCGCCTCGAGCTCGGCGACCTTCTCCGCCTCCTCGCTGACGAAGTTGCCGAGATAGCCCTCGCAGGCGAACTTCCACAACTCCCGCACCCTCCGGTCGTCGTCGAGCGACGCGCCGAGCGCGAGGGCCGTGTCGAGCTGCGTCAGCCGCTCGTGGCGTTCGTAGATCGGCCCGATCTCGTACGTCTCCTTGAGCCCGCCGTAGTGGAGATACGTCTCCTCGTCGAGCTCGGCGATGAAGCGGTCGGCGTCTGCGCTGAGCGCGTCGATCTCCCTTTGTCCGAGCGGCTCCGCCATGCGGGTTCGTAGGATAGACCCATGCGCGAGATCTCCCTAGAGACCGAGCGGAAGACGCAGCTGATCGAGATCACCGACCGCGTGCGCGAAGCGCTCGGCGACGCGAACGGCGCCTCGGCGGCGCTCGTCTACGTTCCGCACACGACCGCCGGCGTCGCGATCAACGAGCGGATCGATCCCGAGCTCGTGGACGACCTCGAGAACGCGTTCGAGCGCGTGGTCGGCGACGACTGGGAGTGGAAGCACGAGGACGCCGACGGCCCGAACGCGCCGGCGCACGCGCGCGCCTCGCTCGCCTCGAGCCCGCAGGTGCTCATCCCATTGCGCGACGGCTGCCTCGCGCTCGGCACGTACCAGGGCGTCTTCTTCTGCGAGTTCGACGGGCCGCGCACGCGCAAGATCTACGTGACGACGCTGACGTAGCTCTCACCCCTCGCTTAGCGAGCGCGAGTAGCTTGACGCTCCGTGAGACGGGTCGCGCTCGCGGGCGTCCTGGCAGCCTGCCTGCTCGGCTTCGCCGGGCTGCCCGGTCGGCACAGCGACGCATATGCGGGGACCCGAGGCCGGCTGCCTGACGGGACGCCCGCGACGATCCACAGGATCCGGCACGTCGTGATCATCATGCAGGAGAACCGGAGCTTCGACTCCTACTTCGGCACGTATCCCGGGGCGGACGGAATCCCCGGTCTGGCCGGCAATCCGGGAACGGTGCCGTGCAACTACGACCCGAAGACCCGGATCTGCGTCAAGCCGTTCCACGACACCTCCGACCGCAACGCCGGCGGCCCGCACGGAGAGACCCAGGCGATCGAGGACATCGACGGCGGCCGGATGAACGGCTTCGAGGAGACTGCCCGGGACGCGCGCTACTTCGCGTGCGTCAGACACCTGGACGCCCCCGATTGCGAGCTCGCGCCAGCTGAGCCGGACGTGATGGGCTACCACGACTGGCACGAGATTCCGAACTACTGGGACTACGCGCGCCACTTCGTCCTCCAGGACCACATGTTCCAGTCGGACCTCTCCTGGAGCCTGCCCGCCCACCTGTACATGGTCTCCGCGTGGTCGGCGAAGTGCACGAAGCGCGGTGATCCAATGAGCTGCAAGTCGGCCGTCCAGGACCCCGGCTCGCCCCCGGGCAGCCCCGGAAACACCTCCGGCAAGCGGCCGGACTACGCGTGGACGGACCTGACTTGGCTTCTCCACCGCGACCACGTCAGCTGGCGCTACTACGTCGCGAAGGGGGACGAGCCGGACTGCGCGAGCGGGGCGATGTTCTGCGCGCCCGTGCCGCAGAGCTCGAAGACACCGGGGATCTGGAATCCCCTGCCGTACTTCGACACCGTCCGGATCGACCACCAGCTCGGCGACATCCAGCCGCTGCGCGACTTCTACAAGGCGGCCGAGGAGGGCAGACTGCCTGCCGTCGCCTGGCTCACGCCCGCGCAGGCGGTCAGCGAGCATCCACCGGCGCTGATCACCGCCGGCCAGGCCTACGTGACGGGCCTGGTCAACATGGTCATGCGAAGCCGTGACTGGCGGTCGACCGCCATCTTCCTCTGCTGGGACGACTGGGGCGGCTTCTACGACCACGTCAGGCCGCCGCGGGTGGACGGCGAGGGCTACGGGCTGCGGGTGCCTGCGCTCGTGATCAGCCCGTATGCGCGGCGGGGCTTCGTCGACCACCAGATCCTCAGCCAGGACGCCTACCTCAAGTTCATCGAGGACGACTTCCTCGACGGCCAGCGCATCGACCCGAGGACCGACGGGCGGCCCGACCCCCGGCCCGACGTGCGCGAGAACGAGCCGATCCTGGGCAACCTCGTGAAGGACTTCGACTTCCGCCAGAGACCGCGGCCGCCGCTGATCCTCCCGCTCCACCCACCGTTCTCGTAGCGGTGCCCCGCTACGCTCCGCGCGTGGCGGCTCCGGTCAGCAAGGGAGAGGTGCTCGAGCTCGACGTCGAGTCGCTGGCCTACGGCGGCAACGGCGTCGCGCGGCGGGACGGCTTCGTCGTCTTCGTACGGCGCGGGCTTCCCGGCGACCGCGTCCGCGCTCGCGTCACCAAGGTCAAGCGGAGCCATGCGGAGGCGCTCGCGACGGAGGTCGTACGGCCGGGCCCGCAGCGCGTCGAGGCGCCGTGCGCGCACTTCCCGGCCTGCGGCGGCTGCCGCTTCCAGGACCTCGCGTACGCGGAGCAGCTCGCGCAGAAGCAGACGCAGGTCGCCGACGCGCTGCAGCGGCTCGGCGGGGTCGCCGACCCCCCGCTCGAGGCGATCGTCCCCTGCGAGCCCGAGATCTTCCACTACCGCAACAAGCTCGAGTACTCGTTCACCTCGACGCCCGCCGGGCCGGCGCTCGGCTTCCATCGCGCGGGCCGCTGGGACGAGGTGCTGGAGGTCGAGAAGTGCTGGCTCGTCGACGACGCCGGCAACGGGATTCGCGACGCGGTCCGGGACTGGGCCCGCGAGGAGCGGCTCGAGGCGTACTCGCAGGAGGACGGCACGGGCTACCTCCGTCACCTCGTCGTCCGCCAGGCGCGCAACACCGGGCAGGCGCTCGTGCAGCTCGTGACCGCGCAGGGAGAGCGCTTCGAGACCGGCTACCTCGTCGACGTGCTGCGCCGCATCCCCGAGGTCCGTTCGATCCACTGGTCGGTCAACGAGACGCCGGCCGAGATCACGAACCTGCCGACGCGGCTGCTCTGGGGCGAGGAGTGGATCGAGGAGGAGCTCTGCGGCCTGCGCTTCCACGTCCGCCCGAACGCGTTCCTGCAGACGAACACCGCGATGGCCGAGCGTCTCTACGGGCTCGCGCGCGAGGCGGCGGCGCTCGGCGGCGAAGAGACGGTCTGGGATCTCTATTGCGGCATCGGCACGATCGGTCTCACGCTCGCGCGCGACGCCCTCACGGTTTGGGGCATCGAGGTCTCGGAGGAGTCGGTCGCCTGCGCGCTCGAGAACGCCGAGCTGAACGGGATCGCGAACGCGGCCTTCTTCGCCGGCAACGTCGGCGAGGTCGTCGAGGAGCTGCTCGACCGCTCGGGGCCGCCGGGCGTTGTCGTCGTCGATCCGCCGCGGGCCGGCCTCGCAGGGAAGGCGCTGCGGCGGCTCGGCCGGATCGCGGCGCCGCGGCTCGTCTACGTCTCCTGCAATCCGACCACGCTCGCCGGCGACGCCCGCGCGCTCCGCGAGGAGTTCGGCTACGAGCTCGCGCGCGTGACACCGGTCGACATGTTCCCTCATACGCCACACGTCGAATGCGTCGCACTGCTCCGACAGCCGACCGCCTGAGCGACGCGTTCGAGCAGGTCGCGACCGAGCGCCTGCTCCTCCGCCGCCCGGTACACGACGACCTCGGCGACCTGCACCGGATCCACTCCGACCCGCGGACGTGGGAGCATCTGCCGGGCTCGCGGCACGGCCGCGCGCAGAGCGGCAGGCGGCTCGCGCACTGGCTCGCCCACTGGGAAGCCCGCGGCTACGGCTACTGGTCGGTGGAGCGCGGCGGCCGGATCGTCGGCTTCGGCGGCCTGATGCTCCTGCTCGGCTGGCGGGGAAGGGACGCGCTCAACCTCTACTACCGGCTCGAGCCCGAGTCGTGGGGTCACGGCTACGCGAGCGAGCTCGCGCAGGCGGCGGTGCGGCTCGCCGGCCGCGAGCTGCCGGAGCTGCTCGTCGTCGCCCGTATCCGCGACGGCAACGAGCGCTCGGTCCGCGTCGCCGAGCGGGCAGGCCTCGTCCGCCGGGCGGATCTCGACGACGACGAGTACCTCGCCTACGCGTCGGCCTGAGGCGGCTGCGGCCTCCGCAGCCTCCGCCAGAGCAGGTCGGCGTTCGCGGCGAGAAAGCCGAAGGAGAGGAACGGGAGCGCCGGCAGCCCGCCGACGGACGTCACGTACGTGAGCACGATCGTGAACGAGTACATCCCGGTCATCCCGACCCATGTCCAGAACGGCCGGAGCCCGAAGCGCACTGCGGCGGCCAGGAAGAGCGCGTAGAAGAGGATGTCCGGCGGCCCGAGGTCGGCCGCGCCGCCGCCCGGAGCCGGAAACGCCACGGCGACGTCCGTGTAGATGTGGAAGTGCTTCGGGTTCGAGACGATCTGGTGCGTCGGGCCGCGCCAGACGGAGATCGCGTCGACCGCCGGGATGATCACGGAGATCAGCACGACCCACGACAGCTCCTCGAAGAGGTGCAGGAACGCCCAGCCGGCGAACACCGCCGCCCAGAGCTTCGCGAAGTCCGCCGCCAGCCCGACGCCGGCAATCGTGCAGGCGAGCGCCACGAGCGCGAGGAGAACCGCGGCGACGAGCGACTCGCGTGGACGGCGCGCCAGCGGCAGGGCGAGGAGCACGAGCCCGAGGGTCGCCGGAAACACGCCTCCCGCCACGACGGCGACCGCCTCCGACGTCGCGAGTGGATGGAGGTGCGGCGCGACGACGAACCACGTCCCGACGGCCGCGCCGAGGACGACGAACGCCTCGATGCGAAGCCGGCTCCGGGCTAGTACGGCGGTGTCGAGCTCCACCACGCGCCGAGCACCTTGAAGGCGTTCCAGAACGCCGTCTTCGACGGCTGCTCGTCGAGCGACTCGTCGATGTCCGGCGTCACGAGCCCCTGGATCGTCGGCGTGAGCTCCTGCAGCTCCCCTTCGACCGGCTGCAGCTCGCGCGCGAGCGGGAAGCGGGCCGAGTTGAGGAACTCGCGCGCCTCGGGGCCCATCGCGACGACGAGCTTCGGCTGGACGATGTGGAGCTCGCGCAGGAGGAACGGCCGCGACTCCTCCTCGTCGCCGCCGGCGAACTTGAGGCAATTCGTGCCGTAGATCGCCATCGGGTCGACGTGGAGCCGCTGCAGCGACTTGAGGAGCGCGTTGCCGGCACGGCCGTAGAAGGCGACGCCCTCCTGCACCTCCGCCGGCTTCGGCGCGTACTTGAGCAGGAAGACGTCCGCGAGCGGATGACCGGAGCCGAGCACGGGAACCCGCGTCCCGCCGCCGGCGTGCGCGATCTCGTCACCGAGCGCGTTGATCTCGGTGATCGCCTTTTGCAGGTACTTCTCGTAGATCTCGTCGGTCGACACAGTCACAGGAGCCCCGGAGCAAGGTTCGCGTTCAGCGAACCCGTTCCTTGGCCTGCGCCACCCACTTGAGCCCCTGCAGGTAGACGAGCGACCGCGGCCGGCGCACGATCTCGGCGCTGTGCAGCGAGACGAGGAACTCCTCCGGTCCGTCGAATCGGTGCATGCGAACGGCGCCGGTGCCGACGCCCGCGAGGACGTGCGCGTCGGATCCTGCGCCGGGCGTCAGGTTGTACTTGCGGGCGAAGCGCAGGGCCTCGTCGTTGTAGGCCTCGAAGAGGAGACGCGCGTTGTACACCTCGAACACGTCGATCTCCGGCAGGTGGCGGTGGAGGGTCGCCGGCGTCGGAATCGCGTGCATCCGGTCGAACGGGTGCGGGACGTAGACGAGGCCGCCTTGGGCGCGGATCGCCCCGACCGTCTCGGCGAACGAGAGGCCGCGCTCGATCTCCTCACGGAGGAAGAGCCCGATCACCTCGCCTTCGTCCGCCGTCTTCACCTCCTCCCCCGGGACGACGACGAGGTTGCGGCCGCGGGCCCGCTCGGCCGCCTCGAGCGCGCCGCCGAGGACGTTGTGGTCGGTGACAGCGATCGCGCCGAGCCCCTGAGCCTCCGCGTGGTCGAGCAGGTCGCCGACCTCGATCGAGCAGTCGTGCGACCAGCTCGTGTGCAGGTGGAGGTCGGCGAGGATCCAGTCGGGCTCGGCCTCGCGCGCGGCGCTCGGGCGGCGCCGGCGGCGGGCGAGCGACGTGTAGATCTCCTCGACGCGGTCGGCGAGCGCCTCGCTCGTCTGGGAGGCGGCCGCGGCGGCTCCCTCCTCGGCCCGGCGCGCGCGGTAGGCGTCGTCCTCGACGAGCCGTGCGGCCTCGGCCGCTGCGAGCTCGGGCTGGAGCGTCCGGCGGGCCGGGTCGGCGACCGCGGCGCCGGCGGCCTGCGCCTCGGCGACGATGCGCGGCAACCCCTCGGCCGCGGGGACGAAGACCGCGGCCGGCCGCAACAGCTCGGCCCGCGCCGCAGCGTCGAGCGCCGTCCGCACCCGCATCCTGCCGCGCAGCCGCCGCGAGACCGCCGGCCGCGAGGAGGGCGTTCGCGTGCGCAGCACGGCGAGCTCCCACTCCGGCTGCTCGGCGAGCTCCCGGACGAGCGCGCGCAGCAGCGGGCGCTCCGCCTGCCGCCACTCGAGGACGACGAGGCGGCGCTTCGGCGCCGGCGCGAAGAGCTTCGCGTCGACTCCGAGCGGGACGAGCTCGTAGCTGCCCGGAAAGCGGACGGCAGCTGCTTCGGAGACCTCCGCGCTCGTAGCCAGCAGCGCGTCGACCCGTGCGAGCAGCCGTTCCCGCTGCGCTCTGCCCGGCGGGTAGCCCAGCCGCTCGGGCGAGAAGAACGTCGCGGCCGTGAGGGCGCTCGCGTCGCGCAGCGCGAGGTAGGAGAGGCTCGGCAGCCCTGGCTCGAGGCCGTGGACGACGTCGAAGCGACCACGCACGAGCGCGAGCGAGAGGCTCGCGCGGACGCCGACCGGCACGCCCATCCGGCTGCGGCGCGAGATCGGAACCGCCGGCCCGAGGGCGATCAGCTCGGGGTCGCCGTACGGACCGAGGAGCGCGCGCCGCCCCGCGGCGAGGTCGCGCGCATGGTTGGACGGGGCGAGCACCGTGACCGTGTGCCCCCGGCGGCGCAGCACGTGCGCGAGGGCGTTCACGTGCTCGTTCACGTCGTGCGGCTGCGACCAGGCGAACGGCGTGACGAGAGCGACACGCATCCTCGCCGAGTGTATGCGCCTTGCATCGCGGCGGGGCTCGCGGTACCGTCCCGGGCGACCTGCGGCTGTCGTGCGGCCCTCCTGCGGCAGGGAGGTGGGACGATGACGATGCCGACGACGCAGGTGCGGAGGCTGCAGCTCGAACATCCGTTCCAGACGGGCGCGGACGTCGTTGCGTTGCAGCAGCTGCTCGCGCCGTACGACCCGGGTCCAGTCGACGGCGTGTTCGGGCCGTTGACGGCGGCGGCGGTCGAACGGGCGAAGTGGGCACTCGGCTATCCCGACGTCCAGTGCAACGGGAGCGCCGCGCCGAGGCTCGTCACCTATCTCGACGGCGGTCCGCTCCCGCCCGCCTACGCGGCGCGCGCGAAGGAGCGGCGGCAGCCGCTGGCCCTGCGCGAGGCGATCGTCGCGAACGCGAGGTGGGGGATCGCGAACCAGCCGCTCATCCACTACGCGCAGCTGCGCCCGATCGACGCGCTGCGCGAGCCGCGCCGGCTGCCGCTCACGACGGATTGCTCGGGCTTCGTGACTCTCTGCTACGTCTGGGCCGGCGCGCCCGATCCGAACGGCCTTGGCTCCTCGGGCGAGGGCTGGACGGGCACGCTCCTGGAGCACCTGAAGCCGCTCGCAGCGGACGCGGTGCAGCCCGGCGACCTCATCGTCTTCGGCTCGGCCCCGGGCGAGCACGTCGCGCTCCTGCTCGAGCGGGGCACCGATCCGCTCCTCTGCTCGCACGGGCAGGAGAGGGGGCCCGTCGCAGTGCGCCTCTCCGAGGAGTCGCGCTCCCACCCGCCGCCCGTGACCTGGCTGAGCGCGGGCGTCTAGAGCTCGAGCAGCATCTCGTGCTGCCGGACGGCGACGGTGCCGCCGAGCTCGTGCAGGACGGTCGCGGCCGGGTCGCCCTGCGGCAGGTTGAGCACGCTCACCGGGCCGAGCGTGCGGAGCGTGCGGAGCAGGGGCTCGGAGTCTCCCACCAGCTGTACGAGCTGGACGCTGTCGCTCGACTGCCGGTAGACGGCGGCGCCGGCGTCCGTCACGAGGCCGCATGGGTCGCGGTAGTGCGCGAGCGTCTCGTCGGCTCGCTGCCACGGCTCGCGGGAGGAGCGGAGGGCGCGGATGCGCGCGTGCGCCTCTGCGACGGGGACGTCCTCGGCCTCGCCCGGCTCCGGGACCGAGAGCGGCAGCGACCAGACCGCGACCTCCCGGACGGTGCGGTACCCGAGCTTCTCGTAGAGCGCGAAGGCACCCGTGTTCTCGACGATCACCTCGAGCCAGACACGGCGCAGCCCGCGCTCACGCGCCTCGTCGTGGACGGCGCACATCAGCGCCTCGCCGACGCCCGAGCGCCGAGCGGAGGGAATCACGCCGACGCCGCCGATCCAGCCCTCCTCGCCGCGGACGGCGAGGTTCGCGAGCCCTACCGGGCCGGCGTCGCGGTAGGCGACGCGAGAGGCGTCGAGGTCGATGTCGAACGCGTCGTCCATGAAGGCGAGCGCCTTCTCGTCGAGGTGAAAGGGAACGAGGTAGTCCTCGTAGGCGGCGTTGAAGAGCTCCGCGCGCTCGCCCGGGGAGAGCGACCGCGCGGAGCGGAGGTCGAGCGGCACTACTGGGCCTTCGCCTTGTCCTTCTTCGCGGCCTTGTCGGCCGGGCGGCGGCGGTTCTTGCGGATGAACTCCTCCGTCAGCTCGTAGGCCTCGTCGTCGACGATCTGCTGCGGCGGCGACTTCATGAGGTACGAGCTCGGCCCGACGAGCGCGCCCGAGAGGCCGTTCGAGAGCGCGAGCTTCGCCATCCGGACGGCGTCGATCACGATCCCGGCCGAGTTGGGCGAGTCCCAGACCTCGAGCTTGAGCTCGAGGTTGAGCGGCACGTCGCCGAAGGCGGCGCCCTCCATGCGGATGTAGCACCACTTCCGGTCGGTCAGCCACGGCACGTAGTCGGACGGGCCGACGTGGACGTTCTTCTCGCCGAGGTCGTAGTCGAGCATCGACGTGACGGCGTTCGTCTTCGAGATCTTCTTCGACTCGAGGCGCTCGCGCTCGAGCATGTTGAGGAAGTCGGAGTTGCCGCCGACGTTGAGCTGCATCGTCTTGTCGAGGTGGATGCCGCGCTCGCGGAAGAGCGAGGTGAGCACGCGGTGCGTGATCGTCGCGCCGACCTGCGACTTGATGTCGTCGCCGATGATCGGCAGGCCCTTCTCCTCGAAGCGGCCCTGCCAGTACTGCTCGCGGGCGATGAAGACCGGCATGCAGTTCACCATCGCGCAGCCGGCCTCGAGGATCTGCTCGGCGTACCACTTCGCGGCCGCCTCGGAGCCGACCGGCAGGTAGTTGACGACGACGTCGGTGTTCGTCTCCTCGAGGATGCCGACGATGTCGTCCGTCTTGCCGGGCGCCTTCTCGACAATCTCGGAGAGGTACTTGCCGAGGCCGTCGTGGGTCATCCCGCGCGAGACCTTCACGCCCGTCTTCGGGACGTCGGCGAAGCGGATCGTGTCGTTCGGATGCGCCCACATCGCGTCGGCGAGGTCCTCGCCGACCTTGCCCTTGACGACGTCGAACGCCGCCGTGAACTCGACGTCGCGGACGTGGTAGCCGCCGAGGTTGACGTGCATGAGCCCCGGGACGAACTTATCGTCCGGCGCGTCCTTGTAGTACTCCACGCCCTGGAGCAGCGAGTTGGCGCAGTTGCCGACGCCGATGATCGCGACGCGGACCTTGCCGTCGTCGAGGCGGGCGCGGCCGTTCGTCGAGTTACCGTTGGTCGAGGCCACTGTTTCCTCCAGAAGAAAGTTGCTTGCGGACGTGCAGGATGCGCTGGACGACGGTGAGCCAGGCGGTCGCCGTGAGCAGCGCGATCGCCCAGGGCAGGCCGCCCCACGGCGCGAAGACGAGGCCGGCCGTGATCACGACGACGCGCTCGGCCCGCGAGCCGAGCCCGACGTCGCCGCGCAGGCCGAGGGCCTCGGCGCGGGCGCGCGTGTACGAGACGAGGAAGGAGCCGACGACCGCGGCCACCGCGAGCGCGACCGCCCACTCACGCCCCTCGCGGGCGAAGACGAGCGCGATCGCGGCGAGCATCGCTCCCTCGCCGACGCGGTCGGTGGTCGAGTCGAGGAACGCGCCGAACGGCGTCGTCTTCCCGCCCGCGCGCGCGAGCGCGCCGTCGAGGATGTCGAGCACCGAGCCGACGACGAAGACGGCCGCCGCCAGCCAGTAGAAGAGGAGCTTGCCCCGGTTCTCGAACGGGACGAGTACCGCTGCCGCGAGACAGAGCGAGACGCCGGCCGTCGTGAGGACGTTCGGTGTCACCCGCGTTCGTGCGAGCCCGGTGACGGAGCGGCTCGCGAGAGAGCGCGCGCCGGTGGTATAGCCGGCCTTCACGCGTTGCAGCCGCGGAGTGTGATTCATCTCCAGCATCGCAATCCTGCTATGCGTGACTATAGCAGGTTTGCGATGGCAACCCAACCCGCCCGGCGCAGCAGGCGCGGCGCGCCGGCGGTCACCACGAGCGAGAACACGGCCACGCCGATCCCCGCGAGCACGTCGAGCAGAAAGTGGTTCGCGGTCGCGATTACGCAGAACCAGACCCACGCGGGCCACAGCGCCCAGAGCGCCTTCGCCCAACGGCTGCGGCAGGAGCGCGCAACCGACCAGCCGACGATCAACGCGTCGGCCGCGTGGAGGCTCGGCATCGCCGCGTACGGGTTGCCGAACGTATGCAGCACGGCGCTCGACTGGTTGACGCCGGGGACGAACCACTCCGGGAACATCCACGGCGGCGCGGTCGGCATCACCGCGAAGCCGATCAGGCCGATCAGGTTCGCCAGCAGGATCGTGTTCCGGAAGCGGGCGAAGCGCTCGTACCGGCGCAGGTAGACCCAGAGCAGCGTCAGCGCGATGACGGTGAACTCCGAGTTCCAGTACGTCCAGGCCGCCGCGGTCAGCAGCAGGTGCGACGAGTCGGCGACGCGCTGGACGGTCTGCTCCAAGAGGTGGTGCGTGAGCCGGCGCTCGAAGTCGATGACCTTCAGCCCGTTGCCGAACGCCTCGGCGGGGTTGCGGTCGGCGAGACTCCGAACCACCAGGTAGGTGAATGAGAAGCCGACCCAGAGGGCGACCTGGAACGCGAAGTCTCTCCAGCCGCGCGGCAGCACGCGCCGGCCCAGGGCGACGACCCTTCCCATGACAAAACCTTAGCGCCCGAGGCCCCGGTGCAGAATCGGGGTTACCCGCCGATGTACGACATCTCCACCTTCGGGAGCGAGGCAGTCTCGGCCGTGCGCAGCTCGGAATAGCGGTCGGTGCGGCCGCTCCAGACCTCGCGCAGGAGCCCGGCGAGCTCGTCGTCGGAGGCGCCTCGGCGGAGCGGGGCGCGCAGATCGTGTCCGCGCGCAGCGAAGAGGCATGTGTAGAGACTGCCCTCGGCCGAGAGCCGCGCCCGCGAGCAGCCGCCGCAGAACGGCTTCGTGACCGAGGCGATGACTCCGATCTCGCCCGCGCCGTCCGCATAGCGGAAACGGAGCGCGGTCTCGTCCGTCCGTGCCGCCGGCGCCGGCTCGAGCGGCCAGCGCTCCCCGATCCGGCGCACGATCTCGTCGGCGGAGACGACGTCCTCCAGCTGCCAGCCGTTCGTCGAGCCGACGTCCATGTACTCGATGAAGCGGAGGGTGTGGCCCGTACCGCGGAAGCGCTCGGCGAGCTCGAGCACGTCGCCGTCGTTGACGCCGCGCTTGACGACCGCGTTGATCTTGACCGGCAGCCCGGCATCGGCCGCGGAGTCGATGCCCTCGAGCACGCGCTGCACCGGGAAGTCGACGTCGTTCATGGCACGGAACGCCTTGTCGTCGAGCGAGTCGAGGCTGACGGTGATGCGGTCGAGCCCGGCCGCGGCGAGCGGTTCCGCCTTCTGCGCGAGCAGCGCGCCGTTCGTGGTGAGCGCGAGGTCGAGCCGGGGCTCGATTGCACGGAGGAGCTCGACGAGGTGCTCGACGCCGCGGCGAACGAGCGGCTCGCCGCCCGTGAGACGCACCGTCCGCACCCCGAGCCCGGCGAAGATCCCCGCGACGCGCGCCAGCTCCTCGAGCGTCAGCAGCTCGCGCCGTTCGAGGAAGCGGTAGTCGCGGCCGAACACCTCCTTCGGCATGCAGTAGACGCAGCGGAAGTTGCAGCGGTCGGTGACCGAGATGCGCAGCGTCTCGAGCGGGCGGCCGAGGCGGTCGACGAGCGGTTCCACGGCGAAAACGGTACCTGGGACTACACGTCGGAACGGCGTGCGGCCGGAGCGAGCTCGGCGCCCGCCGTCGAGTCGGGCGCCGCGAGGCCCGCCGCCCCGTAGGCATCCGGCTGGTCGAGGGTCTCGTGCTCGAGCAGCGCCTGCGCGAGCGTGTCGAGCCGCGCCCGGTTCTCCCGCAGCAACGCGACGACCTCCTCGTGGGCCGAGTCGACGAGCTTGCGCACCTCCTCGTCGATCAGCATCTGCGTCTCCGCCGAGACCTGGGCTGCGCCGGGGAGGAGCGCGCCCTGCCCGTCCTGGGGCAGCAGGGTGACCGTGCCGAGCTTGCGGCTCATCCCCCAGCGCCCGACCATCGCCCGCGCGATCTGGGTCAGCTGCTGGATGTCCGACTCGGCGCCCGTCGTGAGGTCGCCGAAGACGACCTCCTCCGCACAGCGGCCGCCGAGCGCGACCTTGATCTTCGCGAGGAGCTCCTGCTCGGAGTAGTTGAAACGGTCGGCGTCGGGCGCCGAGAACGTGACGCCGAGCGCCTGGCCCCGCGGGATGATCGAGATCTTGCGGACGGGATCGGCGCCGGGCGTGACCATGCCGACGATGGCGTGCCCGCCTTCGTGGTACGCGGTGCGGCGCTTGTCCTCCGGCATCATCATCACCTTGCGCTCGGCGCCGAGGACGATGCGCTCGAGCGCGTCGGTGAAGTCCGCCTCCTGCACCTGCGCGTGCGAGCGGCGGGCCGCCGTCAGCGCGGCCTCGTTGACGAGATTCGCGAGGTCGGCGCCGACCATGCCGGGAGTGGTGGCGGCGATCCCGGCCAGGTCGACGTCCTTCGCGAGCGGGACGCTGCGCGTGTGCACGCGGAGGATCGCCTCGCGGCCGCTGCGGTCCGGCGGCTGGACGGCGACGCGCCGGTCGAAACGGCCGGGGCGGAGAAGCGCCTGGTCGAGCACGTCGGGGCGGTTCGTCGCCGCGATCACGATCACGCCCGTGCTCGAGTCGAAGCCGTCCATCTCGGTGAGAATCTGGTTCAGCGTCTGCTCGCGCTCGTCGTTGCCGCCGCTGAAGCCGGCGTAGCCCGAGGTCCGAGAGCGGCCGATCGCGTCGAGCTCGTCGATGAAGATGATCGACGGGGCCGCCGCCTTCGCGTTCTTGAACAGGTCGCGGACGCGGGAGGCGCCGACGCCGACGATCGCCTCGACGAACTCCGAGGCCGCCATCGAGAAGAACGGGACGTCCGCCTCGCCGGCGACCGCCCGCGCTAGCAGGGTCTTCCCGGTGCCGGGCGGGCCGCTGAGGAGGACGCCGTGCGGCACGCGGGCGCCGATCTTCGCGTAGCGCTGCGGCTCCTTCAGGAAGTCGACGACCTCGGACAGCTCCTCCTTCGCCTCGTCGATGCCCGCGACGTCGGCGAACGTCACCTTGTCGCCGCCCGGCTGATAGCGGCGGGCGCTCGAGCGGCCGAACGAGCCGAGCACGTTCTGGACGCTGCCGGCTCGGCGCATCAGCCAGAAGAGGAGGAAGAGGAAGAGCAGCGTCGGGCCGAAGCCGATGACGATCGTCTCCCAGAGCGGCGAGCCCGTGTCGAGCGGCTCGGCATTCACGGTCACCCCGTTGCTCTGCAGCGTCTTCGAGAGCGCGTTCGTGTTCGCGAAGGTCGGGATCTCGGTCTGGAAGAGCTTCGTTTTCGCCGAGCCCCCGTAGCTGAGCGGGACCTTGAACGTCCCCTGGACGGCCGTTCCCTTCGACGTGATCGCCGCGACGTGGCCCTCCGCGACCTGGTGCAGGAAGAACGGGCTGTACGGGACCTGCACCCGGGGCTTCGCACGCATCTCGCGCGAGGCGAAGAAGACGTTGAGCACGAGCAGGCCGACGAGCCACGCCGCCCACCACTCCCAGCGGACGCGCGGGCGCGGCGCTTGCTGCTGCGGGGGATTGGGCGTGGTGCGCTGCGGGTCAGCGCTCACGGCGCCAGCATGTCATTCCGCCCAGACCTTCGCGAGCTCGACGACCGTGGCCGCGGCGAGGCCCATGTCCTCGATGCAGATCCACTCGCGCTCGCTGTGCGCGTCGTGGCCGCCCGTGAAGATGTTCGGCGTCGGCAGCCCCATCTCCGTGAGGGCCGAGCCGTCGGTGCCGCCGCGGATCGCGGTGCGGCGCGGCTCCAGGCCCGCGCGGCGAATCGCCTCCTCGAGGTTCGCCACGATCTCGGGATGCTCGGCGAGCGCGTCGCGCATGTTCCTGTACTGGATCTGCGAGTCGACCTCGATCGAGCAGCGCGGCTCGGCGGCGGCCACCTCCTCCGCGAGCTCGCGGAGGAAGGCGACGTGCTGCTCGAGCAGGGCGTCTTCGAAGTCGCGCGCGATGAAGCGGAGCTCGAGCTCGGCGGAGCCGCCCGCGATCACGGCCGGGTGGACGAAGCCTTCCCGGCCCTCCGTCGTCTCCGGCGACAGCCGGTCGTGCGGGAGCCGCGTGACGATCTCGGCGGCGACCTTGATCGCATTGACGAGCTCCCCCTTGGCCCAGCCCGGGTGGATGGCGCGGCCGCGGATCCGCATCGTCACCTGCGCCGCCGAGAACGTCTCGGCCTGCAGCTCCCCGGCGGTCGAGCCGTCGACCGTGTACGCGGCCGTGGC
>Ga0335077_10003849_pt1 | contig 18244 bp, 20 predicted proteins | sample Lox_Sample_31_FD_207151 | JGI IMG/M metagenome (GOLD analysis project Ga0335077, IMG submission 207151) | Soil microbial communities from Loxahatchee National Wildlife Refuge, Florida, United States - Lox_Sample_3.1 | ecosystem: Environmental > Terrestrial > Soil > Wetlands | place: USA... | reverse complement strand
TAGACACAAGGGACTTAAAATCCCTCGCCCGCAAGGGTATGCCGGTTCGATCCCGGCTCCGGGCACCATCGGCACACGAGTTACGATTTCCGTTCACTCCGCGAGGCCGCCGCCACACGACTGACCTGTTCCTCAGCATCGCACCCGGGGCGGTTTCCCCGCCTTGCGCATGAAACGAGTCACGTCCCGGGACAATGACATATTCAAATCCCTGCGACGCCTCGCGCGATCGCCGCGGGCGCGGCGTGAAGAAAACCGCCTCGTTCTGGACGGCGTTCATCTGGTCCAGGCCTACCTAGAGCAGTTTGGTCCGACTGGAATGATGCTGGTGATCCGTGCGGGCACCACTGACAACCCAGAGATGAGCGCGCTCACGCAGCACGCGACGTCGGTGTTGATGGCGGATTCGCTGTTCGACCAAGTCGCGCCCGTCCAGTCTCCAGTGGGCCTCCTTGCGCTTGCGCCGCTACCCCACGTCGCCTTCAACAGGGTGCCGGGATTCCAGGTTCTGCTCGACGGTGTACAGGATCCCGGGAACCTCGGAGCGATACTCCGCAGCGCCGCCGCCGCAGGGGCGACCGTTGTCCATCTCTCGAAGGAATGCGCCGATCCCTGGGCGCCCAAATCCTTGCGTGGAGGGATGGGCGCTCAGTTCGTACTACCCGTCCGCCAGCATCGAGACCTGACCGCCAGTGCGCGCACTCTCGGAGTTCGGCTCATTGCCTGCACCGCTGCCGGCTCCATCTCCCTCTTCGATGCCGACCTGACTGGAGCCGTCGGGTTCGTTGTCGGGGGGGAGGGCGCCGGCATCTCTACCGCTCTCCTTTCTCAGACGGACCGGCAGGTCCGCATCCCGATGCGCGATGGCATCGAGTCCCTCAACGCCGCTCACGCCGCGACGTTGTGCTTCTACGAATGGCTCAGGCGGGCACCTCGCAGCTGAGCGAGGCGTCACGGTGGAGCGAACATTTGTCCCGCCTGGGGTTGGCATTGTCTCGCTATAGCCATAATTTGACATAATGCACATTATGCGTCATATGCCACCTGATGCAACCCCAAGAACCGGAGCCCCAAACAGCGAGATGAAGTTCTGCGACGTCGTGGCAGCGACCTGCTCGAACGTCACGCCTTGGAGCTGCGAGATGTCCTCGGCGACGCGTCGTACGTAGGCCGGTTCGTTCGTCTTTCCTCGGTGCGGCTGAGGCGCTAAATAAGGCGAGTCGGTTTCGATCAACATTCGCCCGAGGGGAATTTTTCGGGCAACCTCCCTGAGCTGCCGCGCGTTGCTGAAAGTCACGATGCCGGAGAAGGAGATGTAGAAACCCATCGTCATGGCCTGCTGGGCCACCTCGAGGCTTTCCGTAAAGCAATGCATGACCCCGCCGACCTCATGAGCCGCTTCTTCCTGCAGGACCTGGATGGTGTCCGCAGCCGCCTGGCGGCAGTGGATGATGAGGGGCTTGCGGCAGGCACGAGCGGCTCGGATGTGGGTGCGAAAGCGCTGCCGCTGCCACTCGAGCTCGCCCGCCTGACGGTAGTAGTCGAGTCCGGTTTCGCCTATGGCCAGGACCTTGGGGTGCGCCGCGAGCCGTGCAAGCTGGTCGGCGGTGGGCTCGATTCCGTCGCGCTCGTTGGGATGCACGCCCACGGACGCGTAGATATTGGGGAATCGTTCTGCGATCCCGAGGACTTCCGGGAACGTTTCGAGGCTCACGCTGACGCACAAGGCATGCGTCACGTCGGCCGCCTGCATTCTCGCGACTACACCCGCGAGATCCGCAGTCAGCTCGGGAAAGTTGATGTGGCAGTGCGAATCGACCAGCCCGACCACGCCCCGGCCTCCAGGAATCAGAGCGTGTGGGTGGGACGATTCAGCTGAAGCTGGCCGCCAAGCAGAGCCTCGATGCGAGACTTGGCGACGCCTCCGCCACCATCCTCTTTGAACTGGACCCCCACCCCTTGAACGCGGTTGCCGTGACACCCCGGCGGCGTAATCCAGATCACCTTGCCAGCCACCGGTAGCCGGTGCGGATCGTCCAGCAGCGTGATCAGCATGAAGATCTCGTCGCCAAGCTTGTAGCTGCGCGCGGTCGGAATGAAGATGCCGCCGCCTTTGACGAATGGCATGTAGGCCGCGTACAGGATGGACTTCTCCTTGATGTTCAGGGAGATTGCACCCGGCCGTGGATGGCCCGAAGACGTGTCCGCGCTCATGACGGCTGCGCTGCAATAGCGCGAGTGTATCGGATGGCGAGCTGCTCCACGACCAGCCTTGGATTCAGCGGATGATCCAGCGCGCGGCCCGCCGCGCTCAGCTCTTTCACCATGTTGCTTAGTTCGAGCACGTCAGCGTTATCGGCAAGGCGGCTCAGCTTTTCAGCATAGTCCGGGTTATAGCGGACCTGCCTGGCGAGGCGCAGCGACATCAAGTCGTAGCACCATCGACAGAGCAGACCCCAGAACTGCGCCAGATCGGCCGCATCCACCTCTGCGGCCAGGCGCTGTGGATCGAGGTCGCTCGAGCTCAGTGCATCGGTCAGCATCCGCCGGCGCTCCCAGAAGCCGGTTTGGACTACTTGCTCCGCAGCCAGTGGCGCAAATCCGGCTTGCGCCAGCGCGATCTCGGGCTCACGGACACCCTTTGCTGCGAGCCAATCCAGTGCGAGCTCGCGTGCGGGGACCCGAAAATCGACGCGCAGACACCGGCTGCGTACAGTCACAGGGAGCCGGTTTGGCTGGTCGGCAACGAGAAGGAACAAGGTCCGCGGCGGCGGCTCCTCGAGCGTCTTCAAGAGCGCGTTTGCGGCGCTCGCATGCATCCGGTCGGCTGGCTCGACCAGCACAACTTTGCTGCCGCCAAAGTGCGGCGTCAGATCCAGAAACTGGGCGAGCTCCCGAACCTGACCAACCGTGATGACGCGTGCGGCGCGGCCCCCTGCTGGTGCCGTCTGCGCCGAGGGAGCGGCATCCGCTCCCGCATCCTCCGCGGCGGGCTCCACAAGGCGAAAGTCAGGGTGAGAGGCCGCGTCGAACAGCCTGCACGATGCGCAGTCTCCGCACCCTTCGGCCCCGCCTCGAGCCTGTGGGCAAAGGAGCGCCCTGGCGAGGGCGCGGGCGAAAGAGCGCTTCCCGACCCCCCGGGGTCCGGCAAGCAGGACGGCGCCCCCGGCGCTGAGCGGGATCGCTCGGAGCCTTTCCCATAAAGCCTGATTCCAGACGTTAACGCCCATTAATCAGTAGATTGATATAATTTCTTGCAGTTCTTTCTGAACTTGGTCTACCGGACGACTCGCGTCTAGAATTCGAAAGCGCGCGGGGGCGCGAGCAGCCCGATCCAGATAACCAGCCCGAACCCGCCGGAAGAAATCCGCTGATTCCCGCTCGAACCGATCCGGCGCCCGCCCGCGGGCCGCGCGCTCGCGGCCCACTTCCACCGGCACGTCGAAGAAGAGCGTCAAGTCGGGCTGCAGATCGCCCTGCACCCACTGCTCCAGGACTTCCAGTCTATCCTTACTCACTCCCCTGCCCGCTCCCTGGTAGGCAAAGGTCGCGTCGGTGAATCGGTCGCACACCACGATCTTTCCCTCCGCGAGGGTGGGAATGACCACTCGAGCCAGGTGCTCGCGGCGCGCGGCGAACAGGAGGAGCACTTCCGTCTCTGGATGAATGGGATGCTCCGATTGGAGCAGCATCGCGCGCACTGCGTCGCCCAAGGCCGTGCCGCCCGGCTCCCGAGTCGCCAATACTGGGCGGTTACGAGCGTCGAAGTATTTGACCAACCACTCGAGATGCGTGCTCTTACCCGCGCCGTCGATGCCCTCGAGCGTGATGAACAGGCCTGGCATGCCGACTTTCAACGTTTGAGCTGGTACTTCTGTACTGCCCGATTGTGCTCGTCGAGCGTTCGGGAGAAGTGTGAGCTGCCGTCACCGCGCGACACGAAATAAAGTGCCGCGCTCGCCGCCGGCTTGGTAGCCGCTTCGAGTGACGCCTGGCCAGGCAGCGCGATCGGAGTGGGCGGCAATCCAGCGCGTGTGTACGTATTGTAGGGTCCGTCGGTTTGCAGGTTGCGCTTGTGCAGGTTGCCGTCGAACGTCGCGCCCAGCCCGTAGATCACGCTCGGGTCGGTCTGCAGGCGCATCCCGCGTTTGAGGCGGTTGTACAACACCGCGGCCACCATGACCCGGTCCTCCGGACGTCCGGTCTCCTTCTCCACCAGCGACGCCATGATCAGGGCCTCATAGGGGGTGCCGCAAGGCAGGCTCGGATCGCGGTTCTCCCATACCGTGCGCAGACGCTCCTGCATGGTTTGATAGGCGCGCGACAGGACCTGCAGATCGCTTGCGCCCGTGTTGAAGTGATAGGTGTCCGGGAAAAATAATCCTTCCGGATGGGACTCCGCAACCTTGACTCGCTGCATCACTTCTTGATCCGACAGGGCGGCAGTATCGTGTCTCACCCCTGGATGTGCATTCAGCGCGGCGCGCATCTGACCAAATGTCCAGCCCTCGATGATCGTGATCTCCGACTGCAGCACCTCTCCGCGCGCGAACTTCTCGATCAAAGCGAGAGGCGTTATGCGCTCCGGCAATTCATAGATGCCCGCCTTGACCGCCCCGGCTTTTCCGAGGAAGCGGCCGAGCGCAACGAAGGTCATGCTCTCGCTCAGCACGCCCTCGTTCACCAGTCGACGGGCCACACCACGCAATGTGGCCCCCTGATCGACTGTAAACCTGCGCCCCGCGTCGGGCACTGTCACCGGCGTCCATGCGAAATACGCACCCCCGCCGACCACCGCCAGGGCGGCGAGCAGGAGCACCGCTGCGGTCGTCCGGACGAACCGGAGAAGCCGTTGGCGGCGGTCGCTCGCCCGCCGCCTAAACGGCGGCTTGTGTCGCACCATTTGGAGACCCTGATCCAGGGCAGCGCCGCGCGTGACAGGCGCAGCGTGACGCTCGCGTCGGCCGCCGCGCGTCCGCCTGGTCTTCGATTAGCCGTCGAAGCGGCGGAACGCGAGCGTGCCGTTGGTTCCGCCGAATCCGAATGAGTTGGACAGCGCCACGCGGATCTTGGTCTCGCGTGCGTGGTTCGGCACGTAGTCCAAATCGCATTGCGGATCCCGGTTGAAGATATTGATCGTAGGCGGCGCGACTTGATCCTTCAGAGCGAGCGCGGTGAATACTGCCTCGATTCCCCCGGCAGCGCCCAGCAGGTGGCCGGTCATCGACTTGGTCGAGCTCACCGCGAGACGACGCGCATGATCTCCAAAACAGCGCTTCACCGCGATCGTCTCCGCGATGTCGCCAAGCTGCGTAGAGGTGCCGTGCGCGTTGATATAGTCGACTTCTTCCGGATTGATGCCGCCATTGCGCAGTGCCGATACCATTGAGCGGGCTGCACCCTCTCCGTCTTCGCACGGCGCCGTCATGTGGTGCGCATCCGCGCTCATGCCGTAGCCGTCGAGGCGGCAGTAGATCTTGGCCGAGCGCCGCCTGGCATGCTCCTCTTCCTCGAGTACGACGACGCCGGCGCCCTCCCCCAAAACGAAACCATCGCGGTCCTTGTCCCAGGGGCGGCTCGCGGTGGCGGGATCGTCGTTACGCGTGCTGAGCGCCCGCATCGCTGCGAAGCCTCCTATGCCGAGCGCGCACAAGCAGGCCTCGGAGCCGCCCGTGATCATCACGTCCGCATCACCGTATTCGATGAGGCGCATCGAATCGCCGATGCAATGGTTGGCGGTGGTGCATGCCGTCACGATGGCCAGGTTCGGGCCCTTGAATCCGAACAGAATGGAAAGGTTGCCCGACACCATGTTGATGATCGCGCCGGGAATGAAAAAGGGCGAGATCTTGCGCGGCCCGCTTTCGAGAAGAGTCTTGTGCATGTCCTGGATCATGGGCAGGCCGCCGATGCCCGAGCCGATGTTGACGCCGATGCGCTCGGCATCGCGCGCCGGCACTTCGAGCGCAGCGTCATTGACCGCCTCAATCGCCGCAGCCATGCCGAAATGAATGAACGTGTCGAAACGCCGGGCTTCCTTGGACGACAGGACTTTGGTGACGTCAAAGCCTCGTACCTCGCCCGCAATCTGCGAGGTGTACGGCGATGGATCGAAACGGCTGATCCGGCGAATGCCCGGCTTACCCGCGAGGATGTTGGACCACGCTTCCGGGACGCTGTTACCTACCGGGCAGACAATCCCTAGCCCGGTGACAACCACTCTGCGTGTCGACAACTGTGCTCCGGCGCCCGCTCGGTGGTCAGGCTACTGCTTCAGGTGCGCATTGATGTAATCGATTGCCTGCTGCACCGACGTGATCTTCTCCGCTTCCTCGTCCGGGATTTCGCACTCGAACTCCTCTTCCAACGCCATGACCAGCTCGACTGTGTCCAGCGAGTCGGCGCCGAGGTCGTCGACGAAAGTCGATTCGGGCTTGATATCCACATCGTTCACGCCCAGCTGCTCGGCCACGATCTTCTTGACGCGTTGTTCAACGGTTTCCATCAAATTCCCTTCCAGTCTACGAGAGTGGGTAGCGACCGAACCACGTCGCCAGAGACGCTGCCTGCTTGCGCTTTTCCGCGCGTTCTCAGGCGCCGCGTAAGACAAAAAACAATCTTACCAAAATTGCCAGCTGCCGGTGGCCGGCCCCGGGCGCCGAAGCGCCCTGCCGAGCGTTCAGCGCATGAGCATGCCGCCGTTGACATCGATGGTGCTCCCGGTGATGTAGCCCGCAGAGGGCGACGCCAGAAATGCGACCGCGGCCGCCACGTCGGCCGGCTGACCGAGGCGGCCCAGCGGGATGTACTGAAGCAGCGCCTGGCGCTGTGCTTCAGGCAACGCGCGTGTCATGTCGGTATCGATGAAGCCCGGCGCGACGCAGTTTACCGTGATGTTGCGGCTGCCGATCTCGCGCGCGAGAGATTTGCTGAAACCGACCACCCCGGCCTTTGCCGCGGCATAGTTCGCCTGACCGGCATTGCCCATTTCGCCGCTGACCGAAACCACGTTGACGACACGGCCTTCGCGCGCCCGGATCAGATCGCGCACGCACAGGCGGCACAGCTTGAAGACCGCCTTCAGGTTAGTTTCCATGATCTCGTCCCACTCGCTGTCCTTCATGCGCATGAGCAGGTTGTCGCGCGTGATCCCGGCATTGTTGACCAGTGCGTACAGGCGACCGAACGCGGCCTGAGCCGCCTCCAACACCTGTTGCGCCTGGGTTTCGTCGGTCACGTTCAGCACGAAGCCTCGTCCTTGGAAGCCATTTTCGGCCAATACTCGGGAGACCTGATCCGCTCCCGCGGCGGTCGTGGACGTTCCCGCCACGGCCGCGCCCTGCGCGGCGAGCGCGAGCGCGATGGCGTGGCCAATCCCGCGGCTCGCGCCGGTGACCAAAGCGAGTTTCCCCTGGAGCGGCTTCATGCCCCGACGCTGCGGCTGCCTTCAGCGAGCTCCTGCAGCTCGGCCGCGTCCCTCGCTGCGACGACACGCAGTTCGGGCGCAATGCGCTTGATCAGCGCCGTCAGCACGCCGCCGGGCCCGCACTCGACGACCTGCTCGACACCAGCGCGCGCCAGCATCGTAACGCTCTCCACCCAGCGGACGGGGTTGTAGAGCTGACGCAACAGCGCGCTGCGGATCCGCTCGGGATCCTGTTCGATGGCGGCGTCGACGTTGTTGATGACGCGCAGCGTGGGCTTGCGGAGCATCACCTGTGCCAGCCTCGGCTGCAGGCGCTCGGCCGCCGGGCGCATCAGGCTGCAGTGAGACGGCGCGCTCATCGGCAACAGCACAGCTCGCTTCGCGCCGCGCGCTTTGGCCAGTTCGATGGCCCGATGAACGCCCACCGCTTCCCCTGCGATCACCACCTGCACCGGAGAGTTGAAGTTGGCAGGCTCAACCACGCCGGCGTCTGCTGCGTCCGAGCACACCGAGCGCACCGCCGCCTCGTCCAAGCCCAGGATTGCGGCGATGGCACCCTGGCCTTCGGGAACCGCCTCCTGCATGATCTGCGCCCGAAAGCGCACGAGTGGTACGGCCTCCGCAAACTCCAGCGCGCCCGCCGCGACCAGGGCGGTGTATTCGCCCAGGCTGTGGCCCGCCACCAGGCCGGGCTCGACTCCTCCCAGCTCCTTCCACGCTCGGAACAGCGCCGTCCCCGCGGTGAGCATCACTGGCTGGGTATTCACGGTCCGGTTCAACTCCTGCTCCGGCCCGTCCGTCACGAGTTGCCACATCTCGACGCCCAGCGCGGCGCTTGATTCGTCGAACGTGCGCCGCACCGCGGGCAGCTCGGCGAACCCGCTCATCATGCCGAGCGACTGCGAGCCCTGGCCGGGGAACACGAATGCGAGGTTCATGACGACCGGTTCAGGCCCATTTCATGAGCACCGCACCCCAGGTGAAGCCGCCTCCGACAGCTTCCAGCAGCACGTGCTGCCCGCTCGCGATGCGCCCATCGCGCACCGCTTCGTCCAGCGCCAGCGGAATGGACGCAGCCGAGGTGTTCGCATGACGGTCCACGGTGACGACGACCTTGTGCATGGGCAGACCGAGCTTGCGTGCGGTGGCCTCGATGATGCGCAGATTGGCCTGGTGCGGGATCAGCCAGTCGATCGCGCTGTGCTTGACGCCGTACGCGGCCAGCGTCTCTTCGACCACTTCTTCGAGCACGCGCACCGCGAACTTGAACACGGCGTTGCCCTCCATCGTCACAAACGCCTTGCCCTGCACCGCCCCGCCGCATACCTGGCCGGGAACGGACAGGATCTTGGTGTAGCTGCCGTCCGCGTGAAGCTTGCTGCCCAGAATGCCCGGACGCTCGCTGGCCGCCACCACCACCGCGCCTGCTCCATCTCCGAACAGCACGCAGGTCGCCCGGTCGGTCCAATCCAGGATGCGGGAATAGACCTCGGCCCCGACCACCAGCGCATAACGGCACTGCCCGGCGCGAATGAAGGCGTCGGCGGTGGCCAGGGCGTACGTGAAGCCGCTGCACACCGCCTGCACGTCGAACGCCGCGCAGCCGTGCACGCCGAGCTTGGCCTGCAGAATGCAGGCAGTGCTGGGAAAGATCATGTCCGGTGTGGTGGTCGCCACGACGATCAGGCTCAGCTGCTCGGCGGCGATGCCGGCGGCGCTCAGGGCTCTGCGCGACGCCTCCAGCGCGAGGTCGCTCGCTTTCTGGTCCGCCGCCGCGACGTGACGCTGGCGAATGCCGGTGCGCGTCACGATCCATTCGTCGCTGGTATCCACCATGCGGGCCAGATCGTGATTGGTGAGGACTTTCTCCGGCAGATAGCCGCCCGTGCCCACGATCCTGGCATGCATCTAGACCGCCTTCTCCGCCTTGAGAGGCAGCTGCGGCATGCGCTCGGTGATGCGCTGAATGATGCCGCTGCGCGCTTCCTCCCAGGCGCGCTGAATGGCGACCTCGAACGCGAAGCTGTCGGCAGAGCCGTGGCTCTTCACGACGATGCCTCGCAGCCCGAGGAGACTGGCTCCGTTATAACGGCGCGGGTCCACCCGGCGCCGAAAATGGTTGATGACGGGCAGCGCGATCAATCCGCACAGCTTGCTGAACCAGTTGCGCGTGAATTCCTCGCGCAGGTAGTCGCGCAGCATGCGCGCCAGTTCCTCGGAGGACTTCAAGAACACGTTACCGACGAACCCGTCGCATACGATGACATCGGTGGTGCCCTTGTAGATGTCGTTCCCCTCAACGTTGCCGTAGAAATTCAGGCCGCTCGATTTGAGCAGCTCGGCGGCCTGCTTCACCGCTTCGTTGCCCTTGATATCCTCGGCTCCGATATTCAGCAGTCCGACCGTCGGCTGGTCCACCTGCTCGACCACGCCGTACAGCACCGACCCCATGACGGCGAACTGCAGCAGATCCACCGGGCTGCAGTCCACGTTGGCGCCGAGGTCCAGCATGCACGTGCGGCCGCGGCGCGTGGGCACCATGGAAGCGATGGCCGGCCGCTCGACGCCCGGCATCATCTTCAGGACGAAACGCGAAACCGCCATCAGCGCGCCGGTGTTCCCCGCGCTGACGCAGGCATCGGCGCCGCCCGCCTTGACGAGATCGACCGCGACGCGCATGGAGGAGTCGCGCTTCGTGCGAAGAGCGACCGCCACGGGCTCGTCCATCGCCACCACCTCGGATGCGGCCTGCAGACGCACGCGAGGGTCGCTCGTCAGCCCCACCCGCTTCACTTCGCTGCGCAGGACTTTTTCCTGCCCGACCAGTATGACGACGGCATCGGGGTTGTGCAGCAGGAAGCTGGCTGCCGCGGGCACAGTCACGTGTGCGCCGTGATCGCCGCCCATGCAGTCCAGGGCGATGGTGATGCCCATCAGCAGCGCGAGCGGCCGCCACAGCGCGGCCGCGTTTCAAGGCGAGGGCTCACGTGGCTTCCCCTACCGCTGCACCAGGTGAGACAAAAGCACCAGGTGCTCTAGAGGCTGCGCGAGATCAGCTCAATCCTCGCGGGTCTTGACCACTTTCTTGCCGCGATAAAACCCGGTGGGGCTGATGTGGTGACGCAGATGAACTTCGCCCGACCCGGGTTCGATCGCGAGCGGCGGCTGGCTCAACGCATCGTGCATGCGGCGCATGTTTCTGCGCGAGGGTGATTTCTTGCTCTGCTGAACGGCCATGTGGCTGCTCCTTGGTAGCAGGTCCTCAGTAATATTTTAGTGGGCTTCTCTCTTCAGCCCGGCCAGCTGCGAAAACGGCGAGAAGCGCTCGCCTGTATTCGTTGCCCCCGGCTGCAGGCCGCAGGCGGCCTCCGCGTGGCGCGGCGCCATGGGCAGGCTCAACACGACTTCCTGCTCGACCAGGTCGTGCACATCGAGTGCGCTCGTGCTCGGCATGAAGTCGATGTCGTCGTCTTCCTCTTCCGTCGGGTCTGCGTCGGTGGCGCGGGGAAGCAAGACGATCTCGCGTCGAGTGTCCAGGTGCAACCGAAGCTCTTCCAGGCAGCGCTGGCACGGGACCGCCAGATCTCCAGTAAGGCTGACGCGCAGGACTGCCTGCCCCTTTGCTGACATATACCCTTGTACGGCGTAGGTTACTGCCCCCTCCTGGTTGAACAGTAGATCCTTGAGCCTGGGCATACCCGACAGCGGCAACTTCCCAGCGACGCTCGACCCATCGCGCGCAAAGCGCACCGGGTCGATCACCAGCGGCTCGATACTGCTCGCGCTGTCCGCACCCTCGCTGCTTGCCATCTGCTCGATTCCGAGGCACCGCAATCTCTCGGGCGCCTCAAAATAAACGGCGCATGATAAGATTTTCTCATTGCTGTGTCAAAAGCTTAGGTTCTAACTTCGCATAGCGCGTTCGATGCGCGCGCCTGCTCCACCCCTTGACCATGCTCGTCCTCGCTTCGACCTCGCAGTATCGCCGCGAACTGCTCGGGCGGCTGGGATTGCAATTCGTCACTTTTGCGCCGCGTCTGGATGAGGCGCCTCTCTCGGGAGAGGGCGCCACGGCGACGGCTTTGCGTCTGGCGCTGGCCAAGGCGCAAGCGGCGGTCGCCGCCTTTCCAGACGCTTTGATCATTGGCTCCGACCAGGTGGCGGAGCTTGATGGCGTGCGCCTGGACAAGCCTGGGGGCCGCGAGCGCGCCCAGCAGCAGCTGGAGCGCGTCAGCGGGCGGGAGGTCGTGTTTCACACTGCCGTATGTGTCCTGCAAGCGCACAGTGGACAGGTACAAAACCAGATCGTCTCAACGCAGGTCCGGTTTCGACCGCTCTCGCGATCCCAGATCTCGGCCTATCTCGACCGTGAACAGCCGTACGACTGTGCGGGAAGCGCGAAATCGGAAGGGCTGGGCATAGCGCTGCTGGAAAGCATTCGCGGCGACGATCCGACGGCGCTGATCGGCCTGCCCCTGATCGCCGTGGTGTCCATGCTGCTCGACGCGGGGATGAGCGTGTTGTGAGCGACGCACCGAGCCGTGGTGTTCTGTACCTGATCCCGTCCACTCTCGGAGAAAGCGAGCCCGGCCACGTCCTGCCCGGCCTCGTTCTCGACACCGTGCGCAGCCTCGATGGCTACATCGCAGAACAGGCGAGAACCGCGCGCGCGTTCTTGCGGCGGGTTGGAGTGAAGCGGCCGCTCAACCAGATCTCGATCCAGACCCTCGACGAGCACACCGATGCGCGCGAACTGCCAAAACTGCTGGAACCCGTCATGCGGGGCAGCCGGATCGGCCTGCTGTCGGAGGCAGGTTATCCGGCCGTGGCCGATCCAGGCGGCCAGCTGATCGCGCTCGCGCACGAGCGCGGCGTGCCGGTGGTTCCCCTGGTGGGACCCTCTTCCCTGCTCCTCGCGCTCGCGGCCTCAGGCTTGAACGGTCAGCGCTTCTGTTTCGACGGCTACCTGCCGATCGAGGCCGGCGCTCGTGTTGCACGCATCCGCGAGCTCGAAGCGCGCTCCAAGCGCGACGGCAGCGCGCAATTGTTCATCGAGGCGCCCTATCGCAACAATCAGCTGCTAACTGCGCTGCTGGCAACCTGCGCCCCGGACACCAGGCTGTGCATTGCCACACAGCTGACTCTGCCAGGCGAGCGGATCCGCACACAACAGATCGGTTCATGGAGAAGCGGAGCCCCCGACCTGAACCGGCTGCCAACCGTGTTCGTGCTGCAAGCCGCTGAGCCCGATCTGGTCAACGCAGCCCGGGCGACGCCGTCATCCGCACCAAAGCCTCGGCAGTTGCGGCGCCGAAACGCCGGGCAAAGCGCTCGGCCAGGTTCTCGCGAGGCGTGAAATCCACGATGTCCTCGGCCTTGATCACTTCGCGCGCCACGTAGGTCACGCTGCCCACCGCGTCGGCCAGCCCCAGCTCGACGCTCTTCTGTCCGGTCCACACCAGCCCGCTGAACAGCTCCGGAGTCTCTTTGAGGCGCTTGCCTCGGCCCCGGCGCACCACGTCGATGAACTGGCGATGAACCTCGGCCAGCATCTTCTCCGCGTAATCTCTTTGCCTGGCGTTGAGCGGTGAGAACGGATCGAGAAATCCCTTGTTCTCGCCGGCGGTGAGCAGACGCCGCTCCACACCGAGCTTCTCCATCGTCCCGGTGAAGCCGAAGCCGTCCATCAGCACGCCGATCGAGCCCACGATGCTCGCCGGGTCGACGTAAATGCGATCGGCGGCGACGGCCACGTAGTAGCCGCCCGATGCACAGATATCCTCCACCACGACGTACAGCGGAGTCTTCGGATACAGCGTGCGCAACCGCCGCATCTCGCTGTTGATCTGTCCGGCCTGGACAGGGCTCCCGCCTGGGCTGTTGACGCGCAAGATCACGCCGGCGGTCTTGCTGTCCTTGAAGGCATCCTGCAATCCGGCGTTGACGCGCTCGGCGCTCGCCTGGCCATCGGCAGAGATCACGCCATTGACCTCCACGAGCGCGGTATGTCTGCCGGGCGCTTTCTCTTTGCCCCCAAGCCAGCCCAGCGCGAGGAACAGCACGATGAACAAATAGAGAAAGCCGAGCGACTTGAACAGGATTCCCCACCGGCGCGTGCGCCGCTGCTCGTCGAGCACCGATCGGACCAGCCGCTCCAGCACTCCGCGCTCCCAGCTCTCGCCGCCGCCTGTTTCGGGCTCTGCCATGTGCGTGCCTCACTGCTCCGATATCAAGAAGATCTTTCCGTCAGACTCTTCGACCGCTATGCGAGCGAGGCCGCCACGGCCGCCGCAGGGCCCGCGCACACAACCGCCGCTCTTGGGCAGGTAGGTCGCGCCGTGCGTCGAACAAATCAAGTATAAACCGCTGAAGTCGAAGAATTCGCCCTCAGACCAATCGAGCTCGATGCCGACATGGGCGCAGCGATTGACGTACGCATACACGTTGCCTTGATAGCGGATCAAGAAGGCCGGCAACGCCTCGCCGTGCCGCTCGATCGTGAAGCGGACTCCCCTGCCCCGCTCCTCGACTTGCGCACTGTCGCAGATCAGCCGTTTTCCGTCACCCACTGCTTGAGCTCCGCGAAGGACATGACACAGGCGAGCGGCCCTTCCGCCTCCAGGCGCGCGCGCGCGTGCGCCCCATAGCCCACCGCAACCGCGGCGACGCCGGCGTTCTTTGCCATCTGCAGGTCGTGGGTGGTGTCGCCGATCATGAGCGTGCGCTGAGGTCCTGCTCCAAGCGCGCTCATCAGGTAGTGGAGCATGTCCGGGTGTGGCTTCGAGAGGCCCTCGTCCGCACAGCGCGAGGCATGGAAGAACGGCCCCAGCCCGAACGTTTCGAGCGCCCGATCCAGCCCTTGCCGGCTCTTGCCGGTCGCCACTGCCAGCGCGAACCCAGCCGCGCGAAATGCTTGTATGCCCTCGAACGCACCGGAAAACAGGGTCAGCTCGCGGTCTCCAGCCAGATAGTGGTGCCGGTAGCGCTCCGCCAGGCGCGGGTACTCTGCCGATGCGAGCTCAGGGAACAGATATGCCATTGCGTCCGCCAATCCCAGGCCGATGATATGGCGAGCACGATCGTCCGGCGGAGTGGCAAGCCCGAGATCGTGAGCGGCGGCCTGAATCGAGGCGACGATGTGCCGCGCCGAGTCGACCAGGGTACCGTCCCAGTCGAACACCAACAGATCGAATCGCTTACCCATCGCTTTCGGGGTATGGCGAACTGCCTTCGAGCGAATCCAGAAACCCTCTCAAATCGGCCGGTAGCGGAGCTTCCACCACGGTGGTCTTATCGGTCTGCGGGTGTCGGAACTGGACTCGTACGGCGTGAAGGAACATCCGCTTGAGCCCTGCGCGCGGCAGCGCCTTGTTGAGCGCGAAGTCGCCGTACTTGTCATCGCCCGCGATCGGAAAGCCGATGTGGGCCAGTTGCACCCTGATCTGATGTGTCCGGCCGGTGAGCAGCTCGGCCTCGAGCAACGTATAACTGCGCAAGCTCAGCGCCCGGCGGAACACTGTCTCTGACGGCAGGCCAGCGTCGCTGACGCTGACGCGCCGCTCGCCGTCCGGCGTCACGTACTTCGACAGCGGGAGCTGCACGTGCCGCGTGCCGCTCACCCACCGGCCGCGCACGAGCACAAGGTACGTCTTCCTCATTTCGCCGCCGCGAAGCTGCGCATGCAGATGCGTGAGCGCACTGCGCTTCTTCGCAAGCAGCAGCACGCCCGAGGTGTCGCGGTCGAGGCGATGTGCGAGCTCCAGGAAGCGTAGGTCCGGACGCTCGTCTCTGAGCTGCTCGATGACGCCCCGGCTGATGCCGCTTCCGCCATGCGCGGCAACACCGGCCGGCTTATCGATCACGAGCAGCGCGCCGTCCTCGAGCAGTGTGCGCGCCGAGAGGCGCCCTGGTTGTGGTGCGCCGGAGCCGGTTCGACGCAATCCCGGGCGGCCCCCCCTCACCGGCGGCAGACGAACGCGATCCCCCGCTTGCAAGCGGTAAGTTGCATCGACGCGCCGGCTGTTCACCCGCACCTGACCGGTACGCAGCAAACGGTACAGGTGGCTGCGGGGCACGCCCTTGAGCGTGCGCACGAGAAAGTTGTCGATGCGCTGATCGGCGTCCTCCTCGTCCACCTCGGCCCAGGATGCGATCTCGGGCGAAATCCGGGCCTCTTTGCTTAAGGTATTCATTTTGCTTATACTATTGCCTGCTTCCACGGCGCGACCGGAAATGGCGCGCGGGGAAGCAAACACGGAAACTCCAGCTCCGCGGCACAGCGGGGTGTGTAGCAGGCTCGTGACCTGACTCAATCATGACGGGTTAACTTCGCTGACCCGGGACCAACTAGCGATGGCCAGTTGATTGCGCGCTCAAGACCGCCCATAGACTTTGTTGCGTCCGGGACCCAACGTGTCCGGACCTTAGAGGCAAACCTTAGGACTATTCGAAACACGACATTATGACCGACCCGTCCGAATAGCACTCATGCGGGGGCCCGTGCCGGGCCCCGGAAGGTTGCCCTGCCCGCGAGTTTGAGCGCGGGGGTAATAGAATGAAACGCATGCTGTTCAACGCGACCCAGGCCGAGGAGCTGCGGGTCGCGATCGTAGATGGTCAGAAGCTCATTGACCTGGACATCGAGACCACCGGAAAAGAGCAACGCAAAGGCAATATCTATAAGGGTGTAGTCACCCGCGTCGAACCGAGCCTGGAGGCCGCGTTCGTCGAGTATGGCAGCGAGCGGCACGGATTCCTTCCATTCAAGGAGGTGAGCCGCGCCTTCTTCCTGGGGGAGAACGTCGATGTCTCCCGCGCGCGCATCCAGGATGTGATGCGCGAGGGCCAGGAGCTCATCGTTCAGATCGAGAAGGACGAGCGTGGCAACAAGGGCGCCGCGCTCACCACCTTCATCAGCCTCGCTGGGCGCTATCTCGTTCTGATGCCGAACAATCCGCGCGGCGGCGGCGTGTCGCGGCGCGTTGAGGGCGAGGAGAGGAACGAGCTCAAGGATCTCATCTCGCAGCTCGAGGTGCCCCAGGGCATGAGCATCATCGGCCGCACGGCCGGGCTTGGGCGCACCCTGGAAGAGCTGCAGTGGGACCTGGGTTACCTGCTCCAGCTGTGGCGGGCAATCGAGACCGCATCCAAACAGCAGGGCGGCGCCTTCCTCATCTACCAGGAGTCCAGCCTGGTGATCCGCGCGATCCGGGACTACTTCCACCAGGACATCGGCGAGTTACTGATCGACACCGAGAGCATCTACGAGCAGGCCCGCCAGTTCATGGGGCACGTGATGCCGGGCAACGTCAACCGCGTGAAACTCTATCGCGATGACGTTCCGCTGTTCTCCCGATTCCAGATCGAGCACCAGATCGAAACCGCCTACGCGAGGCAGGTGCCGCTGCCATCCGGCGGTGCCATCGTGATCGATCATACCGAAGCGATGGTGGCGATCGATGTCAACTCGGCGCGCGCCACGCGTGGCGCCGACATCGAGGAGACCGCGCTGCGTACCAACCTGGAAGCCGCCGACGAGCTGGCCCGCCAGCTGCGTCTGCGCGACCTGGGCGGGCTGGTGGTGATCGACTTCATCGACATGGAGAACCCGCGCAGCCAGCGCGAGGTCGAGAACCGCCTGCGCGATGCACTCCGTTACGACCGTGCGCGCGTGCAGATGGGCAAGATCTCGCGCTTCGGGCTGATGGAGCTGTCGCGCCAGCGGTTGCAGACTTCGCTGGGTGAAACGAGCCACATCGCTTGCCCGCGCTGCCACGGCACCGGTCACATCCGCAGCATCGAGTCTTCCGCCCTGCATATCCTGCGTATCCTGCAGGAAGAGGCGATGAAGGAGAACACTGCGGCGGTGCATGCGCAGGTACCGGTCGACGTCGCGACCTACCTGCTCAACGAAAAGCGCTCCGAGTTTCACGCCATCGAATCTCGCATGAAAGTGAACGTCGTCCTGGTCCCCAACATCCACCTGGAGACGCCGAACTACACCTTGACGCGGCTACGCCACGACGAGCTGAACCAGATGGAGCCGCTGCCGGTGAGCTACCAGCTGATGGAGCGGCCGGCGGAGGCCGAGCCTGCTCTGCCCAGTGTCGAGCCCAAGGCGCCGCGGCCGCAGGCAGCGGTTCAAGGCATTACCCCGGCGCAGCCCGCGCCCGTACCAACCGCAGTGCCGTCCGCCCCGCCGTCGAAGCCCTCGATCCTTCAGAAAATCTTCGGTTGGCTGCGAGCCAATCCGGAGACGCCTCAAGAGCCAGTCAAGGTCAAACCGCGCGCTCCTCAACACGAAGCATTGCGTCGCGAGCGGGACCGTCGGCATGGTGGCCGGGCCGACAACGCCAGCGGACAACGCCGCACACAAGAGGCAGGCCGCGGCCAGCGCCCACGCGACAGCGACAACGAGCGCAGACCGCAGGGGAGGCCTGCCTCGGAGAAGGGCATCGGCCGCACGCCGGACGCCGCCCACCCAGGCGCCGAAGGGGAATCGCGCAACAGGGGGCGAGAGCGTCCCGACCGCCCAGCCCGGACCGAGCGCCACGAGCGTCCCGCCCGTGCCGAAGGGACGAGCGAGCAGTACGCGGAAGGAGGACGGGGCCGTCGCCGCCGCGGCAGACGGGATCGCGGTCCGGCTCCCGAGCGCAACATCCCCGGGCAAGAGATGCCGGTGATCGAGACAGCGTCAGTCGACGTGCCGGTACCGCCGATGCAGGAGCACGCCATCGAGGCGGCATCCGTACCGGCGACGCCTGCCCGGGAGGCCCCGACCGAGATGGTTTCCGAAGCGCCGCGCGATACAACTCCAGT
>Ga0335077_10003848_pt1 | contig 18245 bp, 12 predicted proteins | sample Lox_Sample_31_FD_207151 | JGI IMG/M metagenome (GOLD analysis project Ga0335077, IMG submission 207151) | Soil microbial communities from Loxahatchee National Wildlife Refuge, Florida, United States - Lox_Sample_3.1 | ecosystem: Environmental > Terrestrial > Soil > Wetlands | place: USA... | reverse complement strand
CCGGTCACGCTGCAATTGTGCCGCGGGGGAACGATGACAGAATCAGAAACGGTCTCCAACAAGCTCGCCTACGCCCTTCAGGTGGACTCCTTCGCCGCAGCCGTGGAGGGAAAGGCAAAATTCCCTATTCCCGGGGAAGAAGGCTGGCAGAACCAGGAAGTCCTCGACGCCGCATATCGCAGCCTGAGCAGCGCGAAAACGGAGAAAGTGCCGGGGGTGCTGTCAGCCTCAGCCAGCCAGTAGGGGATCTCCGCAGAAGTGTGGCGCGGGCGCCCCCGCCCGCGAAAATCGCAGGGGCTAACGATGATCCTCGCGCGGAGTCCGGTTTGCTGAGATGCCCGCAAGCAGGGGTGCGGGCACTAGCGAGGAGGAATCCCCCGCGCCTGCACAATGGCCCAGTGCCACTCCTGGCCGGCATTAAGGCTCACGCCGATGGATTGCCGGAAAACCGAAGTCGTATAAGGTGTGGCCAGTCCGTTGAGGTGATAGAGCACCGTAACGTCCGAGCGTTTTTGGCCGGGAGCATCATCTCCTGCCGCCGCCGGGCGCAGCTGCGCGGATCCGTAGAAAGAGGCATTCGTATCCGCTGGCCGCAATATCGTAAGCCCGACTGTGATCTCTTTGATCTTCCACTCCGTCCCGTTATAGACGGCGACCTGGAGAGTGTCGCCGCTAATGGTTGCGGGGCCGTCAAGTTTCAGAATCTCGCTCGTCGGAAGATCCAGGATTGTTGTTCCGCTCGATGCTTGCGCAGCCCCGTCAGCGCTGAATGACAGACTGCAGGTCACGTCGGGCGAAGCCGCTCGCGCATCCTTGCCCCCGCCGTCCAGAAAGAATTTCATCTCGCCCTTTGCGTGCTGAGCCTCCGCCTGTTCCATCACTTTGCCGAGATTGTCGTTGTCGATCACCACCGGATGCTCAACCGGCTTCTCCTTGTTCTTGCGGAGAGCGCGCGCGATGTCGCCGAGCGGCGTTTCGGCATTGTCCTGGGCAGAAAGAGTAAAGGGGAGGGCCAATGCCGCCAGCACTACAAGAAGGGGAAGAAACGTCTGCTGCTTCACAATACTTGTTCCTCGTCCCTCATTCTGAGGCACACGGCGGGGTACTCTCAAAACTCCAAAGTAACGAGCAATCCATTGCGAACTGCAGAACATGACAGCAACTCGAAGCGCCCGGCGCGGGCAGCTTATTTGCGAGGAATGCGCCTCATTCAGAATTGTAAAGACTGGGAAGAACGGCCGGAGTGAGTTGCTCCAGTAACCTTAGTCGTAGAACGTTGGGAAGAACCCGGTTTGGACTGGAAGGCCCGAGCGGCGCCAGACGAAGTGGTGCGCAACCGAGGCGCTATGTGGTCGAACCTTCCAGATTTTGTTACAACAGGCCAGATGTTCGGAGGCGCGCAACGGGGTCAACTGCTGTTTCGACCAGAACCGGCTCCCGCCGGAAAATCCAACGAGCTACCGCGAACCCCACAGCCGCGTAGCAAAGATGAATGAACTTCATTGCCCCCCACCTCCAGCCGCTGCGGCGCTGCAGCGGGCCCTCAGGGGGAGCACCGTACGCAGTAAACGTACCAAGCAAGGGCCGGTCGGTCAACGCACGGCCGTGCCATAGACATGGCACTAAAGTGGGGGAATCTGAATCGGCATCCGGGTAACTGTTACCCCACGCAGACTCTGTCTGAGCCTCTGAAAAACGAGGGCGTGGTCCCGCGCCTGCCGGCGCTCGATTGAAGTCTTGGGTGCCTTTGCAAATTGCCCGAGCGCAGTGAATCCCGCGATCGTCTACACTGCCGCCTCTTTCGGCTTTTCCACAGAGTGCGCGCCTTCCAGCGCGTGGGCTTTCTGCCCATGGAAGAAGATCAAATGCACCAGGAACATCACCACCAGCACCGCACCGAAAGTACAAACAATCGTAGCTCCAGTTGGAAAGTCGAGCAGCACCGAGAAGTACACACCTAAGGCTGAAACCAGAGTTCCCATGGTCCAACCGATTGCCAGCCGGCGCCCCACACGGTCGGCAAAGAGCATCGCTCCCACTGAGGGTACGATCAGGTAGCAGAAAACCAGCAGCACTCCCGCGATGGCCACCGAGGAGGTAACCACGAATCCGAACGAAGCATAGAACAGAAAATCCCAGAACCGAATGCTCATGCCGCTGGCCTCAGCCTTGGCAGGATCGGTGGATATCAGCAGAAACCGGCGGCGGAAGATGTAATGGAAGAGTCCAATGGCGCCGTACAGCACGGCGGTCATTAACACTTCGTGGCGATCTACTGCCAGGATGTTGCCGACCAGCATGTCTTTCAGATGTTCAGTTTCGCCGATCGCCTTGCTCATGGCCAGAATGGCAGTGGCGGAGGCGACTGCATAAGCAATGCCGATGAATGCTTCCTGAGGAATGTGGCCGCGGCGCGTCCGCGCAAAGGCAAAAATCGCCGCTCCCACAAAGGTGAAAGCAAGGCTCAACCAGTAAGCCCCCTGGCCATGCGGGTCCATGCCGATCAGGATGGCAATGGTCGCCCCAAGCGCCGCAATCTGGGCCAGGGCCAGATCGACAAAGATGACTCCACGCTCCACCACGTGAACCCCGAGATAGGCATGAATGCCGGTAAGAATCAGGCTGGCCACAAAAGGCCAGATCAGAAATGGCAGAATTTCCATGGAATTCCTTTGGCTTCGGTCGTTAGTCGTTTGTCGTTGGCCAACCGTTTTGGGCCGCCCAGTCGTGGTGTGAAAGCCACCGACAAACGACCAGCAGCCAACCACTGTTTTCATTGCGTCGCCTGAAACGCTTTCGTCAACAAGTCAATATCGTAATCGAAAAGCTTAAAGTAATCGGTGACGTCCTTCTCGCCCCCGACGGATGGCAGGTACTGTACAACCTTGCCCCCAGTTTGAGCGGCGATGGAATTCGGTGTCTTCAAATCAAAATACGGTTCCACCAGAATCACCTTGCAATTCTCCCGCTTCATCAATCCGATCAGATCAATCGTGTGGCTCGGAGTAGGCGGAATCCCCGGCCTTGGTTCCACATAGCCAACCACCAGCAGTCCGAAGTGCTTGGCGAAGTTGGGAAACGAATTGTGATAGGTCACCACCTTGCGGCCGTGGAAAGGACGCATCTCCGCCTCCCATTTCTGTTCCGCCGTCGCCAGACGCTTGTCGAAATCCTGAAACCGCTCCTGAAAATAAGCAGAGTCAGGCGGATCCAGTTCGCCGAACTTGGCGGCAAAACCCTTGGCGATACGCCGGCCGTTATCGGGATCGAGCCAGTAATGCGGATTGCCCAGAGGATGCACGTCGCCCATAGCGCGGGTGATGTTGCCGCTCGGGATGTCGAGAATTTCCGCAAACTGCGATGCGTCGAGATATCCCGTAGCGCCGACCTGAATACGCGGGTTCCCGCTCTGGGTAATCAGCGGCGGCAGCCAGCCAATCTCAAGCTGCAGGCCGACCACGATCAGCAGATCGGCTTGGCGAAGCTTGAGCAGAAAACTGGGTTTGGCCTCCACGAAGTGCGGGTCCTGATACCCCTTGGCAATTGACTCGACAGTGATTTTGTCTCCGCCGACTTCCTGGGCGAGTGCCGCCATATCGGTAGTGGCCGTAACAACGTTGAGTTTCTTTGCGTCGGCGGTGGAGAAAAATGCGGCGATCGCCAACGTCACCAGGACGGTAAATCGAAATGACCGTTCATTCTTCATGCAGTTCTCCCAATCAGCATACCGTGCATCTAGAACGGATGCGCCCCGTGCGCTCCCAAGGAGAACAATACCTGCATCAGCAGTTCGTTGGCCTTCACGTTGTCGCCATAATCCGTGAAGCGGTATTGTCCACGTATCTGGCTGAACTCGCTGGGCCAATAAGTCAACACCAGCGAGCCGCCGCGGTCGGTGAGGTTGGCAAGCTGCGGGCGCTCCGACTGGTCGTAACGCCCTCCCAGGAACCAGCGGCGGTGGAATTGGTAATCGCCCGACACATAGAAGCCGAAAGCACGCTGCTCGAAAGGAAGCTGCTGGCGTTGGCTCCAGATCAACTCCGTACGGCCGACGAAGGAGTGGTAAATGGACCGCCGCAAGGGCTTCCAGCGCACCGTAGCATCAATGCCGTAAAGCTGGGTGAGGAAGTCCGCGCCGACGTCATTGTGCCCGCGCGCATACGACAGCCCAAAATCGAGATTGGTGGACTCGGTAATGTCCTTATAAGCCCGCAGGTGCTCCACCGTGCTGACGTCGCTGTGCTGCCAGCTGTGGAACAGCGGGCTGTTCGAATCGCCGGAATCGCCTCGGAAAACCTGGCCGGTCAGATCGAGAAAGATGCCTTTGGGCGCGGGGAGGATGTGTTCCACCGAAAGGCCGGCATCGTCAATTCCGTCCTCGCCCCCACCAAGATTGGTGACCACCAGCGGGCGATCCACCCAGGGCAGCACGTGATTGTGCATGCCGTTGACCTTGCCGAAGGCGGAGCGCATCTTGCCCACCTTCATGACAAAGCCCTTGGGCAACGCCGTCAGCGTGATGTATCCCTCTTCCAGCTCAACGCCTTCCTCGCCGAAGGACATGAAAAAGTCGCCGCGCGCGTAGGGATCAATGATGGCCTGCAGCCCGATCTCGGACTCATGCATCTGCATGGCGGGAAAGGGCTGCTGAGGAGCAAAGGCAGTCGCGGCGTTACCGCCCGCCGAGCCAATGAAATCGCCAATCACGCTGACATCAGGATTCAACGCCTTGGCTGCCGCTCCGCCTGCACCGCCGGTGGCTACTTCTGGGGGAGCACTCGTCACCGCCGCGGGGATTTCGGAGGGCGCGGGCGCGGAGGGGGGAGTGGGCGCCGCGGCCATTGCCGGTTGAGCCTGGGCGCTCTGCAACAGGCGGACTTTTCCCTCCAGCGCGATCACGCGGTCTTCCAGGTCGCGGATGTGCTGCAACAAGGCGGCTGTGTCTTCTCCGGCCGGGGCGCCCGTCTGAGCAGGAGCGCCTGGCTGCTGTGCAAGAAGTGGCAAGCAGGAAAAAATCGTGGCCCCAACCAGCACTATTCGGAACTTCATTTGGTCACTCCTCTCGCCGAGAGCAACCCCAGCCTTGACTGCGAAGCCGAGCAGTCGCTTTCGTCGCGGGAAACGGATAGGGGATGCCCAAGGCAACAGATTTTCAGCAACGGAATAAAGGGGGAGGAGGGTTATTGGCCAGGTGGAGGACGAACCGTGAGGGAAAACGAAGTCATAAGAACTCGGGCGCTGACCTCAGTCAGCCACAAGTCAGAATCGCGGTACAGGCCGAGCGAGAATACGGCCAGGATCGCAGCGCGGCCGCGGCCTGGCCGTCATGCACGACATACAGGGCGCGACCGCCCTGCGAGAACCAGAGGACTCCTGCCATCCTGCCCCGGACCAGCCTATTCCAGCGACTTACGCGCGGCTTCCAGGTGTTCGCGCTTCTCCGCGTCCACCTCGGGATACGCCAATTCCAGGTCCTCCAGTGTGTCCACAATTGCGGCTGCCACCACCGCCCTTGTAAACCATTTGTTATCTGCCGGCACAACGTACCAAGGGGCGTGCTTCGTGGCCGTATTGCGGATCATATCTTCATAAGCGTTCATATACTCGTCCCAATAGCCTCGCTCGCGGACGTCGGCGGCCGAAAACTTCCAGTTCTTCTCGGGTTCGTCCAGGCGGGCGAGGAAGCGTTTCTTCTGCTCTTTCTTGGAGACGTTGAGAAAGAACTTCCTTACCACCACCCCATTACGTGAAAGATAACGTTCGAATGCATGGATGTCCTCAAAGCGTTCCTGCCACAGGTTCTTCCCCACCAGGCTCTCCGGAATTCTCTGTGCCTGTAACAGTTCCCGGTGCACTCGCACCACGAGCACCTCTTCATAGTAAGAACGGTTGAAAATACCGATATGCCCGCGTTCCGGCAGGCACCTGGATGTGCGCCAGAAAAAGTCATGATTCAGTTCCTCGGACGTAGGAGCTTTGAAGGCATACACCTGGCAGCCCTGCGGATTGACGCCGGACATGACATGTTTGATGGCGCCATCCTTGCCCGCCGCGTCCATCGCCTGAAACATCAGCAGGAGGGCCCACCGGTCCTGCGCGTAGAGTTTGTCCTGCAACTCGGCCATGCGAGAAATGCCCTTCTCCAGCAGTTCGGCAGCGTGCTCCTTGGAATGCAATTTTCCTGTCGAGGCAGGGTCGAAGTCTTTGAGCCTAAAGTCCTTGCCGTGTTCAATGCGATAAGGCTTTGCCAATGTTCCCGCCCAGCTCATAAGCGTTCGCCTCCTCAAAGTACAGCCCAGCAATCTATATCACGGCTCCAAGAACTCGATGGAATACAAAATCTCTGCAAGCTATGGCCCCAGATCCGATCTTCAGACATCGAAGTAGGGGGTGGAGCCGACCAGGAATCGAGCACCGCAACCCACTAAGTATCAAAGTGATACACGAGGGTATCGAACGCCCTAATGATTTTTTTCGATGGCTGAATCCGGCCTGTGAGTGTACAATCTCGCTACTCATAATCGGCCTCGGGGAGCAGCAAAGCCTCGCTAGGCAGATGAAAACCACCGTTGCAGTAGAGGGGGCAGCGGTCAACCCAGCTTGTGAAAACAAGCGCGGCCTCTCTTGAGTGGAGTTTTGTTATGTCTGCAGCGGTAGAGTGCGCAGTCGTATTTCTCGTCGCTGAAAATCGTCTTTTGCGTGAAGCCCTCACCAGAATCCTGGACAAGAAAAGCGATCTTACCGTGGCGGGTTCGTGCGCGTTTGGTCCTTCCGCTCTGGAACAGATCAAGTGCGCCAAGCCCGACGTGGTGATTCTCGACTCTTTCACTCTGGCGGCAACCCATCTGTATTTCGTCCGCGAAGTGCAGCGCCAGGTTCCGGGCTTGAACCTGGTAATGATAGGGATGGAGGACGAGGAGCAGACGTTCCTCCGCTTTGTGCGGGAGGGGGCCCTTGGATACGTCCTGAAAGACGCATCCGCTCTGGACGTGTTGGCGGCCGTGCGGTCGGTGGCCAATGACGAAGCAGTCTGCCCGCCGCACCTGTGCGCAGCGCTCTTCCGTTATCTCGCCCGCCAGTCAAATCAGGTACCGAACCTGAATGTGAAACTCGGTCTCGGCCTTACCCAGCGCGAGCAACAACTGGTCCTGCTGATCAGCCAGGGCATGACCAACAAGGAAATCGCCTCGCAACTGCAACTGGCCGAGCAAACCGTGCGAAACCACGTGCATCGTATGCTGCGCAAAGTCGGAGCCAACGACCGGCTTGCCGTGGTCGAACTCTGCCGCTTGCAGGGTATGCCGGTGTAACCTCTCTGCGCGTACCAATCCCTTTCCACACTCGCTAACGCCTTTTGCACCGGGGCGCCCGCAATCAAGGTACGGCAGTCGGTTATTCACGCCCTGCCCCCGGCGGACGTTGGTACAGCTTTGGTTACAGAATTCTAAATGCATGGTACGCCGGCCCTCGGTTTGCAGGTCGGTGCCAGTACTGTGTGCTTCCCAATCCGGACACAAACACAATTGATCCTTATTTTTTTCTCAGAGCAGGCCGATACTGCACCTTCCGTGCCTTCGGGAGCTTACCATGCAAAAAGTTCGAGTCCTGGTGGCCAACCGGCCCCGGTTGATGCGCGAGTTGGTGCTCGCAACGATTGCGGACCAACCAGACATCGAGATCATGGGGGAAGTTGGAGACGATTCAGAAATCATTCAAATCGTAACTGAGTGCAAACCCGATTTTGTCGTAGTCGCGCTCGACAAGGCCGGGCAACGGCCCTTGGTCTGTGACGAGCTGCTGCAGAAACATCCGCACATGAAGATCCTGGCGCTGGCTCCCGAGCGCAACAGCATGGTGTTTTTCTGGTCAGTCGTGGAGATCCATTCCGCCAGCATCGAAAACTCGCAGGAAGGCATTCTAAATATTCTGCGTGGCCGGGGTTCGCTGGTCGCGTAGCGCAAGACGGGTTTGCCGCTTCGTTCTTCTGGAGAAGTGGCCTGGCATGATGAAGGCCCGCACAGAAGGTGTAAGTCAATAAAATTAAAGGGCTATCTCACACAACGCCCGATGTAAGTGAGGGGGCGAAGCTATGGAAGGCCAAGGCGAAATCAACGCCATAGAAGAAGCAGACGCCAGGTTTGACGACCTTCGATTCTCCCCATCAGAATTTCGATTTCCGAGTCCGGCGCCAGCCCACATACCTCGTTGGTACGCATGCTGCACACGCGCACGGCATGAGAAATTCGTTGCCAAGCAGTTGCAAGGGCTAGGTGTGGACCACTTTCTGCCCCTTTATCGTAGTCTTCGCAGGTGGAAGGATCGCCGCAAGATGATCGATCTGGCGCTGTTTCCCGGATATGTCTTCGTCAAGATCCCTTTACATATTCGGACGTTAGTGCTGGGAATACCAGGCATGGTTCGCTTCGTGAGTTTCCACGGCAACCCAGCGCCGTTGTCAGAGCACGAGATCGAGACCCTGCGCGGTGGGCTCGAGCAGCAAGTCTACGCGGAACCTCATCCCTATCTGCGGGTTGGCCGTCTGGTGCGAGTGGAGCATGGACCTTTGGCGGGAGTGCAGGGGTTTCTGGTGCGCAAGAAAGATAGGTTCCGGCTGGTCATCTCTCTCGATCTGATTCAGCGCTCGATATCCGCTGAGGTCGACGCTGCGGACGTGCGGCCGTTGAACTGAGCAAAGTTTCCGCGAGGGTTCGCGCAATGTTGGCACCCGCCGTTGTCGCACCTGAAACGGACGCACTCTCTCACTCGGTTCCCCTGAATAATGCATACCTCAACCAGCTCCTTCCAAGCGGGCTTCCGGCTGGCGTTCCGCAAGAATAATGGCATCAGGCGCCATGTTGCGAGGTTTTTTATGACTCTGTACCAGAGCAGATTTTTCCGGGGTTCATGGACCGCCTCGCGCAGATCTATGGGCCATGCCACTGCATTGGCCGCACTGAGCTGTCTGCTGGCCGCCATTCCCAGCTTGGGACAGGGCGAAGATTATCACCGCACAACCGCGATCGACGAATCGCGATCGCGCGCCGCGCAGGCGGCCGCCGAGACGGTTTCGTTGTCGGCCGACAAGATCATCTCCATCTTGCGTCGTGAGCCCGGACTGACGCTGGCGGTAAAGAAAGCACTGGTACGGGTCGCCTACGAGCAAGGGCGCATTCTGGATCCTGCCGATCTCACTGATGACGCCTTGTACACCCTTCTGCGCGACGATAACAACACGCGCGTCATCGCCACGCGAGAGATCGAAAACCGTTACTACGTCCGTCCCAAACCCACGCGCGAGGAACTGGAACGCAATCCGCCGCGTCCAACTCCCGCGGAAACAACCACCTCCACGGCGGATTCCAAACAGCTGTCGCGGCCTGCCTCTGAGGAGGACGTCTACTGGTCGAGGCATGAAGACGACTTTGGTGCTCTGCCGTACTACTACGGGAATCAGGGCCCGGAATCCTCGCGAACTCCATACCAGGCCAGTCAGCCGCAAAATCCTCCTGCGCCATACCCCCAGCAGCCAGCCCCCTTTCCTGACTATCAGCCAATACCCGGCGACCAGCAGCGCTATCCCGCGCAGCCGCCGCCGAACCGACCGCTCGACCAACGGCGTGACTTGCTGCAGGCGCAAGCGCAACCCACCCCGGACGATTCCTTCTATAGCAGCGATCAGGACGAATCCCTGGGAATGTCGCGAATCCGTCCCGACCAGCTGCCGGCGCTACTAAGCACCCACGCCTCCGATCAGGGGATGTTGGCTGCGGCGGGCCGCGCCACCGACGGAGGTCTAAACCTGCCGTCCAGCCCACTTTCATCAATGACCTCTCCTTTCGGCGTGGCTGCTCAGGGGCTCGAGGCAGGGATCCAAGATCTGCCGCCATCGTCGCAGCCGCAGGCTCGACTGCAATATCCAACCGGCAGGCCTTTCCCAACTCTGCCATCACCCTCGACCAACCCGGCTTTGCACCACCGCGCCAATCCCTACGCTGACGTTCCGTCGCTCTATGAGCTCTATACGCAGTACTCGCGGCGCTCTCCCACATTGGATCGCTTCGGCATCGATGTGTTTCGTAACGGCACCGGCAACTTCAGCGAGTTGCCGATGGATCTGCCCGCTGGTCCCGAGTACGTGGTTGGCCCTGGAGACGGGCTTGCCATTGAGATGTGGGGCGGGGTTTCGCAACGGCTGCGACGAGCCGTGGACCGCGAAGGACGCCTCGCCCTGCCTGAGGTGGGGACGGTGCAGGTCGCCGGTCGCAGTCTCGGCGACGTGCAGCGCCTGGTGCAGAGCGCCCTGCGCAGCCAGTTCCGCGACGTCGAAGCCGATGTGTCGCTGGCGCGGCTCCGCAGCGTGCGCGTATACGTCGTAGGAGACGTGGAGCGCCCGGGCGCATATGACGTCAGTTCCCTTTCCACGCCGCTCAACGCGGTCTACATTGCTGGCGGTCCGACTTCGCGCGGCTCGCTTAGAATTTTGCGCCACTACCGCGGTAAACAACTCGTGCAACTAGTCGATGTTTACGATCTCCTGCTGCACGGGGTGCGCTCCGACATGCAACATCTGGAACCCGGCGACACCGTGCTGGTGCCACCGCTGGGCCCTGAAATCACCATTGAAGGCATGGTGCGCCGCCCCGCCCTTTATGAGTTGAACGGCGAGAAGAGCCTGGCCGAGGCCCTGGAACTGGCCGGCGGGGTGCTGCCTTCCGGCACCTTGCGGCACGTGGACGTGGAACGGGTACAGGCCCACGAAAGCCGCACGATGCTGCGCCTGGATATTCCGGAAAACAACAACGAAGCCGCTGCCACCAAAGCGCTGGAAGATTTCCAGGTGCAGGATGGCGACAAGATCAAGATCTCGCCCATCCTGCCCTACGCCGACAAGACGGTGTATCTCGACGGGCACGTTTTCCACCCCGGAAAGTACGCCTACCGGGAGGGTATGAAGGTCAGCGACCTGGTTAAATCGTACAACGATCTTCTTCCCGAACCTTACAAGCCCCACGCGGAGATCATCCGTCTGAGTGCGCCCGACTACACGCCCACCATCCTCGCCTTCAACCTGGGTGATGCCCTCACCGGTAAGGACCAGGACCTGGTGTTGAAGCCATTCGATACGGTGCGGGTCTTTGGGCGCTTTGATTTTGAGGATCCACCAGTGGTCACCGTCAGCGGTGAAGTGCGCGATCCGGGAGACCACATCACCAACGGAGCGACTTATCTGCGCGACGCGATTTATCTTGCCGGGGGCACGACCAATGACGCCCAGCTCGGCGATGCCCAAGTGTTCCGCCGGACCCGCGACGGCGAGATGCAAGTGCTCAGCGTGAACCTCTCGCAAGCTCTCACTGGCGATCCCAAGGACAACATTCTTCTTGAGCCCAAGGACAGAGTTTTCGTGCATCGCAACCTGGCAAGAACCGATCCGGCATCGGTGACCATCCAGGGCGAAGTGGCCAAACCCGGCAAATATCCCTTGGGCGACAACATGAGCGCCGCCGAGCTGGTGAAACTTGCCGGCGGGCTGAAGCGTGGCGCCTACAGCGATTCCGCTGACCTGACGCGCTATACGGTGGAAGAGGGCAAGAAAGTAGTCGGCGAACACATGAACATTGCCATCGCTAAAGCACTGGCGGGAGAACCCGACAGCGATGTGCGTTTGCGCGATGGTGATGTGCTGACGATCGGGCAATTGACCGGCTGGAAAGATGTAGGGGCGTCCATCACTCTTACCGGCGAAGTGGTTCATCCTGGGACCTACGGAATCCGCGAAGGCGAGCGGCTGAGTTCCATCATTGCGCGCGCCGGGGGATTCCGCGCCGACGCATATCCCTACGGCTCAGTCTTCCAGCGGAAGCAGGTGCGGGAAGTGGAGGAGGCCAACCGCGCCGAGCTGATGCAGGAGATCCGTGACCAGGGCTCGGTCTTGCGCACCGCTCCCGACTCCGATCCCGACCAGAAACTGGCCAAGGATGCAGCCCTGCAGCAATGGGAAGCCACCGTCGAGCGCCTGCAGAATACCCCTCCGGCCGGGCGGCTGGTGATCCATATCTCGAAAGATCCCAAGCGCTGGACCAACACTCCGGCTGACCTGGAAGTGCGCAATGGCGACTCCCTCTTCGTCCCCAAGCGGCCGAACATCGTTATGGTGGACGGCAGCGTTTATAACCCCACGGCGGTGAGCTACCGGCCCGGCAAGGATGCGGGGTGGTATCTGCGACAGGCCGGGGGACCCAACAACATGGCGAACAAGAAAGCGATTTTCGTGATTCGCGCGGATGGTTCAGTGATCGGAGGCTCCGGCGGATTGTTTACCGGCGGGGTGGAGCATGCTGGCCTACAGCCCGGGGATACGGTGATCGTGCCGGAGAAGGCCTTCAGCGCCAACACTCGCTGGAAAGATATCCTGCAGGGCGCGCAACTGGCGTATTCGGTAGGTGTAGCAATTCAGGTGGCAAGGAGCTTCTAGCGCGGTCCGTGTCGGGCAGTTGTTCGAAAACCGGCAAGCGTGGGAGAAGTTCCGCAGTGACGGAACGCGACAGGGTCTGATGTGGTGGATAGAAGAAACTGGTGGTTGCCGGTGATGCTGATGATCTGTGTCGGTCAAAGCGTCGTGGCGCAGGAGACGGCCGCGGGAGCAACCCATCCTGATTCGGTGATGGAGAGACCGACTGCAGGTTCACCCGCGCCAAACCCAGTGAATTTCCCCGTCTACCGTGGTTTCACGCCCGACTCACCAATCGCGGAAATCCGCGAGCGGCGGGATTACGAACTGCTGCCGGGTGAAGACCCGCACAACGAACTGGGGACCCCGCTGCTGAAGCACTTCGCCAACGATCAGAAGGACTTCTGGACTGCTCCCATGCGGCTGCATCGCAGCGACCTGCGCTGGATCGCTCCCGCAGCCGGCTTTACGGCGGCTCTCTTTGCCAGCGACAGCTGGATCGCCAGGCAAGTCCCGGATAAACCGGATCAGTTGAACCGCAGCCAGAATATTTCGAATTACGCGGTGTACTCGCTGATCGGAGCGACCGGTGGCGCGTTCGTGCTCGGGCACATCACCCACAACGACCACCTCGGCGAAACCGGCCTGTTGAGTGGAGAAGCCGCCCTCAACAGCACGGCGGTGGCGTATCTGCTCAACTATGCCACGCAGAGGCCGAGGCCCACCGAAGGCAACGGCCACGGATCCTTTCTCCAGGGAGGTTCGTCGTTCCCCTCCGAGCACGCTACAGTTGCATGGTCGATCGCCAGCGTAGTCGCCCACGAATACCCGGGCCCGCTCACCAAGATCGCCGCCTACGGATTAGCGTCGGCAGTTACGCTGACGCGCATCACCAGCAAGCAGCACTTCGCTTCTGATGCTGTCATCGGGAGCGCCCTGGGCTGGTATTTCGGCCGGCAGGCCTTTCGCGCCCATCACGACCCGGAGGTGGGCGGCGGCTCATGGGGAGAGCTGAATCTGCTGGGGGAAACACCGCCTCCTCGAACCCAAAACATGGGGTCGCCCTACGTGCCGCTGGATAGCTGGGCCTATCCTGCCTTTGAACGCCTGGCGGCGTTGGGTTACCTGCAGAGCGCCTATCTCGGGCAACGCCCCTGGACGCGAATGGAGTGCGCACGCCTTCTGGAGGAGAGTAGCGACCGTATCCGCTATGGTGGCGAGGCTGATGCCAGCGCCAGCCAGATTTACGATGCGCTGCAGGAGGAATTCCAGGACGAGACGCGGCGTCTCGATGGCGACAATAACCTCGGCGCGAGCATCGACTCCGTCTATACGCGAGTGACGACCATCTCCGGCCCTCCCCTGCATGACAGCTACAACTTCGGACAAACCGTGGTAAATGACTACGGACGGCCGTACGGCCAGGGCTTCAACATGGTCGATGGCGTTACAGCGCACGTGGTGGCTGGGCCGTTTTACGTCGATATGCAGGGAGAGTACCAGCACGCACCCGCAGTGGCTTCCTATCCCACTTCGGTACTGCAGGCGGTTGCGGCAGCCAACCAGGCCCAGCCGCTCTCCAATGGCACGCCGACCATCGACCGGTTTGAACTCCTGACAGGCTCGGTGGGCTTCACCGTGCACGATCTGCAATTCTCCTTCGGCAAACAGACCCTGTGGCTGGGCCCGGGGGAAGCGGGTCCGCTGCTGTTCAGCAACAATGCAGCGCCCATCCCCATGGTCAAAGTGGATAACGTTTCTCCCTTTCGCCTGCCCCTGCTTTCGCGCTGGCTGGGGCCGGTACGCACCGAGTTCTTTGTTGGACAGCTCTCCGGTCACCATTGGGTCTTCGACAACACCTTCCTGGCGGGACCGGTGATTGATCCCCAGCCCTTCATACACGGCAACAAGATCAGTTTTAAACCCACGCCCAACCTGGAATTCGGCATGGGATTGACGGTGCTGTTCGGTGGCCCGGGCCTGCCCTTCACCTGGCACAACTTCCTGCGCAGCTACTATTCGCACCGCGCCGATATCACGCAGAATCCGGGGAAGCGCTTTTCACAGTTTGATTTCACCTACCGCATTCCGGGATTGCGCAACTGGCTGACACTCTATCTTGATTCCATGGTGGTGGATGAGGTCTCGCCCATCGGTTCGACGCGCCCCTCACTCAACCCCGGAGTGTATCTGCCAAAGATTCCCCGACTTAACCGGCTCTCGCTGCGGCTGGAAGGCATCGACACCGCACCCAATGTCAGCGAGTTCAATCCGGGCTTCGTCTACTACGACCGCCGCTTCAAAGACGGGTACACTAGTGACGGCAACATTTTGGGCGATGCCATCGGCCGCGCCGGCCGCGGGGGTGAGGCTTGGGCCACGTATTCCCTTTCCCCGCGCAACCAGTTGCAGGCATGGTTCCGCCACGTGGAAGCAGACCACGGATTCCTGGAGGGTGGGCATCTCAACGATTTTGGGGTGAAAGCCGAGTTCCAGTTGCGTCGCCAAGTGGCAGTCTCCACCTCGGTGCAGTACGAGCGCTGGGCCTTTCCGCTGCTCGATCCACTGCCCCAGTCAAATGTGGTGTCTTCATTTCAACTTACTTTCAGGCCGCATGGAGGAAAGCAATAGTGGAAGCCAGCGCTGCCCATCGCGGCTTGCCGGTGCTTGAACCCCCGCCGGAACAACGGCCGTCGTTTGACGACCGCAACCGTGCCGTGGCTCGGGTGCAGCTGTTGTGGGACCAGAGGCGCGTTCTGCTGCGGTTTGTGCTTTGGGGTGTCCTGGGATTTGCCGCCCTCGCACTGCTCATCCCTCCCAAGTATGAATCCGTGACCCAGTTGATGCCTCCCGATACTGACCATTCCGGCCTTTCATTCCTGGCAGGTATGGCGGGAAAGAACAGCGATGATAACCTGACTGCCTATGCCGGAGATTTGCTGGCTATGAAGTCTTCCGGAGCGATGTTCATCGGAGTGCTGCACAGCCGGAGAGTGCAGGATGCGCTCATCAACAAGTTTGATCTGCGCGGGGTTTACTGGGTCAGCCGTTGGGAGGACGCACGCAAGGAATTGGAAAGTCGTACCAGCATTGCGGAAGAGCGGAAGAGCGGCATCATTTCCATCCGGGTGCGCGACCGGCATCCCGAGCGCGCCCAGGCGCTGGCCCGGGCTTATGTGGATCAGTTGAATATAGCCGTGGCGACCCTCTCCACCTCCGCTGCGCGGCGGGAGCGCGAGTTCTTAGAGACCCGACTGGTTGCAGTGAAGCTCGATCTAGATCAGGCGGCCAAGGACTTCAGCCAATTTGCCAGCCAGAACACCGCCATCGACATCCCGGCACAAGGCAAGGCAATGGTCGAAGCCGCAGCCCGGCTGCAGGGAGAGTTGATTGCCGCCCAGGCCGAGGCTCACGGCCTGGAACAGATCTACACCGCAAACAACGCCCGCGTGCGTGCGGCTCAGGGCAGAATCAGCGAATTACAAAAGCAGTTGGACAAACTGGGTGGCGCAACTGACTCTCCCGGCCAGACGGGAGAGGATTCGTTGTATCCCTCCATTCGCAAGCTTCCCCTTCTTGGGGTCACCTACGCTGACCTCTATCGCCGCACCAAAATCCAGGAAGCGGTCTACGAGACTCTGACCAAACAGTATGAACTGGCCAAGGTGCAGGAGGCCAAAGAGATCCCCATGGTGAAGGTTCTGGATCCGCCCAGTTATCCGGAACGGAAGGCCAGCCCGCCTCGCCTGGCCATCCTTGTCTTGGGTACCCTGCTCGCCTTGGCGCTGGGGTGTGGCTGGGTACTGGGAAAGTCGGCTTGGGAGGCGGTAGACTCCAGCGATCCTGCCAAGACGCTCGCTACCGAAGTGTTGGTTGCCGCCAAGCGAACCACACTGTCGATCAAGGAGCGCATTCGTCGGAGCGGGTAAATCAGATTCAAAATGGCCCTCGAACCACATAAGGAGAAAATCATGCGCGCGCTGATCACCGGAATTACAGGGCAGGATGGTTCTTACCTGGCTGAGCTGCTGCTGGAGAAAGGCTATGAAGTGTTCGGCTTGATCCGTCGCAGCAGTGTGAAGAAGTTCGACCGCATCGAATCCTTCATCGACAATATCGAACTGGTGGAAGGCGACCTCACCGACCAGTCCTCGCTCGACAGCATCATTCACAGCGTCCAGCCCGACGAGGTCTACAACATGGCGGCGCAGAGCTTTGTGCCCGTGTCCTGGAAGCAGCCGGTCCTGACCGGCGATGTGACCGGACTGGGAGTCATTCGTATTCTGGAAGCCATCCGCAAACATGGCCCGCAGGCCAAGTTTTTGCAGGCCTCCAGTTCGGAGATGTTCGGCAAAGTGCGGCAGACGCCGCAGACGGAAGCCACACCTTTTTATCCCCGCAGTCCTTACGGCGTGGCCAAAGTCTTTGGCCATTACATCACAGTGAACTACCGTGAAAGCTACGGACTGTTTGCTTGTTCCGCGATGGGTTTCAATCATGAGTCGCCGCGGCGTGGTGTCGAGTTTGTCAGCCGCAAGGTGACGCACCAGGCGGCACGCATCAAGTGTGGCCTGGCCAATAAGCTTCTGATGGGAAACCTGGATGCCAAGCGCGACTGGGGATTTGCCGGGGACTATGTCTACGCCATGTGGCTCATGCTGCAGCAACCCGAAGCCGAAGACTTCGTGCTGGCCACGGGAGAGACCCACAGCATTCGCGAACTGCTGGAAGTGGCCTTTGACAGCCTGGGCCTGGATTGGAAGAAGTATGTCGAAATTGATCCCAAGCTGATTCGCCCGGCGGAAGTGGACACTCTCTGCGGCGATGCCAGCAAAGCCCGCGAAAAACTGGGCTGGAAGCCGCAGGTCAGTTTCGCAGAACTGATCCGCATGATGGCGCAGGCTGACCTGGAGCTGGTGCAGCGTAGCGAAGCCGGAAAATCTCTGGCTTACGCCGGCGCGGGAAACGTGCCTGTGTAAAGGTGGTTGCTGTGATCCGACTCGAGAGGGGTGCAGGAATCGAGTGAAAAGAACTGCTATCAACCTGACGAGCGTCATCGGCGGCGAGGCCCTGCAGCGGGGAGCAAACTTTCTCGCGGTTGTAGTCATCGCGCGCCTATACGGTGCGGGAATGCTGGGCCTCTACGCCACCGCGTTGGCTTATGTCACGGTGGCGGCGATGATTGCGGAGAATGGTCTTCAGATCTCCTCGATTGCAGAAATTACCCGGTTTCCCGCTGGCGTTAACGTGGTTGCCAGCTCTGTTTGCTCATTGCGGCTGACGCTGTTCGGTGTGATGTCGTTGGTTTTAGCGGCTACAGGCTGGTGGGAGCGATGGCCGGGCGAAGTGTGGATCATCGGGGTACTCACGGCTCTCCGCGTTTTCCTCCAGTCCTATTCCCAACTGCAGTTCTCGGTGCTGAAGGGCCTCGACCGAATGCCGGTGATTGGACCGATTCAGACAGTAAATTCTACGGTCTTGCTGGCCGGGATCGCCGCAACCTACTACTTCTCCTGGAGGCTGAATTGGTTGCTCGCCTGTTTCGTTCTATCCCAGGGACTGGAGATTATGCTGTCTCTGGTTGTTTTGTGGAAGTCTGGTATTCGCCCCACAACGTTCCCCGTTTCAGGATGGTGGCGATTCTTGAAGCGCTCGGCTCCGGTAGGACTAGCCTATGCGTTGTTGACAATGACGATGCGTGCCGATGTGATTGTGCTATCTGCTTTTGGTTCGCTTACGGATGTCGGTCATTTCTCCGGCGCTCATATGGGAATCGTTCTATTCTATTCGATGT
>Ga0335077_10003847_pt1 | contig 18245 bp, 19 predicted proteins | sample Lox_Sample_31_FD_207151 | JGI IMG/M metagenome (GOLD analysis project Ga0335077, IMG submission 207151) | Soil microbial communities from Loxahatchee National Wildlife Refuge, Florida, United States - Lox_Sample_3.1 | ecosystem: Environmental > Terrestrial > Soil > Wetlands | place: USA... | reverse complement strand
TGCCCTGGGGCAGCTGATACTCGGCCTCGATGACGGCGTCGGGGACGAGGTAGTTAAGAATGGCGGCGACGTCTCCCCTGCGCCTGGCGGCGTCCATGCCGTCGAGCATTCCCTGCACCTGCTCCACATTGATCGGTTTTGTGCCCTGCGATCGACCCTGTGCAGCGGAGGACGCATATGGGCGCGCCGGCGAAGCGCCGTCCAGGTCCTTTTCGCCGGGCTTACACGGAGCGTCACGCAAGACGACGGTGCCGGACGCGTCCTTGCACGAGTACATTCGGGCGTGCGCACTGCCGAGCAGCGCGCCCCATAGCAGCGGCATGAGCGCCAGCCAAACGAATTTCGCCGCGCTCGACGGCGCACAACGCTTGCGCACGGCGCGCGACAGGTCCGGCGCCAGTTCGCCCGAGGTGATCATCGCTTCACGCGCGCAGGAAGTCGAAATCGCAGCCGAGATCGGGCTGCGTAATGTGCTCCGCGTAGAGTCTTGCGTAGCCGCGCGCCGGCATCGGCGGAGCCGGCAGCCCGGCGCGACGCTTCGCGAGCTCCTCTTGGCCGACCAGAAGCTCCAGCGAGCGCTCCTTCACCGAAAGCCGCACGCGATCGCCCGATTTGACCACGCCCAATGCGCCGCCAGACGCAGCGTCCGGCGTCACGTGCAACACCACAGTCCCAAAGGCAGTGCCGCTCATGCGTGCGTCGGAAATGCGCACCATGTCCTTGACGCCGGACTGAGCGAGCTTCTTCGGGATAGGCAAGTAGCCGGCCTCGGGCATCCCGGACGCGCTGCGCGGGCCGGCATTCTTCAGCACCAGAAAGTCCTCTGCGCTGACCTGCAGAGCAGGATCGTCGATGCGGTCAGCGAGGTCCGAAAGCGATTCGAACACCACGGCCTTCCCCTCGCGCTCGAACAAACGCTCGTCCGCCGCTGAGCGCTTGAGAATGGCGCCGCGCGGCGCAAGGTTGCCGAACAGGGCGACCAGCCCGCCGCTGGGAGAGATCGGGTTGTCGCGCGGGCGGATCACAGCGCGATCAACATACGGCGGGGGCGATTGCAGCCGGTGCCCCAGTTTCTCTCCATCGACGCCCACGCAGTCGTGATGCAGGAGATCCCGCAACTCCCACAGCACGGCGCCAAGACCACCGGCGGCGTGCAGATCCTGCAGGTAGTGCGCGCCGGTCGGCTTGAGATCCACCAGCACCGGCGTTTCGTCGGACAAGCGGTTCAAGCGCTCGAGCGACACCGGCACGCCGCAGCGCCCAGCGATCGCCGTGAGATGAATGATCGCGTTGGTCGAGCCGCCGATCGCGAGCAGCACGCGCAGCGCGTTTTCCACCGAGGCGGGCGTGATCACATCCGCCGGGAGCGGCGTACCGGAGACAGCCAGTGCTGCAGCGCGCAGGCCGCACGCTTCCGCCATGCGCAGCCGGTCGGCGTGTACCGCCGGGATGGTTGCGCTGCCTGGCAGGCTCATGCCGAGCGTTTCTGCGATGCAGGCCATGGTGCTGGCCGTGCCCATCACCGCGCAGGTCCCAGCAGTAGTGGCGAGATTGCCCTCGACGCCGTCGATCTCCTCGCGCGACACCTTCCCCGCCCGATACTGCGCCCAGAAGCGCCGGCAATCGGTGCAGGCCCCGAGCTTCTCGCCGTGCCACGGCATCGCCAGCATCGGTCCGGTGACGAGCTGCACCGCCGGCCGGCCCGCCGACGCGGCGCCCATCAGCTGCGCCGGCACCGTCTTGTCGCACCCGCCGATCAGGACCACGGCATCCATCGGCTGGGCGCGGATCATCTCCTCGACGTCCATCGACATCAGATTGCGGAACATCAGGCTGGTCGGGCTCAAGAACGCCTCTCCCAGCGAAATCGTGGGGAACTCGAGTGGCAGGGCACCACCGGCCAGCACACCGCGCTTCACCGCGTCGACCAGCTCCGGCATCGTGCGATGACAATTGTTAAAGCCGCTTGCGGATTGCGCGATGCCGACCACCGGGCGGTCGAGCATGTCGAGCGAATAGCCCATGGAGAGCGCGAACGAGCGGCGCAGGTAAACCGCAAAGTCGGCGTCGCCGTAGTGGGTGAGGTTGCGCCTGAGACCGCGCGTGTCTCGCTGTGCCATGCGGGACGAACTTTAACGCAAAAGGGCCACGCCGCAGAGGTCTGTCGTCAATTGGTCCAGTTGATCTCGCGCGCCGTCTTGCTGCCGATCAGCGCTTCGTTCAGGCTGCCGGGCATTTCGGCGTCGGTCCGCGAGAGCGGTACGCGTCCGGCCATGATTTCCGCATAGACCTGCGGCAGCAAGGGCCGTCGCTCCGGCTCTGCGTAGCCGTCCGGGAAGAACGGCTGGTTGTTCTGCGGATCGTACTTGTCGGTCGCACCCAGCGTGTGCAACAGCTCGTGCGCGATGACGACGTCGTTCTGCGCCGTCTGCGCCTCCGACGCGAACGCGTTGACCACCCCAATCAATCCTTTCTGAAGCCCCAGCGAATGGCCTACCCGCGTGACGTGCTGCGGGTCGTAGTACAGCACGAAGACGCGCACATGAGGCTTGGGGCCGTGGAAGCGGGAATTGACCCAGGCCCAGTAGCGCATCTGCAGGCTCCACAGCATGATCTGCACAGCATTCCCGCCGAACGGCGGTGGCGGCGGCATGCGCTCGATGCGCGGAGCGAGGAACATCTCCACGGGCGTCTTCAGGGCCAGACCGTAGCGTGCGGCTTCGCGCCGCATGAACTCGGCAACGGGATCGAACGCGTCGAGCTTGAGCTCGCCGATGTAGCGCGCGCTGGCTTCGCTGCGATCGGCGTTGATCGGAAAAATCGCGACCCGCAACGGCTGCTGCCACGAGGTGGTGCGCTGCTTCGTCAGCCAGGCGCTAGAGGTGACCAGCACCAGGATCGCGAGCAGAACGACGATTCTGAGCGTCCGAAACACGCGTCGCGAGCGCTCAGCGGGAAGGGAAGCGCGGGCGCGCGGCGTCTACCAGTCTCGCCGCGGCCCGCTCCGTCACACGCGTTCGATGACGGTGGCGGTCGCCTGGCCGTGGCCGATGCACATGACCTGCAGGCCGAACTGTCCGCCGGTCGCCTCCAGCCCGGCGAGCATCTTGGACATGAGGCCGGCGCCCGTCGCGCCGAGCGGATGGCCGTGCGCGATCGCTCCGCCCCAGGGATTGACCTTCGCGAGATCGGCGTCGAGCTCCCGCGCCCAGCTCAGCACCACGCTGGCGAACGCTTCGTTGATCTCGATCCAGTCCAGATCGCGCACGGTCAACCCAGCCTTCTTGAGCGCCATCTGCGCGGCCGGGATCACGCCCGTGAGCTGCATGGTGGGGTCCGATCCCACCACCACCCGGGCGCGAAAGCGCGCTCTCGGCTTGAATCCGTCCGCGCGCGCCGCGTCGCTGTTGGCGACCAGCACAGCCGATGCGCCATCCGAGATCTGGCTCGAGTTGGCGGCTGTGATCACGCCGCGCCCCTCGGGACGGAAGGCAGGCTTGAGGCTCGCGATCTTCTGCTCGTCGAGCACGCCACGCACGCCCTCATCCACTGTGACGGTGATCGGCTGAGCGTCAGGGCTCACACCCTGCGCCGGCAGAATCTCCTTGTTCAGCCCTGCGCGCTGCGCCGCGTATGCCTTGCGGTGGCTGTCCTTCGCAAACTCGTCCAGCGCCTGGCGCGTGAGGCCCCACTTCTGTGCGACGCGCTCCGCGCTCTCACCCTGATGGATAAGGTCGTGGTGCTTGAACAACTCGGGATTGAGCGACTCGAAACCGGTCACGCCCTCGCGCCCCAGGCTGATGTCGAGAAACATGGGCACGCGGGTCATGCTCTCCACACCCGAGGCGATCGCGTAGTCCATGTCTCCAGCCGCGCAAGCCTGCGCCGCGAAATGGACCGCCTGCTGGCTCGAGCCGCACATGCGGTTCAGCGACACGCCGGGGATGGTCACCGGGAAGCCGGCAAGCAGCACGCCCAGCCGCCCCGGGTTCGCGCCCTGTTCACCGGCGAGCGTGACGGTCCCGTCGACCACGTCGCCAATCTTGCTCGGATCGATCCCGACGCGCTGCACGAGCCCTTTCAACGCGTGCGCGAGCAGACTGTCGGGCCGCTGCTCCCGCAGCGCCCCGCCCTTGCGCCCGAAAGGCGTGCGCACACCATCAATGATCACGGCTTCTGGCATATGAGCCTCACCTTAGCTTCTAGAAAGTTCGCGCGCGATAATGTTGCGCTGGATCTCGCTCGTGCCCTCGTAGATCTGCAGCACCTTCGCATCGCGGAACAGCTTCTCCGCCGGGTACTCGGTACTGTAGCCCATTCCGCCGAATATCTGCACCGCTTCGCTCGCCGCCCACATCGCCGTGTCGGCGGCGAAGGTCTTGGCGTACGCGGCCTGCAGCGTATTTTTGCTTCCGGCGTCCAGCAGCCAGGCGGCCTGGCGCGTCAGCAGGCGCGCCGCCTCGAGCCTCAGCGCCATGTCGGCGAGCTTGTGTCCGACCGCCTGATGCTCGATGATCGGCCGTCCCATCGTATGGCGCGTGCGAGCGTAATCCAGCGCCTCGTCGAGACAGCGCTGGATCAATCCGACGCCGAGTGCCGCGATCATCGGGCGCGAGCGGTCGAACACCTTCATCGCGATCAGAAACCCGCTGCCCTCGTCGCCGATCACCGCGCTCGCCGGCAGCTCGACATCGTTGAGAAACACCTCCGCTGCCGGCCCGGCTTTTTGCCCCAGTTTTCCAAGCGGCTTGCCAACCGAAAGCCCCGGCGTCTCGCGCGGCACGAAAAAAGCGCTGATGCCGCGATGGCCTGCATCCGGCTCGGTCTTGGCGAAGACCACGAACATGTGCGCGAGCGGCGCATTGGATATCCAGACCTTGCCGCCGTTCAGCACGTAGCGGTCGCCTTTTCGCACGGCGCGGGTCTTGATGCCGCCGACGTCGGACCCGGCGGATGGCTCGGTCACCGCGTAGGCACCGAACTGCCCTGCCTGCAGACGCCCGAAGGCCTCGCGCTTCTGCTCGCGCGAGCCGGATACGTGGAACACATCGGCGAAGATGCCGTTCAGGCCGAGCGCACCGGCGATCCCCGTGCACGCCCAGCCCAGCTCCTCGGCCACGAGCGCCGACTCGAGCATGCCCCAGCCGCTGCCACCGAACTCGACCGGCACGGTGAGGTTGACCAGGCCGACCTCCCGAGCCTTCTCGAACACCGGCATGGGGAAGCTCGCGTCGCGGTCGCACTGCGCCGCAACCGGCTGAATCTCGCGGCGCGCAAACTCGCGGGCGGTGCGGCGGATCAGTTTCTGCTCGTCGCTCAATTCGAAGTTCATGCCACGTCCTTCTTAGCCGTAGTCGCTGTTTCCGGCCATTGCCAGTCACGATACTGCTCGCGCAGCTTGGTCTTGAGGAACTTTCCCGTCGACGTGCGCGGGATGGCATCGACGAACACGTAGCCGTCGGGCACCATCCACTTGACGAACTGCTTGGCCAGGTGTGCCCGGATGTCGGATTCGTCCGCGTGATGCTTGGGCTTCAACACGATCACGGCCAGAGGCCGCTCAGCCCATTTGGGATGCGGCACTGAGATCACCGCCGCTTCCTGGACGGCCGGGTGACCCATGATGGCATTCTCTAGGTCCACCGAGCTGATCCACTCGCCGCCCGACTTGATCAGATCCTTGGTGCGGTCGGTGATCTTGATGAAGCCGAGCGGATCGATCGCGGCCACGTCGCCGGTGCGAAGCCAGCCGTCTCCGGCAAAGCTGTCCGGGGCCGGATTGTCGTGATAGCGGCCGGTGATCCAGGGACCGTGCACCTGGATCTCACCCACCGTCTTGCCGTCCCATGGCGCCTCGCCCCCGTCGTCCACCGCGCGTATGTCCACGAGCGGCAGCGGATAGCCTTGCGTGGCCATCACCTTGAAGCGCTCGTCGGCGTTCAGCTGTTCCTGCTGCGCTGTGATCTTGGCGATGGAAGCGAGCGGAGAGGTCTCGGTCATCCCCCAGCCTTGCATCACCAGAATGCCGTGCTTCGCATACGCGCGGATCATCGACTCCGGCACGGCCGAGCCGCCGACCGTCAGGCGCAGCCGCGGGCTGAACTTCCAGCGCCCCGGGTTGCTGTCGAGCATCTGCACCATCGGCAGCCAGATCGTGGGTACGCCACACGATACGGTCACCTGCTCGCTTTCCAGCAGAGGCAGCAAGTGGTCGGGATGCAGGTGCGGGCCGGGGAACACCATCTTCACGCCTAGCATGGCCGCAGTGTATGGCACGCCCCAGGCGTTGGCGTGAAACATCGGCACCACCGGCAGGATGACATCGCTGCCGCTGATGCCGATGGCGTCGGGTAGCGCTTGCACCAGGGAGTGCAGAATCTGCGAGCGGTGCGAATACACGACACCCTTCGGTCTGCCGGTCGTCCCTGACGTGTAGCACATCGCGCAGGGCTCGTTCTCGTCCATCTCGGGATAGTCGAAGTCGCCGGTCGCGGTGCGGAGCAGCGCCTCGTAGTCGTCGAAGCCGGCGGGTACCGGCTTTCCTTCGAGGGGAACGACGATCACGCGCTCCAGATTGACCTTGTCGCGGAACTTCTCGAACAAGGGCAACAGGACGTCGTCGACGATCAGAAAGCGGTCCTGCGCGTGATTGGCGATGAACGCAATGTCCTCGGGCGCCAGCCGCAGGTTGAGCGTGTGCATCACGCCGCCGGCCACGATCACCCCGAAATAGCTCTCGTAGTGGGCGTAGTGATTCCACATCAGAGTGGCGACGCGATCCCCGCGCTTGAGCCCGGCGCGCTGGAGACCCTCGGCCAGATGGCGTGTGCGGCGGTAGAAATCCGCGTAGGTGTAGCGGTGCAGAGACTTGTCCGGCATGCGCGACACGATCTCCTGGCCGCCGAACAGCTTGCCCGCCCGCTCTAGAAAATGAGACAGGTTGAGCGGCACCTGCATCATCGTGGACTTCATGTTGCTCCTCCTCGGCCGCGTCCTTCTGCGCGGCTAACTACCCTTCTAGCCCGGCAGGCGGCTGAAGCGGATCGTGGCCTTTTCGATCCCTTCCTGCACCACCGACAACCCGCCGCCTGCGATCATCCATTCCAGCCGATGGTCGCGGTACTGACGCTTGATCTTGCCCTGCGCCAGCAACGCCGCGAAATCGGGCAGCTTGACCAGCACTTCGCGCAGCTGGGCGAGCACTCTGGCGACGCTGGGCCGCTCGTTGACGCGCGCCAGCCAGGCCGCGAGACGCGATCCAGCGGGTGGGGTGTAGCCGTATGCAGCAGAGCGGTTGAGATAAGGCGCGCAGGCGATGTCGCCCCAACCGAAGCGCGCGCCGTTGAACCAGGGATCGCTGCCCAGCTGCCCGTCGAGCCAGTGCTGCAGCTGGTCGATGTTGCTCTTCGCGTAACCGACGAGGCGGTCGGCTACCGCTCCGCTCGCCCGCTTGAAGCGCGTGACCTCCATGACGCCCCAGTTGTTCGGCTCGTACAGGCTGTCCATCACGTCTTCGATCATGCGCACGCGCGCGCGCTGCGCCGGGCCCTCCGGCAACAGAGGCGGCTCCGGCCACTTGTCCTCGAGGTATTCGAGAATGATCGTGGAATCGAAGACCTTCACGTCGCCGTCGATCAAAGCGGGAACCTCGGCGCGCGGATTTGCCTCGACGAACGCGCCGCTGGCGGTCCCAGTCGGGAGCCCATCCGGCACCAAGGCCTGGTACTCGAGGCCTTTCTCGTTCAGCGCCATCTTGACCTTCATGGCATAGGCGGACAGCGGATGTTCGTATAGCGTCAGCATCATTGACTCCTAGGTCGTTAGCACCACCTTGCCGCTAACGCGCTTGTTCAGCACCTCGTTCAGCGCTTCCGCGGCGCGCTCGAGCGGATACGTCGCGTGGATGTGCGGCTTCACCTTGCCCGCCGTGTAGAGCTGCAGCAGCTCCTCATTGTTGCGGCGGTTGTTGTCCGGCTCGGTGCGCGTGAATGCACCCCAGAACACGCCCACGATCGAGCATCCTTTCAACAGCGCAAGGTTGAGGGGCACCTTCGGGATGTCGCCGGCGGCAAAACCCACCACCAGAAAGCGCCCGTTCCATGCCATATCGCGCAACGCCGGCTCGGAATAGGGGCCGCCGACCGGGTCGTACACAACGTCTACGCCGCGCCCCGCCGTGATTGCCTTCACGCGCGCGCGCAGGTCCTCTGAGCTGTAGTTGATGAGCTCGTCGGCGCCGTTGTCGCGGCACACCTGCAGCTTGGCGTCGCTCGATGCCGCTGCGATCACTCTCGCGCCCATGACCTTGCCGAGCTGGATCGCGGCAAGCCCCACGCCCCCCGAAGCGCCCAGCACCAGCAGCGTCTCTCCGGGCTTGAGGTGCGCGCGATCCTTCAACGCGTGATACGAGGTGCCGTAGGTCAGGATGAAAGCCGAGGCCGGGATGAAATCCATGCCCGCGGGCATCGGAACCACTTTGTCACCTTCAGCCAGGAACTCTTCCGCGAATCCGCCGTAGGTGCCTGCCGCGATCACTCGGTCGCCTGGCTTGACGAGGCTCACGCCTTCGCCGACTTCCTTGACCACGCCAGCGACTTCGCCACCTGGCGCGAACGGCGGCTCGGGCTTGAACTGGTATTTGCCCTGGATGATGAGAGTGTCGGGAAAATTGACGCCAGCGGCCTTGACGCTCACCACAACCTGACCTTTGCCAGGGCGCAGTGACGGGACCTGCTCGACGACGAGCTTGTCTGGCGGACCCAGCACCTTACACAACACAGCTTTCAATCTAACCCCCTTCGAACCGCAGAGGCGCAGAGATCGCAGAGAACAGCAATATCAACCCGGAGAAGCAGGTCAATTCAGTTCTTCTCTGCGTTCTCCACGTCTTCGCGGTTAACCGGTCTTAGCGAGAAGCTTTTCCACCTCGCGCCAGCCCGCCTCCGCCATCGGCCGCGCGCGCTTGCCCGACTCGATCGCCTTCTGGCTCACGGCCGTGCCCTGCACCACGCGGCCCATGATGCCCTGGACGATCCCCGCCAGGCGGAACATGTTGTAAGCCATGTAGTAGTCCCAGTGCTCGATCCGGGTGCGCCCGGTGCGGCGGCAGTAGGCGGCGACGTATTCTTCTTCGCTCGGGATACCCAGCGCGGGCAGATCGAGGCCGCCGATGCCGCGGAACTCGCCCGGCGTAAGCCTCCAATACATGCAGTGGTAGGCAAAATCGGCCAGCGGATGGCCGAGCGTGGAGAGCTCCCAGTCGAGCACTGCCAGAATGCGCGGTTCGGTGCGATGAAAGATCACGTTGTCCAGACGGTAGTCGCCGTGGACGACGCTGGTTTCGTCCTGCGGCGGAATGTGCTGGGGCAGCCACTCGATAAGCTTCTCCATCGCCTCGATCTTCTCCGTTTCCGAGGCACGGTATTGCTTGGTCCACCGGCTGATCTGCCGCTCGAGATAGTTGCCGGGCTTGCCGTAGTCGTCCAGCCCGATGGCGTGATAGTCGACCTTGTGCAACGCGGCGATCACGCGATTCATTTCGTCGTAGATCGCCGCGCGCTCGGCCGGGCTCATCTTCGGCAGCGACTGATCCCACAGCACGCGCCCGTCTACGTATTCCATGACGTAGAAAGCCGTGCCGATGACGCTGTCGTCCATGCACAGCACCCACGACCGGGCGACGGGAATGTTCGCCTGCCGCAGGGCGGTGATGACCCGGTATTCCCGGTCCACCGCGTGCGCCGAGGGCAGCAGCTTCCCGGGCGGCTTGCGCCTCAGCACATAGCGCCGGCCAGGAGTGACGAGCAGGAAAGTCGGGTTCGACTGGCCGCCTTCGAACTGCCCCACCTGCAGCGGCCCCGCAAACCCCTCGATGTTCGCGCTCAGGTACTGCGCGAGCCGCTCGACGTCGAACCGGTGCCTCTCCTGCACCGGCATCGTCCCAATGAACTCCTCGCTCATCCGCGTGGCTCTCCGATCCCGCGCCGAGCATACCATTGCGAATTCCGTGCAGGCAACGAAGCACACGCATGATCCCCTCCCCCATAACCGCTACAATCGCGACTGCTTGAAGGGGGGCGGCGAGATCTCATGCAAGAGCTGAAAGACAAGGTTGCAGTGATCACCGGCGGCGCCAGCGGCCTCGGCCTCGCCATGGCGCGGCGCTTTGCGCGCGAGGGCATGAAGCTCGCGCTCGCTGACATCGAAGAAGAGGCCCTGCGCCGCGTCGAGCAGGAATTTCGCAAGGCCGGCATCCCGGTTCTCGCCATCCGCACCGACGTTTCGCGCGGTCACGACGTCGAGCGGCTGGCGGAGAAGACCCTGGCCACCTTCGGCGCGGTGCATGTCGTGTGCAACAACGCCGGCGTCGCCCCTGGCGGCGCGGTGTGGGAAAGCACGGTCGCCGACTGGGAATGGGTGCTCGGCGTCAACGTGTGGGGTGTCATTCACGGCGTGCGCGTGTTCGTCCCGATCATGCTGCGGCAAGACACGCCCTGCCACGTGGTCAACACCGCCTCCGTCGCCGGAATGCTGTCGGTGCCCGGCATGGGCATCTACTGCGTCTCAAAGCACGCGGTGGTGACGTTAACCGAATGCTTGTACCACGATCTGGCGGAGCGCAAGTCGAAAGTGGGTGTGTCGGTGCTCTGCCCGGCGTTCGTGCCCACTGCGATCATCGATTCCGAGCGCAATCGCCCAGCGCTGCTGCGCAATCCTACCCGTGCGCGCACGCCAGAGGATCATCAGCGCGAAGAGCAGATGCGCCACGCCGTGCAGTCCGGGCGCGTGAGCGCGGACATGGTCGCGGACATGGTGCTGGACGGGATCCGGCAGGAGCGTTTCTACATCTTCACGCATCCGCGCATCAAGGCGGCAATTCACTCGCGGATGGAGGATGTGCTGAACGACCGCCGTCCTACCGATACGTCAAAGCCCGCGAAGGATTGAACCCCACACCGCCCCGGCGCCGCAGACAAAGAGGTCCCTCTCCCTTGCGGGAGAGGGTAGGGTGAGGGGTAGGTGTCAGCCCGCCGCGCTCGCCTTCACCCGCACCGTATTCCGCCGGATAAACTCCGCCATCCGCTCGATACCCTTGCGGATTGCCTCGTTTGAGGCCGCATAGCTGAAGCGGATGTGCTGGCCTTCGTTCGGCACGCGCGGGCCGAAGTGGATATCGGCGAGCACTGCCACGCCCGCTTCGTTCAGCAGGCGCGCGCGCAGCTCTTCCGAGTCGCGGGCGCCGATCATCGCGCACGCCTCGGTCACGTTCGGCCACACGTAGAATGCGCCGCCGGGAGACTGGCAGCTCACGCCGGGCACCTGGTTCAGCAGCGACACGATGAGATCGCGCCGCTCGTGGAAGATGTCGCGCATGCGGTTGGCATCGTCCTGCGGACCGTTCAGCGCCTCGACCGCCGCCCACTGGCTGATCTGCGACGCGCACGACTCGGTGTTGGTAACCCAGTTGGTGAAATAGGGCGCCAGCTTGCGGTTGGCCGCGAAGCCCAGGCGCCAGCCGGTCATCGCCCAGGTCTTCGAGGCGCCATCGGAGATGATCGTGCGCTCCTGCATGCCGGGGAATGACGCGATCGACACAAACTCGCCGTCGTACACCAGCCGCCCGTAGATCTCATCGGCGAACACCCACACGCGCTCGTGCTTGCGCAGCACGTCTGCGATGGCCTGCATGTCCTGCTTCGGTATCACGCCGCCCGTCGGGTTGTGCGGCGAATTCAGAATCATCAGCCTGGTCTTCGGCGTGATCTTGTCGGCCAGCTCCTGCGGATCGAAGTTGAAACCGCGCTGCTCGCGCAGGTAGATCGGCACCGGCACTGCCCCCATCGCCTTGATCTGCGATTCGTAGATGGGGAAGCCGGGATTCGGATAGATCACTTCGTCGCCAGCGCCATGGTCGGTGACAGAAAGGATCGTGTAGGCGATGAAGGGCTTCGCTCCGGCGCCAACCACCACGTTGTCTGGCTTGACGTCGATCCCGCGCGAGCGGCTCATGTTCCGCGCGACCGCCTCGCGCAGCTCGACGATGCCGGCAGAGGGCGTATAGCCGTGCTTGCCCTCGCGGATCGCCTTGACGGCGGCATCCTGAATGTTGACCGGGGTGTGGAAATCCGGCTGACCGATGCAGAACGAAACGATGTCGCGGCCCTCGCGGATGAGCTTGTTCACCTCGGCCAGGACTACGAACGCGTTCTCGGTGCCGAGCTCCTGCGCGCGGCGGCTCACGTCTGCCATGGATTGCTCCCTTGCTCGTTGTGCGGAAATCTTACCATCCCGCTGGCCCGGGGAAGGACTTTCTCCCTCCCTTTGAAAAGGAGGGCTGGCGCGAAGCGACGGGGTGGTTCGCAGGCAAACTTACACCACTCCGCCCCGTGCCGTAGGCGCCACCCGCCTCGTGAGAGGCGAGGAGAAAACCGCGCAAATCAGGGCCCCACCAGCCAGTCACGCAGTGCGAGATTGACCTCGGCCGGGCGCTCGAGCGTGGACAGATGACCGCAGCGCTCGATGACGGCCAGGCGCGCCGTTCGGATCGCCCGCACCAATTCCTCGTGCATGTGCAGCGGCGTGAGCGCGTCTTCGCGCCCGCACAGGATCAGCGTCGGACATTCGATGCGTGAGAGGTCCGAGCGGAAGTCGGGGCGGGCCATGATTGCGTGCTGCTGGCGAACGTAAGCTTCAACGCCGACGCGGTCCGCCATCTCGCGGATCACGCGCACCAGCGGCTCGTCCTTGACGCGCGCAGGATGAATCAGCAGAGGGACCAGGCGCGTCGTGATAGGCGCGAAGCCGCGCTCGGCCTGCGCCAGGCGCATGAATTCCTGGCGGCGAGCAGTCTCCTCGGGCGTGTCGAGCGTTGCGCGCGTATCGAGCAAAGCCAGCCGTGTGACCCGCTGCGGCGCCTGCCGCATGATCTCCATCGCGACATATCCGCCCATCGACAACCCGGCCAGCGCGAACCGTTGCGCCGGCACTTCCGCGAGCACCCTTGCGGCCATCACCGCGACGCTCTCGTCGCGCGTGAGGTCACCCACCCAGGGCGTGCAGCTCTCCGATAGCCCCGCGACCTGCGGCTCCCACAGAGCGCGATCGCACAGCAGTCCGGGCAACAGAATCAGATGAGGTCGCTGCTCCATGTCGGGAACCAGGCACGAGTCAAGGCGCGGTAGGTTATCATGGGTCGCGATCTCTAACGCTCCGCGATGAGGAATGCCATGGCCACGAATATGCAGGTGCAACTGGCGAGCCGCCCGACGGGCTGGGTCGAGGAGTCCAACTTCCGCATCGTCGAGACGCCCGTGCCCACGCCTGGACCTGGTCAGATGCTGGTGAAGAGCCTGTGGCTTTCGCTCGATCCGTACATGCGAGGACGGATGAGCGACGCCAAGTCCTACGCCACCCCGGTCCAGATCGGCGAGGTAATGGTGGGCGGCGCAGTGGGCGAAGTGACCGAATCGAACAACCCGAAGTTCAAGCCGGGCGAGCACGTGGTGGGTCCGTTCGGCTGGCAGCTCTATGCCGTCTCCAGCGGCGAGGGCGTGATGAAGGTCGATCCGAAGCTCGTGCCGCTATCCGCCTACCTGGGCGTGGCCGGCATGCCGGGCGCCACTGCCTGGACCGGGCTGCTCGAGCACTGTCAGCCGAAGGCCGGCGAAACCGTCGCCGTTTCGGCGGCGTCGGGCGCGGTCGGCAGCGTCGTGGGGCAGCTCGCCAAGCTCCAGGGCTGCCGCGCGGTCGGCATTGCCGGAGGCAAGACCAAGTGCGACTACGTCGTCAAGCAACTGGGCTTCGACGCGTGTGTGGACTACAAAGCCGGCAACCTGGATGATGCATTGAAAGCGGCAGCGCCCGATGGTATCGACTGCTATTTCGAGAACGTAGGCGGCGAAGTCATGGACGCCGCGTTTCGTCGTCTTAACGCGTTCTCACGTGTGGCGCTGTGCGGGCTAATCGCCGAATACAACCTGACCGAGCCGTACGGCATGAAGATGATCCGCTCCGTGCTGGTGAACCGCGTCAACGTTCGAGGGTTCATCGTGTCTGACCGCCAGGACCTCTACGTGCGTGCGGTGACTCAGCTTGCCAAGTGGGTCGCGCAGGGAAAGCTGAAGTACAACGAGACGGTCGCCGACGGACTGCGCAGCGCGCCCGCCGCCTTCATCGGCATGCTCAAGGGCGCCAATCTCGGCAAGCAGCTCGTGAAGCTCGGCTGACGCGCCGGTCGCAACCATGATCGCGGTCATCTTCGAAGTCGTTCCCGCTCCGGGCCGCAAGCAGGAGTATCTGGACCTCGCCGCAAGCCTGCGCCCGCAGCTCGAGAAAATCGACGGCTTCATTTCGATCGAGCGCTTCGCGAGTCTGAGCAACGAGGGCAAAGTCCTGTCGCTATCCGTGTTCCGGGACGAAGCGGCGATCGAGGCGTGGCGCAACGTCGAGGCGCACCGCGTCGCTCAGGCGAAGGGGCGCGCGGGGATCTTCTCGGATTATCGGATCAGGGTCGCGAGCGTGATCCGCGACTACACCTTGCGCGAGCGCGAGCAGGCGCCGCAGGACAGCCGGCGTAAGCACGGCGGGTAGCGCGTTTCAGGCGTGACCGGGCTGCGCGAGCCGCCCCAGATACCCGCCGTAGTCCGGCACGATCCGCTCGTAAGGCCCAAGCATCAACGCCGAAGAAATCATGAAGTCGGCCGACGCCCGGTTGCACGCCACCGGAATGTTCCACACCACCGCAACGCGCAGCAGCGCCTTCACGTCCGGATCGTGCGGCTGCGGCTCGAGCGGATCCCAGAAGAAGATCGCGAAGTCGATCTCGCGCTCCGCGATCTTGGCGCCGATCTGCTGATCGCCGCCCAGCGGGCCGCTGAGCAGCCGCGTGATCGTGAGCCCAAGCGCTTCCGAGAGCACCGCACCGGTGGTGCCAGTCGCGTACAGGTCATGCTGCTCCAGCGTCTCGCGGTTGAAGCGCGCCCACTCGAGCAGGTCCTGCTTCTTGTTGTCGTGCGCGACCAGTGCGATGCGCTTGCGCGGGAGCATGAGAATCGTGTGTTGGTCGGTTTTCATCGGCGCTCCAGAGCGATGACAAGATGGGAAGTCAATCAAGCTAACGCGGCCACAGCCAGCCGAACACGCCGGCAGAGAGCAACCCGTAAATGAGCCCGTCGAAAACCGACTTGAGCGTCGTGCCCCAGTTGCGCTTGTACCAGATCGAATGCTGGAGCAGCGCGAGCGAATAACCCATGAAGGCGGCTGTGCCGACCACGCGGAACACCGCGAGGTAGTGTGTACCCGACGCGAGTACGCTACCCGCAAGGTAGCCCGCGAAAGCGCCGACAAGAATCGAGTACAGGAACCAGAGCACGAGGGGGCCTGTCATCGACGGCGCAGAACCGGGGGAGACCGTCATAAACACGACCGGGCCCTGCTTCATCTTCTCGACGAATTCCGGCTTCCGCATGGCCTCGTGTGAGCCGGGGTGCGGCACGCAGTAGTCACCCGGCGGAATGTTGGAGCGGCGCAGAGCGCTCAGCATCTCGTCTTCCTGCGCAAGCTTGCGCACATCGCTGCGGTGGTACGGCAGCACCATGTGAATGATCGAGCTCGCCACGAACACGATCACCGCCGATACGAGGATGGGCAACCAAAGCGACGTCAAGTGCACCATGCGAACCTCTCAGAGTGGATGTCTACACGGATTTCCGCGAGCGCTCCCATTCCAGCCAGGCCCCCGCCAGAGCAATCCCAGCAAAGGTCAGCGGACCTCCGGGCCAGGCGTGGGTCTTGAAGATACCGAGGCCGAAGCTCGAAAGTGCCAGCAGCGCCACCGGCGCCCACGAGCTTCCAGCGCGCTTGAGCGAAATAGCGGCCGTCACGGCACCGACCGACAGCGCTACGCCGCCCAGCGCTGCGAGCAGCGGCGCAGCCATCAGCGGCGAGCCACCCACGATCGGATTGGACCAGACCGCCTCGATCGCGGGACGCCATGCGTCCGGGTTATCCGAAGCTCGCGCGGCTTCGACCAGAACACCTGTCACGACCCCGGCTGCTGTATCGAACGCCGTATAGCTGACTCCGAAAACAAACATAGCCACGCGCGATATCGTCGCCGCGATATCCGTTCGGCCCCGCAACAGCACCACGACCGCGAGTCCAACAAGCGGGAACAGCGGGATCTGCAGGTAGTGGACCGCGAGCCATGTGCTCAGATCGAGTTTGAGAAGGTCGCCGGGGTGCGGATGGAAGACTTCCAGAATCGCGAGCAGCGCAGGAGCGCCCACCACCAAGACGATCGCGGCCCATCGTTGCTCAGTGCGCTGATTCATAGCTCATCCCCCCTCGCCCCTCGCGGGAGCTACACCAGCAACCGCCCCGCCAACCTCGGCGTCAACTCAATAATCCGATCGATCGTCCAGCGTACATGAACGCCGACCGCTGCGGCATTCGTCTGGTAGTCCTTGACGACGTCCTCGACGTCGGGCAGCGGCTCGCTCGCCATACCGCACGCCTCCGTGAACAAAGGCACGTCGCGCCGATCGAACTGATCCGCCAGGACAAGACGGTGTTCCGTACTCATCGCGACGATGAGGGTCGCCTCGTCGAGCATCTCCCGGGTCAGGGTCCGACGGCGATGCGCGCTGACATCGAGGCCGCGTGTGAGCAGATAGTCTCTCACCAAAGGCCTCACCACGTACGGGAAATCCTCGGTGCCGGCCGACGCGACGATGATGTCCCGGCGGGCGCCCAGGGCGTCGCGCAGCGCGTATTCCGCCGTGAGGCTGCGAAAGATATTGCCGGTGCAGACGAAGAGAACGTGATGCATTCAGGAATTACCCGCGTCCGAGAATCGTCGTGTCCATTTGCCGGCCGAGCTCAACCACCCGCAGCTTGCCGTTGTCCGATTCCACGCAAGTCACAGAGGCGTGATCGGGCCGGAAACAGACCACATCCTCCCGCGAGTGCGCAGCCCCGACAACGGCGTTGATGACGATGTAGTGAGTGAAGACGACGGTATCCCGCGGTATGGCAGCGAGAGAATCTAGGACCGCTTGCCGCCACGCAAGATAGTCGGGAGAGCCGGGCGGAGCGGTATCGTTCATCTCCTGCCACGTTCCTCGTATCGCCTGAACGAGCCACTCATGCCTGGCCCGAAGATCGAGGGGCGGCGAGGGAATTTCGGCGACCGCCTCGAAGACTTCGGCAGGATGCCACAGCCGCTCGAGCGGATGCGCCGTTTCGCGGCAGCGGCGCAAGGGGCTCGTATAGATCGGCATCGGGTCCAGCGTCTTTACAAGCAGCTGAGCCGCCGCTTCGGCCTGCTGGTGGCCGGTGGCGTCGAGACCCGGATCGGTCGCTTCAGCCCAGCTTGCTGTCGGGCGTGCGTGTCGGATCAGATAGAGTCTTGCCACACGCTAACCTCGTCGCACCTGCTCTTCGTTGGAGTCTCCGCAGTCCGTTCACCGTGTTGGAAGCGAATCCATGACGCTCGCCGGTTCCGGAGTGAAATACTGCTGCATCACCCCGATCAGGTTCAGAATACCGATACCTCGTCGAACTCTCTGTAGGGTGGTTGCGGATACGCGCGGGATCTGTACCGGTACCGAAGGTGGCTCAACCAGAGCTCTGTCTACGTCGACCCCTCTCTTGGCAAGTTCCCGACGGGCGGTATCGGACGCTATCTGCGTCAGGTCCCCAGACCGCAGACGCTCAATCAATTCTTCGTCGGCGAGTGTCTCAAATTCCTGACCGAGTTGGTCTGGCGCTGCCATTCCTGTGGTATCGCCGCTCGCCCGAGACCTTCCTGCTCTAAGAGTCAAATTGCCGTCGGTAAATAGTCAGGTGGTAGATCATCAAACCGCCCAAGATCGTGCCGATCGGGACGCCAAGCAGAAATATGACAGAGAAGAAGTAGCAAGACCATCTGCCCCACTGCTTGCGGAGAATCGCACCTAAGCTTGCGAGGGCCAGGAGCGCAGGCGTAGCGGCATTCCAAGGTACCAGCTGATAGCTGCCGATTTTGACGCGCAGAAGCGCAAGGACAGCCAACACCAGTCCCAGCAGCAGATAGATGCTTGCGATCTGGGTGATGAGCCCGCCCTTCTTCGTTGCTGGGTCAGGCGGCTGTATCGCGTCCGCGACCGGAGCATCAGGCGGGGTGTAGGGATTCATCCAATCCTTCCAACCGCGAGCGCTCCAATGCTGCGCTTAACGAACGCGGAGCAGATTGAGATGGCATTGCG
>Ga0335077_10003846_pt1 | contig 18247 bp, 19 predicted proteins | sample Lox_Sample_31_FD_207151 | JGI IMG/M metagenome (GOLD analysis project Ga0335077, IMG submission 207151) | Soil microbial communities from Loxahatchee National Wildlife Refuge, Florida, United States - Lox_Sample_3.1 | ecosystem: Environmental > Terrestrial > Soil > Wetlands | place: USA... | reverse complement strand
GAGCACCACGGTGCCTGGGCAGGCTTGGTCGGCCTATCTGCCGGCCGATAAAAACATTGTGGCAGATTGGGTCTCGCTGAAATGCGGGAACTACAACACGGCCACAAAGAAGTGTTCCGGACAAAATTACAAATGAAGCAGTTTTTTCCCCGCTGTGGTGGGCAGCGGCTGTTTGTGCTGCTGCTCGCCGCGAGCAGTTTCGGCCCGGCATATGCGCAGTCGTCGGGTGATGCAGCCTTTCTGACTTCACTTGGAACGCTGTGTAACGCGTCCTTCGAGGAAAAGGGAAAGATTGTCGAACAAGTTGCGCAGAGTGGGTACCCGAGCACCCAGCCAGTGCTCGCGGCATTTCTGGACGATCGTGTTTACTGCCGCAACCAGGATCAGAAGGTATTTCTTATCAAGCCCGGACTCGAGGATTCCCCCACCGTTAATCTGATTGATCCGGCTACTCTCAAAGGCGCCGGCACCGCCTCAGCTGACGATGTCACCAGAGTCGTGACGAATAATCATTTGCGGCGCGTTCTGCAAACCATACTCGCGCGCTTTGGCCTATCGAGTGCCAAGGCTTCGGTTCGGCTACAGGCCGTCAAAGACATTGAACGGGACCTGAACGAAGGAAATGTCCAACTGCTGCGCGAGCGCAGTTCGCAAGAGACCAACTCAAGAGTGAAAAAAGAAATTGCGATCGGGCTCGCCCTAGCCGACTTGGATGGTCCCGATACGCAGGCACGTCTGGCGGCGATCTCCACCCTCAAAGGTAGCATGCGGCAGGATGTGCTCAACAAACTCCAGAGCTTGGTAGAAAAATCATCCGACGGAACCTTTGCCGAGGCCGACGAGCATGTTCGGAAGGCCGCCACAGCGGCGATCAAGTCGATCGAATCCTGGAGGTCGTTCTACTCGGGCGTCCAAACAGTCCTGTTTGGGTTGAGCCTGGGATCGATTCTTGTGCTCATTGCGATTGGACTCGGCATCACGTTCGGCGTCATGGGCGTGATCAACATGGCGCATGGCGAGTTAATGATGCTGGGCGCCTATGCGACCTACGTCGTCCAGATGGCCATGCCCGGATATATTGGTTCGTCCATCTTGGTCGCCGTTCCAGTGGCATTTTTAGTGTCTGGGTTGATGGGTATTCTGATCGAACGAACGGTTATCCGTTTCCTTTATGGACGCCCTTTGGAGACGCTACTCGCAACGTTTGGGGTCAGTCTTATTCTCCAGCAATTAGTCCGCACGACGTTTACTGCGCTGAATCGAGAAGTGAAAACACCGGACTGGATGAGCGGTACGCTGCAGTTGAATGATGTGCTTTCGATTACCTACAACCGCCTCTACATTCTGATCTTTACCTTGCTTGTCTTTGCCGCACTGTTGATGGTGTTAAAGAAAACACGCATCGGCTTGGAGATAAGGGCGGTTGCGCAGAACCGGGCCATGGCGAAAGCCATGGGCGTTCGCAGCGAGTGGGTCGATGCAATCACTTTCGGGCTTGGTTCCGGTGTTGCTGGCATCGCCGGAGTAGCTCTGAGTCAGGTGACCAACGTTAATGCAAATCTCGGTCAGGCGTACATCATCGATGCATTCATGGTGGTTGTCTTTGGTGGTGTTGGAAGCCTCTGGGGCGCGATGGTCGCAGGTCTTCTGATGGGGGTCGTGGACCAATTATTACAACCCTACGCGGGAGCGGTGTTGGCAAAAATCTTTGTGCTCATCGCGCTCATTCTGTTTATTCAGGCGCGGCCGCGCGGGCTGTTCCCCGCGACGGGACGGGCGGCGGAGAGTCAATAGGATGGAGGCTCAATCACGCGCCTTGCGGTTTGGCATAATACGGGATCCGGGAAGCACCTGGTTCTTGGGCAGCCTTCTGGCTCTCGTCGTGATTGTCGCGACTCTGAATTTGTTCGTACCCCAAGCGTCGGCGCTGCACGTTTCCGGGTACGGACTCACCCTGATTGGAAAATATCTGTGCTACGCGATGCTTGCGCTTGCAGTCGATTTGATCTGGGGCTACTGCGGCATTCTTAGCCTCGGCCACGCGGCCTTCTTCTCACTTGGCGGATACGCGATTGGTATGTACTTGATGCGGGAGATTGGTCCGCGTGGAGTATACGGAGATCCGATCCTGCCTGATTTCATGGTCTTTCTCAACTGGAAGTCGTTGCCTTGGTTCTGGTACGGCTTCAATCATTTCTGGTTCGCACTCCTGATGGTGATAGTTTTGCCAGCACTTCTTGCACTGGTTTTCGGATGGCTGGCATTTCGGTCGCGCGTAACGGGAGTATATTTTTCCATCATCACCCAAGCGCTAACCTACGCGTTGATGCTGGCATTTTTTCGCAATGACATGGGTTTTGGAGGAAACAACGGATTTACCGATTTCAAAGACATCGTCGGCTTTACCCTCGACTCGGACCGCACTCGCCTTTCTCTGCTCGTGATCAGCGCGATATCACTCGGAGCAAGCTATGTAGCATGCCGCGCCATTGTGGCATCGCGGGCAGGACGCGTGATCCGCGCAATCCGCGATGCGGAAACCCGGACGCGTTTTCTTGGTTATCGCGTGGAATCGTTCAAGCTATGGGTTTTCGTCTTTTCTGCCGTTCTCGCCGGCATCGCCGGCGCGCTATATGTGCCGCAGATCGGCATCATCAATCCCAGCGAGTTTTCACCGATGAACTCAATTGAGGTCGTCATTTGGGTCGCGGTAGGCGGACGCGGAACTCTCTCTGGCGCGGCTGCGGGAGCGGTGCTCGTAAACTACGCCAAGACATACTTTACAAGTGCGCTTCCCGAAGTCTGGAACTATGCCTTGGGCGCTTTATTTGTGCTGGTCACGGTATTCCTGCCGCAGGGACTTGTCGGCCTGATTCCGCTTCTCAGGAGGAAGCGTGAAGTGCGGCCGCGGAAAGAAGTGGAGCCATTTGTAGTTCGTGCCGAGACGGCGGAGCCGTCAAACGAATGAGCGTACACGGCAAAAGACTCTATATTGAAGACGTCACGGTAAGCTTTGACGGCTTCAAAGCGCTGAACAAACTCACGCTCTACGTCGAGCCGGGAGAACTGCGCTGCATCATTGGGCCCAACGGCGCCGGTAAGACCACCATGATGGACGTGATCACCGGCAAGACGCGACCCGATTCTGGAACCGTCTGGTTTGGCGACAAGCTTAATTTGCTGACGCTCTCGGAGCCGGAAATTGCCCAGTCTGGCATTGGTCGAAAATTTCAGAAGCCGACCGTCTTCGAAGACCTAACCGTGTTCGAGAACCTCGAACTGGCGCTGGCCGGTAGCAAGTCATTTCTCGATACATTGCTCGCTCGCATCACGGCCAAACAACTGGAGAGGATCGACGAGGTTCTGGGGATCATCGGCTTGGCAGACCAGTATCAGATGCCGGGGAAGATTCTTTCCCACGGTCAGAAACAATGGCTCGAGATCGGAATGCTGTTGATGCAAGATCCGGAATTGCTTCTGGTCGATGAACCGGTGGCTGGCATGACGCCGCAAGAAATCGAGCGTACCGCCGAGCTTCTTCGGACGCTAGAGGGGGGGCATTCCGTCGTGGTGGTGGAACACGATATGGATTTCATTCGTTCCATCGCGAAGTGCGTGACGGTACTTCACGAAGGGCGCGTTCTGGCCGAAGGCCAAATGTGCGCAGTCCAGAACGATCCTCGTGTGGTTGAGGTTTATCTCGGAGGCGAATAGTGCTGGCAGTTAAAGGGCTGAATCAATTCTATGGTGGCAGCCATACCCTCTGGGACGTCGATGTCTCTGTGCCAGAGGGCTCGCTAATATGCATTATGGGTCGCAATGGCATGGGAAAGACCACGCTGCTGAAATGCATCATGGGATTGCTGAAGACGAACTCAGGCAGCATCAGCTTCGAGGGACAAGACCTGGTATCGTCTTCAGCTGAAGAGCGCGCCAGAATCGGTATAGGATACGTTCCTCAGGGACGTGAGATCTTTTCACACCTCACAGTAGAGGAGAACCTGAAGGTCGGCTTGGGTGTTCGGAAGAATGGGCTCCGCGGTATCCCGGAACGTATCTACGATCTCTTTCCTGTGCTCAAGAAGATGCTGCGCCGGAAGGGAGGAGATCTCTCGGGGGGGCAGCAGCAACAACTCGCTATAGGCCGGGCTCTTGTTCTCGACCCCAAGCTGCTCATCCTTGATGAGCCGACAGAAGGAATCCAGCCCAACATTGTTCACGAAATCGGAGATATTGTTCTGAAATTGAACAAAGAACAGGGGCTATCAGTGTTGCTCGTAGAACAGAAGTTGCCGTTTGCCCGCCGCGTCGCGGAGACGTTTTGCATTCTTTCGAATGGTCGACAGGTCGCTTCCGGAAAGATGGCAGAACTGACTGACGAAATTGTGCGCGCTCATCTCAGCGTGTAAAGGTCCGATCATCGCCTGACGGTCTTCGGTTGCTGAGTTCGGAGAACGCGATTATGCTGAGACACCACTAAAACTGGCTCAATCAATTAGGAGAGACAGCTTGCCTCAAGATCATTCGAGTAGAGCGTTCCGTATCGGCGTCGCAGGCCCCGTGGGATCTGGAAAGACCATGCTCGTAGACAGGGTGAGCAAAGCCCTATTGCATGATTACAACCTCGCCGTCGTGACCAATGACATTTACACAAAAGAAGACGCCGAGTATCTATTACGGCAAGGGACGCTCTCCTCGGACCGCATTCGTGGTGTGGAAACGGGAGCGTGCCCACACTCGGCGATCCGGGAAGATGCATCGATGAACTTGCAGGCGATTGCCGAATTGGAAGATTCGTTGCCAGGGTTGCAATTGATATTCGTGGAAAGCGGTGGCGACAATCTCGGGGCTGCGTTCAGTCCCGAGTTAGTCGATGTCTGGATTTACGTGATTGATGTGGCGGAAGGCGACAAGATTCCTCGGAAGGGCGGCCCTGGAATCATGAGGTCCGATCTGCTCGTGATCAACAAGATAGATCTTGCTCCGTACGTTGGTGCTTCTTTGGAGGTAATGGACCGTGATGCTCGGAAGATGAGGGGCGCGCGTCCGTTCATCTTTACCAATCTCCGGGAACAGGTTGGGCTCGATGCGCTGTTGGCGTGGATCAAAGAAGCGGTCGACCAGCCGCATACGACACGGCGCGATTTGATCGACGCTCACTCCACGTATGCTCCTCGGCCGCATGAGCACGATCACAGCCATGGCCATAGCCACAGCCATGATGATCATGACCATTCGCGCGAGCGGGTTCAGCCGTAGGTCCTCATGGATAAAGACTCCAGTGGCGTTGTGCCTGATCACGATCCGGCATTGATCGAATTGTGGCTGTTACATCTGGCCGATAGCGCATTGCCGATCGGCGCGTTTGCGCATTCCTTTGGAGTCGAAACGCTCGTGATGGCCGAGATGTTGCAAGTTGCCGACCTGGATGTTTTTTTTCAACCTTGGCTAGAACAAGCTGGAGTGACCGAAGCAGTCTTTTGCCGTGCAGCATCGAGGCTCGCAACCGGGGAGAGTTTTCGGGCAAAAGAGTGGCTGGAACTGAATGATTACCTTAGTGCTTTGAAACCGGCACGAGAAAGCCGCAAGGGAAGTGCAGTGTTAGGGAATAATTTTCTAAGAGCAGCATTGGCCGTCTGCAACCGAATGCCTCTGCAACACGCCAATGAGGAATCTCAAAGAGCATCTGCCGCAGTTCAACACGCTTGCGCTTTCGGATTGGTGAGTGGAGCCTTGCGGTTCGATGAAGATCAGGCGGTTCGCGCCTATCTTCACCAGTCCGTCGCCGGGCTGATCTCTGCCTGCCAACGTCTCATGCCGCTTGGCCAAGTTCGGGCGCAACAGATCTTGTGGGATCTTAAAGGTCACATTATCGACGCCGCGCGGTCCAGCGCGGAGTTCACGATTCATGATGTTCCTTGTTTTCTTCCCCTGCTGGACTGGGGAGCTATGGAACATCCGGAACTCTTTACGCGTCTGTTTATCAGTTGATGAGGGAGCAGATTTGCTCTGCACGTCACATCAAGAGGAAGTTGCTCCGGCAACACTCGCTGAGAAGAGCCGCATGCATGCGACGCTCCGGCTTGCGTTTGCGCGGGACGACCCATTTGGGCAAACGACGCTTGCGTTCAGCCATCAGGACCCTCCGCTTCGTGTCGTACGCGCCTTCTACCGAGGAGATGGCAGTGCGATGACTCACCTGCACAACGTTTCAGGAGGACTGTTCGGTGGGGACGACTTGGCTCTCAAAGTTGATGTCGGAAGGGGAGCCGAGGCGCAGTTGACTACGACCGGCGCGACACGCGTCTATCGGCGTGAAATCGGAACAGCAATCACGCGGCAGCAAAATGAATTTATCATGTCGGAAGATGCACTACTCGAGTACGTGCCGGACGCCATTATTCCGTTCGCCGGATCGAGCTATCGTCAGGACACGATTGTCCGCCTCTCCTCGAATGCTGGCATGTTTTGGTGGGAAATACTTGCACCGGGACGCGAGGCCCGCAACGAGGTGTTCGCGTTTGAACGTGTCGAGATGCAGACGAACATAGCGGCAGGGGATGAAATTGTTAGCATCGATCGCATGAAGCTCGAACCACATAAGAATTCCATGACATCTCCTGGACGAATGGGGCCCTATCTCTATTGGGCTACATTTTTTGTGTGCAAGGTCGGCGTAGAGGCTGAGGTTTGGCTCGGCCTGGAGGCGCATTTGCGGAAAATCGCTGCGGATTTGCCTCGACTCGAAGAAACGCTCTGGGGCATCAGTACGCTCAAAGCCCACGGCATCATGATTCGGTGCCTGGCGAAACAAGGATGCGATGTAACATCCGGACTTTTCTGCTTGTGGGACGCGGCTAAGTGCGCCTTGTACGGCCGTCACGCGGTTCGTCCACGGAAAGTGTACTGAGCGCTCTTGCAGAATCCTCTGCGGCGAGCGGAGTAGAATACAAGCCTTTATGCACTTGACTCCGAGGGAACAGGAAAAACTGATGATCGTGGTGGCGGCCGATTTAGCCCGGCGTCGGCAGGCTCGCGGCCTAAAACTGAATTATGTAGAGGCCATTTCTATTCTTACGGCCGAGATCATGGAGGCCGCGCGGGACGGCAAGAGTGTGACGGACATCATGAGTTTTGGCGCCAGCATTCTTAGCCGCGGTCAAGTCATGGAGGGAGTGCCCGAAATGATCCACGAAGTTCAAGTCGAGGCGACCTTCCCGGATGGTACGAAGTTGGTTACCGTGCACGATCCAATCCGCTAACAGTATGAAGTGAGTAGTAACGAGCAAGGACACGATGAAACCTGGCGAATACCAACTCGATGAATCTTCCGGTGCGATCACCGCGAACGTCGGACGCCCCACGGCGAAGCTATTCGTCAAAAACACCGGCGATCGTCCCATTCAAGTGGGGAGCCACTTTCACTTCTTTGAGACGAACCGATTCCTCGAATTTGATCGCACAGCGGCTTACGGAATGCGACTCAACATTGCCGCGGGAACTGCGGTGCGCTTCGAACCGGGCGAAGCGAAGCAGATTGAACTTGTCGAATTCGGCGGCCGGCGCATCGTCCACGGTTTCACTGGATTGGTCGCGGGAAGTTTGGACGCCCCCGTCGCTCGCGAAAACGCAATCGACAAGGCACGGAAAGCCGGTTTTCTGTTCGCGCGAGGGAAAGATCAATGAGTCTCAAAATTCCCCGCAAAACCTACTCTGATCTCTACGGCCCCACCAAAAATGATCGTATCCGCTTGGGCGACACAGAACTTTTCATTGAGATTGAGCACGATTTCGCTCGTTATGGGGACGAAATCACCTTCGGAGCAGGGAAGGTCATCCGTGACGGAATGGGACAAAGTAGTTCCGCCCTGCGAGAAGCGGAAAACGGAGCGCTCGACCTGGTTATTACGAATGCGATCGTGCTCGATCACTGGGGCATCGTCAAAGCCGATGTAGGCGTCAAGAACGGACGCATCGTAAAAGTTGGGAAGGCTGGAAATCCAGACATCATGCATGGCGTCGATCCAGCACTGATTGTCGGTCCAGCCACGGAGGTAATTGCGGGCGAGAACTTGATTCTCACTGCGGGTGGAATCGACAGTCACATACATTTCATTTCTCCGCAGCAAGTGTATGAGGCATTGTCGAATGGCATTACCACGATGATTGGAGGCGGGACCGGGCCTGCCACGGGCACGGCCGCCACGACTTGCACTCCAGGCGCATGGAATCTGGCTCGCATGCTGCAGGCGGCCGACGCGTGGCCGATGAATTTCGGTTTTCTTGGGAAGGGAAATGCATCCACCGAAGCTCCACTTGCCGAGCAACTCGAGGCCGGCGCCTGCGGGCTGAAGCTCCATGAGGATTGGGGTAGCACTCCGGCTGCAATTGATACGTGTCTAAAAGTCGCGGATGTGTACGATGTGCAGGTCGCGATTCACACCGACACAATCAACGAGGGCGGATTTCTGGAGGCAACAGTTGCCGCTATCAACGGCCGCGCAATCCATACGTATCACACAGAAGGCGCCGGCGGCGGGCACGCGCCCGACATTATTCGAATCGCTTCATTCCCGAACGTTCTTCCTTCTTCGACCAATCCCACGCGTCCTTATACAGCCAACACGATCGCTGAGCATCTCGACATGCTCATGGTGTGCCATCATTTGAACCCGCAGGTTCCGGAGGATGTCGCATTTGCCGAAAGTCGTATTCGACCGGAGACGATTGCGGCTGAGGACATTCTTCACGACATGGGTGTCATCAGCATGATCTCGAGTGATTCGCAGGCCATGGGACGCATCGGCGAAGTGGTTACCCGTACATGGCAGACCGCGCACAAGATGAAAGTGCAACTCGGTTCCCTTCCGCAAGATTCCGCGCGAAACGATAACTTCCGCGCCAAGCGTTACGTCGCCAAATACACGATCAATCCAGCTCTTACCCATGGGATCGCTGACAATGCAGGATCGATCGAAGCGGGCAAACTCGCTGACATCGTCCTCTGGAAGCCGGCATTTTTCGGGGCGAAGCCCGAGATGGTGATTAAGGGTGGTTTCATCGCCTGGAGCGTGATGGGAGATCCAAATGCCTCGATTCCGACTCCGCAGCCGGTCGTTTATCGACCGATGTTCGGGAGCTTCGGTTCTGCGCCCGCGTCCACCAGCATGAGCTTTGTCTCTCGATCGGCTTTTGAGAAAGGGATCGCGGGCAAATTGGGACTCAGAAGCATGGTGGCGCCCGTGCAAGGTTGCCGCAAACTCGGGAAAAAGAACATGATTCACAATGCCGCCACGCCCGATATCCAAGTCGATCCGGAGACCTATGAAGTCCGCGTAGACGGTCAGGCGATCACATGCGAGCCATTGGGGGTTCTTCCGTTGGCGCAGCGATATTTTCTGTTCTGACTTACTTTCCGCCCGCAAAGACGTCCGCAACGAGGGTTGTGGCCGGCATTGCAAATGGCAAAGTTGCGGATCACTTCATCATCGGACTTGGATGGAGAGATGGCAAAAAGGCTCGTGCAGACGGAAGTTTTCGGTCCCAGCCTCGAAGTGATGCAGACTCTGTAACAAAAACTCCAGACTTTGCGTTTATCGCTATAACGCCTGAGGCTCTATCGGTTGCTGAGGGCAAGACTCGTGTCCGAAAGGAAAACCCTGATGGATCCAGAAATTAAAAGTGTATTTCAGGCAATGAGTCGCGACGAGCTATTGCGTGCTTTGGAAATGTTCGCCAAGAATTGGCTTGCTCACGATGGCTGCTGGTTTCTCGCCGCCGAAGAGCGGTTCAACATGGAAACCGCCATTGACCTCGATGCGCTCTCCTGGAAGCGCTTCGCGGCAACAGAAGCGCGTCGGATCATGACGACGTTCAACATTCCTGAGAACGGTGGGCTTGAAGCTCTTGAGAAAGTTTTGGGTCTTCGCCTTTATGCGGTCATCAACTCACAGCGAACTGAGTGGTCCGGTGACCGAGGGTGCCTACGCTTCTTCATGGACGTTTGTCGTGTGCAGGAAACCCGCCGCCGAAAGGGTCTGCCCGATTTTCCCTGCAAGAGTGTTGGGGTCGTCGAGTTCGAAACGTTCGCCGCGACCATTGATCCACGGATTCGGACAAAGTGCGTGCATTGCCCACCGGATGCCGCAGCCGGCCAGTATTGCGGTTGGGAGTTCACAATGGAATGACCCGAGGACAACGTTTGCGTCCTACCTATTCCTGTTTGTCAATGTCATCCTGGAAATGCTGGGTGGACCCGGTCCAATAATCGAACGTGCCCAGAGTTTTGTTTCCGAGTCGCCTGTCTTCTGCCGACGAAAACAACATAACGTACGTAAGAGCTTTGACTCTGCCGAATGTCCGCTCATCAGGCGTGGACGGGATGCGATTTCGCCAGGTTCCCGTATTGATGTAGAAGCGATCGGTATCCTTGTCTGAACCAATCAAGCAAAGCTGCGGTTCATGGGTGTGGCCCGCAATCACGAGACGAACCTTTTTCTCTTGGAGCAATCTCTCGCGTTGTGCAATCAGATCGGGACGCGCCGTGTCTCCTCCCAACATAAAATGGGCGATCTTGCGCCCAGCTTCCCGGGACACCTGATTTTTCCAGCCGCCCAGCTTTAACAGCCCTCGTGCGACTTCCAGCTCCGCTGGCGCCCACGGCTGTGCCCTTTTCTGCAGCCAGTAGCGAAAGAACTTCTGATTGTGGATTTCCTCTAAAATGTCCTGAACGACGGGCACCAGTCGCTCCCATGCCTCCTCGGCCGAATAATCGCCGGCTGAATCATCGAGCAGATAGTCGAACAACGCGGACTGCGGCCGGACGTCATCGAATTGCAGCAAACGCAGGTAAAGCTGGGCCAAAACTCGATCATCAAGAATGGCCTGGTCTCCGTATTTCCGGCGAAAGAGATAAGGAAGGCGAACCGCAACATCGATGGTGATGTAGTCACCGAAGTTCGCTTCGGAGTAACCGTTCTCTGGTATTTCAAGCGGAATCGACTCGGATTTTTCTAGGTCAATCGCAAAATTGTTGCTGTCGTACTCGTGGCCATGACGAATGAGCACGGCGGGATCATCGGCGAGGAAATAATGCGGAAACTCCGCGCTTCCACTCAGTCCTAGCAATTCCCGCACCCGGTTGCGAATTGCAGGAGTAGCGTTACTGAGGCGGTCGTGATTTCCTGGGAAAAATAAAACTTCGATTCGGTCCGCAGGGAAGTCACGTTCTTCGCCGGCACCCTCCGTGGTTCGATACAGCCCTCTCGCCAGCAACTGAAAAACGTCTAGCGCTCCCGCCACGCTGGATTCCTTAGCTATCGCGTTGAGAATTCTTAGCACTTTTTGTTCGAGTTCTCCGGTCACTTTCTCGAGCGATTCATAAGGCCGTAATTCATCGGTGAACCAAAGCGTGGTGCGGCTGAAATCGAACAGGTCGCCGGAGATGACCAACTGAAATTCTTTCACTTCGCGTCGCGCGACCTGTTCGGCCATTTGCGCGATAAAGTTTCGGTATGCACTAGGGTTGAGATTGCGGCGAAAGATCAGATCCGAACGATCACCCGCTCCCGGAATTACGTCCGAGGCCTCTTCCTCAAAATGCAGATCGGAAATGACGACTATCATCAGGAACTATGATGCAGCGTAGCGGCCAGTCTTTGTCTACATTTAATGATTGCTTGATCGCCTGATTCTGGGTCAACGAAATCCTAAGTAACGGAAAACGTCGGGAATATTAGATCAGACAATCCACTCGATCCTTCGATAGAAACTTGATTCTATAAAATGAGTCAAAGAGGAGACCACACTCAGCTGAGTGGCCCAATCTACATTCTGCTCGCCAATCAATTTTGGGCGTTCTGTCTGGTCGCCAATTCCGGAGGCAGTTTTATGTCCGGCATTCGGGCATCGCTGTCAACAGCGGCGATGATGCCGATTATTTTTCTCTGGTGCTAGATTAGAGATGCACGTGCGCGGTTAACCAATCGCATTCGTGAGGTCGCATGGATAGAAACTCTTTGGCTGCCGGAAATTTCATCCGCAATTCAGTAATCGCAATTTCCCTGCTGCTGGCTGTGCTCAGTGTGGAGCGCGTTTCGGGCCAAACCATTGCGCCTGCATCGGGCAAGGCGATGTGTTCCGCCCTCACTCCCGCTGATTTTACCGAGGTTGGTGTTCCCGCTTCGCAGCTATGTCTCGCGAATCTCGACGACAGCCGGAGCGCATACTGCATTTACGACAACAAAGAAGGAAAAGTCGAATTCGATATTTTCTATCCTGCAGGCGAAACACCATCTGATGCCCAAAATGCTGTCAGGGCAGCACAGGGCGCGATAGGCGGGAAGTTCGAACCAGTGAAGGTCTCCGGAGCTGATGACGCAAATACCAATGCTGGTTCATCTCGGAGCGCGAATTCAGACAGCATCCTAGTGCGCACGGGGACTACGGTATTTAATATCGGCATTCCGCACAGCTCTCAAGGGAGCCAGCGACTCATCACCCTCAGCGGGATGGTCATCAGTCGTGCCAAGAAATAGAATTCCGGGTTTCTGATGAATAGAGACGCAGGCTCCTTCCACACTGAATATTGAAGAGAATGAGCGAAGACCTGCTTTTCGCGTCACAAAAACGCAAACAGATCGTTCACATCCTGGTGAATTGAGTGGCCGCGAACAGATCAGAGGTATGATGTCATTCGGCCTTAACATCATGACCGAAATCGCCATCGAGAAGCTCTGATCAGAGGGGCACGCCAAGACGTTTGACCAATCCATTACATAAGTCCATAGGGCCGTCCTTGTTAACGTGGTGCTGCCGAGTCAATCGGATTGGAGCGGTTACTCTTCTTCTTTCCACACTAGTTGTAGTCCGTGCATTTGCGCAGTCAAATACGAGCACCCTGCGCGGCCGGGTATCAGATGTGCAAGGCCACGCCGTCGGTGGCGCTCAGGTGTTGCTTTCTGTTGGGAATCGCACAGATGCCACCGCAACTGCTGTAACAGATCAACTCGGCCACTTCGAATTCGCCCAGCTTGCACGAGCGAGCGATTATCGCTTGCGTGTTACGCATAGCGGATACGTCAGCATCGAAGCCGCTGGCATTTCGCTGCACCCGGGGGAGACAAGGGAACTGCAGATCACGCTGGACCCAGGGCGGGCTCTGTCAAACGCGGTGACCGAGATGAATGCCGGAGAGGTGCGAGAGCAGGTCCGCACTCTGCCGGTACGCGGTCAGGCATCCGGTAATCTCGAAACGCTCGTTCCCGGAGCCGGAGCGACCGGAGGTACATTCGGCTCGTTTCCGGTCAACGGGAGCCGCCAGCAGTTCAACACTTATATCGTCAGCGGCACGAACAATCTCGACCCATTCCGCAGTGCTGAGGCGATCGGACAGGGCGGTGCCTTCGGCGCTCCGGCAGTCTTGCTGCCGCTTGATGCCATCCAGGAAATCGAAGTAAAAACCAACACAGGTGCTGAGTATGGCCCATCGGGGGCAGCGGTGCTTACCACGATCAAGCGCGGCGGACAACACCTGCATGGATCTCTTTTTGAATTCTTCGATAACGACAAACTGGCGGCTAACAATTTTTATAACGATGCGTTTGGTCAACCGCGCCCTGAATTCCGGAACAACCAGTTTGGGTTCACCGTGGGTGGCCCGTTGCTACTACACAGTTATTTCTTCAGCTCATACGAGGGGCAACACGAGCGGGTTGGGGTTACTTTCGCCTCCCGATTTCCGACATCTGGGGAAATTTCCACCGCAATCTCTCTAGTGGAGGGCTCGGGGCATGCGGTTAACGCGCTGGCCTCGTCGATTCTTGCGCTGTATCCGGCCTCACTCGGCCAGGGACTGCTCAGTTTTTCTGACATCGGGCGCAGCGACGGAAACACGACGACTCTGAAGTTGGATCACGGCGACAAGGGAAGGGATACTATCTCCGCATCATACGCTGTCGGAGCAAATCGCCAGAGTTTCCCGCAAGGGTCGTTCGGGTTGGGAGGAGGCTCGCGGTTGCCGGCTTACGCGTCGCAATCTCACGATGTCGTACAGCTATTTGCTGTCGAGTGGCGGCGCGCCATCTCATCGCACGTGATTAACTCAGCCCGCGTTGGTTATTCGCGCTACAACGAAACAACATTTCCGGGCGATACGGACTTTAATGCATCGACCATCGGCCTGAACACTGGAGTCACTTCGGCGCGAGATTTTGGTCTGCCGGAAATTGATATCGCGCCCGGCGAATACGAGAATCTCGGCGCTCCTACATCGCTTCCACGCGGACGCGTCAGCGATGTATACGACTTCTCGGACGGAATGGCATGGGACCGCGGCACTCACCAATGGCAGTTCGGCGGCAGCAGGACAGTTCTCCAGGAGAACGCGTTCACGGATACTGGAATGCGAGGGCGGCTAGTGTTCGATGGCTCTCAGCTGGGCGATCAACTCGCGGGCGACTTCCCGATTGCCAGCCTGGTGGATCTCCTTGTTGGCCTGCCGTCTCCTGGGGTAACCACGATCGCTCGTGGCAACTCGCAACGATACCTGCGGCAGCATCGTTGGGCTGGCTTCATCGAAGACGGGTGGCAGGTTCGACCGGCGCTGAAGGTCACTCTTGGTTTACGACACGATCAATTCTCGGTGCCGACGGAGAAGCAGGGTAGGATGAGTAATTTCATTCCAAGCGTCGGGCTGGTACCGATCGGTAGTCCTGGACTCGCCCACGAGTATCGATCGAACTACGGCGATTTTGCTCCACGAGCCGCCTTTGCGCTGGGACTGGGCGCCTCTCGGACCCTGAGCGGCGACTGGGGGATGTATTTTGATGCCCAGTCTTTCGATGAATTCATGGATAGCAGCGGTAACGCGAATTCCATTCTTCCAGGGCCCGTGTTCAACCCAATAGGTTCCAGTGCAATCTTCACGATTACACCTCCGGCGCCCGTGCCATTTGGCCCTGGTGTCCAGATCTTTGGGCCGGTAGCGCCGCAGCCACCATTCGATGTTTTTGCGGTGAATACTCATCACCCAGATCCCCGGTACCAGGACTTTGACCTCGCTTTTGAACAAAAGATAGGCATGCGACAATCTTTTCGGATTGCCTACTATGGAACGCGCAGCAGTGATTTGCCCGTCGTTATTGATATCAATCAGCCCACCCCTGGCAGCTCCGATCCGGAGAGCGAACAGGCTCGAAGGCCATTTGCCGCTGCGTTCCCCCAGTTTCGAGTCATCAATACGCTTTCCGCTATCGCGCATTCGAACTACAACAGCCTGCAGGCCTCGGTTCAGCGCTCGGCCGCCAATCTCACCCTTCAGGCTAGCTATACATTTTCCAAGTCACTCGATGATGCGTCAGGCGCCGGCGGATTTTATCAGGGCCCGCCAGAAGACAGCCGTAACCTGTCTCTCGACTACGGCCGTTCGAACTTTGACATTCGCCATCGTTTTACGATTACGTATGGCTGGCGGATACCAGCGCCTGCGAGTGGGCCTGGGTGGGTGCGGGTACTCACTTCCAACTGGCAGCTGAATGGAATTACAACTCTGCAAACAGGTGGACCGATTAATATCACTTTGCCTTTCGATAATTCCGGGACCGGTGAATTCCGGGACCGCCCGAATTTGGTGGGGAATACCCACGTCGCATTCGATCCATTGGGGCCGTGGTTGAATCCGGGAGCTTTCGCGCAGCCCGCACCTGGGACTTACGGCGATCTGAGACGAAACGCTTTCAGCGGCCCTGGTCTGAATGATTTTGATATGTCATTTGTGAAATCCCAGCGGGTCTTTCGCGATTGGACATTGCGACTCCGTTTCGAATTCTTCAACATTTGGAACCATCCAAATTTCGCCAATCCATCGACGACTTTCGGTTCGGGCTTTCGTTTGACCAGTACGCCGGATTCGTTTAATCCGTATTTCGGCAACGGCAGCCCGCGAAACGTGCAACTCGTCGCCGAACTGGAGTTTTGACCGAATACTGACCAACTCACCCGAGTCATCTCCTGTAGAATCTGCTTAGAACATGAGCCAAGAAGTGCCAGCCGAAGCCCGTGCGAGAGCAAGCGGGCGATCCAGGAAACGCAAGAACGCCATTGCAGCTGTTCTCTGCGGGGTCCTGCCCGCATTGTGCCTTGGCATGTATTCATCTGTCGATGGGAAGCGTTTGCTGCTTGGCGTACTTATCGGTCTGATATGGGGCAATGGGTTTGAATACGCCTACCATCGATGGCTGTTGCATCACCCTCGAAACCCGCTTGGAACTGGGCATCGTGATCATCATGCAAGGGTGGGGACAGCTGAGGAAGCAGAGTTCGTCGCACTGGCCAGCTCGCCGCTGAACGTCTTTCTCCTTTTTGCGGTCAACAGCATTCCGGCAGTCCTGATGGCTACGCTGTTTGGGCTCTGGGGAATTCTCTCAGGTGTATTCGTGGGCTGGATGATTTATTTGATTGTGACGGAGGAAATCCATTGGCGGATTCACATGAATGAATGGCTCCCTGCTGTTCTCCGCTACGCCCGCGCTCATCACATGAGCCACCACGATGTTCCGAATTCGCGCTTCAATGTATTTCTACCGATCTTTGATCTTTTGCTGGGAAACACCGGCAAGGGCACAGGTTTTGTGGTCAAGGCTTAACGTTTCGCTTCCCCACCGCGGTTCCACCATTCAAGAACCATGCCCCGTAATTCTCCCGTCATTCGTCGTGCGGGTGGGCGACCTTACGGTGATCATCAAACTGCGTTTGCAGAGACCGCTGATACTCTTCGCGGGTAGGTTTATGACTCGAACTCTGTGCTCGAAACAAGACTTGAGGACAGGCGGTGCAACTGGCTTCGACAGGAATATCGCGCAGCCACTTTGTGACTCGGATCGTTGGTTTCCTCATTCGAATAATTGACTCTGAGCAGAAACGTCCGGTTCGACCGGCGTAGCACACTGTGCTTCGTCAGTCGCGACATTGTTCACGTATGCACTGATCGGGTACGAGCGCATTAAGGCTGCATCGTAGGGTATAAGGAGATCCTTCACCGTTTCGGTGTCTTGCATTCCAGGATCAAGCCAGAGGTCGTATTTTCCTGGTTCGAGGATAACCGGCATTCGGTCGTGGACTGTCGAAGTCACAGCGTTCGGAGTGGTGGTGAGAATGGAACAGCTTTTGATCCAGTTCCCGTCTGGATCCTTCCATCGCTCCCACAGTCCAGCGAAGGCGAATAACTCACCATCTTTGACTTCGAAGCAATATGGTTGTCCTGCCCCCCGCCTTTGCCATTCGTAAAAACCGTCTGCCGGAATGAGGCAACGACGGAATTTCAAAGCATCCTTAAACGTAGGAAGAAGATGCGCTGTCTCCGAGCGCGCATTGATCAATCTCGCCGCCGCAGATGCGTCTTTGGCCCATGCCGGAATCAGTCCCCATCGGACCAGTGAGATTACGCGCTTCGGTTCTTTCGGATGCTGGCGAATGATAGGGACCGGCTGTGTCGGCGCGACGTTACACCGCGGAGCCCAGTCGTCATCCCCAGGAGCGTCGAAGTTCTCCTCAATGAGCTGCTTTCGTCGCGAGAGTCGGTACCGGCCGCACATATGGAAATTATGCCAGAGCTGTAACGTGACTTTCGTTATCCAATTAATCATCAGCAGATCAATCCAGCTGTTGTACGCCCTTTCGAGCCATCCTAGAATCGAAGGCAGTTCTTGGGGCCCGGACTCACAAACAACTAAATAACTCACGGGCGTTTTGAGGGAGACACTGTGATCGAAAAAAAGCTGAACCAGTTCTTCGGTGATGCCGAGTCTACGAGTTTCGGGAGCGGCTGGTGGAGTGGAGTCCTGTCTGCCTTTTTCGGACTTCTCGCGTTCGGGGGAGTCCTGTGCCTTCATTTCCCTCAACTCCTGACGTCGCCTGAATTGCGTCACCATTATCCGATGCATGTCATACGACTATTAATTCAATGCCTCATCGTGGGCGCGGTGATCTTCGGAATCATCGCTTCGTTGTTGCGGAAGAAAAAGACGTTGGCACTCACTGGAACGCTGCTTGCCATCGCTGCCACGGCACTAGGAGGGTCGAGCGTACAGATCAACCCGAACCTGCGCAATGGGCCCGCCATTGGGTTGGACTGGTTCTTGCTCGATATGCTCTTGATGGGCATTATCTACACGCCGCTCGAAAGGCTGTGGCCTCAGTATCCAGAGCAAAGCACATTCAGGAAAGAGTGGACCTTGGATATTGTGTACTT